>Ga0180435_10000289_pt1 | contig 51705 bp, 39 predicted proteins | sample SS_ome_3_FD_132467 | JGI IMG/M metagenome (GOLD analysis project Ga0180435, IMG submission 132467) | Hypersaline lake sediment archaeal communities from the Salton Sea, California, USA - SS_3_S_1 metaG | ecosystem: Environmental > Aquatic > Non-marine Saline and Alkaline > Hypersaline >... | reverse complement strand
TTTCAGTGATGCTTATTGCAGGAAAAACAATGCTGCAGTCATTGGCATCTGTGATGGTCAGCGTATAGTCTCCCACAGCAAGCCCACTTATATCCTGGGACGTTGAGGAGAATCCTCCGGGGCTCGTCCACAGGTAGGTGTAATTTGGTGTCCCGCCAGTCGGAGTAATTTCGATGGATCCGGTGGACTCGCCGTTACATATCACATTTGTCACCTGATCGATGGTCCTGTCTATGAGTGGAGGATTAATTATGGTGATGGGGGCACTTACATCGCTGGAAAGGCAGGTGCCTCCGTCATTGGCCGTAACCGTATAGGTCCCACCCGGCAGATTGGTAAAGACTCCTGTTGTATTGGTTGCGGTAACCGGACCGTTCAGGTTATAAACCGGGCTTCCCGATTCTCCGGTGGCTGTTACCGTGATGCTTCCGTCGTTGTCATTGTTACAGGTAATATTAACGGACTCCAGGCCAATTATTTGCATGGGTTCCGGACCATCCACGCTTGTAGTCACTGTGATGGAGGTTCCAATAGCATCCTTTACTCCAATTCTGTACTCAGACAGTTTTCTTCGTCCCACTGAAGTAATGGACGTACTGGTGGTGGGACCACCGAAATCAATCGGTATGCCGATTCCCTCATAAATGAACCATTCGTAGGGAGAAGTACCTCCTGAGATGTCGAATGAAATGGTTCCATCGGTTCCATCGGAACAGCTTGTTGGGGTGGTTGTAACATTAATAATGGTCAGTTCCTGTGCCGAAAGTGAAACAAAGGAGAATACAAGTAATAGGCCCAGAAATATGTTATACCTGTTTGCTTTCATAGAGACTCAAATTCGTGCTATTCCAACATAATACCGGAATAGCCTGTCATTGGTTGCAAACATTAAGCTTTAATGTTCGCAGATCGTCATAAAATTAGAGGTTCTGAGCATAAGAGGGAGGCAAAGTTTTAAACAATGCTTCCCTTTTCAATACCGGCCAGGTATTTTTTTGAGATCTGCTGCACCGGGTAGCGGGCAGCAATCAATCCGATAAACAACACTGTTACCCAGATCAGGATGATATCAACTATCTCAATTTGAACGGGATAGGCATCAATTATAAAGGAACCGCTTCCGGTAAGTTTTATGAGCCCAAAGCGTTGCTGGATCCAGCTGATGGCCGTCCCCAGAAACAGTCCGCTGATGCTTCCAACAACGGATATAAGCCATCCTTCCACCAGGAAGATCCGTTTAATAAGGCTGTTCCCGGCACCCATGTTGCGCAGGGTCAGAATATCCTTTTTCTTGTCGATGATCAGCATGGACAGCGAGCCTACGATATTAAAAGAGGCGATGATCAGGATAAAGGTGAGAATCAGAAAAATAGCCCACTTCTCTGATCTCATCACACGGTAGAACATTTCATTTTGCTGCTCCCTGTTCTTCACATGGAATCCTTCTCCCAAGAGGGACATAATCTCATTTTGTATCTCTTCCGCGGGAAGAAGTGGATCAAGCTTCACCTCCAGGTGGGTGACTTCCTCCGGGTACAGGAGCAGCTCTCTTACATAGTCAATGGGGCAGATAATGTACCTGGTATCGTAATCCTGCTCGATGGCAAATATACCCGAGGGATAGATGAAATTTCTCCGGATCGATTCTTCGGGTTGTGACATGTTGATCCGGGCCGTCCGGTCTATGGTATAGATAAACAATGGATCAATGAAGTTGAGCCCGATTCCCAGACTATAGGCAACACCTTGTCCAACCACGGCATAGGCCCTGTTACGATCCTTGAGTTTCATTTCGCCATCATAAATCATGGAGTCCAGACCTGATACATTTGTAAAAGCTTCATCAACCCCTTTGACGGTAGCAATATGCTGCCTTTCGTTATACAGCAAGAGAACATTTTCCTCCAGCACCTCCGAAACAGCAGATACTCCCGGAATGGAACGAATATCTTGTAAGGTCGACGGGCCGGGAGAAAACGTTTTCCCCTCCACCGAAGAGATCTGGATATCCGGATCAAAGGTGTTGTAAAGGGATTTAACGAGGGAATCAAATCCATTGAAAACTGAAAGCACAATGACCAGTGCCATGGTTCCCGTGGTGATGCCCAGAGCCGAAATTCCTGAGATGATATTAATGGCATTCTGGGATTTTTTTCCCAGCAGGTATCGTTTTGCTATATAGTAGGGAAGGTTCACTTTTTACACTTCACGATGAGTCCTGTTCCGGTGGCATGGCTAGCTCTCACATCGGCCCTGTTCAGCAGATAGCAGAAGGGATAGACAAGCAGATAGTACAAGGGCAGCACCAGCAGGAACAGTTTGCTGATATTGGCCAGTAAAATGGGATATTTCATGGAGAGTTTCCAGGAGATTTTGCCCGGGCGCCCATAGGAGTATTTGACCTGAATATCAGAAAATCCAGCTTCTCTTAGTTTTTCATCTATCTCCTCGACGCCGTATCCATCCCTGACATGTTCATCAATAAAGGACTCATCGTGTTCATGGTGAACATCCGAGCCTCCCTGGTCTGAAGGGGTGGAAATCAGCAGGACCCCCCCGGGCTTTAATCCCCTGTAAAGATGTTTGAAAACGCTACGATCATCTTCAATATGCTCCATCACATCCACAGAAAGTACCAGGTCCCATTTCTCATTCACCTCAAGTTTTGTCAGATCGGCATATTGGAAGCTTACCAACCTGTCTCTTTTGATGCGGGTGAAAAATTGATTGCAATCATCTACCTGTTCCTGTTTAATATCCAGACCGGTAATTTTTGCTTTGGGGTAGGGTTTCGACAGGTAGTAGACATATTGACCGAATCCGGAGCCTGCATCGGCAATCTCTTCGGGACTGAAACCTTCCCGGTTCAGCTCTTTTAATTCCCTGCGAATATGCCAGGAGCGCAGCAGGAGCAGATCCAGCAGGCGGTAGAACAAGCGTCTTAAAAAGGGCGTGCTGTTAAATACTTTACCCAGGCTATGCTTTATGGGGTCGTACTGCATTATTGATCATTTAGAAGATCCTCGATCCGGTCAATGTAATCGAGGGAGTCATCGAGATAAAAAGTGAATTCAGGGATATGTCTTAACTGGTTGCGGAGCTTTTTACCCAGTTCGCTCCGGACCAGTCCTGCTTTTTCGGAGATAGCATCAACGGCCTCTTTTGCATTTTCACCGGGAAAGACACTCAGATATACCCTGGCTATGCCCAGATCAGGACTGATTCGGACAACGGTTACCGTAATCATCTTTCCCCCGGTAAGTGCAGAACCCTGCCTCTGAAAATAATCGCCAAGCTCCTTTTGGAGCAACCTGGACACTTTATGTTGACGGGTTGTGGTCATTGGGGCAAAAGTACGTTTTTTCAAGAACATTTTATAGTTTTGCACGATGGATACAGTATTAAGCGGAATCAGGTCAACCGGGAATCTTCACCTGGGGAATTATTTTGGAGCGGTAAAGAATTTTGTGAAGATGCAGCACGAAAACAAGTGTTACTTTTTCGTGGCGGATTACCATGCCCTGACCACCCATCCCAAACCGGAGAACTTGCATAACAACATCCGGAAAGTATTATCAGAGTACCTGGCCTGCGGACTGGATCCGGAAGTGGCTACTCTTTATATTCAGAGCGATGTTCCTGAGATTATTGAACTCTACCTTCTGCTCAACATGAATGCCTATGTGGGGGAACTTGAGCGTACCACCACCTTTAAGGAAAAAGTGCGAAAGCAGCCTGAAAATGTCAATGCCGGGCTGCTTACCTACCCCGTTTTGATGGCTTCAGACATCCTGATTCACAATTCTGATAAGGTCCCGGTGGGGAAGGACCAGGAGCAGAATCTGGAGATGGCGCGGAAATTTGCCAAGCGCTTCAACCACATGTACGGAGTGGAGTATTTTAAACTGCCCGAACCTTATAATTTCGGGGAAGAGCTAATCAAGGTTCCCGGACTTGATGGTACCGGAAAAATGGGAAAAAGCGAAGGCAACGGACTTTACCTTTCTGACGAACCAGCTGCCATCCGGAAGAAGGTGATGCGTGCGGTTACAGATGCAGGTCCCCAGGAACCCAACTCCCCCATGACTGAGCCCATAGCCAACCTGTTCTACCTGCTCGAGCTCCTGTCCACTCCCGATACAGTCAAACATTTCAGAGACAGCTACAACAACTGCAGCATTCGTTACGGAGACCTGAAAAAGCAATTGGCTGAAGATATTATTGCTTTCACTACTCCCATACGTGAGCGAATCAATGATATTTACAATGATTCAGATTACCTGAGCAAGGTTGTGAATATGGGTGCCGAGAAAGCCCGGGAAAGCGCATCGAAAACCGTTCGTGAGGTTCGCGAGATTCTTGGCTACAGGCCCTTCTAAGCAGGAAGCATATAGGAGAAATATGCTTCAAGGTTGATTCATCTGCAACTAGTTGGTATATTGTGGTCTTCTAAAATCTCAACCATATGACCACGCTACGCCCGTCCCGTTTTATCGCTCTTTCGCTTTACCTTTTGATCTTCATTTCTTTCATTTCCTGTTCTTCATCGACCATCCAGATCGTCAAGAATGGAGAGAGCAATTACGAAATTGTGATCCCCGCTGAAGCCGATCCCCTGATCCTTCAGGCGGCGGAGGAATTAAAGTCTTATGTCCGGCAAAGTTCGGGTGTGGATATCCCGGTGACTGCCGGAGAGGCTCATGAACCGGATTTAAATGCTATTAAAGTGGGGTTTGAATCAGGTGAGGGGGAGCTTAGCCCTCATACCATCACCTATTATCTGGATGGAGAAGATCTGTATATCTCCGGAGGATCAGCCAGGAGCACCTTGTATGCTGTTTACCGCTTTCTCGAACAGGAGCTGGGATGCATGTGGTTAAGTCCGGATGCTGATCTGGTGCCAGAATTGGAAAACATCAGGATCGAAGGTGGAACAAACTATTTGTATACCCCGGATATTACAACCCGGACTGTGCATTCCAGGCTCTTTTATGAGCATCATGATTTCGCAGACAAGCTGGGGGTGACCTACGAAGGATTTCCCGGATATGTGCCCGGTTACGGGGTACATACCTTTCATCGCTTCATGCCGGAGGATTCATTTTATGAAGCTCATCCGGAGTATTATGCACTGCGTGGAGGCAGGCGCCTCACTACCCAGCTGTGCCTTTCCAACGAGGATGTACTCCGAATTGTGATCGATTCAGTGAGGACCCTTTTTGAAAGACATCCTGATTCTGATATCATGTCAGTGAGTCAGGATGACAACACCTTGTATTGTCAATGTGAGCATTGTGCTGCCATCGATGAGGAGGAGGGTTCGCCCAGTGGATCCATGATACGTTTTGTAAATGCGGTGGCAGAACATTTTCCCGATAAGACCATTTCTACCCTGGCCTATCAGTATACCCGAAAACCCTGCCAGACCAGACCAAAGTCCAATGTGCTGGTGACCCTCTGTTCCATTGAGTGCGACCGGAGCAAGCCCATCGAGGAAGGTTGTTCAGATTTTGCCAATGATCTCAAAGGATGGAAGCTGCTTACCGAAAACATCAGAATCTGGGATTATACCACCCAGTTCACCAATTTTCTGGCCCCCTTCCCCAACCTTCATACCCTCAGTCCCAACATCCATCTGTTCAGAGACAACCATGCCAGGTGGATCTTTGAACAACACAGTCACCAGCCCAGTGAGCTTTTTGAATTAAGATCCTACCTGACTGCGCAGTTATTATGGAATCCGGACCAGGATCCGCATCAGGTCATGCAAAGTTTCAGTGAGGCCTATTACCAGGAAGCAGCACCATTCATTTTAGACTATATTCATACAATTCATGAAGAGATTCAGAAGGTGCCGGAATTCTTTCTCTTTCTATACGGAGACCCTTCACAGGGCTTTGATTCCTTTCTGCGACCTGAATTACTTGATACATATGATCAACTCTTCAGTCGGGCAGAAGATGCTGTAAGCCAAAAACCGGAAGTGCTTGAAAGGGTAAAAAGGGCAAGGCTCAGTACCCATTATGCCATACTGGAAGCCTCCAGGAAAGGATTGACTGAGGAGTACAGCCTGTCGCCCAAGGTTCGGACCAGGCTAGAAGAGTTTCAATCCATTTGTGAGTCCGGAGATATCTCCATGATGAACGAGATGAGGTATTCCGTAGATGAGTATATACTTTCCTATGATAAGACCCTGGAAAGAGCTACACTACCCAATAAGGCAGCAAGCAAGTCTGTAGTCCTGTTAACCCGGCCCAAGAAATATGCTGGAGAAGATCCGCAGGTATTAACAGACGGGAGCCTGGGAGGAAACAGCTTCTATTCCAACTGGCTTGGTTTTGAAGGAAATGACATGGAAGCAGTCATCGATCTGGGCCAGAACGAAAGCATAAGCCAGGTGCACACCGCCTTTCTGAAAGTCACCAACCATGTGGTTTTCTTCCCGGAGGAGGTAGAAGTTTCTTACTCCACGGACAATACAAATTTCCAGAAAATCGCTGCAAAAAAGACTACCCTTCCACTGAAGAAAGGAGACAAGGTGAATGATGTGGAGTACTTTGACTTTCAGTTCACACCTGTTGAGGCCAGATATATTAAAGTAAAGGCGGAGAGTATGAAAGTAGCGCCACCTTGGCATCATGCCTCCGGCAACCCGGCCTGGATCTTCTGCGACGAGGTCATTATTAATTAGGTTCACCCCCTCCTCAATTTTATCGTCCGGGATCTTCATTCCAATCGATGCATATATCGAAAGGGTATTTGGTGAGCAAGCCTAGAAAACGGCCCTTTTGCCGTTTTTAAGCTGCGAGACGAATACCCTGAAGATATGTAGAGTTGGGATGCAATGCCGGGGGTATAAAAAATAAAAGTCCGCCTGTGGAGACGGACCTGGCCCTGTATTGTCAGGGATATGATGGATGAACTGTCGCTTAGTATAAAACAAATTGCGTGCCAAAAGCACTAGAGCGTCCAGTCAATCCCTGTTTTTCCCTGCTTTTCGAGGTAATCATTGCTTAGGGAGAAGTGCCGGCAGCCAAAGAATCCATTGTAGGCAGATAAGGGGGAAGGGTGGGCCGCCTTTAAAATGAGGTGTTTATTCCCATCAATTAGAGCCTCCTTGGCTTGTGCAAAGCGACCCCAGAGTAGAAAAACAATACCGCTTTTTTCCTGTGATACCACCTCAATCACACGGTTGGTAAAGGTTTCCCAGCCCTGTTTTTGATGTGATCCTGCCTGGCTTTCACGTACTGTCAGGGTGGCATTGATCAGTAAAACACCCTGGTCGGCCCATTTCTCCAGATTTCCATGTGCCGGAACCGGAATGCCAAGGTCCGACTTCAACTCCTTAAAAATATTTACCAGCGAAGGTGGCTGAGGGATGCCAGGTGGAACGGAAAAACAAAGTCCATGGGCCTGACCCTTGCCGTGGTATGGATCCTGCCCCAGGATAACCACTTTTACCCGGTCAAAAGGAGTGCGCTGGAAGGCATTAAAAATAAGTCTGCCTGGCGGATAGAGGGTATATTTTTTTCTTTCCTCCAACAGGAACTCCTTGAGTGTACTGAAATAGGGCGACTGAAACTGATCCATCAGGACCGACTTCCACCCCTCTTCTATGACCGGATCGATTGCTTGCATAGGGATGAAAGTAATTAAAGTGGAGGAGTAAGACAATTAATTAAAAGGTAAACCTGGCTGAGAGAATGAAGTTTCGTCCGGGGGCACTTATCCCGGAAGCATAGGGTTTGTAGAACTGATCCAGCAGGTTCTCTGCGGCCAGCATTAAATCCACATATTGACCGGCCTTATAAGCAACTTTAAAATTGGCTGTCCACCAGGATGGAAATCCGTCTTCCATGGCCTCCCCATCATTGTCCTCCCCGAAAGGTGAAAAATCAGATGCATGCTTCCAGCCCTGGTAAATAAAATACATATCTGCAAAAAAGCGTTTTTCCCGGTAGTTAATTGAGACTCGGCCGAATATGGGAGGGATATGTCCAAGGGGTACATCATCACTCAGGTTATGACCTTTGGTATAGTTAAAGGTACCTTTCATACCTAAATGATTGTTCAGGTTGAAGGTCATACCTATGGAGGCCCCGTATATATAGGCCTTGCCTGCATTGTAATTGGCTGTGATTTTATACAAATCACCATCGTAGGAAAGGGAGTCTTCCCCAAGCAGCTGGTAGTCGGTCCTGACGATGGCATCATCCAGATAGGTATAGAAGCCCACCACCTGGATTTTCATAAAGTCTACGATAAACCTGCTGATTCCGATCTCCGCATTATAGGTGTACTCCGGCGATAGATCGGGATTAGGAACAGTTACGTAGTCATCTTTTGCCCTCACTTTACCATAGTCATCCACATTTGGATTTCTAAACCCAGTGGAAAGAATGCTGTTCAACTGCCAGCGATCCGAGGGAGAATATACGATTCCAACACTACCGGAGAGCGCGCCATTGTACATACTGATCTGCTCATAAGGGAGCAGCGGATTGCTAAACTCAGAGTACATTGATCCCCAGTTATACCTGGAGCCCAGGTTTACCGCCAGTTTCTTATTCATGACCCATTTGTAACTGAGGTAGGCTGAGGCATTCCATGTATGACTTCCTCCCTCAGGATATCTTGTCTGTGCCGGCTGCCGGTCTCCTGTATCGATGTTTTCATACCAGGCCTCTGATTCTACCTGGTTATGGTTTAATTCTCCGCCATAATGAAGTTTATGCCTGGCTCCCCAGATTTTAACCAGGTCGAGATTCAGACTGAATACCATTACATCTTCCTGTTGGGTAAGAAGCTCATCATTCCTGAATTTTCTCGAATAACGATCCTCATCAATTCGCTGGAAAGCCGCCAGAGTAGTCATATTGGTGAAGATCGGGTTCGCTTTCTTCAGGACGTTTTTCAGGGAGGCCAGGACCCGGTTCTGCGGGCCATAATAGTATTCGGCATATTTCAGATTCTCTCCGCTGTAATCATTCAGTTTGTCAATCCGGGAGATATCTGAAGAGCTGGAGTACTGCAAATTCAAAATCCAGTCCACATACTGTGAAGGTGTATAGCGGATTTTCTGTAGTATATCCATCTGGCTGTACCCACTGTTTAGTTGAATCAATGGATTTTCGTTGCTGAGGGTTGAATCCATTCCATTCACCTGGTCCACGTAATGCAACATTTCTCCCCAGGTCCCAAGTTCAGAATCCCTTCTGCCTCCGGTCCTGATATCCCCCAGCTTTTTGTAGGTAAAGCTGGTAAGGGAGGCCCAGCGTTTCTTACCGATGGAAAAATCGAGATGACCAGTTGTTCCCTTGGAGGCCGAGGCATATTGCACATAAGCCTGGGCATTTACCCGGGCCGAACTGTCTGTCCCCATCTGGGGATCCCTGGTGTAGTAGTGGATCACACCACCAAGGGCATCACTTCCATACATGATAGATGTGGGCCCGAAGATAATCTCAGTCCGCTCAAGAATGGAAGGATCAATTGTAATGGAGTTCTGAAGATGCCCGTTCCTGTAAATGGCATTGTTCAACCTGACGCCATCGACAACAAGCAGAATCTTATTGGCTTCAAATCCCCGCAGGATGGGGCTTCCTCCTCCTCCCTGGGTACGCTGTACCATTATGTTTCCAGTCTCTTCCAGGATATCAGCCGAAGAAAACCCGGTGGACTCCATAAGCACATTGTCTTTAAGCACATCAACCATGTAAGGTATTATCAGGCTGCTTTCCCTGTATTTGGATGCAGAAATAACATATTCGTCAATCAGAATACGTTTTCGCTTTAACTGGATTTGCATCTTTGCGGATAGGTCTGAGCATCTGTATTTTTCCGTCTGATAAGAAGGGTGCTGAAAAACAATGGTATCACCGGCAGGGAAAATGGATATATCAATCATACCCAGGGAGTCGGTAATGGCTGCCCTTTCCTGCGAGACATTAAATACCGCAACACTCTCTATGGGTCTGTGATCGGAGGAGTTTATTACCTGAATATGCTGACCCAAGGATATGGCTGGCGAAACTAATATACTAATAATGAAGAGAATACGATATAACATGCCCTGTGAAAATACGCATTATAATTACAAAAACTATACCAATCTTCAGTGTTGGTAATTTTCCCATCATCTTGCCTGTGAAATTCATATTTTTGGTTCAAACAGAAACTATATGGCAAAACGCATCATATACGGTGGCCTATTTGCGGTAGTATGTCTGACATTTATCACCTTATTCATTGTTAAAAAGCTTGATAATGCAGAGCCGGTGGAGGTCCACAGCGCAGTTCCCGGTAGCGCCATTCTGTTCGCTGAGGATATTGATTTTGAATACCTCACAGAATCATTTTTGCCGGAAAGCCGGATCTGGATAGACTTTGTGAATATCATAGAAAGGGGGGAACTGGACTCCATAATGAATATGGGGCTTGGACAGATTCGTTCCTCAGAGGCCCTGATCAAACTGTTATTAGATGAAGGTGTGAATCTCTCCCTTCACAAGGTGGGGAGAGATCAGTTAAACCCGCTTTTTTACCTGGAGTATTCCTCTTCCCATAGTGATAACGAATTCAAACACCTGATGCTGGCCCTGCTTGAGAAAAGAGCCATGGTCAATGAACGTAAGTATGAGGCTGAGGAAGTGTATGATGTTTCAGGCGGACCAGGATTTATGGCTGGAACTTTCACTTTTGCCTGCCTGGAGGGCTTGTGCCTGATCAGCTCATCCTCCATGCTTGTGGAGGAGGCTATCAGGACCATCCATGCCGATACCAATCTGGGTGGAGTGGCCGGACTTCAGAAGGTAATGAAAACAGAAGGCAGGTATGTTCATGCGAATCTATATATCAACTACCAAAGGCTGGCTGAGCTTTTTCACCCTTTTCTGAAAGAGAGCCAATGGGGAAAACTTGATATCCTGTCCACACTTTCCAGCTGGGGGGAACTGGACCTGGATGTGAAAAAGGAAGCTGTGACTCTTAATGGCATGAGCTATGCCGATCCCGAGCTTCCTTTATTCCTGGGAGCCTTCAGGGAGCAATCTCCGGTAAAGATGGAGTTGCATGAGATTTTACCATCCGGGATGAGCTATTTTTTACATCTGGGTATTAGCGACAGGGCAAAGTTTAAGGAACAGGCCATTTCCTATCTGAAAGAAAGCGGTCAGGGAACGGATATCGAGGCAGAGTCTGAGAGGCTGGATCAGTTATATGGAATAGATCCGCTGGACGATCTCTCACAAATAGTTGCTGACGAGATGGCCTGGTTTGCCATTGAAGGTGTAACAAAGAAACCGGAGGATGAATTTCTGGTTGTGGAGACCCGAAGCCGCAGTGAAACTGTGGATGTGGTGATGCGATGGGTGAATCAATATCTCCAGGAGAATGCCTTTGATATGCAATCGGTCCGTAAGGTCTACCGGCTGGATAATCAGACAAGCTTTAATATATACAGTCTGCCCGACCAGTTTTTCAAAGGAAGTTCCGCAAGCCGTCTGTTTAACAGCCACTTTACCCTGTATGAAAACTACCTTATTTTTGGGCCCTCTGTGGAAGCTCTGTCCAGGGTAATTTATCAGAATGTACTTCATAAAACATTTGTCAGCGATCCCGTATACAAGGAGATCTCAGATTATCTGTCCAACCGCAGCAACCTTACCCTTTTTATCAGGCCTTATGCATATCTGGAATATAGAAAACAGGTGCTGAATGATAAGATGGCCGATCAGCTGGACGGGATGGAGCTCTTCTTTCGGCGGATTCCCGGCGTGGTTATACAGTATAGCAGGGAAGGGGACCTTTTTTATCAGAGCATCAGTAGCAAATACACAACACAGATTAAAGACAAGGCCCTCACTGTCTGGGAAAGCCTGATGGATACAGCTGTCCAAATCAAACCGGTATTGCTTAAGAACCACAACACATCGGAGAAGGAAATTTTTGTCCAGGATCTGGCAAATAAGGTATACCTGATCAACAGTACAGGAAGAATTCTGTGGAAGCAGCCTGTTGATGGCCCCATTCTGGGGGATGTGCAGCAGGTGGACTTCTATAAGAATGGCAAACTGCAGTACCTGTTCAATACAGTCGGAAAGATCCATTTAATCGACAGGAACGGAAATTACGTGGAACGCTATCCCATTTCCTTGCGGTCTGATGCAACCAATCCCCTTGCTGTTTTTGACTATGATAAGAGCCGGGACTATCGCCTTTTTGTGGCTACAGCGGACAGGAAAATCTATGTCTATGATATAGAGGGGAATATGGTTACCGGATGGAAATTTGGGAAAACAGAATCCATGGTTAGCGGAAAAATACAGCATTTCAGGGTCCACGACAAGGACTATATTGTAGCAGTGGATCAAAACCGGGCCTATTTTCTGGACCGCAGGGGCAGGGAGCGAATCAGGCTGAAGGAACGACTGGCATTGTCTGCACAAAACCCGCTCATGCTTGATATGAATATCAGGGAAGAGAGCCCCAGGTGGATTAGCACGGATACTTCCGGGAGTGTTGTAGCCATCTACCAGGACGGATCAGTTTCTACCCTCTTATCAAAATCGATGTCATCGGATCACTATTTCACGATGGTGGATATGACCAGGGATGGAATTGCCGAATTTCTCTTTGCCGACGGGGACGAATTGGATGTGGTCAGGCAGGATGGCAAGCGCTTATTCAGTTTCAAGGTAAGGGAGCATATTAGTGACATGCCTGATATCTATAAGTTCTCGGCTTCGGAGGTAAAAATCGGAATTACCGATCGATCCAGGAACAGAATTTATCTGATTAATTCGGATGGTTCCCTTTACAATGGATTTCCACTGGAGGGTTCTACACGTTTCAGTATCGGGTATTTCAAAGGTTCTGACAGCAGATTTAACCTGATTGTGGGAAGTGAAAACAATTTCCTTTACAATTATTCAATTGAATAGCCATGAGGAAGACCATATTCTATTGCACGATGTTCATAATGGCTGGTGGCCTGTTTTTACGCTCCTGTCAAAAAGAGCAATTTCAGCTGGAGAATCTGTCTGATGAGATTGAAATCCAAACGGACCTTGTGGCTCCCCTGATTCACGGATCCATCGGCATGGGCGAGCTTGTGGCAGAATTTGATTCAAGCGGATATGTAGGTGAATTTGAAGACGGTCTTATTTATCTGACCTATGCGGATACCCTTGTGGATGTATTGGTGGATACCCTCGATCTGGTCATTGATGGTCTGTATAATGAAATATATTTTGACACTGATGTTAGCGAGGATCCGGATTTTATTACCAGTATTCCCGGAGATACCATTCACTTTCTGAAAAGCAAGTACTTTGGTTTTGAGACTAAGGGTGGCAATCGATTGGATAGTATTGTAATAAAAGGGGGAGCATTGTTGACCGAGATAGAGAGTACCTTTGAGCACACCGGATTCCTAAGCATCAGCAGTATGAATATTCTGGACGATCAGGGGAATCCATATAGCTATACGGTCCAGATCAGTAGTTCCGGGGGGGATTTTGTATGGTCAGAGCAACTGGATCTGGACGGCTATTCCCTTGGAACTGAACAGCAAGGCGATTCCAGCGTATTCAGGATGGATTATGACCTGGCATTGATAAACAGTGGCAATCCAGTTAATCCGGGAGATTTTTGTGACATTAACTCCAGTTTCCTGGATATGGGATTTTACAAATTATTTGGCCTGGTAGATCCCAGTGAAGTTGTTACTGAAAGTGGAGAGTTGGATATTCCCATTTATTCGGATTTTCCGGAGCTGTCACATCTGAAGCTTGCCGATCCGAGGATCAGCATATTTACCGAGAGTTCGCTGGGGATTCCCTTTGAACTGACCCTTGAAAGTGTCATAGCCACTGCGGAGGATGGCTCCACTGAAACACTTGAACTATACGAAGGGCATCCCTTCATTATTCCGGCACCTACAATTGACATGATAGGTGAAACGGCGTATGGAGAGTTTTATATCAACAACCAGACATCCAATATTCAGGATTTACTGAACATTGCCCCCCATACGCTCTCGTATACAGCGATCGGGGACATCGGTTCACAGAGTCAGAACCACTTTCTTCTGGATACCAGCCGATTTTTGACTGAGATGGAATTTCTCTTGCCTCTTGACCTGGCATTTACGGAGTATGCTCTTGCAGATACCCTGGAGTTTACCATGGGGGAAGATGGTATCGATACCTCCCTGATAAAAGATGTGGTGATTAATCTCTCTATTCTGAATGAGCTGCCTATAGAACTGGGCTTCCAGGTGTATTTTTTGGATCCTTCGTATACTGTACTTGATTCTCTTTTAAATGGAGATCCTGTTTTTCTGGTTTCATCGGAAGTGGATAGTGAAGGGAAACTTTTACATGCAGGTGAAACAAGCCAGAGCATAGACTTACCTGCAGAGAAACTGGGAATCTTAGAACAGACAGAATATTTATGGATTGAAGCACGTTTGCTTACCGCTGAATCAGGCATCCCCTTTGTTAAATTCTACTCTGATTATACACTGGATTTTGAGATTTCCTTTTTTGCTGAACTAAGAATAAATAACAGGGAATTATGAGATCACTCTACAAGATCATATTTAGTCTGGCATTGCTCACAGGAACAGCTCTGCTGACATGGGCTCAGACCCAGAATTCCCTGTATTTTATGAAGGGGATTCCCCAATCGAACAGGGTGAATCCTGCGCGGAGTCCCGATTGCGGTTTTTATATTGGGATACCCATCCTGTCTCCCATAGGTACACAAATCATTTCAGAACCCCTTTCGTATGATGATGTTATATATCCTCATCCCACGGAGGATTCCCTGATCACCTTCCTGCATCCATTGGGTGACCAGGATGCCTTTTTGAGTAAACTGAAGCCTTTAAATGTAATTCTTGCTGATACGAGAACTTCCGTTTTTTCTCTTGGTTTTGGAACCACGGCAGGATTTTTCTCCCTGGATCTGACCACCAGGGCAGAAGTGGGGTTATATTTTCCAGGCGACCTGGCCAGGCTGGTGCTGGAAGGTGCCGACGAAGGAGGAGTTTATAATATGGATGGTATGGGGCCAGATATATCCGGCTTTGATGAGATTGCCATCGGATGGTCAAAAGCTTTTGGAAACAAGTGGAAGGTCGGTATCAGGGGGAAGGCTTTGTTTGGTTTCGGGAACATGAGCACCACTCGTTCAGAACTTGAAATACGCACCTCGGAGGAGCTCTGGAATATTCAGGCAGATATGGAATTTATGGCTTCACTGCCCTTTGCCGAGGTCGTATATGATGAAGACGGGAATATTGAGGATATTATCGTCGACGAGGGCCTAAGCTCCACACGACCCGGGGCCATTTTCAAGGAGGCGTTTAATACGAAGAATTTTGGACTTGGTGTGGACCTGGGTGTCGATTTCAGGCCTTCAGATCGCTGGTTGTTAAGCGCCAGCGTCCTTGATATCGGATATATTCACTGGACTGATGAGGTTCACAAAATGAGCTTTAAGGCCGACTATGATTATACCGGTTTGGAAGTGAATCCCCTGGATTTTACAGGAGACCTCTCTTTCGGGGATTATGTGGACAGTTCTTTCTCTGCAATGGGCGATTCCCTGGCAGACGGACTTGAATTTACCCCGGGGGGTGTCTACAACAGCCATTTGAATCCGAAACTGTATGTGGGAGCCTCCTGGTGGGCAAGTCCGGGTATAAATTTTGGATTGCTCTCACGGACCGATTTTCTCAGAGAGACCATTCTTGAACAGCTCACTGCCTCTGCAAATTTTGCTGCCGGCCGCGTTCTTAATTTTACCCTGAGTTATACGTATATGACAGGGAATTGGAAGAATTTAGGCGCCGGGATCTCTCTCAATGCGGGACCAGTAAATATTTATGCGATCTCAGATAACACTCTGAACATGATATTCTGGACTAACGAAGCTCAGTCGGTAAATTTCTGGTTTGGGATGAATCTTGTTTTCGGATATAAGAAATGTCAGAAACTGGATGCGGACAGGCCCCTGATTTATTAATGTTTGCCTAAGCTTAAGAATTCTTGATTTGCTTGGCCATATTGGTTGCAAAAACAAAATTATTGAGGGCATCATTATCAGTTTGAAGAATATCCTCCCTGGAACCTTCCCAACAAAGACAGCCCTGGTAGATGAATATGACCTTATCGCCGATCTCCAGGACCGAATTCATATCGTGCGAATTCACAATTGTGGTCATCTGGAACTCTTCGGTCAATTCTTTGATCAGGTTATCAATGACGATACCTGTCTCGGGATCCAGTCCGGAATTGGGTTCATCACAAAGCAGGTATCTTGGATTCAGAGCGATAGCCCTGGCAATGGCAACTCTTTTTTTCATCCCTCCGCTTAACTCCGCTGGGTATAATTTATTGGTGCCTTCCACCCTTACCCGTTCCAGGCAAAAGTTAGCCCGATCCAGTTTTTCCTTCCGGGACTGGCCGGTAAACATATCAAGGGGAAACAGAACATTTTCTTCCACTGAAAGTGAATCAAAAAGGGCAGCTCCCTGGAAAAGAACACCCATTTCTTTCCGTATTTGTTGCTTGCCGATTGTATCCAGGTGACTGAATTTCTGGTCATCATACCAGATCTCGCCTTCATCAGCATCGATAAGGCCAGCGATAGATTTAAGAAGAACTGTTTTTCCTGATCCGCTTCGCCCGATAATCAGGTTGCATTTCCCCTGTTCAAATCTGGCGCTAACATCATTGAGCACAAACTCCCCATCATAGCTTTTGAATATGTTTTTGACTTCTATCATCCCAGGATGGTTCTAGTAAGGATCAGGTTAGCAAGCAGGATGATAATACTGCTCTGCACTACGGCCTTGGTACTGGACTGTCCCACTTCCACTGCCCCTCCCTTCACATTGTAGCCGAAATAGGAAGATACAGAGGTGATGATAAGGGCATAAAACACTGTTTTAGTCAGGGCATAACTTATGTAATAGGGATAAAAGGCATACTGAATCCCTTCGATATATTCAGAGGGGGGGATGACATTGCCCAGTACACAAGCGAGATAGCCCCCGAACAACCCAACCATTATGCTGAGAAGGCAGAGAATGGGAAAGAACACCACTGCTGCAATTATTTTAGGTAGAATCAGATAGGAAGCTGAATTAATCCCCATGACTTCCAGGGCATCAATTTGCTCGGTGATACGCATCATACCCAGCTCAGAAGCGATGCTCGATCCCACCTTGCCAGCCAGGATCAGGGCCATCATGGTTGAGGAAAATTCCAGGAGCAATGAATCCCTTACAGTTAGTCCCACAAGGTAGGCGGGAAGAAGTGGATTTTCGATGTTGAAATTGACCTGGATGGTGATGACGGCCCCCACAAAGAGTGAGATAATCACCACGATGGCAAAAGAGTTGATTCCTACTTTTTCAATCTCGCGCATGATCTGCCGGTATAATATGGAGTGTTTCTCAGGACGGCTGAATGTCCTCCCCATCAGCAGAAAGTAAGTTCCAATTTGCGCTAGCAATTTCATAAGACCTGTACAATTTAATGTAATATATCAATTATTGTATAAAACATCCTGAGTGTCTTAACTATTCATTAAAAAGGGACTATATTTATTGTAAATAGTTAATTCAGACATAAATAATTTCCCTCAGGATAATGGATAAAAATTACTATTGTGTAATCATGGCCGGTGGCATAGGGAGTCGTTTCTGGCCCTTAAGCAAGACCGAACGCCCCAAGCAGTTTCTTGATATTCTCGGTACCGGAAGAACACTTTTGCAACAAACCTTCGACAGGTTTAACAAGATTATGCCCCCGGATCATGTTTATGTAGTAAGCAACCTTGAGTACAGGGAAATTATAGAAGAGCAGCTGCCTCAGATTCCTGAAGAGAATATACTTCTGGAACCTTTACGCAGAAATACGGCTCCATGTATTGATTATGCCAATTTCAGAATTCATCAGAAGGATCCCGATGCAATGATTGTTGTCGCCCCTTCGGATCACCTGATCGTCAAAGAGGAGGATTTTCTGAGGTCCGTTGAGCAGGGCCTTGAATTTGTGGCAGCAAACGATGCCCTGTTAACCCTGGGGATTGTTCCCAGTCGTCCGGAGACAGGTTATGGTTATATCCAGTCCATCGAGAAGAAAGTTAAGGGATATGAGTCGCTGAGTTTAAGGAAGGTGAAGACATTTACGGAAAAGCCTGACCTTGAACTGGCAAAGGTATTTCTAAATAGCGGAGACTTTTACTGGAATGCCGGAATTTTCTTTTGGTCGCTGAAAACCATCATGAACTCATTTGAGCTGCATCTTCCGGAGATTCATTCTTTGTTTAAAGAAGGAGTGGGAAGCTTTGGGACGGAAAACGAAAAGGCCTTTATTCATGAAACCTATGGGAACTGCAGGAATATCAGTATCGATTACGGAATCATGGAGAAAGCGGATAATGTCTATGTTCTGGTGTCAGATTTTGGCTGGTCAGATCTTGGAACCTGGGGTTCATTATACGAGCAACTCCAAAAAGATGAACGGGAAAATTCCATATCGGGAAGGAATGTTTTTTTGTATGAATCGAAAGGGACCCTGGTAAATGTGCAGGACGATATACTGGTTGTCCTTCAGGGCCTGGAGGATTATATCGTTGTGCAGAATGGAAATATCATCCTGGTTTGCAAACGTGAGGATGAACAGAAGATCAAGCAATACGTTACCGATATCAAGACTGAGATAGGGGATGACATGATGTAGTCGCATATCCTGTATCGCAGCTTAAAAACGAGCCTGCGAGCTCAGCGCAGCTAACCCATCCTTCGGATGCCTACAATCAGCTTTGCTGATTTCAGTACCGAATACACTTATATGAGCAGATTGTATGTTGAGGAATAAAAAAACCGCACCTAACTGGATGCGGTTTTTTGATATGGTATAAGGAGATTTCTAGTACTCCCAGAGGTCGTGTTCCATGATGAACAGGTCATTTTTGATCCGTTCGGCCTCAAGCAGAACATCCTGTCCAAGTTTGTAATCGGTTAGCATGCGGTTTCCGAAAACATTGGATTCAGCAATAATGGTGCTCGAGAAACGGCGCTGCATAAAGAGGTCATCAAAAGACATGGCCTGGGCATCATTTTTCGGATTATATACCGCGTGTGTAGCAAATAACCTGCGACATTGCGGGAAATGTACCACGAATGGTATGGATGGCCTGGGTGAGGGCAATGGCTGGTTGAACTCATCATAATAGGTATAATATACCGGGGCAATTGCCACAATACGGACCTGCATGGTAGAGTTCTTCTTGTCGAAGAACCACTGCTCCTGGATCTGGAACTGAAGGATATTGGTCATATCCTGCCCTACTTTCAGGAAATTCCCATCATTATCAGAGATGGTATCACCACCCGAGCGGCGGTACACCTCTTCCAGGTTGGAGACCTTTGAAAAGGGGTCTTTCCAACTGGTGATGGCGTTATATTCATAGGGAGTTATTTCTTCCGTTTTGATCCCTTCCATCAGGAGGCCAAAAAGGCTGTACCTGTCACCATCACTCATGGATCCTTCAAGGGGGTAACGTAAGGGCATGTTCTGCCTGTGCCTGAGGTCAATGGTCCTCCAGACATCCTTGGCCCACATGACATCAGCTTCACGAATGTAGCTGTAGGGCACCGGTTTCTTTTCCGGAATTATAGTTTCAGATTTATATACATCTGTTGAGGGGGTATAGGCGGTGATTACCGGTGCATTCCCCGGGGTAACTGTTGTTACCGGATTCTGGGCAGAGATGGAACATGTCCAAATTGCCAGAATTACTGCTCCAAAAATATACCTTCTTGCCTTCATATTATCGAACTGTTATGGTAATACTGTTTAGATTTCTTAATACGCCATCGGGACCGGTGGCTTTGATTTTTTCAATCATAACTCGTTGGCCTGACCTGAGTTGGCGGAACAGGTCCTTTTGCTGTGAAGTAAAGCGATCACTTTTGGAGGACATGGTACTCCACATTCCTCCCTGACCCATAAATGCTACTTCAAAAGATTCAACTTTATATTCTACCTCGAAAACGAAGTCTTTGGCTTCGGCCCTTACATTTTGCAGGCGGGACATGCTACCAACGGTCAGGGCACCCGAGGAACCATTAATTCCTTCCACAACCGCATCCGGTTTGGGAAGAGGATATACTCTGAATTGCTCACGGCTCATGAGCTTTCTCTGGCCATCGATGTTGGCATATACACTAACTGTAGCTTTGTCTCCGCTGGGACCCGGCTTCACCTGGTATGTTCCGGCACCTATCCGTCGGATATTTCCTGAAGAGATCTGTGCGACAACATCTCTCTCGGCAACACCTCCCACAGAGATCTCAACCGGATTGGCAATCCCGCGGTAAAATACATTCATACCTGTGGCTGATACAGTAGCATTGGATTCGGCCACTTCAAATTCAGCTGAAAATGGTTTGCTGGTTATCTGGCCGTCCTTCTCAATGGAGATGACTCCTCCCCATTTCTTCATGCCGATACTATTGTAAGTAATTTCAAATATTCCTTTTCCTCCTTGTGTTTCAAGTATGGTCCCATTCTCCAGCTTTACTTCGGGGATATTGGTGGAATCATAAGCAGCCAGAAAAACTTCAGCATGGTAGGGGACACCCTTGAAAACATAATTGGACTTGGCTATTACTACCGGTTCAATCACATTCACCTTGAAGTCGCCTGCATCAACCTGACCCAGCAGGAAATTAAGCATTTCAGCTTCCACATTGCGAACATCACCCTGCATTTTGGAAAGCAGTGTGACAACCGAAGCCAGCGGAAGATGCTCAAAATAGGTGGATTCCCAGGTGGGGGTGACTCCTTTCTTAAGGTTGTGATGCATGCTCTCAGGAACCTCGGTACTGAGGATGCTCTCAATGGATTCCACTGTAGCCGCATAGGTTTCCTTGTCATCGATCATAGACAGCAGGAATTCCCTGTATTCTTCAATTTTTCCTTTGAGCTCCTCACCCCTTTTATTGACAATCATAATCTCTCCGGGGAAATTGGTATCATCTTTTACCTTAACGTCGGCCAGGTGTACCTCCCCGTCATGAATGGCGTCATCATCCTTCTTGGAAACTATCTCAATCTTACATAGGTTCATGAACTCGTATAGCTCATTGGATTGTGCCTTGACTTCTTCGGCCCTTGTTTTCCAGTCGCCCACCTTTTCGGGATTCTGTTCAAAGGCTATGTTGAATTTGTCATACAGGCCATCATTCTTGGCAGCAAAATTCTGAGTAGTTAAAGTCAGACCACCATCCACCAGAGTAAATGCATCCAGCACCTCTTTTGATACATTCAGTGCCAGCATAGCTGTCAGCACCAAATACATCATGCCGATCATTTTTTGTCTCGGTGTTTCTTTACCGTGTGCCATAGAGCAGGATTAAATGTTATTATTTTTTTCTAATGCTCATGGCAGTGAGCATATTGCCGTATACATTATTAAGTTCGGAAAGACTCTCGCTGAGTTTCACGATCTCGGACTTGTACTTCTGTGTCTCGTCCACGGAGGCCTTCAGGCTGGAGATCATCTCGTTCAATCCGGAGTATACCCCAGCGGTTCCCTGCAGGTGCTCCTTACTTCCTTTGACCTGATCGGTATAGGTAAGATTCAGATCAGCAAGATTCTTATTCAGCTGGTCGAGCTGCTGGTTAAATTGCTGCTGACTCTGCGAAATATTCGCATGTTCCTGCTTTACCTCGCCTGACATGGCTTCATAGGTGGCAGTCAGATTTGCACTTGAACTGGCAAATTTGTCAGCTATATCTTTCCCTTTGGCATCAATCAGGCTGGCTGTATTCTTGTAGGATTCCGCCAGTGTGTTCACTGATTCGTTCAACTCACCTGTATTGGATCCATAAGCTGTAGCCACATTATCCATTTTCTCAGCTGCAGTGCCCATCTTGTTAAAATACTCCTTTGTTGCCAGCGAGGCCGAAGTAATATCACCGATGGTCTCTGTTGTGGAAGAGATGGTGTTCAGGTGCTTACCCAGGCTTCTGACATCCTCAGCATTGATCTGGGATTGCTCGAAAAGTTCATCAAACTTCTGCAGACCGACATTCCTGTCTGCAATGGCCTGTTCCTTATATTCGTCGATTTCATCGGGATCGGACATACCGGCCAGTTCCGGATAAACCAGGGTCCAGTCCAGTTCTTCGTGGAGTGGTTCGAAAGCAGAGAAGAAGAAAATGATCGCTTCAATAAGAAGACCACATGTCAATGCAACACCTGCTCCAGGCCAGTGCTGGATTTTAAATAGTGCTCCAACAATTACAATGGAGGCTCCAAAGCCATAGAGTTTAGCTGTGAAACTCTTCCAGCCCGAACTTTGAACTAATTCTGTAATTCCCATTATATTAAGTATTTAATTATTGATCACCTAAATATGAACGTACACACCTGAATCCGATGTACGATTTTGTTGAATCCTGGTATTCAAAATCCCGGGTACTTACCTGCAGGTAACGGGCAATGTCCTTCCAGGATCCACCCCTGATCACTTTACGCTTCATTACCGGAGGGTCATCGGGTGTTGCTTCGTAATTATAGTAAGGATTCATGTCGTGTGAGAATACATAGGCGGATGGGTCATAAGCAGTAATCGTCCATTCTGCCACATTACCCGCCATGTCGTAAAGACCATATTCATTAGGGACTCCGTAGAATGCAACCCTGGAGGGATACATGGAGCCATCGTCAGTGTAATTTCCGCGAAGTGGTTTAAAGTTGGCAATAAAGCAACCCAGTTTGTTTCTCAGATAGACACCACCCCAGGGATACATGCTGTGATCAAGACCTCCTCTGGCCGCATATTCCCATTCTGCCTCGATGGGCAACCTGTAGTCCTGTACAATGGGTTCCCCATTACTCAGCAGCGCCTGGTTCAGCAAGTTGGTTCTCCAGACACAGAAGGCCTTGGCCTGTTTCCAGGTAACCCCAACCACCGGATAATTGTCATAGGAGGGGGCTGAAAAATACAGGTTAGTCATAGGCTCATTGAAAGAGTAAGTAAAATCTTTCACCCAGACGAGGGTATCCGGATAAACAAGTACCCAATCCTTATTTACAAAAGAAGAACGTCCTGTGATCTCTTCCTGCTCCCCATTGGGCCTGGTAATAGTACCCTGGTACTGAACCACCGGGTCCGCATTGCCACCTGAATACTCCAGGCGGAAACCATTGGCAGGATTTGCTGCCTGAACACGGTCTATCCAGTAATAGTTATAAATAAGTTTGGTTGGGTTTATCTCTGGGAAATAAAGAGACAGACGATCTTCACCTGAATAATAGATACCCAGATCCTCAATGGTCTGCTGAATGTTTCCTTCCTTGTCCCTGGATGCATCCAGCGGCGTCTCCCAGTCGATGATGGGATCTCCATTGGAATCTTCATAAGGCTGATCCTCGGAATCTTTCCTGATGTAATCATCGATGCCCTGGATAGCAAGCTCTTTCCTGATTATGGAATCACGAACCCAGTATACGAATTGCCTGTATTCATTGTTGGTGATTTCTGTTTCGTCCATCCAGAAGGCATCAACCGCTACTGTTCGGGCTACAGTGTTTTGGGTCCAGGTAACATCCTGATCACCAGCTCCCATAACAAAGGATCCCATGGGGACTGCTACCATTCCAAATGGATCAGGTTCAGCATAAGCTTTCCTACCCTCAACCCCGACCAACTCTCCGGTGTTGTATGAACCACAACCACCGATGAGGGTTGCGGTAACAACTAATATTACTAATCGTTTCATAGCATATCGCTTATTAGATGCAAACCAAACTTTATTCGAACTGTTTTTGTAAAAAAACATCTTCAATAGAAATTAAATTATAAAAATCTTATACTCTTATATTTCTGAGGACTCCTGTCAACACTGAGATCGAAGCAATATCGTACAGTGACTTCATGAGATCCGCTGTTGTAATTCATTAGTGGCGAAAGTTCAAAATCATATGAATAACCAATCTTGATCCCGTTCATCATTTCAATACCAACAAGAGCTGATAAGGCCCCCCCCACAGAATAGGAAACTCCTCCCCAGAACCTTTTATTGTATCGAAGGTTGGTATTCAGATAGATATGATGAGATCTGGCATCGGTCTGAACCATCAGGGAGGGTATGATTTCGAACATTGGATTGGACAGCTGGATATTGTATCCGGCTATCAGATAATAATGCCTGATCAGTTGTGATGTGGCGTTGTCTTCCGGATAATCAAAGGTGGTTTGATTCAAATGTGTGGTAGAAAGACCGACGTACAAATTATCCGTATTATAATAGGCACCAAGTCCCATATCAAAACCAAAAACGCTTCCTCCACTATTTGGTATGGCATCATCCGTATCCGGGGTGATGATGTCGGCGCCATTCCATTCGGGAGACAGGGCCTGATTGGCTACTCCAGCATTTACTCCTATGCCCAGGCTTCCCTGTCCCAGTTCGATCCGGAAGGCATAGGAGGCACTGAATTGGAAGTCGTTGTTAAATGCCAGATTGTCGTTCATAAAACTAATGCCGATTCCATGGTCTCTTCCCAGGAAATGAAGTGGCATATCGGCAGTAAAAATCGTTGTGATAGGAGCATCTGGAAGTCCGGTCCACTGATTGCGAAAAGCAGCACCCAGGCAGATCTTATCTGAGCTTCCAACTGCTCCCGGGTTGAAGTAGGGCGCCAGGAACATATTCTGAGTGAATTTCGGGTCCTGCTGTGACAGGGCATTCAGCGAAATTGCTCCTAAAATACATATGTACACCAATCTCTTCATCATCAGGCTTACTCAATCCAGGGCTTCTTCTTTATAGCCAATAAACACGTTTAAAATAAGTAAAAATAGTTCGAGTTCACAAAAATTTATCAATACCGTAAGGTCAACAAAATCAAGGGTTTCAGGTCATTTCACATAAAAAAACTGCCTGTTTCCACTTAATAATAACGTGTATTAATCTTTTTCATTACCCAATCTGTTCAAAAAGCGCCACCAGCGGTCCGGTATCTCCTGATTACAGGCATGCTGGTAATCTTCATACGAACATGAGACGAAAAAGTTATACCCTGTGGCCGGATTCTTTACAGGAATTTCCATCCACCATCGCTCTGAAAGCGTGCTTTTGTGGAAGATAATGTCGTGTCCGGGGGCATTCAGGGTGACGATAAACTTTTTTATATGTTCTGGTGTATCCACTGGGTTTTCCCGGATACGATGGGTGAGTCCCTCCAGGAAGTACCAGGCAGACTGCGCTGCCAGGTGGGCCGTCTGGCCATTTACATCGAATGATGGATTGAGTTCAAAAAAACCAAGAATGTTGGCATGCTCACTTAATCCTGCATACCTGGTGATCTGGCAAAGCTCATCTCCAAAGAATCCATTGGGTGAAGGAAGTGAAGCTCCCGGAGCATCTGCATGCCTGACAGCTCCCATATCGATGCTGATGAATTCAGAATCCCGAATCAGAGGTTCGGCCTGTTTGATTTCTTTACGTGCCTCTCCCAGACGAATGCTTTCAAGAAAGGAAAGATCCAGTTGCTGGAGCTGATCTTCGGTGACAAAACAGGCCTGGTGGCCCAGGTTTGTGAGACTGAATTGCTTCACTCCGGTATTATGAACTATCTGGTTCAGGTAGTTACGGGAATTCAGTAAATCATCCTTTTGTGAAAAATCGAGCATGGAATCAATGCTGAGTACCTGGTGCAATCCTTCATGCTTTTCAAGGGCCAGGAAGGCTCCGCGGCTCAGGTCCTGTGAACCTCCGAATATCACAGCAGTGATCTCTCTTTCTCTGAGTTCCAGCAGGATATCCCTCAGAGCAAAATAGGTATCATTTACCGATCCTCCGTTTTTTACATTGCCAAGGTCATAGATATTCAGGTTCCTGGTAATTTTTCGCAGCTGGTAGAGTTTGCTTCGGATCTGGTCGGGTGCATCTTTACTCCCTTTAATAAAACCGTTGCTATCAACCGGTACACCCAGAATGGCCACCTGGTGTTTGTCCAGTTCACGAATGGGATGATCCGGCGTATGGACTGAAATGTGGTGACTGAAAGATTCATTATTGTCAAGGTATTCGAATTCGGGCCTTTCCAGGCTAACGGGATCGAAATATCCATTCAGGTCCATGATATGCAGGGGTTTTATGTTTTATTTCTTGGGACGGGAACCAGCTTTTTCAATGATTTCACGGCATTCATCAAGCGTTAACTCTTCGGGTTTCCTGCTTTTTGGGATCCGGTAGTTTTTCTTATTAAAAGAGATGTAGGGTCCATAACGGCCGTTGAGGATCAGGAGTCCGGGTTCTTCATCAAACTGTTTGATATTCCTGTTTTTCTCCTGGGCGCGCTTTTCGATAATAATCTCTATGGCCCGCTCCGATTCAATAGTAAGGGGATCATCGGTTTTTGCCAGGCTGAAAAATTTGCCCTTGTGCCTGACATAGGGGCCATACTTTCCCACACCAATGACCAGGTCCTCATCCTCAAACTGTCCCAGGGTGCGGGGTAATTTGAAAAGCTCAAGAGCCTCTTCCAGCGTGATGGTTTCCAGGCTCTGACCTTTTAAGAGGCTGGCAAACTGGGGTTTATCCTCATCGCTGGCCTCTCCGATCTGGGCAATGGGCCCGAAACGGCCAATTTTCACACTCACCGGTTTTCCAGACTTGGGATCTTCCCCCAGGATCTTTTCTCCTTTGGATCGTTCAGAAGTCTGCGTGGCCGTATCAACCTTCGTATGAAAAGGGGTGTAAAAGCGTTCGATCATGCTGGGCCAGTCCTTATTTCCTTCGGCAATTTCATCAAACTCCTCTTCAACAGAAGCGGTAAAATTGTAGTCCATGATGTTGTCAAAGTTCTGCACCAGAAAGTCGTTTACAATCATCCCGATATCGGTGGGAAAGAGCTTTCCTTTCTCAAAGCCGTATTTTTCCTTGATGGTCTGGTGCTTCAGGGAATCTCCCTTCAGGACCAGCTGCACCATGTCGCGCTCAATTCCTTTCCGATCCTCTTTCACCACGTATTCCCTGTGCTGGACTGTAGAGATGGTGGGGGCATAGGTGGAGGGCCGGCCGATACCCAGCTCCTCCATTTTCTTCACCAGGCTGGCTTCTGTATACCTGGGTGGCTGGAGGCTTGTTTTTTCGGTGGCTTCAATCAGCTCGCGGCTTACTTTATCATTGTTCTTAACAGGCGGAAGCAAGCCTTTGGTCTCCTCCTCCTGCTCTTCATCTGTGGATTCCATATAGACTTTCAGGAAACCATCAAAAACCAGGACTTCCCCGGTGGCAATAAATCGTTCAGGTGCTCCTGAAACCAGGATGGAAATGGTGGTTTTTTCAAGCTGAGCCTCGCTCATCTGTGATGCAAGCGTTCTTTTCCAGATCAATTCATAGAGCCGCTGCTCCTGCCTGCTGCCTTCAACAGATGACTGATCCATGTAGGTGGGCCTGATGGCCTCGTGAGCTTCCTGGGCTCCTTTGGCTTTTGTAGTATAATTCCTGGTACGCAGGTATTTTTCGCCAAAAGCCTCCTTGATTTTTCCTGCAGCCGATCCGATGGCCAGTTTGCTCAGGTTTACAGAGTCTGTCCTCATGTAGGTAATCTTTCCCGATTCATAGAGCCTTTGGGCCACCGACATGGTTTGGTTAACTGAATAGCCCAGCTTCCGGCTGGCCTCCTGCTGAAGTGTTGAGGTGGTAAATGGTGCTGCAGGATTCTTCTTCAGGGGTTTCTTTTCAACGCTATCCACTACGAAATCACTGGTTTGGCACTTCTGGAGAAAAGATTCTGCTTCTTCCTGGCTATCGAAACGTTTCGACAGATCAGCTTTGAGCTGACTTACCCCCCCATTGCCGTCAGGAACGGAAAACTTCCCTGTGACACGGAAATATTTTTTTGGAGTAAATTTTTGTATGTCCCGCTCTTTTTCCACAATCAGTTTTACAGCTACCGATTGCACCCTGCCAGCTGAGAGTGATGGCTTCACTTTTTTCCATAACAGGGGAGAGAGCTCAAATCCGACCAGTCGGTCCAAAACCCTTCTTGCCTGCTGGGCATTCACCAGGTGGGTGTCAATATGCCTCGGGTTCTCCAGGGCTTTCACTATGGCATCTTTGGTAATTTCATGGAAAACAATCCTCCTGGTTTTATCTTTATCCAGTTTCAGCTCCTCAAACAGGTGCCAGGCAATGGCTTCTCCTTCACGGTCCTCATCCGTTGCCAGCCAAACCATAGATGATTCCTTGACCAGGCCCTTCAGTTCCTTCACAATTTTCTTTTTATCGCTTGGAACAATATACTGAGGAGCAAAACCTCCATCCACATCTATTCCCAGGTTTTTCTTTGCCAGGTCCCGGATGTGACCAAAGCTGGATTTAACGGTAAAGCCTTTTCCAAGGAAGCGTTCAATGGTCTTGGCCTTGGCGGGTGATTCAACTATTACAAGATTATCTATCATTTTCCTTTAGTTCCTTCGTTTACCTCTTGAACACAAAATAACTTAATAATTACTATTTTTGACCCAAAATAAAGCTGGCCATGGACAATAAACCCGGCAAAACTACAAAATATTTATACATCCTCTGGACTCTATACACTCTTGGAGTGCTATTGTTCATTATTATCATGGTTTTAATCGGTCATGGTAAAATGGGTTTTATGCCTGATTTTGCAAGGCTCGAGAATCCCCAAAGCAACCTGGCTTCTGAGTTGATTACCGAGGACGGGGAGTTGCTGGGCAAGTATTTTATTGAAAATCGCACCTATGTGGATTTTGAGGAACTGGCTCCACACCTGGTGGATGCCCTGGTGACCACAGAGGATGTGAGGTACTACAGGCATTCGGGAATTGATATCAGAAGCCTGATGCGTGTGGCCGTGAAATCTGTTCTGCTGGGTCAGGATGAAGGAGGTGGCAGTACCATTTCACAACAGCTGGCAAAAAACCTGTTCCCCAGGGATACCACTGTTAATAAAACAAAGATCGGACGGATTGGTCACCTTGCAATTAATAAGTTCAAAGAGTGGAACACCGGGGTGAGGCTTGAAAAAAGCTATACAAAGAATGAGATCATTGCCATGTATCTGAATACGGTGCCTTTCGGTGGGGAATCCATCGTGGGGATCAAATCGGCCTCCAGGACCTTTTTTAATACCACTCCTGATTCACTGAGCCTGGACCAGGCGGCCATCCTGGTGGGGATGCTGAAAGCCCCGACGGCTTATAATCCCAGAATCAACCCCGATCGTTCCCTGGTCCGGAGAAATACGGTTATCAATCAGATGGTAAAATATGGAGCCCTCGAACAGGAGGTAGCCGACTCGGTAAAGCTTTTACCCATCAGTGTGGATTACAATCTGGCCAGTCACCTGACCGGCCATGCCAAGCACTTCAGGACTTTCCTTTCGAAATTTATGAACAGGTCAAAACCAACAGCCCCGGGCGATGGAGCCGGAGTGTTGGCCTGGGAACGTTACCGGAGGGATTCTATACGCTGGGCAGATGACAAGCTTTATGGCTGGATCAATAAGAACCACAAGCCAGACGGTACCCAGTACGATCTTTATCGCGATGGACTGAGGATCTATTCAACAGTGAATTACAAGATGCAGCAATATGCCGAGGAAGCTGTTGTGGCACAGATGAAGGATTACCTTCAGCCTGAATTTTTTAAGGAGAAGAAAGGAAGAGCCAATGCGCCCTTTGAAGAACTTACGCCCGAGGAGAGCCAGCTGATCCTGAACCGAACCATCAGACAAACGGATCGATACAGGTACATGATGGCCCGGGGAACCCCCTGGGATTCCATTATGATGGTCTTCAAAAAGCCGGTTGAAATGAAACTGTTCACCTGGGACGGTCCCGTCGATACCATATTGGCCCCACTGGATTCCATCAGGTATATGAAACATATTCTGAGGGCCGGATTTATGGCTATGGATCCAGCCAATGGAAATGTGAAAGCCTTTGTGGGAGGGCATAACTACCGTTATTTCCAGTATGAACACGTCTACCAGGGTCGCCGCCAGGTGGGATCGACCATGAAGCCCTTCCTGTATATGCTGGCCATGCAGGAGAATTATTCTCCCTGCGAAATGATTCCCCTGGTGCCCATTACCTTTCCTGCCATTATAGATAATAAGGATACGATCTATACCCCAACTGCGCCGGGACGGAATGTTTTTGCCGGAAAAATGGTCTCCCTGAAGTGGGGACTGGCCAACTCACACAACTGGGTAAGTGCCTGGCTGTTTAAAAATTTCAACCCGGAGAATGTAATCAGCCTCTTACGCAAGATGGGGGTGACCTCCCATATTGATGCGGTTCCCAGCATGGTGTACGGTCCGGCCGATATCTCCCTGGAGGAGATGGTGGGAGCATTTAATACCTTCTCCAACGGAGGTATCTATGTGAGCCCGGTCTATGTGACCCGGATTGAGGACCGCTACGGCAATGTGATTTCTTCTTTTCACCCGGTGGAATCCGAAGCGATCAGTCAGGAAACCGCCTATTTAATGCTTACATTATTAAAGAATGTGGTGGATATGACAGGGAGGTATAAAGGTGAGTTCTATTCGGGTACTGCAAACAGGCTTCGCTGGAAATATGCTTTTGAAGGGGAACTGGCCGGTAAAACCGGTACGACCCAGAATCAGAGTGATGGCTGGTATATCGGACTGGCCCCGAAGCTTACTGCGGCCGCCTGGGTGGGGGGAGAAGACAGGTCCATTCACTTCGACAACCTCCTCATGGGCTCCGGCACCAATATGGCCCTCCCCATCTATGGTGAATTCTTCAAACGGGTCTATGCGGATTCCACGCTGGGTATCAGCATGGAGGATGAGTTTGTAAGACCTCTGGATTTCTATGTGGACCTGGATTGTCCCAATATAACGGAGACCACCAGCAACAGTGAGTACGACGAATTTTAAGGCCGCCTAGCCAAAAAGATATTTGGGCAGATCCTGCACCCTGTTCACCTCTATAATCTCAAGCTTGAATCTGGAGGGATCGATCCGCTTCCTGTTGAAGGCGGGCATCAGGATTCTTTGCATGCCCAGTTTATCTGCTTCTCCCAGGCGTTGCTCGATGCGGTTCACCGGACGTATCTCTCCCGAAAGGCCTACTTCTCCTGCAAAACAAGTATTCGGATCAATGGGGATATCCACCGTTGAAGAGAGAATAGAAGCCACTACAGCCAGGTCGATGGCCGGATCATCCACCCGGAGTCCGCCGGCAATATTAATATATACGTCTTTACTGGCCAGTTTAAAGTTGGCCCGTTTTTCAAGTACAGCCAGCAGCATGCTCAGGCGGCGGGTATCAAATCCCGTCGAAGTGCGTTGCGGAGTTCCGTAAACAGCGGAGCTCACAAGGGCCTGTACCTCGATCAATATGGGACGGATGCCTTCCACATTGGCAGCAATGGCAGATCCACTCAAGTCGGGAGGTTGCTGGTTGATGAGCAATTCAGAAGGATTCAGAATTTCGCGCAATCCTTCTCCTGTCATTTCAAATACGCCGATTTCCGAGGTGGAGCCAAACCGATTCTTAATGGAGCGCAGAATCCGGTATAAATGGTGCGTGTCCCCCTCAAATTGAAGCACTGTATCCACAATATGTTCCAGGACCTTGGGTCCGGCAATGCTGCCATCTTTGGTTATGTGGCCAATGAGTACTACCGGCATATGGCTTTCCTTGGCGATGCGCAAAAGCTGAGCAGCACACTCGCGGACCTGTGAGATGGTTCCGGGTGCCGATTCAATGGCTTCAGAATACAGGGTTTGAATGGAGTCGATGATCAGCAGTTCGGGCCTGAGTTGTTCCAGCTGAGGAATGATGGCCTGAAGGCTTGTTTCGGCAAGCACCTGGCAGTGCCCCCTTCCTCCACCCAGGCGGTCGGCCCGTAATTTGATCTGATGCGGACTCTCCTCACCCGATACATAGAGTGTCTGTTTATCGATCTGAAGGGCCACCTGCAGGGCCAGGGTCGACTTTCCTATCCCGGGTTCTCCGCCGATTAAAACCATGGACCCCGGGACAATTCCTCCTCCAAGTACACGGTTAAATTCCCCGTTCTTCAGATCAATCCTGGAAACAGGCGCAGCAGCTACTTCATCCAGTTTTTGAGGTCTGGCATGTTCCCGGTTTTCCGAAAATCCTGAGCGGACGGGTGCTTTATGAATCTTCTGTTCCACATAGGTGTTCCATTCGCCACAGGCATTGCAGCGACCAATCCATTTTGCAGATTCAGCTCCACAGTTCTGACAAACATATACCGATTTTATCTTTGCCATTTACAGCCTTTTTCTGTTGATGATCGAAGTGCTGGAGTATCCTTTCAGCATGGGAATGGTTTCCACACGCCCCCCCCAGGAAACAACTTCACGATGGCCAACAATCTCCTCTGTTTTATATTCACCCCCTTTTACCAGGAGATCGGGCTGGAGGAGGGTAATTAGTTCCAGGGGTGTTTCCTCTTCAAATATGATGATGTAATCCACAAAACCCAGCGCCCCAAGCATGTCCGCCCGGGCCTCCTGGTTATTGACCGGTCTGTCTGTTCCTTTTAGCTTTGTAACAGAAGCATCACTGTTCAGCCCCACAACAAGCAAGGTGCCCAGCTCCCTGGCCCTGGAGAGGTAGTAGATATGACCCCTGTGCAGCAGGTCGAAACACCCATTGGTGAACACCATTGTATTCTCTTTTCTGAAGTGCGGGTTAAAGAGTGTTCTTGCTTCCTCCAGGGTGATGGTTTTTTTAATGATCTGTTCGTATGTAAGCATTTCAGGATTCGGTTTTAAGCTTGGTGTTTTTTTTTGAAAACATCAGGATCATATAGGAAATGGCTCCCAACAGGATGGTAAGCAGAGAATTCGATTCATGGGCAAGGATGGCATAGGCAGTCCCGGTCTCCAGGGAGAAACCATATACGAACATCAATCCCCTGGATGTGATCCAGTGGTAGGCTCCGAAGCCGGCAGTCACCGGAGCCGACATGCCCAGCCCGCCAATTACAAGCAGGAACATGCCATCTATAAAGGTAAGTCCGCTTAGCTCCTCCAGGGCAAAGACCACCACCCAGGTCATCAGGATATACAGGACCCATATCAGAACAGAATGAAGCACAAATTCCCATTTGCGTTTCATCCGGTAAATGGTCTTCAGTCCGTCCAGAATCCCCAAAAAAATACCTCTGATTTTGCGAACCAGGGCGAAGCGATACAGTCTTTTTCGCAAGAGATAGATCAGCAGGACAAAGATTACAAGTCCCGCGCTCACCATCAGCCAGAAAACCAGGGTTCCTCCAAATAGCTCCACTAATTTTTCTTCAAGGGGCTGAAGCACCTGTTCTCCAAAAAAAGCGCCAAACTTCTCCATCCAGCTTATTAACAGAATCACCAGGATAAGCATCAGCATCAGCATGTCTGTGACCCGTTCAATTATAACGGTGCCGAAAAGAGAATCCACGGGGATCTTCTCCCTGTTTCCCAGGGTGACACACCTGGTCACCTCCCCCAGCCTGGGCAGGGCATAGTTGGAAAGGTAGCCTACCATCAGGGAGTGATAGGTGTTTATATAGGATGGATTGAAGCCAAGTGGTTCAATGAGCAGCATCCATCTTCTTGCCCTGATGAGAAAGGATATTCCTGCGAAAAGCAGAGAGAGGCCGATCCACCAGAAATTGACTTTCTGAAGTGTGCTTGCCAATTCATTCAATGCTACACCCCTGAACGCAAAATAAAGCAAGAGTACTCCAAGAGCCAGGAATCCGACTATTTTCAGAATTTGAATAAGGAGTTTTTTCAAAGGAGGGATCAGTTTATCTTGTTGGAGGCTGTATCCGGGAAGATCAGGACAGGTTCAAAGGATTTTGCCTCTTCGAAATCCATGGAAGCATAGGAGATAATTATGATGATGTCTCCAACGGCAACCCTTCTGGCTGCTGGCCCGTTCAGGCAAATCTGCCCGGTTCCCCTCTGGCCGGTAATCACGTATGTTTCCAGGCGCTCCCCATTGTTGATATTGACAACCTGAACTTTTTCATTTTCAATCAGATTGGCAGCATCCATCAGATCCTCATCAATGGTAATACTGCCTACATAGTTCAGATCGGCCTCGGTGACTGTGACCCTGTGTATCTTCGATTTGACAACTTCAATATGCATGACTGCTGAATTACCTTACAAATTTAATCAAATTTCAGATTATCTATTAGTCTGACCTCCCCTAATTGAACAGCTAAGCATGCCACTTTGTTCAGCTTTTCGTCCCACTTTACAATGGGTCTAAGACCTTTATCTTCAACAATTTCAAAGTATTCTAATTCTAAACCGGATTGCAATTCAAACTGGAGGCTCACCCACTCTTTCAATTCTCCGGGAGAAAGTTCCTCTCTTAGCTCCCTGGCCTTTAACAGGGTTTCGAATATAAATGGAGCCAGTTTCCGCTCCTCTTTACTGAGCCTGGTGTTCCTGGAACTCATTGCCAGGCCGTCTTTTTCTCTGATTATGGGACATGCCACAATGCTAAGATCCAGTTCGAGGATTTCCACCAGTCTACGAATGATCACCAGTTGCTGAAAATCTTTCTGTCCAAAATAGGCCCGTGTTGGGCCAACCAACATGAAAAGTTTGCTGACAATCTGCGCAACACCATTGAAGTGGCCCTCCCGGTATCTGCCCTCCATTACCAGGTCCAGGCCACCCAGGTCAAAGGTCTGCGGCTCTTCATCCGGGTACATTTCCTTGACAGAAGGAACAAATACAAGGTCGGCTTCCAGTGTACGAAGCAGTTCCAGATCGCTGTCCAGTGTTCTGGGATAATGGTCCAGATCAGATGGATCATTGAACTGCGTGGGATTCACAAAAATGGTCACAACGACGATATCATTCTCAGCATGGGCTTTTTCAACCAGGGAAGCATGTCCCTGGTGAAGGGCGCCCATTGTGGGTACCAGGCCTATGGTTTTCCCCTCATTTTTAAAAGTTAAGAGGTGCCCGTTCAGATCATTTTTTGTTCTGTATACTATCATGCATCAGATAAGAGAACAAAGATAGACAAAATGGTATCAATTATTTTTAGTAAATTTGCATGATTTCTTTAACGAGGCATGCTAATGGAGAGTAAAAAGGTATTATTTGTTTCTCAGGAGATTACACCCTATTTGCCGGAGTCTGAACTTTCCGTAATCAGCAGAAAACTTCCTCAGGCCATACAGGAAACCGGTAAGGAGATCCGGACCTTTATGCCAAAATACGGGAATATTAATGAAAGAAGGAACCAGTTGCACGAGGTCATCAGGCTATCGGGAATGAACCTGATCATTGATGACACGGACCACCCATTGATCATAAAAGTTGCCTCCATACAGGCGGCCCGGATGCAGGTCTATTTCATTGATAATGAGGAATATTTCCAGAGGAAGCAAACTGTGGTCGATTCAAAGGGAATGCATTTCAATGACAATGATGAACGCATGATTTTCTTCGCCCGTGGCGTCCTGGAAACCGTTCGAAAATTGCGTTGGTCGCCCGACCTGGTACACTGTCACGGATGGTTTACTTCCCTGGTGCCCCTATACATAAAAAAAGCTTACCGTGAAGATCCGCTTTTCGCTGATTCAAAAGTGGTCTTCTCGTTTTACGATAATGGTTTTGATGAATCTCTGGATGCTTCTTTCTCGAAGAAGATTCTGGTGGATGGTGTTTCTGAAGAACATCTCTCCATGCTTAAAAATCCGGGATATGAAAATCTGACCAACCTGGCAGCCACCTATTCGGATGGACTGATCCAGGGGAGTGAAAGCCTGCCTGCTAAAGTTGACGAAGTACTGAAGAAATCAGGGAAACCCTATCTGGATTATGCAAGCGAAGAGAAATATGTGGAGGAGTTTTCCGTTTTCTATGACAGGATCATCAACGAATAAGACAATTTTTAAATGAAGAAGAAGGAACGTTGGGGTATTGCAATCGTTATTGGGTTGCTTGGTGTGCTAGCCTCGTGCGATATCACTAATAGTGAGCTGGGGACGGATATTCTGCCTGCGGGTGACAATGTAAGTGTTCGTCACGATACCATATTTGAAATTGATGCCTACACCATGACCGGAGATCCGGTGGTGAGTTCGGAAGTCACCTACTCTGCCAACAGGGTGATGCTTCTGGGCACTCTGGATGACACTATCATGGGTCAGTCGGAGGGCTCTATTGTTACACAGTTTAACACCACCTATGCTTACCAGGTAGCTGACAACCTGGAGGTTGACTCCCTGTTTCTGGCTCTACATGTCCTGGATTTTCTGGGAGATACGGAGGAAGACATGAACCTGAGTGTTTATGAATTTACAGAACGGATCTACCTGGATACTGCCCATACCTATTATTCAGATTACGATGTTGAGGGCAAGTATGATCCCGTACCCCTGGTGCAGCAGACCATCACTCCCGAGGATGGTACTACTTATGAGTTGCTTATAGAAGATCAGGATTTCATAGATAAGTTCCTGGCCATTCAAAATGATACGACCACCTTTTACAACGACTCCATCTTCAAGGACTATTTCAATGGATTTTATATTACAGCAGAGTCGCTTTCTTCAAAAGGAACAATAGCCAGGGTTCAGCTGGCAAGTTCTCAGTCAAGGCTGACCATGCGATATGCCAATGATTCCACAGATGTGGACTCAACAGCAGAGCGGGATTTCGCCTATGCACATTTTACCATAGATCAGTATTCATCCCAGAAAATCAATATTTTCGAGCACGATTACAGCGGCACAGGCCTGGCTGAGATTCTGGATGACGAGAATTCAAGCTCCCCTTACTGTTATGTACAGGGCATGGCGGGAGTGAATACCCGTTTCTCCTTTGCCAGCCTGCATGAGTGGATGGATTCGACACCGCTGGTCATAAACAGTGCCACCCTGGTATTTGATGTGGTCCCGGAGCAGGAGAGTGGCGTTCTCTATGATGATTTGCCGGACAGATTGATGACCGGGACCATCCTGGAGGATGATAGCTATGAACCCGTTTACGACTATTTTGTGCTATTTGCAAATGATCCCACCCAGCAGGCCACCAGGTTTGGGGGTTATAAGAAAGCAGAGTCCCAGGGACTGTTCAACGATACCACCTATACCTATCGATTCAATATAGGTCTCCACTTCCAATACCTGGTAGATGGAGAAAAACCTGACAATGATTTTATACTCCAGCTGGATGACGGAAATATTAATCCGAAATATACCACCCTTTGGAGTAACCTTCCCACCAATGAAAGACGTATAAGGTTAGAGATAGTATATCTTAAGCTGTAAAAGGAAGTCAGCTTATTTACGTCTTAATTTATTTTACCTATGTGTGGAATAGTTGGTTATATAGGTATGCGGGAAGCCTACCCCGTACTTATTAAAGGACTGAAGCGACTGGAATACCGCGGATACGATTCTGCAGGAGTAGCCCTGCTTAATGGGGATACAGTTATTTACAAGAAGAAGGGGAAGGTAAGTGAGCTGGAAGCCCATGTGAAGGGCAGGGAGACCGGGTGCACCATTGGCCTGGGTCATACCAGATGGGCTACTCATGGCGAACCCAGTGACCTGAATGCACATCCGCATCATTCACAGAAGGGATTATTTACAATTATTCATAACGGGATCATCGAAAACTACTCCGTACTGAAGAAGACCCTGCAGGACCAGGGAATGACATTCTACAGTGAAACGGATACCGAAGTGCTTGCCAACCTGATCGAGTTTATTTATACCTCAGAAGATGTAAGTGTTGAAGTGGCTGTAAGCCTGGCCCTGCAAAAGGTCGTGGGAGCCTTTGGGCTGGTTGTTATTTCCAGTGAAGATCCCAACCTGATGATTGCAGCCCGGCGGAGCAGTCCACTCGTTATCGGCCTTGGAAGCAATGAGTATTTTATCGCCTCCGATGCCTTGCCCATCGTGGAGTATACCGACCGGGTGATTTACTTGAATAACGATGATATTGCCCTGATCAGAAGGGACGAACTTGTACTTAAAAACCTGGTCAGCGAATCCACCAAGGTAAACATTAAAACCCTGGAGATGGGAATCTCCGAAATAGAATTGCAGGGCTATGATCACTATATGCTAAAGGAGATCTTTGAACAGCCACGCTCCATTGAGGATACCTTCAGGGGGAGGATCCAAACTCAAAGCAGTGAAATAAAGCTGGGGGGCCTGCACGATGTGAAGGATCAACTTGTAAATGCAAAGCGCATTGTGATCATTGCCTGCGGTACTTCCTGGCATGCAGGACTGGTTGGAGAATACCTGATCGAGGACCTGGCACGAATTCCTGTGGAGGTGGAGTATGCTTCCGAGTTCAGATACCGGAACCCCATGATCGGATCCGATGATGTGGTTCTGGCCATCAGTCAGAGCGGTGAGACAGCCGATACCCTGGCAGCTATACAGCTGGCCAGGGATGCCGGGGCACTGGTACTCGGCATCTGTAATGTGGTGGGTTCCAGTATTTCCAGGGAAACGGAAGCAGGCGTTTATACCCATGCCGGGGTTGAAATAGGTGTAGCTTCCACAAAAGCTTTTACTGCGCAGGTGACCGTACTGACCATGATGGCAGTTATGATCGGTAAGGAAAAGGGCCTGCTTTCTGTCAAGCGCTTCAAGCAGCTGATTAAAGAACTGAATGAAGTTCCCCAGAAAATAGAAAAGATACTGGAACTGAATGAGGAGTTTAAACGTATCGCCGGGATATATAAGGATGTGAGCAATGCACTTTACCTGGGCAGGGGAGTCTCCTTTCCGGTGGCACTGGAGGGAGCGCTCAAATTAAAGGAGATTTCATACATCCATGCAGAAGGCTACCCGGCAGCTGAAATGAAACATGGCCCCATCGCCCTGATTGATGAAAACATGCCCGTAGTCTTTATTGCCACCAGGGATGGTTCTTACGATAAGATTGTAAGTAATATCCAGGAAGTAAAGGCCAGGAATGGGGTGGTGATTGCCATCGTTACCGAAGGGGACACCATGATCAGGGAAATGGCCGATCATGTGATTGAAATTCCTCAATCGGACGAATCACTGGTGGCTCTGACCGCTGTGGTTCCGCTGCAGCTGATTGCTTATCACATTGCCCTTATGAGGGGCTGCAACGTAGATCAGCCCAGGAACCTGGCCAAATCGGTCACGGTGGAGTAAAAAACAGTCTTCTTGTTTTACCTCTCCTCGTACTGGGTCCTGTAATAAGATTGATAGGCTCCCGAGGTGACATTCTCCATCCACGCTTTGTTACTGAGATACCACTCAACGGTGCGCGCCAGTCCCTGTTCAAATGTCAGAGAAGGTTTCCAGTTCAGTTCTTCTTCGATTCGGGTACTGTCAATGGCATAACGTAGATCATGACCCGCCCTGTCTTTTACAAATGTAATAAGCTTCTCAGAGGTGCCGGGTACCCGCCCAAGCTTCTCATCCATAATCTGGCAGAGCAACTTGATCAGGTCAATATTCGTCCATTCGTTGAGTCCCCCGATATTGTAAGTACGCCCATGAACTCCCTTGGAAAAGATAAGTTCTATGGCCGAAGCATGGTCCTCCACATACAACCAGTCTCTTACGTTCTCCCCCTTCCCATAGATGGGTATGGATTTCATATTCAGAATATTATGGATAGCCAGGGGGATCAGCTTCTCCGGAAACTGCATGGGTCCGTAATTGTTGGAACAGTTGGAAATCACTACCGGCATCCCGTAGGTATGGTGATAGGCTCTGACCAGGTGGTCGGAGCTGGCCTTGGAGGCCGAATAGGGGCTGCGGGGATCATAGGCGGTTTCTTCGGTAAAGAGGCCATCCTTACCAAGACTTCCATATACCTCATCGGTGGAGATATGGTAGAACAGTTTAGTGCCCGGATCCTTCCATGCCTCCCTGCAGGCATTCAAGAGGTTCACCGTCCCAACGATATTTGTATTGATAAATGCCATGGGGTCTGCAATGGATCGATCCACATGTGATTCAGCAGCCAGGTGAATTACCCCGTCGATTTCATTATCGCGAAACAGCCTTTCGAGAAAAGCCGTATCGCAAATGTTTCCGCGGACAAACTGGTAATTGGAAGCGTTTTCTATGTCTTTAAGATTCTCCAGGTTCCCGGCATAGGTAAGCTGATCCAGGTTCAACACCCGGGTATCAGGATGATTAGTGACCATGCGTCTGATCACATGTGATCCGATGAAGCCGGCCCCGCCGGTAATCAGGATGGTTTTCATGCAAGTTTGTTTTTTGATCTGATATTCATTTCCCAGTTCCATGCCGACAGAAGGGTTTCTTCGATGCCCTTTTCGGCACGCCAGCCCAATTCGCGGTTGGCATAGGAGGTATCTGCATATACTTTTTCAATGTCTCCTTCCCTGCGTCCCACGATTTTGTATTTGAGCTTTTCTCCGGTGACTTTTTCGAAGGCTGTAATAAGCTCCAATACCGAGATTCCGCGTCCCGTTCCCAGGTTAAACACCTCAAATGCAGAAAGCTGTTTCTGTTCCATGAGGCGCCGGATCGCTATGACATGAGCTCTGGCCAGATCCACCACATTGATGTAATCACGAATGGCCGAACCATCGGGTGTATTGTAATCGTCCCCGAACACGCTCAGACATTCCCTGATCCCCGCAGCAGTCTGGGTAACAAAAGGGACCAGGTTATTGGGGACACCCAGGGGCAACTCGCCGATAATGGCAGAGGGATGTGCCCCGATGGGATTAAAATAGCGTAGCGAGATCACTCCCTTCCCATCCAAAGAGTTCATGGTGTCCCGTAGAATATCCTCGCAAATCTGCTTGGTATTTCCATAGGGTGAATTAGCCTTTTTTATGGGTGCATTTTCTGTGACCGGCAGTTCATCGGGCTCCCCGTAAACCGTACATGAAGAGGAGAATACCATGTGATCGACCTGGTATTTCTTCATGGCTTCCAGCAGGTGGATCAGAGAGAACAGGTTATTCTCATAATAGTCCAGGGGTTTCTCCACACTTTCCCCCACGGCTTTAAAGGCTGCGAAATGGATGATGGCACTTATATCCGGGTATTTTTCAAATACCCCGAAAGTGGCATCCCTGTCTCTCAGGTCTATTTCCTCAAAATGCGGTAAAGACCCGGTGATGGTCTTAATACCATCAAGAACCTCCTTTTCAGAGTTGGAGAGGTTATCGACTATGACCACATCCATTCCCTCCTCCAGCAGCTCAACCACAGTGTGAGATCCGATGTAACCCGTTCCCCCGCTAACTAGAATTTTAGACATTGTGTTATTCTTAGAGGCTCCAGTAGTTGAAGCTGTTTATACGGTCCCGGAAAATCCCTTTCAGGTCGGCAAAAACAGCTCCATCGTGGGCTATGGAGCGGAAATAAGCCTCATCCATTTCCAGATACTCTTTGTGATTCACCGCCACAACAATTCCATGGTAGGGGCCATTGATGGCAGGGGCAAGCTCAAACTTGTACTCCTCTTTAATCTCCTGGGGGGAGGCATGTGGATCAACCACATCCACCTGAACACCAAACTCTTTCAGTTCGGTGATGACATCGGCCACCTTGGAGTTCCTGATATCACTGACGTTTTCTTTAAAGGTGGCGCCCATCACCAGCACCCGGCAATCTTTCAGATTGGAGTAAGTGGAAGATAGTTTCAGGGTCACCTGGCGCGCTACATAGGCACCCATTCCATCGTTGATCCCCCGGCCGGCATTGATGATCTGTGCATGATGTCCGAACCTGGCAGCTTTATAGGTCAGGTAGTAAGGATCCACGCCAATGCAGTGCCCACCTACCAGGCCCGGAAAGAATTTCAGGAAATTCCACTTGGTTCCCGCTGCTTCAAGCACCTCGAAGGTATTAATATCCATTTTATCAAAGATCATGGAAAGCTCATTCATAAAGGCGATGTTGATGTCGCGCTGGGTATTTTCAATGATCTTGGCTGCTTCAGCCACTTTGATGGAGCTGGCGCGGTGTACACCGGCTGTGATGACCAGTTCATAGGTCTTTGCAATCTCCTCGGCCGATTCGGCATCGCAACCGGAGGTGACCTTGGTGATCCGTGTGAGTGTATGTTCGCGATCGCCCGGGTTAATCCGTTCGGGAGAAAACCCAACTTTGAACTGCTCCATGAAATTAAGGCCTGAGACCTCACTGAGCAGGGGAATGCAATCCTCCTCGGTACATCCGGGATATACGGTTGATTCATAGACGACATAATCCCCTTCAGAGAGTACCTTGCCAACGGTGGTAGTGGCTGAAAGCACCGGGGAGAGGTCCGGATTCTTATGCTCATCAATGGGTGTGGGTACAGCCACCACATAAAATGCGGCTTCCCGAAGATCATCAATGCTGGATGTAAATTCGATATCACAACCCTCAAAATCTTCGCTGGACAGTTCATTGCTGGGATCCACCCTGTTTTTCATCATGTCCACCCGGTCGGACCGGATGTCAAATCCGATGACGGATATTTTCTTGGCAAACTCCAGGGCGATGGGAAGACCCACATAGCCCAGTCCGATCACGGCCATTTTTTTCTTACCGCTCAGCAGATCGTTATAAATCATGTTTTTATGCTTTTAATTATTGGATGATAATCCCCCGTTAATCCAACAGGTTCAGAATTTCGAATGTTATATACAATCCCAATGGAAGTCCGGGCAGCTTCCAGGCCGTAACCCTTGCCTTCCAGTATCTTTTCATAGGAGATGGTATGTAAATCAGTGAATCCACCGCTAAATTCGATCTCTTCTCCGTCAACGGTGATTGAACGATAGGTACGCTTCCCGGATTCTTTCAGGTCTTTAGGAATATCGTTATAATCAATACTTAAAAACCATCGGACCCTTGCCCTTTCCAGCTCCAGGTATCCCGCAGCTTTATCTCCTTTTATGAAATGAACCCGGTTCTCTTTCACATCTCCGAAAATCCAGGTCAGCATATCAAAAAAGTGTACTCCAATGTTGGTATGCACCCCCCCGGATTTTTCTTCTTTGCCCTTCCAGGAGTAGTGGTACCAGTTTCCCCTGCTGGTTATATAAGAGAGGTCTACATCATAAACTTTGTCGGGCCGATCGTTCCGGACCTTCTCCTTCAGATCCATAATGGCCTGGTGCTGCCTGAGCTGTAAAATGTTCCAGACCTTTCTTCCGGTTTCTTTTTCATAATCCTTCAGGGCGTCAATATTCCAGGGATTCAGAACCAGTGGCTTTTCACAGATGGCGTCGGCTCCGTTGCGAAGGGCAAAACGGATGTGCGAATCATGCAGGTAATTGGGGGAGCAGATGCTCACATAATCCACATGGGTTCCCTGCCGGTTTATTTTGGCAATATGCCGGTCGAAACGCTCAAATTCAGTAAAAAAATCGGCTCCCGGGAAATAACTGTCCATAAAGCCTACGCTATCAAATGGATCCAGAGCTGCTACCAGATTATTCCCTGTTTCCTTGATCGCCCGCACATGCCTTACTGCAATATATCCGGCGATGCCTATGACGGCAAAATTCTTGCCGGACCTATTCATCTGTTGCTCCTGTTTTTGTAACCACGTCTTCATGCAATCTGTATTCTTCACCACTTTCCGGACAATGGGCCAATCCTTCATTGTTAAAAGTCAGCCTGTGTCCGTACTCGCTCATCCAACCGACCTGCCGGGAAGGATTTCCCACCACGAGCGCATATGGCTTAACCTCACGGGTAACCACTGCACCTGCTCCTATAAACGAATATTTTCCAATAAGGTTTCCACAAACGATGGTGGCATTGGCTCCAATTGTAGCCCCTTTCTGAACAAGGGTTTTAATGTATTGATCACGTCTGACTACGGCACTTCTGGGATTGATTACATTGGTAAAAACCATGGATGGGCCAAGAAAGACATCGTCCTCACAAATAACACCGGTATAGATGGAAACATTGTTCTGAACCTTTACATTATTTCCCAGCACCACATCCGGTGAAACAACCACATTCTGACCCAGGTTGCAATTTGTACCTATTTTGCATCCGCTCATAATATGACAAAAGTGCCAGATTTTTGTCCCGTCCCCGATTTCAACATCTTTATCGATCACCGCGCTTTCGTGGGCAAAGAAATCTTTCATCTCTTAAGATTTAAAGAATTTATGGACCTGGTCCGAAATATATTCCAGCTGTGTTTCTTCCAGCTCAGTATGCATGGGCAGGGAGAGCACCTTATGGCATAATTCTTCTGACACGGGAAGATCTCCTTCCCGGTACCCAAGGTCTTTATAGGCCTTCTGAAGATGAAGAGGAAGCGGATAATAGATCTGGGAGGGGATCCCCTTTTCCAGCAGAAAGGCCTTCAGGGCATCTCTTCTTGTTAGCTCAACCAGCAGGGTATACTGGTGAAAAATATGAGTGCTGAAGGGTGACCGTGCCGGTACCTGGATCCCATCCAGGCCAGAAAGTGTATTATCGTACCAGGCTGCAGCTTTCTGGCGCAGGCGGTGGTATTCATCCAGGTGCTTTAATTTGATCCTGAGAATGGCCGCCTGAATCGTATCCAGTCGCGAGTTCACACCCACATGATCGTAGTGGTAGCGTACTTGCATTCCATGATTAGCCAGGGAGGCAACTCTCCTGGCAAAACTTTCATCATTGGTAAACAGGGAACCTCCATCCCCAAATGCTCCCAGGTTTTTGGATGGGAAGAAGGAGGTGCATCCCATATGCCCTATGGTACCTGCTTTCTGTTTTAAACCATTTGCCGGAAGAAAATCGGCGCCCAGGGCCTGGGCATTATCTTCAATCACATAGAGGCCATGGGAACGGGCAAATTCCATGATCGACTCCATATCTGCACACTGTCCAAACAGATGCACCGGGACGATGGCACGGGTTCGGGGGCTCACCACCTGCTCCAGTTGCTCCGGATCAAGATTAAAGGTATCGGGTTTTACATCCACAAATACCGGCTTTAATCCCAGTAGCCTGATCACCTCAACGGTGGCAATGAATGTGAAGGGGGTGGTAAGAACTTCATCGCCGGGCTGAAGTTCAAGTGCCATCATGGCCAACTGAAGGGCATCCGTGCCATTCCCGCAGGCAATGGTGTGATTCACTCCCAGATAAGCCGATAATTCAGTTTCAAATTTCCTTACATCTTCTCCCCGGATAAAGGCGGTCGAATCGATTACCCGCTGCATGGCATTGTCAAGCTCCTCTTTGATTTTAAGGTATTGACCCTGAAGGTCTACCATTTTTATCTCGTTCATTTATACAGGCTTACAGAATCAACTTACGAAGATAATAAAAAAAGACGGGTTGATAACTTGGTTTTGATTTCCTCGTCTGACTGATTATTTTTACCTCACAATTCAGCCGCATGATCATCGGAAAATACATAAAAATGCTCCTTGATGAGCGAAAGCGCGTTATTCTCCCGGGCTTTGGAAATTTGGAAGTAATCCTGCCGGAAGGAGCCCAAACACCAAGCGGAAACCGCTTCCTCCCTCCTGGAACAAGGGTCCGCTTTGACAAAAGCTATAGCAAGGACGATGGTTTGCTGTCAGAAACGCTGGCTTCAGGAGAGCAACTGGATAGCGATGAGGCGCAACAGCGAGTACTGGAGCTGGTGGATGCAATAAAATTCTCTCTGGATAAGGGGGAGGAGTATATCCTTTTGGAGGCCGGATCTTTTTCCAGGGATTCAGAAGGAAAAATTCGTTTCCTGGCCGACCCGGACTGGGTACTGGAACCCGAGCAGTATGGCCTGGAGTCTATGGACCTGCTGGAGCTGGAGGACCTGCCGATTGAAAAGGATGAGGTAAAAGAGACAGAGAGCCAGCCGGCCCCTAAAGTTACTCCGCTGGCACCACCCCGGCCCAAGCCAAAACCCAGGAAATGGAGGGTGATCTGGTTGGTAGCGGCTCTCCTGATTGTTGTACTGGCCGTCCTTGTAATCATTCCCCCCGGGGGAGATGAAAGTGGTGAGCAGAGACAGTTGTTTCGGAAGAAGGCCGACCGCGAGGTGATTCAGGAGGATCAACAAACTGTTGATGAGCAGCAGGCAGGACAAACCGGCGAACAGCAGTCCGATACTGAAACAGCAGCGTCTGAACCTGAACCTGAACCTGAACCCGAAGTGGAGCAGGAGCAAAGGCAGCCAACTGAAGAAAGCAATAGCTTTTTCATTATTGCCGGCAGCTTTTCAAAACTGAATAATGCAAGTGAGCTCCAGGACCAGTTGAATGCAAAGGGATTTCAGGCAGAAGTGATGATTACGGAGAACCGGATGTACCGCGTTAGCGTGGCATCCTATGCCACAAAGGCAGAGGCTGAAAAAGCACTTTCGCAGATCAAGTCTGAAACGGGTCTGCAGTCGTGCTGGCTGCTTTCCAACTAGAATCAGTTTATCTCAGAGCCGTTCAGAGCCTCAGGGGATGGTTCCACAAAGTGGAGTGATCCATCCGGATTCTCTGAAAGCAGTATCATACCCTGGGATTCAATGCCCTTGATTTTTCTCGGAGCCAGATTTGCCAGTACGGAAACTTTCTTACCAGGAAGATTCTCCGCTTCGAAATACTCAGCGATCCCTGAAACTATTGTTCGTTTTTCAAATCCAAGATCCACCTGCATCTTGATAAGCTTCTTGGTCTTGGGCACCTTTTCAGCTTCCAGGATGGTTCCGCATCTCAGGTCCATCCGGGTAAAATCATCAAAGCTGATCTCAGCTTTCTGAGGCGCTAGCTCAGCAGGCTCTTCATTGTCCTCTTTGGTCTTGTTCAGCTTGTCAAGCTGATGCTGTATTTGCTCGTCCTCTATCTTTTCAAAAAGCAGGGAAGCTTTCTCGATGCCATGTCCGGGTTCAAGCAGGCTATCTGATCCGATCAGGTCCCAGGACCTTCCCTTGTAATTCAGAAAACCTCTCAATTTCTCCATTGAAAAGGGGAGAAATGGATCCAGCAGGAGGGTCAGGTTGGCTGAGATCTGGAGGGAAATATTCAGAATGGTCTTCACCCGTTCCGGATCGCTTTTGATTAGCTTCCAGGGTTCTGTATCGGCCAGGTATTTGTTCCCCAGGCGGGCCAGGTCCATCCCTCTCTTAATGGCTTCCCGGAAGCGAAACTGCTCCAGGCTTTCTTCCACTCCCTGAGCAATGACCCCTATTTCTTTCAGAGTGGCATTGTCCTGCTCGTTCAGGCCGGTAATCTCCGGAACCTTGCCTTCAAAATATTTATGGGTCAGCACAATGGCCCGGTTAACGAAATTCCCCAGGATGGCTACCAGTTCGTTGTTGTTACGGTTCTGAAAATCCTTCCATGTAAAATCGTTGTCCTTATTTTCAGGAGCATTTGCACAGAGTACATAACGCATGACATCCTGTTTTCCAGGGAAATCATCGAGGTACTCATGCAACCAGACCGCCCAGTTGCGTGAGGTAGAAATCTTATCATTTTCCAGGTTCAGGAACTCATTGGCAGGCACATTGTCGGGCAGGATATAAGATCCCTCCGCCTTCAGCATGGTGGGGAACACAATGCAATGAAAAACAATATTGTCCTTCCCGATAAAATGGATCATGCGGGTTTCTTCGTCCTTCCAGTACTTTTCCCAGTGGGGAGTCAGCTCTTTGGTGGCGGAGATATATCCAATGGGTGCATCAAACCAGACATAGAGGACCTTCCCATCGGCCCCTTCCACTGGTACAGGCACTCCCCAGTCCAGGTCGCGACTTACTGCCCTGGGGTGTAATCCCTGGTCGAGCCATGACTTGCACTGTCCGTATACATTGGGCTTCCACTCTTTGTGTTCCTTCAGGATCCACTCCTGGAGCCAGGGTTCATACTTATCCAGGGGAAGGTACCAGTGCTTGGTTTCCTTCAGAATGGGTTGACTGCCACTGATGGTGGAGACCGGATTGACCAGATCGGTGGGGCTCAGTGAAGTACCACATTGCTCGCACTGGTCCCCATAGGCTCCCGGATTTCCGCAGTGGGGACAGGTCCCGGTAATATAGCGGTCGGCCAGGAAGGTGGCAGCCTCCTCATCATAATACTGTTCAGAGGTCTTTTCAATAAACACCCCTTTATCATACAGGGTCTTAAAAAATTCAGAAGCCGTTTCATGATGCACCTTGTTGGAGGTACGGGAATAGATATCGAAAGTGACTCCAAAATCCTCAAATGCTTTTTTGTTGATCGCATGATAGCGGTCCACCACCTCCTGGGGAGAGGTCCCTTCGTTGCGGGCCTTCAGGGTGATGGGCACCCCGTGTTCGTCCGATCCGCAGATGGAGATCACATCCCTGTCCCGTTGGCGCAGGTAGCGGACGTAGATGTCGGAAGGGACATACACACCGGCCAGGTGACCCAGGTGAATGGGGCCGTTTGCATAGGGTAGCGCTGATGTGATCAGGTATCTCTTATAGGCTTTCGCAGTCATTATTTATTGTATTTGGGAAGGACAAAGATAATGATAAAATGATGCTGATTTTTCTTCTTTCTGCACATAAACAGTAAAGAAACCTGGCATGAACCAATGTACCACCGGCAGGAATGCTGAAAAGGCGGCAGCCGGATACCTGAAGGCCCGGGGATACCGGATCTGGAAATGCAACTGGAGATGGGGCCGGCGTGAGCTGGACCTGGTCACACTTCACCGCGATGAACTGGTTATTGTTGAGGTGAAATCACGTGTGGGCAATGCAGTAAACGATCCCTCGGTGGTGGTGGACCGGGTCAAGGAGCGAAACATCATCCTTGCAGCCGATGCCTTTATAAGGCTTCATGGCTGCAATCGCCCCACCCGCTTTGATGTGATTGCTGTAATCTATCACGGAAGCGGAATGGAGATCGAGCATATGGAGAATGCCTTCTATCCCGGGGTTGAATAAAACAGGTCAATCCTTTATCACCGAGCGCTTTACCAGATCGTAGAATTCATGGGCATAGCTGTAATCACTGGGCATCAGCTGGGCACAGGTGATGACGATCATCTCAGTGGAGGGGTCAATCCAGAAATTGGTTGAAGCTGCTCCTGCCCAGCTGTACTCACCAGTCTCCAGGTCGACCTGTCCGGCCAGGCCATAGCCCACACCTTCCTTGTAATCTATTAAAACAGGCAGCTGGTCGGACATAATCATCTTTACGGTGCTCTCTTCCAGGATCCGAACCCCGTTCAGTTTGCCCCCATGGAGGAGCATCCGGCAAAAGCTCAGATAGTTATCCATGGTCGATACCAGTCCGCCTCCCCCTGAAAAATGTACGGGATCATTCTTAAATATATTCGCCATGAATCCTCCTTCCTTGACTTTCCCCTGCTTATCACGGTAATACAATCCGGACAACCTGGGGTGTTTTTCCTCGGGCACATAAAATCCGGTATCATCCATCCCCAGGGGATCGAAAATCCGGGCCTTGAAGTAATCATCCAGTGGCATGCCGGACAGTACTTCCACCAGGTAGCCGGCCACATCAATGGAGAGGCCGTATTTCCAGGCCGTTCCCGGTTGGAATTTAAGGGGCAGGGTAGTCATGATCTCCACCTTGTCCCCGATGGGAGCATTCCAGTTCCCGACACCTGTAGCCCGGTAAAGTGAATCCACATGGGACTGCCCCCATCCGTAAACGATCCCGGATGAATGGGTGAGCAGGTGCCGGATGGTCAGCTCATCTGTCTGGGGTTCAAGGGACTTTATTTCAGGATTATAAACCTTCACATCAGCAAAGCCGGGGATATACCCGGATAGTTTATCATCCAGCTCAAACTTTCCCTCATCATAGAGGGTCATTAAAGCCACTGCGGTGACGGGCTTGGTCATGGAAAAGATCCGGTAAATGGTCTGCTCCTCCAGGGGCAGTGAGTCTTTTATACTGGAATATCCAAAACGCTCATTGTATACGATTTTATCGTCCTTCATCACCAGGGTGGCGATTCCGGCCCATTTGGAGCTGTCGATGTACTCCTGCATGAGCTGGCCCGCCAGGCTCAGGGTATCGCTGGAAAGCCCGACTTTTTCCGGAGTGGAGGTCAGCGAAGGCTGTTCACACGAAGCAATCAGGACAAGCAAGGCTGAAAGAAAGCAAAAAAATAAGACGTGTCTTTTCATTTTTTATGAGGTTTATGGAATGGATTTATTGATGACAGCAGGCACAAGCACAAAGGAATAGTTGTATTTACCAGGCGGAATGGTATACTCCTTATGGACAAGACGGCCCCAGGAGGTGTCCCCCCCTACGCCCATCTGCAAATGATCTATGTTCCACTGTATGGTGGGGCCAGATTTAATCTCTGCACCATGCCGGGTACTTACCGGAACCAGTCCCGATGCCGATTGTCCCCCGTCCTTCCCTTCCACATAATCCAGTTCTGAAGTATTGAATGGCCACACACTTCCATTAAGCAGATGATTATCATTGGGATATACCTTCAGGTCTATGTTGCCCGAGGAGACACTCATCCAGCGCAGATCAGTTTTATTTCCAGTCTCCTGGGGCCTGGAATAGCGATGAAACTGTTCATCTATGGCCCCATTATAAATCCCGATTCTCCCTGAAGATTTCCTGTCCCAATACGTTTCATGAGGGCCTCTTCCATACCAGGAAGTCTCCGTAAAATCTTTCGGCAGGCTCAGAAACATACCCAGCCTGGGTATATCCGGAAGACTGTCCTGCAGGGGGCTGAAGTTATAATCAATGCCCAGCCTGCCATTGGAAGAAAGGGTATAAGTGATTTTAAGAGATGCGATCTCCCCGGGCAGCATATATTCCAGCACATAGCGTACCCCTTCCCAGGTGATAACAGGCAGTCCGGTGAGCCGGGGCCGGGCCTTTTCTGTGGCCTCCTTCCACAGGGCGGCCCGGTGATGCATGCCGTTTCCCAGGTCGTTATCGGTTGGAGCCCTCCAGAAATTTGGACGGATGGGCTCCTCGCATATCAGTTCACCCTGATGACTCCAGTGAACAATCTCTCCGGAAAGGCTGTCCAGGATTAATTTTGTTTGTTCGTTGTGAATGTTGATCTGACCCTCGAGGGATTCCATTTGAAGGGGACCGGCAATGCCTGCAGACAGAGGCGGGGCTGTATATTCCTGAAGGATGAACTGATCAAAAGCCAGCTCATGTCCTTTTTCCAGGAGGCCAAGCGGAACATCCGCATGAAGCTGAACCCTCAGGATATATTCTTTTTCGCTTTTCAAAGGAAGCAAAGCGATCCGGAACTCTTCTTTCTCTCCCGGCTCAATATGAAAGCCTTTCAGTTGTCCTTTACTGAGCTCCCTTCCGTTTTCAAGCAGCACCCAGGTGAGGGCCAGCTGCTGTAGCGGGGCAAAAACATTTTTATTGTGTATCTGCAGCTGGTGATTCTCCGGGTCCCATTGAAAGGCTGCCGGCTGGTATACTTTTTTTACCTCAAAGAGGTGGGGGTGCGGATTCCGGTACGGATCCACAAGCCCATTGTTCAGAAAATTCCCATCGGTGGGCAGATCGGGATGATAGTCGTGTCCGTAGGCCAGGTAGGGATTGCCTTCCTCATCTGTGTACTCCAGGGCCTGGTCCACCCAATCCCAGATGAATCCTCCCTGCAGGGAAGGATAGCGGTCGATAATATCCCAGTAGTCCTGCAGATTGCCCACGGAATTTCCCATGGCATGGGCATACTCGATCAT
>Ga0180435_10000288_pt1 | contig 51736 bp, 41 predicted proteins | sample SS_ome_3_FD_132467 | JGI IMG/M metagenome (GOLD analysis project Ga0180435, IMG submission 132467) | Hypersaline lake sediment archaeal communities from the Salton Sea, California, USA - SS_3_S_1 metaG | ecosystem: Environmental > Aquatic > Non-marine Saline and Alkaline > Hypersaline >... | reverse complement strand
GGATCACCAGTTTTCCTCCGGGCTTAAGCCATTTCATGAAATTCTTCAGGGCCCTGGAAGGATCCGGGATGGTGCAGAGCACCAGGGTGCAGACCACTGCATCGAGGGATTCCGGCTCGATGAGTTTTTCCATTTCCGGGTAGCCGCAACCAATGTTCAAAAGCGTGATTTTATTGGGCAGAAGCAGGATTTCTTTTTTCTTTTCGGCCCTGGGCATCATATAGGGGGAGGGTTCAATGCCTATAAGTTCAATGTCTTCGCTGTAATGTTCAAGATTGGTTCCGGTACCCACCCCGACCTCCAGAACCTTACCCGACAGACCTGAAAGAAGCCTGGCGCGTCTGCTATTGAGATGACCATTCTCAATAGAGTACATGAAACGATCGTAAACAGCTCCGAATAATCTCTTGTATAACATAGGCGTCAGGACAAATTTAGGAAGAAATAATAAGATCAATAAGAAGCATGTTGATCTGGAGATTTTTTCTGAAATTGCCAACTGATAAATTCAATCCTAATGAAAAATATACTCTTAGTATTCACTCTGTTTTCATTTGTAATTCTGGCTTCCGGACAGACCATAAGCCCGCAGGAAAATGTAGTGATAACAAATACTAATAAGCCTACCCGGGTAAGTACAAACGAAAAAGGGGAACTGCATGTTAATGTTTCCCCGGAGGATGTCTCCAGATTTCTTACCAATGGATGGATCCGCTATAGTGACTTCGGTGCCAGAGGGGATGGTCAAACCGATGATATAGATGCAATTGCCGCAGCACATGCCTTCGCCAATCAGCAGGGTCTGAGGGTGAAAGCCGACAAGGGGGCCACCTACTACATTGGAGGAAAGGAGCGCACTGCGGTCATCCGGACCGACACCGATTTCGGTACAGCTGCCTTCATCATTGACGACACCGAAGTCCAGAACCGCAATGCATCCGTTTTCATGGTCAGTTCAAGCCTTCAAACCTTCAGCCCGGAAGGGATTACTTCACTGAAGAAGAATCAGGAGCAAATCCAGGTCTCCCTGCCTGGAAGCTGTCTGATTACTGTGACGGATTCTCTTGTAAAACGCTACATCCGCTTTGGGCTCAACCAGAACAACGGATCTTCACAAACAGATATATTCATCGTCGATAAAAACGGCCAGGTGGATATGGGAGCCCCGATCATCTGGGATTTTGACCAGGTCACCGAAATCACCGCTCGACCCATCGACCAGGAGACCCTTTACATCACCGGAGGCCGTTTTACCACTATCGCCAACAGAGCAGAATCGAAATACACCTATTATAGCAGAAACATCGCAATCAGGCGTTCCAATGTTCTTGTAGATGGACTGGAACATCATATCACGGGCGAAGGAGCGCATGGGGCTCCCTATGGTGGCTTCATCAATATCAGGGACTGCGCTTATGTAACTGTGAAGAACACGATTCTGAGCGGGCATCTTACCTACCGCACCATTGGCTCGGCAGGGAAGTCCGTTTCCATGGGTTCTTACGACCTATCAGTCAGCCGTGCCCTCAATGTATCATTCGTGAATTGCAGCCAGACCAATGATATAAACGACAGGAGATACTGGGGAATCCTGGGGTCCAACTACTCTAAGAATCTCCTGTATGACAGCTGCATTTTTTCCCGCTTCGACGCTCACATGGGGGTTGCCAATGCCACCATCCGCAACTCCACGCTCGGACACATGGGAATCAATGCCATTGGCAACGGGGTTTTAACATTGGAGAATTCAACAATCTATGGCAGGAACCTCATCAATCTTCGAAGCGATTATGGTAGTACCTGGCAGGGTGAATTCATTATACGCGACTGTGTTTTCGTGCCTGCCGGAGGCAGCACGACCAGTGCCAGTCTGATCGGCGGTTTCAATTCCGGACAGCATGATTTCGGCTACACCTGCCATATGCCTGAACGGATTACCATCGAAAACCTTCATATCGATGACTCCAATCATCCGGACGACTACCGCGGTCCAGCCATTTTTTCTAATTTCAATCCGGAAATGACCGACGATTCGTACCGGGAGAAGTTCCCCTATGTCATATGCAGGGAAGTCATACTCAAAAATGTAAGCACTGCCAGCGGTAAGAAGTTGAGACGGAGTGACAACCTTTACCAATTCAGGGATGTGAAGATAGACGGTGAGTAATTCTCTTAAAGGAGTGTTGATGGAATTGAATTTTTGCAGTTTGAGTAGTGGCAGCAGCGGGAATTGCTACTACCTTGGAAATGAGTCAAAAGGCATATTGATTGATGCGGGGATTTCGGCAGGTGCTATTCGCAAGTTCCTGAAACATATGGGTATATCCATGCAGACTATAATGGGTGTACTGGTAAGCCACAATCATTCAGATCATATCAGGGGACTGGAAGTGCTCACCAGGAAAAACAATCTGCCCGTATTCACCACCAATAAAATTTGGAAAAGCATTCTTTCCAGAAAAAACAATATATCCGGCGTCACTGTGCGAGAAATTGCTTTACAGCAAAGATTTCATCTCGCCGGTTTTGACATCGAAGCCTTCCCCCTGTCTCATGACGCTCCTGAAACCATTGGATTTCATATGGGTGCCGGAGATCAGAGAATTACTATCGCCACCGACCTCGGACATATCTGCCAGACTGTTGCCCCATATATCAAGGCTGCAAATTTACTTGTGATAGAATCAAATTACGATGAAAAGCTGCTGATGAACGGTGCATACCCTCATTTTTTAAAAGCAAGGATATTGTCAGACCATGGTCATTTGGGAAATCACCAGACCTCTTCCTTTCTTGCAGACAGTATTGGGGAAAATCTTCGCCACATCTGCCTTGCCCATCTGAGCACCAAGAACAATACCCCTGATCTAGCTCTTCAGACCCTGCAACAAACTTTTGCAGAAAGGGGTATTAGCACAAACGGGCAGCTGAAAATATCCGTTCTGAATCGCCATATGCCCTCTGAGGTGATCAGACTGATTGAATAAAACAGATCTGCAAAATCGAATAGAAAAAGCCCTCTTGAGAAAGATTATTCATATAGATATGGATTCGTTTTTTGCTTCTGTGGAGCAAAGGGACTTCCCCGAGTTTAAGGGCAAACCTCTGGTTGTCGGACACCTGGGGCCCCGTTCAGTGGTTGCAGCCGCCAGCTACGAAGCAAGGAAATATGGCGTATACTCGGCCATGCCCATGTCTGTGGCCTTACGAAAGTGTCCCGACCTTATCGTGACCCCACATCGTTTTGAAACATACAGAGAGGTTTCAAGCAGTATCCAGGAAATCTTTCATTCCTATACCGACCTGGTAGAACCCCTGTCTCTTGATGAGGCCTTCCTGGATGTTACAGAGGCGAAAAAGGGGCCAGCGTCAGCTTCCCTCATTGCTATGGCGATTAAGAAAGAAATTCTTAAGCGTGAAGGTCTGGTTGCTTCTGCAGGAGTATCCTATAATAAATTCCTGGCAAAGATTGCCTCTGACATGGATAAACCTGATGGCTTTTACCTCATAAAACCCGAGGATGCTGAACGGTTTCTGGAAGACCTTGATATCCAATTATTCTTTGGTGTGGGAGAAAAAACTGCGGAAAAGATGCATAAGATGAATATCCACCGCGGGCGTGACTTAAAATCCCATTCCAGGGAAGATTTGATTAGGCATTTTGGGAAGGCCGGGAACTACTTTTATGATGCAGTACGTGGCAAGGATAATCGTCCGGTCGTATCCTACCGGGAACGTAAATCAATTGGAGCCGAACGAACCTATGAAAGCGATCTTTTTGACATGGATCAGGTAAAAGAGAAACTGACCGAGGTGCTGGATATCATGTGGAAGCGATGCGAATCAAAGAATAAGAGCGGTAAAACCCTGACCCTGAAACTTCGCTTTGCCGATTTCACAACCATTACAAGAAGCAGTACGCAGGATCACCTTTACTCCCATAAGGAAGTAATGACTGTCCTTTTGAAATTATTACCCTCTGAAGAGATTCAAACCCGTGGGATAAGACTGCTGGGTGCAAGCATGTCTAACTTCCCCATCGAAGATCAGAAGACCTCAAGACAGATAAAGATTGACTTTGAATCTGACGATCAATGAAGCTGGTTTTAAACTCAACGAGCATTCTGAACATCAATGGAAGGCTTCATCCCAATAAATAGTAAATCAACTACTTATAATAAACTTCCGAGTTGCTTCCCCACAAGGAATTTCAGCGAATTATTAAAATAAACTAAATTATTAGTTGTTTAACTAAGTTATTAGTTTACCTTTAGGGAAATAAAACACAATAGGATGAATCTGAAGATTATCAGTTTAGCCGGCCTCCTGCTTATATTAGCAAATTCTGATTGTTCCGCATTCGATCCGGAGAAAGGAACATACAAGGTTGGCTTTAGCAGCTTTAAGGTATACGATCATTCCAGGAAATACGCCCTGGGCCAGGATAGCATTTCAAGACCGCTTCTTATACATCTATGGTATCCTGCTCTGGAAAATGACCTTAGCCTTGCTCTGGACTACAAGCATTACATAGATTTAATTGCACAGAGAGAGGACTATGAGATATCGAGGCCGGATATCGATAACTTTAGTTTCAATTATGTAAAAGCTTATTCAGATTATGCGAAGAGCAGCTTTGGTTTGGATACAAGTATAAGTGCCCGGCAAATATTAGCATCACCAGTATTTGCAAAAGGGGGACTGTCATTGCCCAAAAATGATCCGCCACTACCTCTTTTAATCTACGCCCCTTCAAATGGCAAGGCTTCTGTACAGAACCATATGATTTGCGAGCACCTTGCCAGTCATGGCTTCATGATCCTGTCTGTAGCTTCGGCCGGACCAAATTCCATAAAAAGAGAAGCTATGGAGGAAAGCACAATTGCTCAGGTGATGGATATGGAATACATACTGAGCTACCTTGTTGATAGTTTACATATCCAATACTCCAGCTTGGGTGTATTCGGTTTCAGCACCGGGGGGAATGCAATCGCTCTATTTCAAATGAGAAACAAGCAGGTGGGGGCTGTATTAAGTATGGATGGAAGTCACGAATACTCCTACTATTTGAAACTCTACAAAATGGAGGAGTTTGACCCGGGGAAAATGGATGTCCCCTATTTGAGTATGGTAAACAGCCACGAAGATTACTCCATATATCCCTATTATAACTCGATCGCCAGCACCGAAAAGACTATGCTTCGAATGCCCTATCTGGACCACTTTGGCTTTGTTTCCAGCTGGCGCTTCTTTGAGTCCTGTTCAGCTGATCCGGATTTAAGCAAGCTGGGCATTAGCTATGACCACATGAGCGCATGTGCCCTGGGTTTTTTTAACAAGTACTTAAAGCCATGTCTATCCTCTGAGGATGAACCGAAATGCTGCGAAACCAGTACTGAATACATTCAGGTCCTGGATCAGACCCATGCTTCCATAAGCAAATTATGCAATTTTATTCTGGACCATGATACGGTTGCAGCTGCATCTTACTTACATGAAAACAAATCCGTTTTTCTAGCTCAGGAAGACGAGATAAACATTTTAGCTAAAATGCTTCAGGACAATTATGTAGACATCTCAATTCTCTTGCTTCAATTCAATATTGAGAAGCATCCGAATTCCTGGCAGCCCTATTATTTTTTAGCACAGGTTTACAAGAACAATGAAGAGCCTTCTTTAGCAAAAAGTGCCCTGCTTAAAGCACAGGAATTCAATCCTGAAAACACGGAGATTTCCGATCTTCTGAATGAAATAACCAGTGAGGAATGAAATACCGGCTGATCATCAAAGGCGTACAGCTTATTCCCACTCGGGGAACTGGGTAATATTAAGATCCAGCGCCGATATGGTATTCATATCAGCTTCATCCAGCTCAAAGTCAAAGATGTTCAGGTTCTCCTTCATGTGGGCTTTTTGCGAAGATCTTGGGATGGCCACAATGCCTCGCTGATAATGCCAGCGCAGGCTTACCTGGGCATTACTTTTATCATGCTTCTTGCCAATGGCTGCCAGTATCTCGTTGGTGAAAAGTTCATTTCGGCCCTGGGCAAAGGGAGACCATGCTTCCATTTGTATGCCGTATTTCTTCAGGCTTTCCCGTGCCTTTTCCTGCTGGAAGAAGGCGTGGGTTTCAATCTGATTCACTGCGGGTTCGATTGTAGCATATGACAGCAGTTCTTCAAGATGACCGGCCTCAAAGTTGCTCACACCAATGGCCTTGATTTTACCTTCTTTATACAAATCTTCCATGGCCAGCCAAGTGCCTTTTATATCTCCTCTGGGCCGGTGGATAAGATACAGATCCAGGTAGTCCAGTCCCATTTTATCCAGGGAGATTTGAAAGGCTTTTTTGGCCTGTTCGTAGCCGTAATCGTCCACCCAGACTTTTGAAGTGACGAAAAGCTCTTCCCTGTTTATTCCGCTAAGTTTGATCCCGCCACCAACGGATTCTTCATTCCCATATACGGTTGCAGTATCGATAAGACGATAGCCAAGGGAAATGGCATCGGCGACACATCGGACACCCAGTTCATCTCTAAGGTAGAGGGTGCCAAATCCCAGAATGGGCATCTTTACACCATTGTTCAATGTGATGCTTTCAATGGAAGTTCCTGATCGCAGGGAATTATTCGCCGCAAATATATTTGAGCTTCCTGATCCCATGATCACGGTTCCGGCCACAAAAGTGGCACTTCTCTGTAAAAACTCTTTTCTTTTCATACGATCTGTTTCAGTGTAACGCGGGTGCCTGGTCAAGATAACAAAAATAATTCCCAAATTTGAACATGATCAGACTCCATTCATCCCCCTTGCAGGGATTTACGGATTTTCGATTCCGCAATGCATTTCAAAAGTTCTTTGGGGGGATCGACCAGTACATTGCTCCATACATACGAGTCAAGGGAAATCTGGAAATCAAAGCTGCCAGTAAGCGTGATATCCTTCCTGAAAACAACCAGGCCCTTGACCTGGTTCCCCAGATCATTACCAAAGATGCAGATGAGTTCTTGTTTGTGGCCGATCACATTCAAAATCTGGGTTATAATGAATTGAACTGGAACCTGGGATGCCCCTACCCCATGGTAGCGAAAAGGGGAATGGGTTCAGGTTTATTGAATTCGCCCGATAAGATCAATGAAATCTTAAAGAGGGTAAGTGCTGAATCAGATATTCAACTCTCCATAAAAATGCGATTGGGATACGAAGATTCCAGGGAGATCTTTCGTGTATTACCCGTGCTGGAGCCTTACCCGCTCACAAATATCGCCATTCACCCACGAATCGGGAAGCAGCTTTATAAGGGAGAGGTCGATCTTGTAAGCTTTGCAGAATGCCTCGGAGAAAGCTCTCATAAAATATTCTACAACGGCGATATCACATCCCTTCAGCGCTTCCGGGAAATGAAAGATCGTTTTCCGGGTATCTCTAACTGGATGATTGGCAGGGGGCTGATTGCCGATCCCTTTTTACCAGCAATGATAAAAGCTGATCATCCTGCTTATCCGGAAAACCGCTACGAAATATTCAGCTCTTTTCACGATATCTTGTTTTCTTCCTACGAAGAGGCCTTATCCGGACCAAAACATACGCTGATGAAGATGTATTCATTCTGGGAGTATTTTATTTACGCTTTCCCCTCATCTCCAAAGGGGCTGAAAAAAATCAGGAAGGCTCAAAGTATAACTGCTTACAGGGAAGCAGTGAGGCAACTAATTCATGAAGAACATTCTGCTTCAAATGCTTGATTTATGCAAAGCTTCCAAGTCAGATCTTACAAGGCCAGACCATAGGTCAGCTTCACAATGATCTGGTTCTGATCCTGCTGCCATCTGTCTTCAAGCTCGGGCTGAATGTTGTGCTTATATACAATGAAAAGATCCCCCAGGGGAGCAAAGGTCCACCTGAGCCTGGAGTATGATCCCACTGAATTTGATTCATTATCGTACTGAACAAACATGCTGATATTGAGGTCAGAGCTAATATTCAGTGCGGCTCGCATGGCCATCAGCTCTTTTTTAAAATCACCCGCAGGGATACTTCCGATATTGTTTTCATACATAAATTCCAGAACCAGGACAGATACGACCCTCCAGTTCAGACTCAGATCAATCTGATCCAGACGCCCACCATAAAAACCTCCAAAGGTATATGAAACCATACCATTCACAGCTCTTTTACTGGCTGTGGTTGCTTCCAGCTGATTTCTCATAAAATGGTATCCCCCCGGTTCAATAATTACCCCATCGGAGATCTCGAAAGGATTCTTAAGGAATTCGCCCTGGGGCTGCATGCTGAACTCAAATCGATCGCCACTCTCCAGGCTTGCGTTCAGGGGGGTAAGTGACACCCTGTAACTCTCCCAATGATGACTCAGGTCGGTATAAAGCGAAGGACTGATTTGAAATCTGTACTGCCGGATCAGCTTGCTGTCGGGCCGAGGCATAAAATCGACCTTCCCTGCATAACTATAAATTCCATTGCGAGTCACAAAACCAAGGGAAGGGTCAAATGCATCACCTACCCGCCTGTACTGTATAAACCAGTCCCACAGGTCATTGGGATAATCAATTTTAAAGCCCACAGCGGTCTTATCTCCATCCAGCCCCTCCCGGTTGTTAACCATTCCCCATGCTCCAATCAGGAAGTTCTTGTTGGAACCGAAGGAGGATGTCTGGTAGGTAAAATCCACACCTGTGGTCCAGGCCTGTTGGCGCGCTCCCGGATCACCCATGGTGGCAATCATCCCAACGGAAGACTCCTTCAGGATGTTTTGCTTGATCCTGACCACACCCATTTTTGATCCTGAAACCAGCGAGTCCACGGCACCGGTTTGTGTGAAAAGGCTTCCAAAATAGGTCTTTTTTACCTTCCCGTTTACCTTTCCTCCCCAGAGAATGGGGACCTCATTCCCCTGGTACAGGCCAATCCGCCGGCTGTAAAAGGGCATCAATGAACGGCCAAGGCTCAAGCCAAAATCAAAAATATCTGCCCCCTCCAGGAAAAACTGTCGCTTCTCAGGATAGAGGACCGGGAAGCGGGTCAGGTTGGTTTGTCTGGAATCCACTTCTGTTTCTGCGAAATCCGTATTCACTGTCAGTTGTGCTGTAATATCAGTGGTAATCCGCTGTGTCACATCCAGGCTGGGTTTCAGTTCGTAGTCAGCCTTATTCTCCCCTTCCTGGCTTACTTTACCGACCAGGGATGCTCTTGGAGTCATTCCGATTCCCGAATTAAATCCGGGTAATTCGGTGATCAGACCCGCATACCGGGTCTGCCCAATGGTATAATCCATGCTGATCCCCGACCAGCGGTTAAGCTCCAGCTTACGCTGAATCCGCCTCTCCACATTGAATCCCCAGGAGTCCAGGCTCTTGTTATAGGTCAGAGTGCTTACCGGGATCCTGATTTCCGCACTCCAATAGCTATCGCCAATTCGGGTTTGGGCATCCCAGGCCCCATCCCAGTTTGGATTCTCGGACTCCCCGTTATTGGATACCAGGGCATCATAGCGGGCAGCAAATGGATTTATGGCAAAAATATATCCGCTCCTTCCGTCCTGGTAGGTATCCAGGATCACCTTGAGATAATCTTCATCTTCCAGTTCAGAGTCCCTGGCCTTGGAAAAGGCTACAATATCCTCCGGCTGATCATCCCTGCACAGGATACCCATATAAATGTTCTTGGGGGTAAGCAGGATCTTTACAACGGTCTGGAAGGAGGGCCTTCCATTCACCACCGGCTCTACCATAGAGAGTGCTGTGATGGAATCGGCCCTGGTCCAATCCGCCTCGTCCAACCAGCCGTCGAGCCGGATCGCCTGATCGGTGCTTGTACTCTTTATGAAAGGTTTCTCTGCTAACTGACCGAACATATCAAAGCAAAGCAAGGAAATACTACATATGAATAAGCATCTCTTCATGTAAAGCAAAAGATGCAAATTTAATCAAATGTAAGCCGCAACCAATATTCAAATATGGGATCAATAAATGTGACAGATAGGCCGTGCATCTCCACAATTTCCTTCTCGATCAAAGTCTGCCTGTTTTTTGAAACATTTCGGGGAGTCCCCAACTTATATTGCTGCATCGTCCTGGTTGCGGTCAGCCTGGTTTCTCCGGCTAAAATAGCATGAAGTAAATTCAGCTGCGTGTTACTGAGGGCATCACAGATGTTCTGATAATAAAGCGCATTGGATCTTAACATCAGGGTCATCGATTCATCGATCATCCTGGCTGTAGCTTCCGAGTCAGTTCGGTTCCACACATGGTGACTTAGCTGCTGTACATAATCCGGATGATTATTACACAGGGCAATTATTTTCCTGCCCAGGTCCCTGGAAATACCTTTGCCCGTACTTTCAAAACTGCTTAGGATAAATTTCAACCAGTGCTTCTCAGGAATCTTCTCCATCATAAACAAGTCCCCAAACCTGTAAAATGCACTGGATTTCAGCTTAAACCGTTCAAGTATCTTATGCCTTCGACTCCCTGCCAGACAATAGCTTGTGTTTTCATGGTTTTGCCAGCAGGACACAAGCTCCTGCTCGAAAGAGCTGTGATTCCGCAACCTGGCTATGTTTTGAAATTCATCTATGCATACGACAATCTTAATCCCTTTCTTCCTGGCAATCATTTCAGGCAGGTTTATAATATCCTCATTGGTTCTATAAGCTGTATTCCAGCTGACTCGTTCGTCCTTCTTTGAAGTGCTGCACCCGACAATCTCCCGGGAATACATATCCAGAAAGTCTTCCGCGGTCCGCAGGTTAGAAAAATCTACGTATGCGAACCTAATCTTCTTGTTTGTATTAAGGAAGTCGAGCTGCCTCATCAGGGAGGATTTACCCCAGCGTTTTGGAGAAATAATAATTGTATTAAGGCCCGCTGAGATATTATTCTGAACTCTCTTTAGGTCTTCCTTCCGGTTGATAAACTGCTTTCCACTAACTACTTTCCCGAATTTGAATGGAGATTTCATATTTATTTATACCTTTTTATATTATTCTTCTTAGTATAATACTCTTTGTTATTATACTTTGCGGTATAAATATATGGAAAAACTTCCAGACAGAGCTTGATTTCAGGAAGCGTCCACCATTTCCTTGCCAAAAATCCTGAACATTTTAAACAGTCCCGGGGTGACCAGGTAATCGGCCAGCAGGGCTGAAACAATTCCGGATATGGCCAGCAATCCGGTGTTAAAATAGGTCTTAACTTCGGAGCTCATGTAGATAAGAAATACCGCCGACAGGATCAGGGTGGTAAAAAACAGGGCCACACCCACCGTCCCAAAGGTCCTGGTAATACTGCTTCTGTACCTTCCTGTGCGGGAGAATTCAAGTTTCCCGTGATTGATAAAGTGAATGGTATCATCCACTGCCAGGCCCAGAATCATGGGCATAATAATAACTGTGGATGTGTCCAGCGGGATGCCGGCAAAACCCAGGATGCCCCCGATCACAATAGCCGGAGTGATATTGGGAATGAGTCCGATCAGTCCGGTTTTAACACTGCCAAATACAACCATCAGGATCACAGTAATGACCAGAAAAGCAATACCGAAAGAGATGACCTGTCCGTGAATGATGTAAAAGATCATCTTCATGAACTGCGGCATCGTGCCCACGATACTGATTTCAGCACCCGGGAACAGTTCAGCTGCCCGCTCTTCTATCTGCTGGTATTCATCTCTGGCTTCACTGGCCCGCATGTTATCCATCTGAACCTGCAGTCTCAGATGCTGGTAGTCGTAATCGACCCAGTATTCCGATTCGGTGCCACCGGCATTTTCATACAGGAGAAGCAACTGGGCGATCATCTCTCTGTTGTCGGGGATCATATACTTTTCCGCATTGTCCTCATTCAGTACCTGGTTCATATCTTTAATAATCTCCAGCAGGGAATGGGTGCGCTTGGTAAGAGGAAAGGTTTCAATCTCCTGGCTCAGAAGCTCCAGGTTCTTCAATACCTCCGGTTCCTTTGCCTTCCCGGCTTCATCCAGTTCAATGACCACATCGTAGGAATACAGGGCTCCCTGCTCTGTCTGGGTCACCTCAAACAACTCGTTCACGTAGGGCACCTTCAGCCCGATGTTTTTCCTGATATCAATATCGGCCTCCACCCGTGTGACACCCACAATAAGTACGGCGGTGATCACAAGGTAAAGCGGGGCAATGATCTTTGTTCGTGAGATTACCCAATCGCCCAGCTGACTGAGCTTTCTTTCAAAAAAGGTCCCCCCATTCTTTGAATAAACCGGGTGCGGTTTCCGATTCTTGCCGAAACTCAGCAGGGTGGGCATCAATATGATGATCACTAAATAGGTCGTTCCCACCACTGCTGCCGTGGTCAGGCCAATAAAACGTACTGTTCTGATTGGTATAAACAGGAAGGAGAGCAGGGCACTTACGGTGGTCAGAGCAGTGAAAAAGACCGGCCATCCCATTTCAGTCATGGCGTGTATCACTGCCCGTTTCCGGAGTCCGGTCCGCAAAAAATGTCTTTTGAAGAAGCTGTATATATGAATGGAATAGGCCAGGGCCACGGCCAGCCCGATGAGGATGGGAAAGACCATGACCATGTTATCAACAGCTATTCCACTGAAACCGATGAGCCCGTTCACAATCACAATGGAACTGAAAGCTGTGAGCAGGGGAATCAAAACTCCTTTGAAGGACCTCAGGGCCACGGCCAGGACAAGAACAGCCATAAGCAGGGCCAGGCCCATAACCCGTCCCGTTTCCTTCTGGAAATACTCCCTTTTCTCATGGGCCAGATAAGGCATACCGGTTCCCCTGGGATTCAGGTCAGCATAAACTTCCTTCCCCAGGATCTGATCCACGGCTGAACCCACCATCAACTGCGGATACTCCTCGTACTGACCCTCCCATTGTTCCGGGAAGGGAAGCAATTTAATCATGATCCAGGTCTGCTTCCCATCACTGGATATAAGCCGCTCCCTGAAATTCTTCTTGCTGAATGCCAGCTTCCTGATCTCCTCCATGGCTTCTTCAGTATCCGGGATTGAAGCAGGCACGATCTGCTCAATGGACATGCCGTAATCTGTTCCCCGGGTAAATTCCACATCAATCAGCGAAGTCACCTTTTCTACAAAAGGTACGCTGTCATAAAGCTCCTGGTGCAAGTGGCGAAGCTTCAGCAACACATCCCTGGTGAAGAGGTTTTCATTTTCTACCATCACAGCCACAAACTGATCATTCCCGAAGAGCTCCTCAAACTTCTTCGTCTGCTGCCTGATGGGATCATTGGGCAGAAAATTGCTTTCGTTGGATACATCCACTTTAATAAGGGTGGTTCCATAAAAAGCCACACATAATACCACGGCAAATCCCAGCAGGAAATACCAGCGCTTGCGTATGAGTCCCACTGCTCGCTTTGCGAACCAGTGGTTGATCTTTTCAATATTAATTTTCATGATTAGGTCCTCCTGTATTTTAAAAACTGTATTTTACCTTGATCCATAGCTCTGAATTATCCTTATAAACCCCGAACATTCCTCCATCTCCGCCAAAGAGATCCACTCCTGCACAAAGATGGATCGGGTCTGAAAGACTGTAGTCAATACTTGTCCGGTTAAAAAAACCTTTGTTGGAGAGGTCCATGTAGCCAAAGGTGGAGATCAAGAGGGTGCTGTGGAGTAATTTCTTGGAAATCCCCAGGGTTGCCAGCAGGTTATGCTGCTCACAACTTAATTCTTCACAGTATTTCAGAATGGACGTATGGGATAGCTGTCCGGTAAGGGTCCATTCGTTCCCCGGATACCAGTCCAGTCCAAGCAGGGCCCTTACCACATCTCTGCTAATGAGATAATTAGAGCTCCCATTTAGGTCCGAGGGATAGTTTTCTCCATTAAAGTAAGCCCCTTCTGCCCTTACAACCAGGCTGCCAAGGGTGGCGGACAGATCCAATCCAGCCATAAATAAACGATGGTGCTCCGGCAGCAGGTAGGTGGTATCATTGCCCTCTGAAAAACTTGTACTGAACACGGGAAGCTTATTCCAGGTATAGAGGGAAACCAGCGACATGTCAATCCCGGAAAGGAAGAAGGAAAAACGCCCCCCCAATTCGCTGTTCTTAAGGGTTGTTGCCGGGGTATTGGCAGGGGCAATGACCAGCTCGGGACCGGCTTCAGATCCAGGAAAGATGTTCCATGGGTTCCTGGAATCTGTGGGGTAAATAAAAGACTGGAACACCGGGACAAAAACCAGTTCCAATTTATAATTATTATTGAAAAACCGAAGTTTCATGGCATCCACAGGCATCCGGATATCGTCGTAGTCCCTGGCCAGAAACTCTGTAAAATCCATGGGAGCAATAATGTCCGTAATCCTGATACCATCCGATACGCCCCAGATGATAATTTGCCTGCCTGCTCTTAAGTCCCAGTTGGCTCCGGCATATTCCAGGTAGGCTTCCCTTAATTCTACGAAGCTTCGATCGGGAAGGAGGGAATTGAAATTGGCATTGAGAGAGGTGAAAAAACTGGAGTTTCCTCTGGCCCCACGGATCTCCGTCCTCAGCCTGCTTCTTGAACTCATAAAATCATATGGTTCCTGCAACCTGACAGCATGATAGCTGTCGATGAATCCTCCAAAATCAAAGGACTGAGCAAAAGATACCCGGGGTAGTCCGGTGAGCAGGAGTGCTATGGCTATGTAATGAATCGTTTTCATGGCTATTCAATTAGGCCTCTTTCCAGTGAGGGCACGGTAAAAAGGGATTCTTTCATGGCTATGTTATACGCTATGCTTTCCATGGCAATAATGGTCCGGTGATTTCTTTTGTGATTGCTCATCTCCAGCTTCCTGCTGGTCCAGAAACCATCTTCCTTTGTTATATCAGAAGCAACAAGGGTTTTCAGCAACTCACCCATCCGGTCGTAGAACTCCACCTTCACCGGGATCAGGGCATCCTGACGAATCCAGCTGACCGTCCTCGAGTACACGGCATCACTTTCCAGGGGTTTGCTTTCCACCACCCAACAAAGGGATCCTCCCAAAGATTCTTCCCCTATCAAGCTATGTTCATCCTCATCCACATTGCGACCACCCATGTCGTCATAGGTGAAATCGCTACCCATAAAATTCTCATTCTTAGCAGAGGAGCCACTGATGCGTCTCACCTTCTTCATGGCAGGCAGATAAAGCCACTTATCATCATCCCGCTCAGGGTCGTCATATTGCCAGGAAAGGAAACCTGTTCCCTTCACATCGGCAGGCGATTGGAAGAACATGATGGATTTACTGTCTTTACCCAGATCCATGGAGTAAGAAAGAATGGTTCGCTCCCGTATAGCCCCGCGGTGATTTATCAGCTCCATGGTCATTAGTGATTTACGGTTTTCCCCGTCGGGATTATCTTCTACCATCTGGATAATCTCCCGGCCGGTGAGCTGAGAAAACAGGTTGGTCACCATAAACAAACCGCAAATAACCAGGATAATCCTGCTGGCTCCAATTGTCTCTTTTTTCATGATTTGGTCCTCCTTAATTTTTTGACTGAACGTTTAGTCAATTATACAACACGAAGGGAGGACAAATCAAATCTTTGTAGTGAAGTGCTGAATTCTGTAGTCGCCGCCAGGTAGAATGTGGTGAATGGAAAAAATCCGGGGTGAGTGACAGAAATATTTTTAGCCGTCCGTTTAGCGCAGCCGCTCAATAATCTTCTTGCTACAGGCCCTTGAGACCGGCAGCTTCTCCGGATCAGCTGCTGTAATTAATTTATATCCCCTGCTGTCGCCCTCCAGGGTATACCTGGAACAGTTCACCAGGTAGGAGCGGTGACACCTTAGCATATCCTTTCCAGCAAGCTGTTCTTCCATTTGTTTTAAGGTGGATCGCAGCACTTTCTCTCTCCTGACCGAGCCTTCCGTCCACACCACCCTTGAATAATTATCCTCGGCAGCTACATACAAGATATTATCCAGGCTGAGCTTCAATCGCTCACGGGTCGCTGAACGAAGAACGATGGTTCCTGATGATGGCGAACGTTTAAACACACGGTTTACCATCTGGACATATCTATGGTCGCTTCGGTAGGGATCCCAGAAAGGGTCTGCCTGAATAAACATGAGGTGAACCGGTTTTTCTGCAAAAGCCCGTTCCAGGTAAGCAAACATCTCATCAGTTTTATTCAAACCGGCATAAACCAGGGCGCAATTGTAATTGGGGAAGGCAATACTCTCCCTTTCCTCCAACAGCTTAATCTGCCGGATTTGTTCATAGGCCCTGTCTGCCCTGCCCTGTTTTGCATCCAGGAAGCCCTGTGTTCCAATTACCGATTGATATACATCCTTTTGTATATCCACTTCCTTAAGAGCAGATTCAGCCCTGTCATACTGCCCCTGCAAAAGGTAACTCCAGGCCTGAATATAGTTAATATACATGGCAAACGGCGCCGTGTTATGGGCCAGTCGAAAACAGGTATGTGCCTGGTCAAAGTCCTCCAGGCACAAATAAGTGTAAGCCAGCCTTGACAGGATATTCGGATTCAGGGGATCCAGCTTATTGGCCAGAAGTAACTCTATCAGGGCTTCCTTCCTGTCCCCCGAAATCAGTGCAAACATCCCTTTGAACAATCTGATCTCAGCCGAACCCGGAGCAACCCTGAGTGCCTCAGAAACGATCTCCAGCCCTGATGAAAGGTTCCAGTTATTGACCCAGAATGAACTGAGGGCATAAACCACCATGGCCTCAGGAAGCTCCGGTTCAATTTGTATGGCAAGACGGGAGTACTCTTCCGATTTTTGATAGGATTCCTCTTCGTAAAGGTACTTCAGGGCACCCAGATAGAGATAGCTGATGCTGATCCCTGAATAGGGCAAGGCAAAGCCCGGATCTTCCTCAATGGCGCATTTGAACAACTCAATGGCCCTGAGGATCTCTTCCTTTCCGGGATGTGCCATCAGGTGCCTGGCCTGAAAATTATACTCCACGGCCCTAATATTCGAGGTCCTGGGCTGAGCCATATGTAATTTATCTTTCGGGCTGATCTCCTGCTTCAGCCTCCAGGCAATCAACCAGGCAATCTCTTCCTGGATAGAAAAGAAATCCTCCAGTTCTTTATCGTAGGTTTCAGAAAATTCATGGAATCCCGTGCTGGTATCGATGAGCTGTGCCGTGATCCGGATCTTGTTTGCATATTTCTGGACCGAACCCTCAAGCACATGAGCCACTCCCAGAAGTCTGCCAGCATCTTTAGTGTCTTTGTGTTGCTTGCTGAAGGCAAAGGAAGAGGACCTGGATATGATACTTAGGCCATCCAGTTTTGAAAGGGCATGAATAATGGCCTCACTGATCCCCTCCCCTAAAAACTGATTTTCCGCCGAAGCGCCCATGTTTAAAAATGGCATCACTGCCAGAGAAGAGGACTGAATAGAGATCTCTCTCTCCGCGGGCTCAATCCGGGGCAGGGTAAGCCCCTGGTGATCAATCCCATATATTTCAACCGGGCGATCCACGTATTTCAAATTGAAAATGCCAGCCGATCTCAAAGAAAAACCTGCCCCCGGGGAAAGGACGCCATCAAGAACGTCGGAACAAAGTACATTCCCTGCCTGCGCCAGCCTCAGGATTCTCGCAGTCAGATTGATAGCATCCCCGTATACTTCATTGCCTTCAGTTATGATCTCACCGCAATGCACAGCAATCCGCATGGGAATGGCTGGAAGCCTGGCAGCTTCCTCTTGAATTTTCACTGCACATTTCACGGCACTCAGTGGAAGATCGAACAGGGCCAGTGCACTGTCCCCGAAGATGTTGATGATCCTGCCTCCATGCATGGCTACCGCATCACCGATCACCCTGGCATGCCTCCGGCTCAGCTTTCCGATCTCTCCCTTCTTTTGCCTGGTTAACTCGGTGAAACCAATGATATCGGTCATCATGATCGTATTCATGTGTTCCGGATTTATCATTTCACCATAAATGCTAAACAGGAAGATAAGTTAGCAATAATCGGGGAGATTCATCCCTGGAACTGCTTACCAGTTATAATCATTTTTATAATCCTCCACATAAGCAACGACCAGGCTGATCATCGTATCAAGACTGCTCCTGGTTTCATTTACAAGACCGATGAGGGCCTTCCACTCATCCTGCTCATTGTTGCTGATGGGAAAACAGGAATGAAGTGTCCTGTTAACGGTTCGGTCACTGACAAAATCTGTGTATTCGTAGGAGATGTTCATTACCTGACTTTTCATTTTTCCATCCTTGATGGTAAATACCATGGTGAAATAAGAGATACTAGAATTCTGAAGTTCTTTTTCAACGTAACCTCTCCAGGAATTTTTCCACACCATGAACATATCCGGGAATAAGACTTCCAGAGACCCATTGAGGATAAGTCTGCTGGCATTCCCCTGGTGAGTCAGTAAACCGTCCGTACTGCCAAAGGTTACAGCTGCCCATTCCGATACCCTGTTTACGATGATATCCCGGGAAATTCCTTCCAGCTCATTTACAAATTCATACTCCACCTTATTGGCCATTGAATCATAGGGCACATCGGGATAACCGATTGAATCTATTAAATCCCGCCATGCGTAGGACAGGTCCTTAAATTCCAGCTGGGTGAATTCTTTGGCAATGTATCTTTCCATCATTGCTTCATACTCAAGTTCAAGAGTTTGAGAAAATCCGGGGATTCCAGATGCTATCAAGAGCAGAATAATACAGTGTTGGAGCTTTTTCATAGCTATGCATACTGCAAAAAGCATTCCAACAAGAATGGGGCTGATAAAAGGGCGCCCTTCTGGTGGGTGCCCTTTTGAGACACCCCTTCCTCTGTCTGGCCAATGATTTTATTCAGGAAGTCCGAATGCAAAATAGAGCTCGCCAGGGTAGTTTTCATAGATCCCCTGGATCAGCACTCCTCCTTTTTCCTGCTTCAGCATCTTCCGGATATCATTTTCGCTTTTAACCTGCTTATGGTTGATGCCGGTGATTATAAATCCCTCGGAAATTGAAGTTTGGTTTTTCAAGAGGCCATTGCCCAGTTCTTTTACAAGTACGCCTCCTTCGATTCCAAGTTTCTCAGCAGTCTCCTCATCCAGTTCTTCAAAAGAAGCTCCCAGCACATCAAGGATGTCCATATCTTCTTTGGAAGCCAGCTTCCGTTCCCCTTTCTGATCGGCCAGCGTGACCTCAAAATTCATCTCCTTGCCATAGCGGTCCACGCTGATAATAACCTCATCGCCGGGTCTGTGCCTGCCCACTTGTTCCAAAAGGTCTGAAGATTTCTGAATAGGGGCATCGTTGATACCTGTGATCACATCACCGGATCGTATCCCTGCCTCGGCCGCTGCACTTTTGGCCACCAGGCTGTCCACATAGCTGCCCTCGCTTCGCTTCAGCTTCTCTTCTTTCATCAGATCGCCATTGATGTCCCTGATCATAATGCCCAGGTAGGCCCTTTGGACCATCCCGTACTTCATTAAATCCTCCACCACCTTGTTTACGATATTGGCTGGAATGGCAAATCCATATCCCGCATAGGCCCCGGTGGGACTGGCAATGGCTGTGTTTATCCCGATCAGTTCCCCATTCAGGTTTACAAGGGCACCCCCGCTGTTTCCGGGATTAATGGCAGCATCTGTCTGTATAAAGGCCTCAATGGCACTCTTGTCATTAATGATGTTGATGTTTCTTCCCTTGGCGCTGATAATTCCGGCGGTCACTGTGGAATTCAGGTTGAAAGGATTCCCGATGGCCATGACCCATTCCCCCACTTCTGCCAGGTCAGAGTTTCCAAAGGACACGCCCTGCAGGTCATCTTCCCTTATTTGCAAAAGAGCTATATCAGTGGAAGGATCAGTCCCAATCACTTTGGCTTTGTAGGTCTCGTTGTTATGTAAGGTAACTTCGATCTCGTCGGCCTTTTCAATCACATGATTGTTGGTGACAATGTAGCCATTGTCGCTTATGATAACCCCTGATCCGGCTCCCATCTGTACCCTTGATTCGCTTTGTCCGGGTTGCTGACCCCGGGGAGGACTCTCCTGGAAAAATCTGAAGAAATCATCCCCGAACATATCCCCAAAGGGATTGCGCTGATTGTTAAAAGAATTCGATGTGGACTGGACTGTTCGGACCGATCGGATATGCACCACCGAATTCATCACCTCCCTGGACACTCCGGTAAAATCGAGGGGGACAAACTCCCCGTTTTCTTTAACTGTATAAATGGCTTTGTGAACCGGCAATTGTTCCTGCTTCTGGTATGATATTGCCGAATCTCCCTGCTTCATTCCCACAAGAAATAAAACGGCTATGGTAAGACCACTTCCGACTATGGAAGGGATCATCATTTTTAAAAACTTTTTCATTGTATGTTCCTCCTAATTTTTTGTTCTTGGCTCTTCAACTTCTCTGTTGAAATTCACCTTACAAATAGACGCACAAAAAGGAATAATTGATCTTCAGAATGTGTTAAGAATTCTTAATGCAGCTGTTAAAGATTCTTAAAAACCATGGGGACTGGCCGGGTTTTTATTCCAGCCTTATTCCTATCTTGTGGGAAAGAAAGAGCCCATGAAAATTATTTCCTGGAATGTAAATGGCATACGTGCAGTAGCTAAGAAAAACCTTTTTAGTGATCTCAAATCCATGGATCCTGATATTTTATGCCTGCAGGAGACCAAGGCCCAGGATAATCAGGTAGCCGAGGTGCTGTCTACGGTCAATCACTACGAAGTTTATTCCAATTCAGCCGTAAAAAAAGGATACTCCGGCACGGCCATTCTTAGTAAAAAAAGTCCCCTCCATGTTTTCAAAGACATGGGTATTGAAGAACATGATCAGGAAGGCCGGGTCCTGGGCCTGGAGTACGATTCTTTTATCCTGGTCAATGTCTATGTCCCCAATTCTGGAAATGACCTTAAAAGGCTGGGCTACAGGCAGAAGTGGGACCTGGATTTCTTCAATTTTCTGAAAAAGCTGGAGGAACAGAAACCAGTCCTTGTGTGTGGTGATTTCAATGTTGCACACAGGGACATCGATCTGGCCCGTCCAAAGCCCAATTACAACAAATCGGCAGGCTACATGCAGGAAGAGATCGATGGAATGGACCGCTATACGCGGGGTGGATTTGTGGATACCTTCCGGCATTTCAACCCGGACCTCACCGGTGCTTATTCCTGGTGGAGCTATCGGGCAGGTGCCAGGGCAAAGAATGTGGGCTGGAGAATCGATTATTTCCTGACAAGCCAATCCCTGCTTCCTTCAATAAAAAATGCATTTATTTCAACCGAGGTAATGGGTTCAGATCATTGCCCGGTCGGGGTTCATATAAATTAGAAAACAGAACATGCCTGAAATTATACTTGAAAATTGCACCAAGTGCCTGAAATGTGTTAAAGATTGTCCATCCGACGCCATTGACATTGAACAGGGAAGTATAAACAGCTCATGCATTCACTGCGGACATTGCGTGGCCATCTGTCCGGAGTCAACAATCCTCCCGGATGCAGGCAGCATCACAAAACTAAAGACTAAGCCGGTTTCATCGGACCATTTCCAGGAGCTTTCAGCAGGAATCAGGACCTGCAGATCCTATACGGACAGGGAGGTGGATGAGCCCACCCTGAACCTGCTGGTCGAGAATATGAAACATTATCCATCGGCAAGCAATCAGAGACCCCTTGAAATTACCATAATTAAAACCAGGGAGCACATTACCCGGCTCAACAATCAAACAGCACGGAACCTGATCAAATCCATTGGGATCTTTACATCTCCTCTTCTAATGCCCGTACTTCAGTTGCTTGCTCCAAAACTTGAATTACCACGCCTCAAAAACTACAAAAAGCGCTTTGTTGAATTGAATACCCCCGATTCATCCCTGATTTGCCACCATGCACCAGCAGTCCTGCTATTTCATGCTCCGGTCACCAAATACGGCATGGCCGCGGCAGATGCAAATATCTGGGCCACTTATACTTCCATTTATGCAAATACCCTGGGACTGGGAAGCTGTTTTAATGGCTTCATCGTATCGGCGATGAGTCGAAACAAGGCCATGCGAAAGGAGTTTGGCCTTCCTGCCGGTCACCAGGTCTACGCCAGCCTGCTTCTGGGTCACCCAAAAGTGAAATATAAAAATGAAGCAGGGAGAGATAAGCCTAAAGTACATCTGATTTGAGGTAATGCCCCGGGCCATGATTAGACTTGGATTTGTTATAGCTTCACTGGTAATCTGCACAGCCTGCAGGCAAACTTCCAGGTATGAATTCACTTTTGCCGAGCCTGAGCAACAGGGCTTTTCAAGTGAAAAACTTGATGTGCTGAAATCTCACCTGGAAGAAAGCGGAGCCTCTTCAATGATGGTTCTTGTAAATGGCGAAGTCATCTTTAACTGGGGGGATACAGGGAGGAAGCATACCATTCATTCCATCCGGAAATGCCTGCTGAATTCGCTTTACGGAATTGCAGTTTCCGATGGCCTCATTGATACCACCATGACCCTGAGGGAGCTTGGAATAGACGACAATGAGCCTGCACTTACGGAGATTGAACTGGATGCACGAATCATTGATCTATTAAAATCCAGATCAGGCATCTATCACAATGCCGCTGCGGTAAGCGAGGGCATGCTGAGAGGGATGCCTGAGCGGGGCAGCTACCGCCCGGGTGAGCATTACTATTATAACAACTGGGATTTCAATGTGCTGGGAGCCATCCTGGAAGAAAAAACCGGAAGGAGTATTTACGAACTATTCCTTGAGCAGATAGCTCTTCCCCTGGGCATGCATGATTACAAGGGAAGGTATGCCACCATTGATGCCGAACAGGAAGGGGTGGAGATCCCAAATTCCGACGGATTTTACCAGTATGAGAAAAGCAAGTCCAACTACCCGGCCTATCATTTCAGGATGTCGGCACGTGACCTGGCCCTTTATGGTCAATTGTACTTACAAAAAGGGGAATGGGAGGGCAGACAAATCGTTCCGGCCCGATGGGTAGAAATCAGCACCTACCCCTGGTCGGTCTACAATCCCGACTACAAGCTGGCCCGTGGCATGCTCTGGGGCGTCATCCTTCCTGAAGAAGAAGGAGGAATAAACTCCTTTTATCATACGGGAGCAGGCATTCATATGCTGGGAATCTACCCCGGATCCGGATTGGTGCTTGTGCACCGGGTTGATACGGAAAATAACTTCGACTATCAGGGGGATGACCTGTACAAGATGATAGGACTGGTATTTGATGCTAAATCTGAATAAAACTAAAATGATAAAAAAGACAAATCGCCGGGACTTTGTAAAAAAGGCAGTTGTACTGACCGGAGCTATGGGTGTTGCAGGTAATTCTGCCCTGGCATTTTCCTGCCCGGCAAATGCCGGGAACGCCTTACCTAAATGGAAAGGATTTAACCTGCTGGATTTTTTCTCACCCGATCCCACCCGGTCCCGTTCTGCTTCCACAGAGGAAGATTTTCGCTGGATGTCGGACTGGGGATTTGATTTTGTCAGGCTGCCCATGGCTTATCCCTCCTACCTGGACTTTGACCGGAGCAGGGACATCACCCCGGAGGAAGTATACAGTGTAAGTGAGAAGGCTCTGGAGCGCGTGGATCGTCTGGTCTACATGGCACACAAATACAAGCTGCATGTAAGCCTGAATCTCCACCGGGCACCGGGATACTGCATCAATGCCGGTTTTCGCGAGCCCTATAATCTCTGGAAAGACAAAGAAGCCCGGGAAGCCTTCTACTGGCACTGGAAGATGTGGGCAGAACGTTATAAAAACATCTCACGTGAATGGATCAGCTTTGACCTGCTGAACGAGCCGGCCATGATCGAGGACATGAACAATCAACATTCCAGCAAGACACTGATTCCGGGCGACATATATGCAGATGTGGCTATCAAAGCGGCTGAGACCATCTGGGGAGTGAATCCCAATCACCTGGTGATTGCAGACGGGAACCAGGTGGGGACCAAAGTCATCCCGGAGATCAGCCATTTACCAATCGGGCAAAGCTGCCGCGGATACTATCCCGGGATCATCTCACACTATAAGGCTCCCTGGGCCATGAAGGATATCAACAACTTGCCTCCCCTGAAATACCCGGGACAGGTTGGGGATCAATATTTGAGCCGGGATATGCTGGAGAAGTTCTATGAACCCTGGATAAAACTCGTCCAATCGGGCACCGGTGTTCATTGCGGGGAATGCGGCTCTTACAACAAAACTCCCCATGATATCTTCCTGGCCTGGTTTGGAGATGTGGTGGACATACTCAGTTCAAATGACATTGGTTTTGCACTGTGGAACTTCCGGGGAGACTTTGGAATCCTGGACTCCCGACGCACAGATGTGGATTATGAAGACTGGTATGGACATAAACTGGACCGGAAACTATTAAACCTCATTTCAAAGGCATGAACCACAGGGAGCAGGCATTTTCGGAAAAACAGCTGGGCCACTCAAAGCTGAAACTAAAGAATGTATTTATCCGGTCGGCCGCCTATGAGGGAATGTTCGATGAGGGGATACCCAATCAAAAATTAATCGATCACCATGTGGCCATGGCCAGGGGAAGTGTAGCTCTGACCACTGTATCCTACGGGGCTGTTTCGGCAGATGGACGAACCTTCAACGATCAAATGTATATAAATGACCGTAGCCTGAAAGAATTAAAAGTCCTGGCAAGGGAAGTTCATCTGGCAGGGGGGAAAGTTTCAATTCAACTGACCCATTGTGGTTACTTTTCAAAAAATAAAGATATCAAGTCCCCGAAGGCGCCCAGCAGAGTCTTTAATGAATACGGCTTTTTGTCGGGCCTCATTTTTTCCAGGCCAATGACCCCGGGGGATATGGAGTCTGTGTCCGGGGATTTTGCAGAAGCTGCCGCCAGAGCCAGAGAGGCGGGATTTGATGCCGTCGAGATTCATATGGGTCATGGGTATCTACTAAGCCAGTTCCTGAGCCCGAGGACCAATAAGCGAAAAGACGAATATGGCGGAACCATCGAAAACAGGGCACGTTTTCCACTGGAAGTATTGAAGCGCGTAAGAGCCGCTGTAGGAGCTGACTTTCCGCTTCTTGTGAAATTGAATTTGAGTGATGGCTTCCGGGGTGGATTTTCCTTAGAGGACTGCAAATATGTTTCTTCAGAACTTGAAAAGAATGGGTGTACGGCCATTGTATTAAGCGGCGGTTTCACAAGCAAAAGCCCCTTTTACCTGATGCGGGGGAAGGTTCCCCTGGGCGGTATGATAAGAAATGGTTCCTCTATTGCTGAAAAGCTTACCATGGCGATATTCGGACCCATCATCATCAAGCGCTTCAGGTTCACCCCAAACTTTTTCCTGCAGCAGGCCAAAGAAATCCGCAACACCGTTAAGATGCCCCTGGTATATCTGGGAGGTGTGGATTCCTTCTGTGGAATAGAAGAGATCCTGGATGCGGGATTTGATTTTATTGCCATCGCCCGGGCCCTTATTCACGATTCGGATTTCCTTTTAAAACTCAAGGAAAATCAGATTGAAAAAACGGAATGCAACCGCTGCAATAAATGTGTTGTTGAAATGGACCGGGGAGGGGTCAAATGTGTCCTGTAGATTTCAGGTTTATCTTTTCTTATGCTTCCTGTTGAAATTTTTATCTCCCTTGGTCTTGGGTCTCTTGTATTTCTTCTTTTTCCGAAGGTAGGATCCTCCCTGGTTGGTTTTTGTATTCTTGAGTTTCTTTTCGTGAAAGGCTGCTCCTGTGACCTCTGTGGCCTTCGTTGATTTGAGCTTGACCTCTTCTTTTTTAGGTTGCTCATCGGGGGTAAGCTCATTGGAGACTTCTACTTCCCCTGGGAATTCTACCACCGGGATGGCATAGTCCATTAAATCCTCAATGGCTCTCCTTGCACTTTCCTCTTTCAATGTATAGAACAGGATAGCTTTCCCCTTCTCCTCTGCCCTGCCCGTCCGGCCAATGCGATGCATGTAATTTTCCGGATAGGCCGGAGTGTCAAAATTAATGACGTGCGATAGTTTTTCCAGATCCAGACCCCGGGCCATCACATCGGTGCTGATCAGGATGCGGTTCTCTCCCCGTTCAAACTTTTCAATGGAACGCAAGCGATAGTTCTGGGACTTATTGGAATGAATCACACAGAGCTCGGACCCGTAGAGCTCTTCCAGAGATTCAAACAGAAGGTCAGCTCCTCTTTTATGAGCAACAAATACCAGTACCTTCTTAAACTCATCTTTATCGGATAAAAGATAAGCAAGCAAATTCACCTTGGTGTAAAAGTTCTTTACCTGGTAGCACTGCTGGGCGATGTTATCCAGGGGAGTACCGCTTAAAGCAATTGAGATCCTAGCCGGAGCCTTGAAGTATTCATCAATCATGGCATCCACGTCCCTGGTCATGGTGGCCGAAAACATGATGTTCTGTCTTCGTTCGGGAAGGATATTGAAAATCCGTTCCAGCTGAAAACGGAAGCCCAGGTCCAGCATCACATCCACTTCATCGATCACCAGTTTCTTTATTGCATTTAAACGCAGGGCATCGTGCTGTATCAGATCATACAAGCGCCCTGGGGTGGCCACCAGAATATCCGTACCCGCTATCACAGCAGCTTTCTGTGTATTGATATTGGTGCCTCCATACACCCCAAGCACCCGTGTATTGGAATACCTGGTGAGGCTTTCCGCCTGCTCTGCCACCTGCACCACAAGTTCACGTGTGGGAACCATGATCAGCACCCTTGGGTTCACCTGGTCGGAATACTTCAGGTCCCGGAGAATGGGCCACAGGTAAGCATAGGTTTTGCCCGTACCTGTTTGTGCGATGCCCACCACATCCCGCCCGGAAAGAATAAGGGGCACAGCTTCCGTTTGAATGGGAGTGGGTTGCTCAAAGCCCAAATCAGCAATGGCGCTGTACAAAGACTTCGACAGCTTCAGTTTTTCAAAGTTGCTCACGGGACATTTTGTGTTTCCACAAAAGTAGGTTTAAATATTAAATTACAGAAGAGGCCTGGTATCCCTGTAATAAAACAACAGGTCATGGGCCTTGACCAGGTTAATGATACGGTCATCGGTGAAATGCATTTCAGGACTACCCAGATAAAGATCCCCCACTCCTATCATGGGCCTTTCAGTATTAAAGAAACGGTAGAGCAGACTGTCCGAATTCAGATCCTCCATTATCAAAGAAAATTGCTGGTACCGGGTCTGGTGAAAAAGGGCGTTTAATGACTCCAGGGGGGGATCTGACCGGATCTGGCAGGTCAGGGGCGGTGTATCATTTCCTGCCGAATCCAGCATTACCGCTGTAAACTGACCCACTGAAAAGGATGTGGCTACCGAAAGGTAGCGCTCCCTCAGGGAATCGCGCAGGTACCAACCCATGGCCGGAGAACCATCTGAGGTGTAATGAGGGTTACAGGCCACGTGGGCATTGTGGGCCCACACAACTACAGGTCTGCTACCCGCCCGGGCATGGGGAATTTCCAGGACATTTTCTGCCAGCTGCAGGTCCCTGATATTCTTCCCCTCAGTGCCTGTCAAATATAAAAAATCATGTGAGCCCTGAAGTGCGCTGACCAGTTGCAGGGCCACACTGCCCCTCTCTTTTTCCTGAGGTTTGAGGCTTAGGATGTGAGATTGTACCTGCATTCTCAGCTCCAGAAAAGCCTCAGTGAGTTCCCCATACTGCTGCTCATTCATCCGCTCGTACTTCAGCTCTTCTTTTCCTGGTACATTGTAAGGAAATAACTCCGGATCCGTTCCCAGTCCTGGAAGGTAAGATTCAATCTGGGCAAGCACCTCATCAATCATCAAGGCATCTATCTGATTATCAATGCCAATAAAACTAATCTGATCCTGCTCATCTCTCCCATCATTGAATGCTCGCATCCAGGAAATGAAGTGCCGTAGCGCGTCATTATCCTGTATCCACAAATCGCCCCTGAAAAGTGAGTCCAGACCATCCTGCCGGTGCTGGATATAATCGTTCACAAGCAAGGACTTCCTAAAACTGTATTCATACGCAAGCGTCCTGCAATTGTGCTGCTCAACCAGGAATCGAAAGAGCCGTTGCTTAAGTTCAAAAAAATCCAGGGTGCCGTGTGTTCCTTCTCCCAGGCCAATGACAGAATAGTCCTCCCAGTTAAGCAGATCCTCCAGGTACTGGTTGCTATACTCCAAAGGGGATTGCCCGGGCAGAGCCCTGATGACCTTATCCAGATCTTCCACAAGTTCCCTGTTGTTCTTATTACAAGCCGTGCCCACCAGGGCAAGAATGAAAAATAGATATTTGCAAAACTGTTCCATATTAGTGCTGCGTTCTGACTATATACTGCTTCCCATAATTTGACATACGATGGAAAAGCGCTTGCCCGGAATCCAGATCCAGTTCATTATCCAGGGCAAGTGCCACCCTGTATATCAGCTCCCCGTTTTCCTCTGGTGAAACCGGTTTCCATGATTGAGAAAGGATCATGCTGCAATCGGATACAGGGGCACCCAGCGTTGCCAGAGGGTCCAGAGCCACTACCTGCTTCAGCTTGATCTGCTGTATTCCCGGGCAATTATGAAACTTAAAAAAGATGCTCAGAGAAGTGGCGTCATACACAATACTCCACTTTGTATCTGCCTGTGAAACAGTATCCAGAATCTCAAAGGAGCGACTTATTGGGCTTTTCGATTTACATCCCTGCAACATGCTGGCAGCCGAAACAAACCTTTCGTTGGATCCGGATCTGTGCCGAAGCTCCAGATCGCCCCCGAAGCCCTTATACATTCCCAGGTACCTGATGGATTCCTGGTAAAGATTATTGCTTAAAACCGGAATGCCCGTCTCGCCGGAATGATAAAAAACAAACTGGTCCCCGTCAAATTCCATGATCATACTATTGCCCTGACGGTCCATAATCAGGTAATGAAGGGATAGCAGCAGGGGGCGCATTTGAAAATAAGCCATGCCCCTTTCAATTTCCTCAAGCGACTTGAAATTATCGAGTATGTACTGAACCACCTGGAATTCATTCAGCGACAGTTTGGAAAAATGGATGGTGGCCCCGACAGCAGGCATATTTAACTCCTCCACCACCAATCCCTTTTCATTCATCCCTCCCAGGGGAAACTCGATACCAAATTGATTAAAGGTAATGCTGCTGTAAAGTGAGGTCCAGCCAATGCTTTGGTCAGTCAGCGAAAAAGAAGCCTTTCGGACCCCCGGACGATTCACCAGGATAAATCCATCCTCCACGGGCCAGTCCAGGTTCTTTCCCAGGAGGGCCCGTTGCTCCGAGCAGAGGCAAAATGCTGTACAGGCCATGGAACATTGAAAAAGCAACAAAGGCAGGCTTAGGGATAGAATTACTCTCTTCATGATCTAATCACTTTCTATGCGAACTAATTTTCTTTTCTGATCATCCCTGAACTGACCCGTTTTCTTTCCAGCCGGATGGCTGCCCAGGCGCAGGCCCCGGCTCATGCCCTCGGGGAGTGAAAAAGCCTGACCCAGTGAAGGGCTTCCGGCATTAAGCTTATTCTTATGCCATATATAGGTATCATCGCCACTGCGATCCCAGAGGATCCCTACTCCGTTTAAATCTCCAATGCCACAACTCCGGTTCCCAAAATGGTAGGTATCATCTCCTTCCTCTTCAATAAACCAGGATGCTGAGAGATCACGCCCGCCTCCCAGTACCTGGGTAATTTGATTGAAATCGGCTCCGGTATTGTAAGAGTCGTCCCCTTTAAGTTCAAAGAATCCGGCCAGCCCAAAATGAGCGGCATAGGCCTGGCTGTGTGATCGGGCTGTGTATTGATCATCTCCACCCAGATCAAAAAAAAGTCCCAATCCGGTGAAATAAGAGGCTCCCTGCGAAAAGCTTTCCGCATAATACTGGTCGGCACCTCCTGCTTCAATAAATATGCCCAATCCCCCTCCAAGGCTATGACCGTCGGTAGCTTCAGCCCATCTTCCCCGGCCGGCCCCCTGGACAAAAGAGGAAGTACTCTGCCCGTGATTGTAGATATCGCATCCTGCCAGGTCCATAAGCAGGCCCAGACCAAGAGTTCCGCCATAGCCCTGAGAACTCCCGGAAGAGCTGTATTCATCATCACCTTCCAGATCGATCAGCAAGGCAGATCCCACATGAGCGGCTCCCTGGGAAAAACCGGAAGTACTCTGGTACTGATCGTCTCCAAGGCGGTCATACAACAGAGAAGTACCATAGCAGGCGGAGGCGAGTCCTGAACTATCGGAGATATAGCAATCGTTGCCGGCAAGATCAAAGAGCATCCCGATACCCTGACAACTGTTAAGCAGGAATCCGTCCCCGGCTTCATAGGTGTCATTGCCGGCAAAGTCGACCACGACTGCAATGGAACTGCTTCCCGTCCGCGGACTGGCAATATGGCCTTGATAGAGATCATCACCTCCCAGGTCTATTAATAAAGCGAATCCGCTTTTAAGGGTATCTCTCTTTGATCCAAATATTCCCACTCGTCCGATCTGGGTCTCCATGATGCATTGCTCAAATCCCTCCGGGGTGCTCTCTGACTTAAACTCCGTCAGGGAGCTCAGGGAAGATGCCATTAAGCGGGATGCAAAGGCAAGTTTTCTCAAATCAGCCTTCTCAATCAGATCGAGGGATTCAAAATTATCAAGCTCCCTGTCTCTCCAGGGCTCCATCAAACTTTCCAAATGCCGGTCAGTTCCAAGAGGTGACAGAAATTCCTTAAGAACGGACTCTGCAAGTATCCATCCCCGTATGGCTTCCCTCAGTCCCCTTTTAAATTCCCCGGGAAGCAGCTCCCAGTCCTGCTCTCCCTCATCGCAAAAAGCAAATTCCAGAGGCCGGACCTCTATCCCTGTCCCTGCAAGGGGAGGGCCCATACCACCGGCAGGAGCACCCAGCATCAAGAAAGAATGATATAGCAAGGCCTCAGGTTTGTGACTTGCCTCTACCAGCGCATTGCACAGGCTGGTAGCTGCTTCCGGAATCAGTAAATGATCCTCATACAATAAAGTGAAAGCGGGGAGTACATTACGCGCTCCGGTATTCACCAGCATCGCCTGCTTGCTCAGAGACCCTGATGCCCCTGCAAGCGCGGGAAATTCCTTCCGAATATTCCCGAATAGATTTCCATCATCAGATTCCCTCCTTTCACCTTCCGAGCAGGATCCCAGGGATCCTATCAGTAGAGCAATCCATATATACCTCAAGCGGTTCATGTCCATCCCATAATTAAAAAGTAAGAGGGATGAAGGCGGCATCCTTCCTGTGACCCGGTGCCAGGTATAGTCTGGGATCATCGTCCAGTTCCATCACCAGCGTTCCCAGAGTATTTTTATTCAGAATGGGCTCTAATTCAGGTTCCGGGAGCCTCAGGATGGCACCCAGGCTGACTCTGTCAAGGTCCCTGTGAAGCTCTTCAATTTTATCGTAGGCATGAAAATAGCGGGGACAGTAATAGGGATCATCAACGGTTTTGCCGTAACGACCCAGCAAGGTGATAAATCCGGCGTTAAAATCACTGTTCTGAATGGAGTGATTGGTATGAAGAACCAGGGTTTTCTCATCAAAAGGATAAAACTCCCTGATTTGATTTGCACTGCACTCATAACATCGTATTCCCCGGGGGCTCCCCACTCCATAGCACTGAGGTATGGCAAATGCGCTCTGTTCTAAAAAGGCCTCCGCCTCTTCCAGTCCGGGCATTGAGAGAATTTTCCGGACCACCGAAACCACTGGCAGACCCGCGTTTGAATGATTCAGCATGGAAATCCCCATGCAGGTAATGGCCACCCCCTTCTCGTTCATTCCGGCCAGCCCCAGCAATCCCGGTGCTGTAAAAATCAAAGCCCCGGGATCCCCGTTTTCAGGAATGATATGCAGGACAATGGGATGCCCGTGCAGGAACTGGGGAGGATCCATGTTCTGGCCAAGTATACATGCACTTGAGTCTGTTCCCGCCATGCCAATGCTTGTACAATTTGAATGGGCCTCCTGGTCCAGGATGGTGAACAACTCTTCGCTCATCTGAAAAGCAAGCAGGACCTTATAGTCGATTGTGGTTGCCTCCGACATGCCAAAAACCTCATCCAGCAAGTCCGGATCAACAGATTCGATACTTTCCAGGTAGCTGCTTAAACTAAAAAACTCATCAATAAGCTGTTCGAAATCACGCTCGAAAACCAATTCCACTTCACACTTCCATTTACCTATGGTTTCATGAATTTCCTTTTTCAGCAGCTGACCATAAGCAGCTCCCCGTTCATAAGGGCTTCCTTTTAAATGTAAAATGGTCAGCCCATCTTTTTGTTCCAGATAACTCCCGGATTTACAGGATGAAAAGCCAAATATCATCCACATGAGAATAAATATATATCTTACTGTTTTCATAAACCCACTGTGTTTATTTCCGGGAAATTTACATTGGAGAGACCTGTTTGCGACATAATTTTCGATGAACAAAGCCGATTATTCGTTCAATAGCGATCATCTTCACTTTGTGCAGCTAAAATCGCTACCGTGATTACAAGCAGGATTAGAAATAGTGCCGCGATACCCCACTGGCCCTTCTGTGTAAAATATCCCGGGCTGATGATTAATGTATAGAGAAGCGCACCGGAGGAGAGATAGAAAAGCGCATTGCATTTCATCCTTTTAAGGAAAATATAAAGGCCTGATGCAAAAAGGGAGGCCCCGGTAGCTGCTTCTGCAAGAAGGTGCATTCCAATCCGGATGGGTTCTGTCTGAAGCTCGGGGATAGCTCCCAGCAGCATATTGGTAATCCAGATGCCAATGATTCCAGCTCCGCATACTAGCTGAAATATTCCAGATATTCTTAGTCTGCTACTCATTTGAAATAAAATCCAGGCCTTCTCTGATATACCTTGCTTCCTCAAATGGATACTGGTGTGCCATGCCCTCCACAAGACGGTAGCGATATATCAATCCCATCTCTTCGAAATTGGTAATCAGCTTCTGTTGGGAGTCCCGGTAAAAATCATTCTCTCCCCCAAGCAGGTAAATACGAATATCCGAGGAGGCAGGCCTGAATGGTTCATTTGAAGTCATTTCCACTGGTAATCCAGGGCAAAAAGCAAGAATACCAGAAACAGGAATAATCCCCCGCAATGCCATCCCTGTGGCATAGGTTGCTCCGGCAGACATACCCGATACCAGTATCCTGGAAGTATCTATCGGATAGGCAAGCCGGATCTCTTCATAGATCTCACGGAGGTCGTTGTCGGAACGCGGATCGCCTGAGCGCCAGGTAAATGATTCTGAGTCAAAATGTCTATAGGATTGCAGGTATACTTTTATGAATTGCTTATTCAGTTGCTCTTCGTTCCAGTGTTCTCTGACCTTTCGTAAATTTCTGTTTCCGCCATGAAATATCAGAAAAAGAGGATAGCTTTTTTTGGGGTTAAATCCCTGTGGAAGATCAAGCTTGTAAGATGTAAAGGAAGTCTCCAGTGCCTTCTCATAAAGTTGCCGGTCGACCCTCACAAGGTCCTCGAATTCTGAAAATTCGAGATAAGGCTTATAGCGAGGAATGGCAGGGTGAAGAAAGTAGAAGAATCCCCTCTGGTGACCCTCCTTAAATATGATCAGGTTTTCCTTATACTTCATCATTTTTTCATTCAGGTAGAGCTGCTCTTTGGAAAGTGAAAACCACAGTTCCTGGGATTGTTGCTGTCCATGGATCAGCATGATTGGAAATATGAAAAGCAGGAGCCCCGGGATTCGTTTCATAAGAAGTATTTTGGATCCAAGGTATGAACCGGCCCTCCTTTTAACTAAGAAAATTCGGTGAATGGCGTGTTGTTTCGATAAGTGATCAGCTTAGCCTGTATGCTTCTACAATCTTCCTGCTGAATCCCTTGCTAACCGGCAGGTTAAATTCCGGTTGGTCCAGAGTAATTTCAAAGCGCTCCCTGCCCCTCTTATCCAGCCTTCTGATGCGATCCGTGTTCACAATATAGGATCGATGGCACTGAATAAACATTTTTTCAGGCAAGCGTTCCATCCACCGTTTGATGGTATGGTGCAGGGTACCTCTGAATCCATCACGGGTATAGATACAACTGTAGTCTCCACATGCTTCAATATATGAGATGTGACTTACGCTAATCAGCCGGGAGTAGCTTTTGTGCGAAACCAGGATTTTGTCGAAGGGTTCAAGACGAAAGCCAGATTCATGGTGATAGGGATTCCCCAGACGGTTCACCGCCTCTGAGAGCCTGTCGGGATGTATGGGCTTAAGCAGATAATCCAGTGCGTTCACCTGAAAGGCTCGAATGGCATATTCATCAAAAGCAGTTACGAAGATAAGCCTGAAATTCCTGGCGACCTTTTCGAGAAGATCAAAACCTGTCTGAGCCCCCAGGTCTATATCCAGGAACAGAATATCGGGAGAGAATCTCTCAATGGCATCTATGGCATCCTGAACCGATTCCGCTTCGCCTCTGATATCAATTTGAGCATGTTCCTGAAGCATTCTCCTTAGTTCAAGCCTGGCCAAGGGTTCATCATCAACGATCAGTGCCTTCCATATCTTCATTTTTCATGGGTTTTATGCTTAGGTATAAGCGGGCAATAACCTGACCCTCCTCTTCAAGTAATGAAAAGCGACTAAGCGGGTCCAGGTAAGTGAGCCTTTCCTTCAGATTCGAAAGCCCGGTACCAGAGCTTTCCCCCTTTTCCAGGGCTTGATTTACGGGTACCAGCTTGCCTGTATTATTTACGGAAATACGTAAAAGACCACCTTCAATACCAGATTGTACCGATACGTGTAAAAGGCCATCAGAGGTCTTTAATCCATATTTAATACCGTTCTCCACCAGGGTTTGTATTGAAAAAACCGGAACTGCACAATGGAGCGTATCCGGATCCAGATCCATCCCAATCTTAAGCCTCTTACTGAACCTGATTTTCTGGATCTCCAGGTAGCTTTTCACGGCCAGAATCTCCTCATCCAGGGATACCAGGGCTTTATTGTTCCTTGTAAGGCTATAGCGAAAATATTCCGACAGTTCGGTTACAATTCTTCTGGCATTATCATCATCTTCTCCTATAAGTGCCCTGATTGAATTTAAGGCATTGAATAGAAAATGGGGATTGACCTGGTACCTGAGCATCATCCACTTGGCCTGCTGAGCCAGGCTCTCAGCTTTTATCTTATCCTCTCGCCCCCGGTTGATATCTATCTGGCTTCTCACAATGGCATAGACTACCATTACCAGCAGCATGGGAAGATAAAAATGAAAACTGTGAAAAAAGAAAAACCCATCCACGGGCGGAGGCGAATAACCAATGACAGAGCGGATCCCGATGGAAAGCAGATTTGCAAGCATGGCACCGGGGTAAAGAACGATCAAGAGCGCAAATCTGACCCATCCCTTTCTTATGCTGATTTCTGCATTTTCTATGATCCAGATGATAAAACCCGTGATCAGTAAGATTGAAAGCGCTTCGGAGCCTCTGATGATGGCGGGAATCAGGAAACCCGGACTGGTTTTGGGATTCTGGCTCCATTCAATGACCGTAATCAGGAACCAGAGAGTCACAGCAAATAGCTGTGCCCATACTGCCTGCGTCGGAATCTTCTTGTAAGGCTTCATTGAAAGAATACGAACCTATTAAAGATATGCATTAATAATCTTACCGTGCATCCATTAGTCAATCATTATTCGGGTATTTTGCCATGATTTGTGACAATTTATTCCTGATTTCCATAAGGGGTGTCTGATCACCAATGTTTGTGAAAATAATAAGGGTCTTATTCTGATTGACCTGGTGCTCGTAGAGGGTCCTGAAACCAAACATTCCCCCCATATGACCTGCATAGCTTTCTCCTCCCATATTCAGCACACCCCAGCCCAGTCCATAATTCTGGTCCTTTCCATTCACCTGTACCGGAGAAAGGATCTGCTTCAACTCTGATTCATCAAACAGCTCATAATTAAAAAATGCCCTGTCCCATAAAAACAGATCATGGGTGGTGGTATACACCCCACTTGGCCCAACAATGTAAAGGGGCCAGTCAGCCTGCTTGCCCTGTATATATGATCTGACGACATGCCCTGGATCCACGTCCAGGTTCCTTGCCACAACAAAGCTTTGCCCCATACCCGTTCTGTCAAATATTTGCTGCTTCAGGTACGAGTCGAAGGACTGAGCGCTCACCCTCTCGACCACCATGGCCAACAGAACAAAGCCATTATTTGAATAGCGATAAATCGTCCCGGGAACAAAATCCAGCTGTTCCTGAGTGCGCAGGAAGAGCATTACATCCGAATTATCCCAACCCACCCTTTTTCGCCAATCCCCCTCTGCCTCCGGAATGCCTCCCGTATGGCTCAAAAGATGGTGAATCCTGATCGTGCTATAACATTCGGGAAGCTCAGGCAGGTAGCTGGTCACCCTGTCATCCAGGGATAATTTACCTTGTTTATTCAGTAATAGAATGGCCGATGAAGTAAATAACTTGCTTATGGATGCAATGTAATACTGCGAGTGTTCATCCAGGACAGAACCTGTTTCCTGATCAGAAAACCCCCAGGCTTTGTCATAGATTATTCTATCGCGGATGGCAATCAGTACACTCCCATTGAACTGCCCCTTTGAGAAATAGAATGAAATTGTACTATCGACTTTTGCACTGAATTGTGTAAAGTTCCCCTGGGCCTTTATATTCAGAACTGTAACACCAAAAATTGAGATAATTAGAATATACTTTCTCATCTGATTGAACCTGAATTATCAAAAACTGGATCAAGCTAGAGGAAATAATCCTGGCAATGAAAGAACTTTCGACCAGCGGAGAGATAATTCGATGAAATGCAAAAGTCAAATTAGAAATAGTACTTGCCGTAGAGTAACAAGCCTATAAAACCAGTGCCAATTGTTCCCTTAAAATCTTTTTGACCAATGCTTTCATAGGCAGTGAAATTGAAGCGAAAGGTATTGAGCCCCAAACCAAAACCGAAGTGTTTAAATGGATTATATTCCACCCACATGTTCAGATCGCTGATAAGGCCCTTTATCGATGAGGTTTTTACATACAGAAGCTCTATGTTCTGTTTCAGAAGCACTTTGGGAGTAATAAAAAAGGTATTCCGAAAGCCAAACACTGGCAGGGGCGCAATGACTTTTGCGCTTTCGTCAATTGCATAGGGGGTTCCGATAGAAAAATCAACCGGCAGTACATACAAACCTGCAGACACACCAAGCATGATCCGTTCATCTTTGAAGTAAGCGTAATCATACATTGCTCTGATAATCTGCATATTATATTTGCTGTCTACTTCCGTACCAATGGGGTAGACCGTATTCCCGATTTCAAGTTCGGATTCAAGCGTTTTACTTGCATTCCGGAACAAACCGAAATATCCCATTCTGATATAACTACGTCTTTTTGAACCAAAATTATACTCGGCCTCGCCTCTGATAACAAAATTTGAAGTGCTTAAGCCCAGTGCCTCTTCCAGGTTCAAATTCACTCCCAGACCCGACTGACCACCAAGACTTATATCACTGTTCATTGAAGCCAGGAATCCCCCCAGGTTCACTGCAAATTTTTCATGTTGGTAGTTCACGGAATCCTGGGATCGCAATGGAAGACCCGCAAAAGCCAGGATAAGGACAAGCCCCAGGGTAATTCTGCTATTCGTCATATATAATTCCGGGAAAAAAGTTTACTATTCGCTTGCATTCTTTGGATGGGCAAAGCTACAAAAAAAGATCCCATTCATGTTCCTTAAGCATTTGATTTCCCTCTGGCCAGGGAAGAAAAAAGTCCGACGATGCAGAGAATTACAAAAGCCAGAAAAGTTGTTCGCATGCTGCTCATGAACTCTGCAGAATTATCAAGTGAAATCGGGCTGTTCCCGATAAACAACTGAAGGACCAGGGTGGCGATCCCCATGCTCATCATCTGACCTGTAAGCCGCATGGTCCCCACCGTGGCCGATGCGATCCCCAGGTACTTCTTATCCACCGAACCCATGATGGCATTGGTATTGGGCGACGAGAACATACCGAAACCAAAGCCCACAAGGGCCAGGATCACCACCAAATAGGAAATGTCAGAGTGTTCTGTCAGAAAGCTAAGCATGATAAGTCCACCGGTGATAATCGCCATCCCGGAAGAAGCCAGGATCCTGGGATCGTACCTGTCCGAAAGTTTGCCTGAGACGGAGGCCACAATGGCCATCAGGACAGGCTGGGTGACCAGGATCATTCCGGCATCCCTGGGAGACAGGCCCAGGATATACTGAAGATACAGACTCAAAAGAAAGGTGATTGCAAAGGTGGTTGCATAGTTGATCAGTGCAGCCAGGTTTGAAAAGGCGAACAGCCGGTTGGATGCAAAAAGCCGGACATTGAAGACCGGAAATTCAAGCCTCCTTTCCAGGAAAACAAAACCCATCAGTCCTAAGAGTCCTGCAGCAGATAAAGCAATGGCTGAATTATCCGGCAGCTTTGAAAAACCAAACATAAAAGCCGACATGGAGAAGAGGTAAACAGTTGACCCGGGCCAATCGAACTTCTCTCCCCTTGCATCTGCCCATTCCTCTTTAATATATCTCCAAATGATCCAGATGACCAGCACTTCGAATGGAATGGTAGCGTAGAAAATGCTGCGCCATCCGAAATACTCTGTAAGGATCCCTCCCAGAAAGGGTGCCAGGGAGAGACCAATGTAGACCGATGTAACTGTGATGCCAATGGCTTTACCGCGTTCTCCGGGCGGATATACGGATGTGATGATGGCAATCCCCGTTCCAAACACCATGGCACTGCCTATCCCCTGAATGGCCCGTAAAGAAATAAGCACCGCTGCCGAGGGTGACAATGCACACAGAATGGAGCTCAGTGCAATTATAATATTGCCAAGAAAGAATATTCGCTTCCTCCCTCTGATATCAGCCAGCTTACCCAGGGGCACCAGGAAGATGGCAGAAGAAAGCAGAAAAGCCATGGAAACCCAGCTCATCCCAATTGCACCCAGGGATAAATCCTCACTGATGGCAGGCAAGGCAATATTTATGGCTGCCCCCAGGAAGGGATTGATGAAAGAGGTGATAACGGCTGCTGCCAGAATCAATCTTTTTGTTGCAGGGCTACGATCTTTCATCCAGCTGGTCGGGGCCTAAGGATAACGGCCTACTAATTGGGCTGGACCGGGTACTTCTTCATCAAAGCATTGACCTTAGAAGGAATGCTTTTCTCGCGCTTGTCCGGATTTTCAGTAACTGTTGAAGTGGCGATGCCCTGCCATACCTGGTCCTTGCTCTTACCATCGAAGACATCCATCACCAGGGTGCCCTCCAGGTAATCACTCTCAGAATAGGTTGTGGAGGCAGATCCGTATCCCCATCCACCCCCGTAGCGGTTATAACGACCATATCCACCACCGCCGTAATAATTGGTGTAGGCGGTCACACTGGTTTTTTGATCCACCACAACAAAAAGTGTGATGTCAATATCGCCATTTTCAGGAACCCCTTTCATGCCACGAGCCTCAAATTCACTAACAAAGGCATCCCTCAGGCGCTTCTTATCAAAATCGTTCATTATCTTATCACTGTCGTCCTGCCAGCCCAGGAAACTATAAGTCTTATAGGCGGAAAAATCTACTGTTTTGTCCAAATCAGCGACTACCTTCACAGTTGAACAGGAGCTAATCACTGCCGCAAGTGCAATAACAAAGAAAAATTGAATTGTTTTCATCTTGTTTGAATTTATGGTTGCTTTTGTGTTAATAACAGGTAGCAATAAATTTTGTTTAAAGCTCTAAGGTATTCCTAATCCCTGAGATGTCCATATGATTTAAGTGCTTAAAATGAGAAAATTTATTTAAGCATATTCCCTAAATTAGAAGTATGAATAATAAGCGGGTAGCGGGATATCCCATTCTTCTGATTTACATCCTCATTGTTGTTCTCTATCACCTGTTTGGATATACCGGTCATTACGGGTTTGATGACATGCACTATGCTGAGCTGGCAAACGCACTGCTCAAAGGGAGTATTGATTTTGGGGACCACTATGCATACAGGTTTCCTGTGCTAGGCCTTACTGCTCTCTCCTATCTGCTTTTTGGAATCTCCGACTTTGCATCTTCCCTGCCTGCAATGGCCATTTGCATTACTATTCTGATCATCGTATTTTCCACCCTCAGGGCTCATGGGTCAAAAACCACTGTTATAGGGCTCTCCCTGACCACCCTTTCAAACTGGTTCCTTTTCTATTCCGACAAACTGATGCCCGATCTGTATGTGGCCCTTTCGGTTATAGGGGCTCTTGCTCTAATCCACCGATATAAATTTAAGAGCAAGAAAAACAAAGCTGTACCCAATGCGATTCTGGTCACTCTGGTGCTGTTGTTTGGTTTTATGTCCAAAGGAACTATTGTATTAATGCTACCTCTCCTGGGCTTCATGATTGTTTCAGATATCATTCAGAAGCGGGATTTGAAATTCTGGGCATACAGTCTGATCAGCGGCCTAATCTTTCTTGCTCTGTATCTGACGATCATCTGGCTGTTCACCGGCAATGTGATGGAGCGCTTCGAGGCCATCGCCGGCAACAGCTACCTGAACCCTTGCAGCTACGATCAGCAATCCCTTGGGATATTATTAAAACGGGTCTTTATCGGATTTTTTGAACTATCCGTATTCCAGTCCCTGGCCACCGGATTTATTTTTGTTTTCGCCATCCTGTTTCAAAAAAAGGGATTACGTTTCTTCAGCATAAATGACTCCTTCTCATTCTACCTGGTCTCAGCCATGATCCTCTTCCTGTCCTCCAGTTTTATGAGCATCTCTGCAAACTCATATTCCCCCATGTGCCTGGACCCAAGGCATTACCTTTTCCTGCTTCCTGTGGTCTCCATCCCTGCCTCCAGGATCATTGCTGGCTTTCTAACATCAAAACAGTATGGCCTTCAAATCCTCATCGCAATCCTGTGCATCACTGCCATTTCCTTTTTCCTGGAGGGGCAAACTTTTATTTTGCTCTACCTGCCTCTTCTGGGTCTTTTTGCCCTGTACTTTTTTGCAGGAAACAGCCAAAAACACCAGAATCTGTTTATCGCCCTTTTCTCTGTCATTCTCCTCCTGATCCCCCTGGACATGGTCAGGTATGCCCGGCAGGTTCAGTATCGCAAGCAGAGGGCGATTGTAAAGGAGCAGGTCCTGGATCATAACGATGCTTGCATCGTTGTGAGCAATGAGGTTCAAAAACGCCTCTTAAGCTACTACAGTGGTTTTGATGAAGACCAAAGCAAGAGATTTCTGAGTTATGAAGAATTTGAGGACAGCAAAGACCGGGCTGAGGAAAAACTCCTCTTACTGAACTGGTATACCCGCTACTTATCGGCTATGGATGCAAATGATCTGCCCTACTATGCCCGGGAAATCTCTCCATCCAATGAGCTGATTTTTGAGAACAGGGACTTGGATCTCTACATTTATAAACTGAACGAACTGCCCCTTTCCGATACCGGGTCCGGGACCGTTTTGCTTTCCACCTTCAATGACTTTGAAGACCAGGTCCCATTCTGGAAACAGGAGGATCAGAATTATTCCCGAAGGATCAAGTATGCCGGTGCCAGGTCAAACCGGGTCCAGGAATTTTCTTCAAGCTTTGAATATCCCCTGGATTCCCTTCAGGCTGAACACTGCGATGAGCTATTGATCCGGTGCAGCCTTTTCTGTTATGCAGAAGACAAGACCGATGCAAAGATCGTTGTCTCCCTTGAAGACAATGAAAGCACCTATATCTGGAACGCACTTGAAGTGAACAGGTACCTGAAAGCCTACTCCAACTGGTGGCCGCTTAGCTATAATGTCACCATCAATCAGAAGGATTTGAAATCGGCATCCCGCCTGAAAGTATATGTCTGGAAACGTGATGATACCCTTGTTCTTATCGACAACTTCGGGATGGAGATCATATGCCGGAACCGGGCAGCAGCAAATCTCTGACAGCTTTTCCCATGAGTAACTATCCTGGCACAGTTTTCGTACTAATCCTAGTGTATGATTCACCAATAACCAAAGACCATGAAAAAAATTGCAATATTGGGTTTGAGCATGCTCATTATCTCTGCTGGCTTGAATGCACAGAAGATGAATGCTGTCAAGACCGACCTGTTCAGTGTGTTTCTCAGAACAGGAGTAATCAAATACGAGAGAGCCTTTAACGAACACCTCAGTGGACAACTGGGCTTTTTCTACACAGGCTACAGTCCCTCAAACACCGATGCCAACCTGCACGGATGGGGAATAACCCCAGAGTTCAGGTTTTATTTATCTGACACCCCGGCCCCCGCCGGCACCTATCTGGCTCCTAACTTTCGTTATATGAGCTTGATTGCCGAGGACGAAATTTCCCTTGAAACAGCTTCGCTTACATCATTTGGCATAGCCGTCAACCTGGGAAAACAGTGGATGTTCAAAGACATCGTCCTCATTGACGCCTGGGTTGGGCCCGCATATAACTTCCGTACACTGGATGATCCCAGCGGCGAGGTTGAAGTTAGCGGTGCAGATGGATTTGGCATCAGGCTGGGGGTAGCCATTGGTATCGTCTTCTAAACTAAAACACCAGTCTGAACTGGGTGTTTCCGGGTTGAGAGTCGAATTCAATCCGGCCCCCGTTCATGGCCATCACCTGGCGACTGTAGCTGAGACCCACTCCTGTTCCTTTTTTGCGCGTGGTAAAAAAGGGCATAAAAATCTCATCGGAAATTTCCGAAGGGATGCCCTCACCATTGTCGCTTACCCTAAGAATGATACGCTTATCACCAGAACTTGCTGATACACTAATTTCTGCTCTGTCAAGCCCTTCCACTGCCTGCACCGCATTCTTGATCAGATTCAGCAGGACCTGGTTAATCATTTGTTCATCTGCATAAAGCTCCAGATCTGCTTCCCTGCATTCAAAGGATATGCTAAGATTATTCATTTCGGTATAATGGCTCGCAAGCGTCTCCAGTTTTTCAAACAACTTACAAACTGCAAACTCTTTTTTCACCGGGTCGGGGATCCTCGACAGCACCCGATACGATTCGAAAAAAGTGCTTAGCCCTTCACTCTGCTCCGCAATGGCATCCAGGCCTTTCATGGTCTGTTGAATGGCTGACTCCGTATCAATTTTGCCATTTAGTCCGGATTCATGGTCGGCCCACACCTCCCTCAGCGTTGTGGATATGGAGGTGATGGGGGCCAGGGAATTCATGATTTCGTGACTCATCACACGGATCAGCCTGATCCAGTCGTCAATTTCCTTGCGTTCCATTCCAGCTGAAAGATCATGCAGGCTTACAAGCCTCACATCTTCCCCTTTCAGGTTGATATCCACAAGCTGCAGCCCCAGGATTCTCTTCACTCCGGTCTCCCTGTCCACCAATGTCAACTCCGAACGATCCAGGGACTTCATTTCCCGGATACTGGAATACAATCCGGGATACAGGGCAGAAAGAGCTTTGATATGGGTTAGCTGCGGCAGGCCCAGGAGCCTGAGTGCCTCCTCATTGATCTGGTTGATGTGCCCCGTCTTAGAGATCAGCAGAAGTCCGCTCGATAAATGTTCCAGGATCTTGCTGAAGTACTGTTCACGCTTCTCGTTCTCCAGTTTCAGGTCCTTGAAATTCTCATTTACTCTGTTCAGATGCTGGTGCAGCTCATCTATAAAATCAGTGCGTTGGGTGGTACTATATTTTATGGAGGTGTCGTCATTTTCCAGCGCCCTGAAAAAGAAGAGGACCTTCCTGTTATACCTGGTGATTTCATGAAATAGATAGACGCCTTCTATCCCAATGCCCATGGCTAAGATAATGGCCAGGTGCATCCTTGCTGAGGAAAGGGCCCAGCCCAGTAAAATGGCACTGACCACCAGGAGGGCAATCAGGATAATCACCGTGATATGATAATTCTTAAAGCCCATATTTCTTCATCTTATTGTATAGCGTCTGGCGGGAGACTCCCAGTTGCAGGGCCACGGCACTCATATTTCCGCCATGTTTCCCCAGGGCATATTTAATTAAACGGGCCTCCACCTCATCCAGACTTCCGTCAAATGAGGCCATTGAAGAAGCCATGGCATTATTAAACTGAAAACTATCCCTGCCAATCATCTTATTTTCTGCCAGAATCACAGCTCGCTCCATGCTGTGCCTGAGTTCCCGGACATTCCCGGGCCAAGACCACTTTTTTAAAGCTTCCTCGGCTGTCCCGTCCATTTTAAGCCCGGGCTTGTTATAGCGATTCGCAAACTCGCGAAGGAACCAGGCCGCCAATAGCAACACATCATCTCCCCGATCCCGCAGGGGTGGAAGCTCCACCCCTATGGTATTGATCCGGTAGAGCAGATCCATCCGGAAATTACCTTCCTTCACCAGAGCCTCCAGGTCCATGTTAGTGGCACAAATCAGGCGGACATCCACAGGGATCACTTCCGTACTTCCCAACCTGGTAATGGTACGATTCTGCAGCACACTGAGCAACTTGGCCTGAAGGGGCAGGGACAGGTTCCCGATCTCATCAAAAAACAGGGTGCCCCTGTGCGCCGTTTCAATTTTCCCCGTCCGGTCGGAATGCGCATCTGTAAAGGCCCCTTTAACATGACCGAACAATTCACTCTCAAAAAGGGTAGCAGGCACAGCACCCAGGTCAAGGCTTACCATAATTTCAGATGAACGGTCGGAATGCTCATGAATCTCCCTGGCAATTAACTCTTTACCCGTCCCATTCTCCCCGGTGATCAATACATTGGCCGGAGTTGCCGCCACCTTTTCAACCAGAGCCATCACCTTTCGCATGGGACCGGACTTTCCGATCAGGCGGGCAGGTTTTCCTTTTAGCTCTGCCTTCAGGGAAGCTTTGTCTTTCTGCAAAGCAAGGATTTTACGCCGTGAATCACATAAGCTGACCGCCGTACGCATGGTTGCCACTAGCTTCTGGTTGTCCCAGGGTTTCAGGACAAAATCCACGGCTCCTTCCTTCAGAGCTGTCACGGCCAGCTCGATATCACCAAAGGCGGTAATCATGACCACCGAAAGGTCCCGGTCCAGCTTCCTGATTTCCCTGAGCCAGAACAGGCCTTCGTTCCCGGTGTTCTGTCCGGCCGTATAATTCATATCAAGCAATACGGCACTGTATGACCCGGCACGTAACTCTGAAAGTATCTGGCCCGGCTTGCTGATACACTTTACTCCGGAAAACGCTCTTGAAAGGAGAAGATCCAGAGCGGTCAGCACGTTCCGATTGTCATCCACCACAAGAATCCTTGCATCGGTCATGACATAAAACTAAGGCCTGTCCCGGGCAAAAGCAATTAATTGTCCAATTTTTTGACACCCTCTTGTCCAAATCGTGGACATTTGCGAAGTTGCACTTAGTCATATGTTTCATATATATAGGAACTTAGCCTCTTGGCACAGCATTGGCACCAATGCTGCTGAAAATAATAGCATAAAACAAATGTCTCAATGGAAGAAGTAATTATACAAACCAATATGCTCACGAAGACTTTTATTTCCGAGGAGATAGAGACCATCGCCATCCGGAATATTGATCTTCGCATTGAAAAGGGTGAATTTGTAGCCATCATGGGGCCGTCCGGCTGCGGAAAATCGACCCTGCTGAACCTTCTTGGACTCATTGACCGGCCCAGCTCGGGAAACCTTTCACTCAACGGATACCAATCCGATTCACTTAGCGAAACCAGGATGACCCGGATCAGGCGGGGCTATATCGGCTTTGTCTTTCAGCACTTCAACCTGGTGGACGAACTGAATGTATTCGAAAATGTGGAGCTTCCCTTGTTCTTCATGGGAATAAAACGAAAAGAGCGGAAGGAAAGGGTTGCAGCTATCCTGGATGAGCTGAAGCTGGGCCACCGGGGGAAGCACTATCCTCAGCAACTCTCAGGGGGACAACAGCAACGCGTGGCCTTTGCCCGGGCCATAGTAAACAGTCCTCAATTGCTACTGGCCGATGAGCCCACCGGGAACCTGGATTCAAAAAACGGGTCGGCAATCATGGATCTGCTCACGGAGCACAATCGCAATGGGGCAACTGTGGTGATGGTTACTCATTCCTCAAAGGATGCCAGCTATGCCCATCGCATCATCCATCTTCATGACGGAGCCATCGTAAATGAATTGGTCTGATAAACAAAAACGCTACAACAATGATACGCACCTATATCACCATCGCATTTAAATACCTGGTCAGGCAACCTGCATATTCTGTTCTGAGCATACTGGGATTTTGCCTTGCCTTTGCAAGTCTGTTCTTTATATACTCCCATGTGAGTTACCAGAACAGCTTCGACAAGCACCTCGACAACTGGGACCGGGTTTACAGGCTCAGTGGTGAGATCAATCTGCCCGATAATGAGAATATACATGCCCAGCTCGGTCCCCGCCTGGCACCCGTGATGAAAGAGGAGATACCGGCTATTGTGCAGTGGACACGCCTGGTTGCATTTGAAGAAAAGTGCATTGTCACCGCTGGCGAACAGGTCTTTTTCGAGGAGCAGGTCTATTTTGCAGACACCACCGTATTCGATCTCTTCCCCCTGCACTTCCTGTATGGCACTTCCAGGGATGCCCTGCTTACCCAGGGCCAGGCAGTTATTTCGGAAAGCATTGCGAAGAAATATTTTGGGACAGCCGATGCCATCGGTCAGCAGCTAAAGATCAATAACGACAGGACATTTGAAGTCACCGGGGTAACCCGCGACCTTCCTGAAAACGTACACCACAAGATGCATCTGCTTCTGTCCATGAAATCACTCAGACCTCCCGTTCTGCAGGTGCTGGACAGGGACGAATCTGAAAATTACTGGCGCCCTTTTGCCTACAACTTTATCATGCTGGGCAAAAACAACTCCATTGCCGAAGTGGAACAAGCTTTTCCCGCCTTTTACCAAAAACATATGGCCGAGTTTGGTAACTTTCTAAAAGCCGATTTCAAACTAATCATGACCGCTCTGCCCGATATTCATTTCACACCCAATTTCACTTATGACCTTCCCAAGGGAAACAGGAGTTACAGCTACCTCCTGGTGGCTGCCGGACTATTTCTCCTGTTGATCGCCCTGCTTAATTATTCCAACCTGCTCTCCGCATCCATGGCTTCCCGGACCCATAGCCTGGGGATCTTTAAAATCAATGGAGCAGAACGATCTCATATCTACAAATTATTAATTACTGAGTCGCTGCTGCTTATCATCCTGTCCGTGGCAGTGGCCATATTTATTCTCACTGCAGTGGAGGCATGGTTTGCGGACCGACCGGGTGGTACACTGATGCAATCCGGCTTCCAGACCGGATCTTTCCTGGTCCTGGTGCTCCTGGTCATTGCAGCCATATCGCTGGCTTTCATGCTTGCTGTGATATCCCGGATCTATCGCCAGCCCATCCACCTGCTAAAAGGCGGCTCCAGCCTGGGTACTGGGATAAAGCGCTACGGTTTTGGAAAGGGTAGCATTATCCTGCAATTTACCTTTTCGGTGATTCTGATCATCTCCTCACTTCTTGTAACCCGGCAGGTGAAATACCTCCTCAAAGCCGAAACAGGATATGAAACCGACAATGTGGTTCAGGTGAAGCTCCATGCCGAAGGAGTTCCGCTGGAGAAGGTGTTTTCCTTTAAGCAGGAGCTAAAAAAGAGTTCCAGGGTACAGGAGGTGGCTTACTCAAGCAATGTGCCTGGAGAGGCCTTTGCAACGGCTCACTTCAAAGTAGATGTAGACGGCCTGGAGGCCTCCAAAATTGTTTCCCTGCTGGCCATCGATGCGGATTACATTCCCCTGATGCAAATGGAGTTCAGGGAGGGTCGGAACTTCGATCCATCGCGACCCACAGATCCCCAGAGCGGTGTGATCCTCAATGAAGCCTGCATTGATTTTCTGGGAATGGGCGACTCGCTGGCAGGGGAGTACATTCAAAACCAGATAGAGATCCTTGGCGTACTTAAAAATGGCAAGTACAACTCCTTACATGATGAATCCAGGCCCGTTGCTCTCTATTTTGAGACCGGAAACCGGGGTTATATGAATGTGAAACTGAATACAGCGGATCTTTCCGGGGCACTGAAACAGATCCAGGATACCTACGAACTATTCTTTGAGCATATGCCTTTTGAATACAGCTTTCTTGACCAGACCGTTGAAGAAATGTACAAAAATGATATCAACCAGAGTAAACTATTGGGTATGTTCACCATCCTGAGCATTGTGATTGCTAATATCGGCTTATTTGGACTGGTGTCGCTGCTGAACCGTAAACGGATCCGGGAGATCGGGATCCGTAAGGTAAACGGGGCACTAAAGTGGCAGATTGTGCTCTTACTTGGAAAACAGCTGGTCATCTGGGTTGTCATTGCCATTGCCATTGCCATTCCCCTTACCTGGTACCTAAGCAGCCTCTGGCTTCAAAGCTTTGCAACCCGGATCTCCTACTCCTGGACTCTTGTATTGCTGGGAGGCTTGATCATTCTGCTGAGTGCCCTGATAACCACGGCCGCGATGACCCTGCGGGCCTCCTCCAGAAATCCAGTTGATACCTTAAGATACGAATGATGAAATCGACCTTTAAACTATTTATGATCCTGATCACCCTGGCCGTGGCCGTGCTGGGATGGATCACAGGACAATACCGGGACCGGGACTACATGATCCTGATTCTGGCTTTGATTTCCGCCACCCTGGCCACCTTCCTGGTAATGAATATTTATGATCACAGACAGGAGGAGAAAAAAAGAAAGGAAAAGAAATCCAGTTCCCAATCCGTTCCGGGTGCAGAGGCAGCAAAAATCCCCAGGTCTGAGGGCTCATTTGCCCTGAGGGATAAAAAAGCGGGGCTGACCTGGGGTGGAGGAAACATCAAGGCCAGTGAGGCCACCAGGGGAAGCAAACGGAAATTTCTGGGGCGCTAGCTACCATTTTCACTTTTTGCATTCCTTTTCCTGAGAATATAGAAAGCCGGAATTCCTGCCAGAAGGATCCCGAGGGCTACGGACGATTCAAGCGGTCGTTCCAGGAAGGCCAGAACCAGGATCGCCATGGAAAAGAAAATAAACAGGAGCTGGGGAACAGGGTACCAGAGCGTCTTCATCTTTGATTGTCCGCTCATTCTGATCTTAAATACCCCGGCCACAGCCAGTATGGGAAAAATACCCAGGGAAAAACTCAGCAGGGTGATGATCTGATCAAAGGTGCCGGAAAGGATGAACACGATGGCCAGTCCGCTTTGCATCAAAATGGAAATGCCCGGAACATTGGAGCGATTGATCCGCTTTGCAATTCCAAAAAAGTGTCCCGACTCTGCCATGGCATAGTAAACCCGCGGACCAATGATTGTAAGGACCGAAATGGCCGAAAGCAGGATCACTGCAATAAAGAGGGAAAAGAACTGGTCCAGGGTGCGTCCAAACAAATTATTGGCAGCCAGCCCTCCCACCGAAATCACTCCCTTCATTTCCACTGCGGGAACGGCATAGACATACAGGGCATTCAGCAAAAGATAAATCAGGGTGACCAAAAGGGTCCCGCTAATCAGTGAACGGGGAATATTCTTTACCGGGTTCCTGACTTCGGAACCCACATAGGTTGAAGCGTTCCAACCACTGTAAGCCCACATGATCCACATGAGCGCCAGGCCCATGGTCTTCAGTCCGGCCCATCCATCTTCCATCTTAATCTGAACTTGTAAATGCGTAAAGCTACCCGCTCCAAAAGCGAAGCCTGCGCCTACAAGTACGATGATCAGTCCAACTTTCAACATGGTCAGCAGATTCTGAACCTTCGATCCCGACTTCAAGCCCTTGTAGTGGATGAGGGTAAAGACCAGGATGATCCCAATGGCGATGGCCTTCTTAATGAGAACTACCTGCTCCATGCCACCACCCTCGGGCATGGCCCGGACCAGGTATTCACTGAAAGCCAGGGAGGAGGCTGCCACAGGAGCAGAAAAGCCAACGAAAAAAGAGACCCAGCCGCTTAAGAATCCGGTCAGGGGAGAGAAAAGTTCCGTTAGAAATGCATATTCACCCCCGGCTTTGGGAAACCTGGCCCCAAGCTCACTGTAGCTCAATGCACCGCAAAGAGCAATGACTCCGCCAATGGCCCAGAGAAGCAAGAGAAGTCCGGGTTCATGAAGTTGGGCCAGCAGCAATCCCGAGGTGGTGAAAATACCTGCCCCGATCATGTCCCCCACCACAATATTGGTCAGGGAAAAATAGCCAAGAGTTTTTTTCAGGCCATATGAAGACTCAGCTGACAACAGCTTAACTGTTGGTACGCTGGTTCCTGCCAATCAAAAAGTAGAGCACAGATCCCAGGAAGGGAAGTAAAATAATAACCAGGACCCACATAATCTTGTCATTTCCCCGAAAAGTATTCATCAATGCACTGATGAGAGCTAAGAGAGGAAGCAGGAAAATAAAGAGGATAACCAGAATTGTAATTAGTATGCCACTACCGAAAAGAACACCCATTGCTGTAATTTTTAGTTTGCACATAAAACTAAGAAATAATCCGCTGCCGATCAAAGGCTAATATTTCATAACTTGCTGTATAAACTCAAATACCCCAAGCATGAGACCGATCTATTTTGCCATTTCTGCACTATTCATTCTGGCTGCCTGCAGCAGCCCGGATCCGAAAACAAACCTTGCAGCGGAGCCCTTCCCGCTGAAGCTCTATGTGGAAACCCCCGATGAGGCATTCAGATATGAAATCAGGGAGACGGTTCGTGGCGAATCCTGGACCGAATACCGGGTTTACCTGGTCTCCGGCACCTGGCTCACGGAAGAGGAAGTGGATGAACCGGAGTGGTGGCACTGGCTTACTATGGTGGTGCCCGACGATCTGCGTGAGACCGAAGCCCTGATGCATATTGGAGGCGGATCGAGAGGTGATACCATAGCCAAACCTGCTAAAAAAGGCATGATCGATGCAGCTCTGGCCACGGGTTCTGTGATATCGCATATCAGCAATATTCCCTTTCAACCCACAGATTATAAAAAGGACGAAAAAGAAGCTGTCTATGAAGACGCCTTAATCGCTTTTGGCTGGTTGCAGTTTTTGGAGGGAGGCGCCTCCGAAGATTTACAGCCCTGGCTGGCACGTTTCCCCATGACCAGGGCGGTGGTCCGGGCCATGGATGTGGTTCAGGATATCTGTAATACAAAGCATCAGCCCGTGGAGGAATTCTTTGTATGCGGAGCCTCCAAGCGGGGCTGGACCACCTGGGCAGTTGCTGCTGTTGATGACCGGGTGATGGGAATGGCTCCCGTGGTCATTGATCTGCTTAATGTGGTACCCTCCTTTCAGCATCATTGGCAATGTTACGGTGAGTGGGCCCCGGCCATTGATGATTACGTGGACCAGGGCATCATGAACTGGATCGAAACCGATGAATTCCTCACCATGCTTAAACTGGTAGAGCCCTACCAGTTCCTGGACCGGCTCACCATGCCCAAACTGCTGATCAATGCCACCTGTGATGAGTTTTTTGTCACCGACTCCTGGAAGTTTTACTGGGACGATCTGCAGGGGGAGAGCTACCTTCAATACGTTCCCAATGTGGGACACGGACTTCATGGTTCATATCTTCCAGAGAACCTGATTTCCTTCTATCATTCCACCATTACGGATGCCAGGATACCCGGCTTCGACTGGAGCATTCAGGATAATACCATAATTGCAGAGGTGGAGCCGGCCAG
>Ga0180435_10000287_pt1 | contig 51843 bp, 46 predicted proteins | sample SS_ome_3_FD_132467 | JGI IMG/M metagenome (GOLD analysis project Ga0180435, IMG submission 132467) | Hypersaline lake sediment archaeal communities from the Salton Sea, California, USA - SS_3_S_1 metaG | ecosystem: Environmental > Aquatic > Non-marine Saline and Alkaline > Hypersaline >... | reverse complement strand
TGAAAACGTGCTGAAACAGGCGGGGTGGTCCATACGGGTTATGGGACCGCCCCCGTCCATTCAAACCGGGTGCGATCTGGTCATCGAATTTCCGCTGATTGAAGAACTCAACATTTTGCGGGAACTCGACAAGGCAAATGTGTCGCCCCTGAAGATTGTGCCGGTGACAGCTCCGCTGCTGGAACCCGTCAGTCTGTTTCAAACCAAGGACTTTGGTGAATACCTGATGGTGCGGGCGGCCAATATGAAAATCACCATTGGCAAAAAGGACATGAAAATCGTCAATATCTCCGGTGGCGGTTGCCCGGATGTTCCGTATCTGGCTCAGGAAATGATCGGCAAAACCCTGACGGAAGCGCCCAGACCCAGGGATTTGGGGCACACGCTTTGCGGGTACGCCCTTGAGCTGGCATATGAGGAGTTGCTGCGAAAATGATCGGCATCGTCGGTACGGTACCAGACCTTCAATTGCCCTTGATTCACGGAAAAGCCCGTCTGGTCGACAATCATTTTGAAATAAAAGGCTGTCGCATCGCCATCAACCGCGGTACGCCGGCGCTCATCGGGGCGGCGCTCAAGGCTTCCGAGTGCGTCCACTGTCCCGAAACATATGCTTTTTTGGTCGGAGACACCGGCAAAGGAGACGGCAGTCGCAAACTGTATGATTTTCTCACGCAGCATTTGCACGCGTTCGATTTCAAGGTATTGACCTTTCACTATCTGCAGCCGGATGTGGACTGGCACAACAAGGTCTTGTTCGCCGTTGAATCGATGCAAAAGCGACCAATCCTGATCGCCGACGCCGGGTTTATGTATGCTGCTAAAATGAGCGGGCAATCCGAATCCTACGATTTTTTTACACCGGATGCAGGCGAACTGGCGTTTCTTGCAGACGAACTGGCCCCCCATCCTTTTTATACGCGCGGATTCATCCTTCACCCCAATGACAATGTGCCCGACTTGATTCGGCAGGCCTATCAGCATCAAAATGCCGCCAGACATCTGCTTGTCAAGGGCGAGTCAGACACCATCGTTCATAGGAGCCATGTGATACATAAGGTGGATCACCCTTCGTTTGAAGCGATGGAGGCGATTGGCGGTACAGGTGATACCGTGACCGGAATGCTCTCCGTCCTGTGCGGCGCTGATTTCGAACTGACGGATGCGGCGGTTCTGGCTTCCTTGGCTAACCGCTGGTCCGGCCATTATGCCGACCCGAGTCCGGCTACTCAAGTTATCGATCTGATTGAAACAATTCCACAGGCCTTGCTTAAGGCGCTGAATGAACACAACGGGAAAAATGTCGCCAGAAACGGGGGTCACATCTTGAATTGTGAATAACATTCTAGAATTGGTGAAGCGGACATAATATATCTATTCGAAATTATTGTTCATACTATATTCACGATTCAAGATGTGACCCCACTTGTCACGTTGTTTGGCCATTGCCGTTGACACCATACCACAATGTGGTTAGCTTATCTTTGATTCCAATGCGGATGAAGTTGCCGATAAGAATTATGCATTCTTCAAATCTCTTCGTGATGCATGAATGAAGCTATGTTGTGTGCGGACATTCATTAGCTTTGACACCATTCAGGAAAACTTGGAAAAATTTTCTAAGACGCCATTTGAAAAGGATTTCTCGGCGTTAAATTATGTCACTGAAAACCGACACCGTAATAACACGAGAGAATCTAGTCCCGTCCTGGTCCTGATCCCCAGCCTCATTTGCCCAATATATTTTTAGATACTCCTACAATCAGGGGGGCATCATAATGGATTCCAGAAATTCAATATACCCAAGCGCTGGCAGACACCCGAGTATGAACCAGCAACTCTATGGTGACTTGGTAGACCAGTCTGTTACGATTCCCAGTCCAACGATAGACAAAATCAGCCGGGCGGCACGCAACGCTGGAATATATGTATCAATCGGGATCAATGAACGCAATGTTGATGCGAGTGGCGGTACATTATTCAATACAAATTTGCTTATTGATAAAGACGGCACCCTGATCGGTTGACATCAGAAGCTGGTACCGACAGTTTCTGAACGCACTGTTTGGGCTTATGGCGATCCAAGTACACTTGATGTCCACGATACTGAGATCGGAAAAATTAGTGGGCTCATTTGCCATGAAAACTATATGCCGCTTGTCAGATACAGCCTGTATGGACGTGGCATAGAAATTTATGTTGCACCAACCTATGATGAAGGTGATGCCTGGCAGGCATCCATCAGGCATATTGGCAGAGAGGGTCGCGTTTATGCTATCGGTTGCTGCATGGTGCTTCGAAAAAAGGATGTTCTATCACGATTTCCACAGCTCGAACCGTACTATGAGGAAGCGGGTGAATGGATAAACACTGGCAACAGCATCATTGCTGATCCATAGGGCAATCTCTTAGCCGGTCCAATAAGCAAAGAAGAAACTATTCTTTATGCTGATGTGGATCCTTATACAATTCGCAATACAAAATGGAATTTAGACGTAGCTGGCCACTATGCCAGGCCGGACGCATTTCAGCTCACAATACGAACAACCCCAGACCCAATTATCCGTATTGAAGAAGTGTCTTTGGTTTCAAAACCAACAGAAATAAAAGAGCAAGTGCCAACAAAACTGGAAGTTGTGAGCCAAGAAGTTTCGAAATTTGAAGGGGGTTGAATATAATATCTTTCATAGGCCACCGGCTTTGCCAGCGGAAATGGGGGTCACATCTTGAATTGTTTTATTCACTATTCAAGATGTGATCCCTTTTTTTGCATCGAGTCACGGCGTGAGATTCAATTTAAATTATTGATTCAGGTCCTTATATCTGAGAAGGTACAGTACTGAAATTTTATAGCTTGCGGGTATAAAGAGGATTAAGATGCGTGATAAATTCGAAAGGCTCAGAGGATTAAGCTTTGAAACATTACAGAAGATATTGGATAATTCTTATGATGAGATATTTGTCATCGATAAAGATCAGACAATTCTATATGTCAATCCGGTTTGTCAGGTAAATTATGGCCTCACGCAAGAGGAAGTTATGGGTATGAAGGCCTATGAGCTCATTGAGCAAGGTTATTGTTTCCCGCCGGTTGCGCCGGAAGTGATCAAAAAGAAAAAAAGTCTCACGATTGAACAAACAACCATTGTAGGTAAAAAGCTTATCTGTACAGCCACGCCCGTATTTAACGAACAAGGAGAGATTGAACTGATTGTTGAAAACTCCAGGGATGTTACTCAGATTGAACTGATCAAGCAAGATCTGGAAGATGCAAATGAGTTGGTAAAACGGTATAAAGAGGAGGTGAAAGAACTCCGCAAAGACCAGATTCAACCACTTGGCATCATCGCCCACAGCAAGGAAATGAGGCGGATCCTGGATCTTTCTCGCCATGTTGCCCCAACCGATACGTCCATTTTGATTACAGGGGAATCCGGGACTGGTAAGGGTGTGATGAGTAAGTTTATTCATAAAGAGAGTCAGCGCAATGAGGACCCCTTTATTACGATCAACTGTGCTGCGATTCCTGAATCTCTTTTGGAGTCAGAGCTATTCGGGTACAGACGGGGTGCATTTACCGGGGCACGCAAAGAAGGGAAGCTTGGTTTGGTTGAATTGGCCCATGAGGGAACCCTTTTCTTTGACGAAATTGCGGAATTACCCCTGCATCTCCAATCTAAAATTCTGGAGGTCATACAGGAGCATCGCTTTATACCCGTCGGGGGAGAAGCGGAAAAACATGTGGATGTGAGAATCATTGCAGCCACCAATCGGGATATCAAGGCCATGGTTGCCAAGAATACGTTTAGAGAGGATCTCTATTACCGTCTTTGCGTTGTGGGAATCGAAATGCCGCCCGTTCGAAAAAGAAAAGAAGACCTGATGCCATTGGTTTACCTGTTTTTAAATCGCTTTGATAAAAAATACAATGCCCATCATGTGATTGCAAAAGAAACATTAGAAATATTAATGCGTTATGGGTGGCCTGGAAATGTGAGGGAGGTGGAGCACCTCATGGAGAGATTGGTTGTTACCGTGCCTGAAAAAACAATTGTACCCGACCATTTACCAACTGATATGTATACAGCGGCCCCCAGTAAAATGGATAATTTTCTTGAGGATATGATGCCGCTTGACGAGGCAGTCGAGGAGATTACCAAAGAGTTGATTATCAAAACATATCAATCGTTGCAAAGCTCATACAAGGTAGCCGAAAAACTGTGTATCAGCCAAAGTAAAGCCAACCGTTTAATCCGTCGCTATATCACCGCAGTAAAGGATAGTGTTCGTGGCTGAAAACGTATTAAAGATTGTTAATTGCATTCAACTCTTGGAAAAACATCACCGCACAATCAAGAAACCCGATTTTTCGATTATCCCCAAAAAGTCAACATTGACTCATCAAAGTCAACATTGACTCATGTCAACTCTTGACCCGATACGATCAAACGAAATCGCACCGGAAGCGAGCCCCTCTACAATTCACTATTTTTAAACGATTTTCGGATTGAACAAAATTGTTGAGAATGAAACGCTAATCCCAAAAAAAAGCGGTAGATGACGGTTATAATTTATCTGATTGTAATTATACCATAATCTGTGCAAAGCAAGTCAAATTTGACTTAAATCTAATGCGTCCGGGATCTTTTCGATCCCATTGGACTGAGTTTGCACGGAAACAAGTTCAAGAGCGTTTTAAAAAAAATAAAAATTATAATAGGTTATAATGAAGAGAAGGTGAGATCGGTTGCTATTTATTCATATTTGGGCTGCAGGTAGGCTGGGCATATTCAATGGCACATTCCTTGCTGTATTACTAGAACTTACCCGGATAAAGTCGTTGATTTTCGGGTAATACGATTCCAATGATGGTTGACAATTCCCTGGATCCAACATTTCGCCTATGGAGAGGAGAACCATATGATTGATTTTATTGAGGTTTGTCGGCGGGCGTCATCCGGCCCCCTAATATCGGAAGAGCGGTTCGACCGAGAGCTTTTTTTCCCAACGGTTCAGGAGTTGGTCAAAAAATATGAGATAAAGCCGGACCTCGCCAACCCGGTTTGCGATAGCGATGCGGAGGCCGATGCCATCTACCAGGCGGGACTCGAGCTGATAACGCGTGTGGGAGTCTATTGCACCGATTCAAACCGGATCATCGAGTTGGGTACGGATGAGGTGTCAGAAGCGCTCCGGGAGGCGCCGGGACCGTGCTGGTTTGGTGAAGGCAAAGATCGCCGTTTTTACCCGGTTCGCAGACCGGACGATTTTGACACCCCCGCCATGTGTGCCGTGGGCGGGAGTTTGCCTTGCTCTACCGAAGAAATCGCTTTTAAAACCGTTGAAGGGATTGCGCGTATTCATGAAGCAGATTGCATTACACAACCCTCGATCATGCATCTGAATCAAGTGCCCATCGTGGCTGGTTCACCTCAGGGATTTTTGGCCTGCATCCGAGGTGTTGAAATAGGACGTTCTGCCTGCCGTCAGGCTGGCCGGCCTGGCCTGGCATTCGTCAATGGACTCCCCGGGGCTGGTTCCGCCATAGAAACCATTGCGGCAAGTTTTCCTGCGTTTGGTCTAAGACCTTCAGACGGATGGTATGTTGGCTTTACAGCCGAGATGAAAATCAGTTACGGCGCGCTAGTTAAGTGCGCACTTTTGGAGCGGGTCGGTGGACACATCGGTTCGGAACAAGCACCCATAATAGGCGGCTACTGTGGTGGGCCAGCGGGCGCTGCGATTACGAATGTCGCCTATATTATTGCGGGCATCATGGTCATGCGCGGGCACTATGCCCTCTGTTTCCCGGTGGACATGAACTTGGGCGTGACAGGTACACGAGGTGTCCTCTGGGCAACAAGTGCCAGCAGTCAGGCAATCAGTCGCCATATCAACTATCCCTTTCACCATGTTGCGTACCCCAACGGCGGCCCCATGACAGAAAGCTATTTTTATGAGGTCGCTGCCCACCACCTGGCGGCGATCACGTCTGGTTCCTCCGCCCAAACAGGACTGCCGGCCAAAGGAACCCAAACCGATCACATGACCCCTTTGGAATTTAAACTGGCGGCAAAAATCATCAGTTCAGCTCATAAAGTGAGCCGATCAGAGGCCAATGAAATCGTAAACAGAATCATACCCAAATATGAAGAGAAACTAGCCTCACCGAATATTGGCAAGCCGTATCAAGCGGTTTTTGATATTGATACAGGGTTGCCTACTGCTGAATATATCGCCTTTTACCAAAGAATGAAAAAGGCGTTACAGGATATGGGTGTTCCCCTGGACGTCTGACGGATGCCATGGCGTGGCGGTTTATGTGTGTACAACACGGAAAAAGGAGATAATTTTATGGACCACAATGAAATCATAAAATCCATGTTCAAAGCCATGCTTGACCTGGATAAGGAAAATGCTCAGAAGATTGCGCAGGCGGCCGTGCAGGACAGCCTCGATTTAAACCGATTTTTGCAGGAGGGTATGTCGGCCGCCATGGAATCCATTGGTAAAAAATTCCAAAATGGAGAAATGTACTTACCCGAATTACAAATGTCGGCGGATGTATTTCAGGCCGCCATGCAGGTGATTGAACCAGAGCTTTTAAAATTAAAAAAAGGATACCAGGAGAAGAAGCGTGTTGTCATTGGAACGGTGAAAGGCGATCTACACTCCATTGGTAAAGACCTGGTGGCAACCATGTTGAAAACAGAGGGATATGATGTAATCGACCTTGGGGTTGATATCTCCAGTCTCGATTTTATGGAAAGGGCGGTCCAGCTGAATGCCCATGTTATTGCGTTGTCGGCTCTCCTGACAACAACCATGGCGGCCCAAAAAGAAGTTATCGAAGCAATGGATACCAATGGCGTTCGTGATCGCTTTAAGGTGATTGTCGGTGGCGCACCGGTAAATCAGTCGTGGGCCGAGAAGATTGGGGCTGATGCCTATGGCGAAAATGCTGTCGCGGCCGTAAAAATAATCAATAACTTTTTCCCGGAGTAATGGAGCAGAATATGATTGATGCCATCCAATGCTGGCTCAATGACAAGGAGATCGAGGAAATTCATGCAGCCACGCTGGAATTGATGTGGGAACGGGGCATGAAAATCGAGCATGATTTGGGGCGCCAAATGCTGGCTGACGCGGGTGCCGCTGTGGATGAAAACACTTATATGGTGCGATTTCCGCCAGATCTTGTGGAACGATGTATAGAGACGACGCCGGGTGGTTTCACCATGGGCGGGCGCAACGATGTGGACATTGGTTTGGGTATGGGGTCACCCCTGGCCGTGCGAAGCACCTCCGGAGCCGAAGGGTATATTGATTTGGAAACCCGTGAATACCGATTGGGTACAACCGCCGACCTGATTGAATGGACACGAATTTTAGACAATATGAAACACGTGGACATTTGCGCAGGATTTTATCCCTTGGATGTGCCGCCCAACACCCGCGACGTCTTCACGGTTAAAACCATGTTTGAAAACACCGTCAAACCCATATTTTTAAATCCCTACGATGTGGATACTTTTAAAGCCATCATCGATATGTCCATAGCGGTACGCGGAAGTGAGGAAGCGTTCAAGGAACGTCCCGTCCTTTCAATTTTAACCTCTGCAACTGCGCCCGGACATATATTGGACTACTGCGTTGATCAATTGACACTGGCCGGACAGTACGGTGTTCCGGTTGAGGTCAATACCGGCCCGGTCATGGGGGGAACAAGCCCTGTAACCCTTGCCGGTTGTATTTTGCAGAGCAATATTGAAATCCTGTCCCTGGTGGTCATCTCCCAGCTTGCGAATCCGGGAGCACCCCTGATTCATCGCAATATTACCATGGCCATGGATATGTCCACCGGAACCGGTTTGATGGGAGCGATGGAATGCGCCCTGGGCCAGGCGGCTGTGGCCCAGCTGGTCAAAAGTAAATATAAGATCCCGGTCTCTTCAAACGGGCCCATGTCCGATGCAAAAATCGCCGATGGTCAATCCCAGATTGAACGGACCATTCTGACTTTTCTTTCGGGGTTAACCGGTACGGATTTATTGCTGGCTCCGGGTTATGTCGAGTCGCTCTATTCAGTCGATCCTGTTCAACTCGTCATTGACGACGATATTATCGGTTGTTTGAAGCGTGTACTAAAGGGAATCGATGTCAATGAAACGACCCTGGCCAAAGCGATCATTAAGCAGATGACTCCCGGCGGCAATTATCTGACAGAAATGCATACGGTTGAAAACTTCCGGTCTGAATACCATCTTCCCAAAATTTTTAATCGCGACGCGCGTAGCGCCTGGAATGCGGCTGGTTCAAAGGATCTGAATGCAAAGGCTCGGGATCTGGCTCACCATATCCTGGAAACGAGCCAGCCAAAACCATTGGCACCTGATGTCCAAAATGAGGTGGACCGCATTTATAAGGCCATTGCCGAGCAAAAAAACAGATAACAATACCCAAAGTTTTCATCGAAATGCGACCTGGGCTGTTTCATGTACAAAGGAGAACGTTATGACCGCGTGTTTTAAAACCAATTATGCGCCAATCGAAACCGATTTCTCGGATGATCGTGTAATCCAAAAGGGCATTACCTATACTTCTCCGTCGGTAAAATCCTTCCAAGCTTATGAGAAACCACTGGTATTGACCAAAGGAGATGGGTGTTATTTGTGGGACGCCAATGGAAAAAAGTATCTCGATCTCATGGCGCAGAATCTTTGTATCAGTGTGGGCTATAATCATCCATTAGTGAACAGTGAAGTTAAAAAACAGATGGATCAATTGACCCACAGCACGGCCATGTATGTGCAACCTATTCCCGTGCACTACGCGGAAGAGCTTGCGGCAACATTTCCGAAAGATGAAGAATGGGTTGTGCACTTAGTTAACAGTGGTGCAGAAGCCGTTGATGTCGCTGTTATGATGGCACGCCTTTATACCGGGAACCTGGACATATTGGCGTTAGAAAACTGTTACCATGGTGTTCAGGGTGCCGCCATGGGTGTTACCGGCATGCACATTTTCCGCCAGCCGGTTCCCTTAGATCCCAATGTGCGGCATGTCGCCAACCCGCATCCATATCGGGGCGTCTTCGGAGACGATGTTGAAGCTTATCTCGATGATATTGACCATAAGATTATCTCCTCCACCTCAGGAAGAATCGCCGGTTTCATAGTCGAACCCATTCAAGGATTTGGCGGCGTCGTTCCCCAGCCAGAGGGATATTTAAAGAAAGCTTTCGAACGTGCCCGCGCTGCCGGTGGTGTTTGCATTGTGGATGAAATACAGACCGGCGTTACGCGAACAGGTGATCACTATTGGGGCTTTCAGAGGGAAGATGTCGTGCCGGATATCATAACATTGGGGAAGGGTATCGGTAATGGGTTCCCGTTATCGGCCGTTGTGGCAAAGCGAAATATAGCTGAAGCCATGGCAGGCGGAAAAAAGTGGTTCAATACCTATGGGTCCAATCCTATGAGTTCTGCTGCGGGGCGTGCAGTGCTGCGTGCCATAGAAGAGGACAAGACCCAACAAAATGCCAAAGAAGTGGGTTCTCTGCTGAAAACAAAGATTCTCGAATTGCAAGAAAAATACGACCTAATTGGGGATGTTCGTGGCACCGGTTTGATGATCGGCGTTGAACTTGTAACCGATAGGTCTACAAAAGCGCCTGCAGAAAAAGAAGCCGGTCAGGTTGTCGAGATAGCTAAAAACAATGGCGTAATCATCGGCAAAGGCGGCGTACTGGGGAATATGCTGCGCATTAATCCACCTCTGTGTATTCAAAAAGAAGATGTTCGCATGGTTGCAGATGTTTTAGATCATGCTTTCAAGCAATGCTAAAATATAAGAACACAAAAAGGGAATATGCATGAATTCGCAAAAGACCGTTAAGATGTTGATCAATGGGGAATTTGTAGATTCCAAATCAAACCATTTCGAAGATGTGATTAATCCGGCAACCCAGGAAAAACTGGCGCAGGTACCTTTTAGTACCCGGGAAGAGATTGATGCCGCCGTTGCCGCGGCAAAGAATGCTTTTCACTTGTGGAAAAACACACCGATATCCACACGGGCACGCTATTTTTTTAAACTGCAAGAGCTCATTCGAAACAACCTTGTCCATTTGGGAGAATCGGTCACAGCTGAGTTGGGTAAAATTCGCGCAGACGCCGAAGGTGATGTGTTTCGCGGTCTTGAAGTTGTGGAACATGCCTGCGGCATCGCTTCATTGCAAATGGGAGGATTTGTCGAGAATGTTGCCGGAGGGGTCAATACATTCAGTATGCTGCAACCGTTGGGTGTGTGCGCCGGCATTACTCCTTTCAATTTTCCGGGCATGATTCCGTTGTGGATGTACCCGATGGCAATTGCGTGTGGAAATACATTCGTTCTCAAACCATCGGAACTAGACCCTATCACTCCGATGCGGATCGTTGAACTGGCGCAAGAAGCAGGGTTGCCGGATGGGGTATTGAATGTTGTCCATGGCGGGAAAGATACCGTCAACGCGATCTGTGATCATCCCCACATCAAGGCCCTATCGTTCGTCGGATCAGTACCGGTAGGCACTGCGGTCTACAACCGGGCGGGTTCGACGGGAAAGCGGGTTCAGGCCATGTTAGGTGCCAACAACCACGGTGTCGTGTTACCTGACGCCAACAAAGAGTATGCCATAAACGCGCTGGTGGGTGCCTGTTTCGGGGCCTCGGCCCAGCGGTGTATGGCGATACACACCATGGTCCTGGTTGGTGAAGCAGGCCGGTGGTTGCCGGATTTTATTGCGAAAGCCAAATTATTGAAGGTAGGGCCTGGCTGGGAGCCGGACACGGACATGGGCCCACTCATCCGTCCATCAGCCAAGGAACGTGTGATTGGCTACATCGAAAAAGGAATCTCACAGGGTGCCAAGCTGGCGTTAGATGGACGTGATCTGGTTGTCCCCGGATACGAAACAGGCAACTTTCTGGGACCGACAATATTCTCAGGTGTCACCCCGGATATGGCAATTTACAAAGAGGAGATATTCGGCCCGGTATTGAGTGTTGTTCAGGTTTCCGATTTGGACGAAGCGATTGCCTTTACCAACGCCAATCCTCATGGAAATGGGACAGCCATTTTTACATCAAGTGGTAAAGCGGCGCACACGTTTAAGAATGAGATCGATGTGGGTCAAGTCGGTATTAATCTTCCCATTCCGGTTCCCTTGCCATTTTTCAGCTTTACCGGTTCGCGCGCATCCAAGTTGGGCGATTTAGGACCCTACGGAAAGCAGGTTGTTGAATTTTATACCCAGACTAAAACAGTGACCGAACGTTGGCCCGAAGAAACTTCAGAAAATGGCACCATAAATACAGCCATCCGATTAAAATAGAAAATGAAATTATAGAAACAAAAAGAATAATTCTACAATCTTAATTATGGCCGCTGAATTGTTTGCCGAATCCGCATCGATATTGATCCTTATTTAAGCAATTTAAAATTTTCGAAACCCTCTTGTTGTAGAAGAAGAGGTGACCGAAAACACTACAAGGTTGTGGTCCAATGCTTGAAGGCCACGAAAGGAGAACAAATGGGCAAGCTAGATCATTTAGAATTGTTACTAAGAAATGGTAAAATTTCGCGTAGGGATTTTATTTCTAAAGCAGCATTGCTAGGAACCGCAGCAACGTTGGCACCCTCATTCATTGTTAAGAATTCAAAGGCTGCAACGCCGAAAAGAGGTGGTCGTTTCAGAATGGGTATGGTTGGCGGTAATACGACAGATTCGATGGACCCCGGCACACTCAATGATGCAATGAATCAAAATCTGAATTGGCAGATTCGTAATAATCTCGTTGAAGTAGACCACAGTGGCAATTTAGTACCGGAATTGGCGGAAAGTTGGGAGGCTTCCCCAGGTGCCATGAAATGGATGTTTCGGATACGGAAAGGTGTCGAGTTTCACAATGGAAAAAGTTTAACCTCAGAAGACGTGATCGCTTCCCTAAATCACCATAGGGGTGCGGATACCAAATCTGCCGCAAAGGCAATTTTGTCACCGGTGAAGGAAATCGCAGCTGATGGGAAATACGGCGTTATTTTTACATTGGATGCGGGAAACGCCGATTTCCCGGCAGTTTTAACGGATTTTCATTTTCCGATCTTTCCTGCCGGGACAAAGGGAGTAGCATTTGAGAAGGGCATCGGAACGGGTCCCTATATTCTCAAAACTTGGGAACCTGGGATTCGGTCTTTTGCAGTGCGCAATCCCAATTACTGGAAGAACGGCAGGGGGCATTTTGATGAAGTGGAAATGATTGGAATATCCGATGTCAACTCACGTACGACCGCCTTGCAATCTGATCAGATTGACTATATGAATCAATGTGAGCTCAAGACGGTACATCTATTGGAGAAATCTTCTGGACTTCAAATTTTACGAGCTGATGGCAATTTTCACTACACCCTTCCAATGATGGTGGACAAACCACCCTTTGACAACAATGATGTTCGCTTAGCACTGAAATATGCGATAAACAGAAAAGAGCTATTAAAAAGATTTTTGAATGGATATGGCCGGGTTGGCAATGATCATCCCATTTCACCAAACTATAAATATTTTGCTTCCGATCTGCCACAAAGAACGTATGATCCAGATAAAGCTAAATATCATTTAAAAAAGGCTGGGATGGCAGGAACTACATTTAAACTGCATACCTCAGATCTCAATAAAATTATCGATGCCGCTGTTCTATACAAGGAACACGCAGCAAACGCTGGAATTGATATCGATCTGGTTCGTGAACCCCAAGATGGCTACTGGGCAAACGTATGGCTGAAAAAGCCTTGGGTTTCTTGCTTTTGGAATGGCAGAGCCACGGTTGATTTGATGTTTTCTACGGCATATTCGGCTGATGCAAAATGGAATGATACGCACTGGAAGAATCCCAGGTTTAATGAATTGCTTAAAGCCGCTCGGGCTGAACTGGATGAAAGAAAACGCGGTGGAATGTATGCGGAAATGCAGAAACTCTGTAGAGATGACGGTGGCGCTATCATTTTTCTTTTCAGAGACTATGTGGAAGCATCAAAAAGTAAAGTGGCCCATGGTAAATTGTCCGGAAACTTAGAGGCTGATGGATGCCGTAATGCGGAACGTTGGTGGTTTAAATCTTAAACCTTGCGTTATTGCGTGAAATTGGAGACCGGTTGATCTGCAACCGGTCTCATTTTTTAAATTAGAACGCCTCCTGTTTTTTTCTGAGTTACCTACCTGAAAGACTGCACTATTTCCCAAGTTGAAAATTGAACATGTTGAACAATGTGCCCGAGGGTGTCTCAAAATATTTTAACTTGTTTCCAATAAATAGTTAAGATTTTGAGCGAATTGGCCGATAGATAGCATAGGTAGTCAACTATAGGGAGGGTTGTCGCATGTTCAAAAAAATAAAACTGTCAACGCGTATCCTGTCATTGGGCATTGTCATTGTGGTTTGTTTTTTACTTGTTTTTGTTTGGCTTTATCCAAAATTTAAAGCAAACCTGTATGATGCCAAATATTTAAAAACACGGCATCTGGTGGAAGCATCCTGGAGTGTATTGGATTATTATGTAAAACAAGCCGACTCGGGTGTTCTGTCCCTTGAAGAGGCACAAGCGCAGGCCAAAGATGCCATCAAAAGTATGCGCTATGAAGATCAAGACTATTTTTGGATCAATGATACGACGCCCGTGATGATCATGCACCCATTCAAACCGCAGCTGGATGGACAGGATCTATCCCAAAGCAAAGACCCCAACGGCAAGCGGCTATTTATTGCCATGACGGAAGTGTGCCGAAAAGAAGGCGCCGGTTTTGTGGATTATTACTGGGCCAAGCCTGGAGAAGAGGAACCGGTCCCTAAAATTTCGTATGTCAAGCTGCATCCCGGATGGAACTGGATTGTGGGATCGGGCATTTACATTGATGATGTGGACGGCGAGTTAGCCCGGATATTTTTAGGCATCTTTGGTGTTGCTTTGTTGATCGCGGTTGGCGGCATCGTTCTATCCTACCTTGTCGCTAGATCGATTGCCAAGCCCATGAATGGTTTGGTACAGAGCCTTGATGAGGGTTCGGATCAAGTGGCAGCTGCCGCGAACCAGGTTTCATCATCCAGCCAATCGCTGGCCGAAGGATCCAGCGAACAGGCCGCATCCATCGAAAAAACATCGTTTTCACTGGAAGAAATGTCTGCCATGACCAAACAGAATGCCGGCAATGCGACCCAGGCCGACAGTCTTATGAGGGAAGCCAATCAGGTGGTGGCCAGGGCCAATGAATCCATGAATCAATTGACCCAATCCATGCGGGACATTTCCCAGGCCAGCGAAGAGACATCCAAAATAATCAAAACCATCGACGAGATCGCCTTTCAAACCAATTTGCTGGCGCTAAATGCAGCCGTGGAGGCTGCCCGGGCCGGTGAAGCCGGTTCCGGTTTTGCAGTGGTGGCTGATGAAGTGCGCAACTTGGCCATGCGGGCGGCTGATGCCGCCAAGAATACGGCCAATATGATTGAAGATACCGTTACCAAAGTAGAAGACGGCGGCAATCTGGTGGGAGCCACCAACGAGGCCTTTGCGGAAGTCGCGTCCAGTGCCTCCAAGGTCGGTGAGCTGGTTGGTGAAATCGCGGCCGCCTCCGGTGAACAGTCTGACGGCATTGATCAGCTCAATAATGCGGTTTTGGAAATGGATAGAGTGGTTCAGCAAAATGCAGCCAATGCCGAGGAATCGGCCAGCGCATCCGAAGAGTTAAACGCTCAGGCAGAACAGATGAAGGGCATGGTAGCCCAGCTGGCGCAGCTCATGGGCGGCAAAAGGTAGACGCCATGTCAGCATCGTTTCTTTACCCTATCGTAGATATATAAAACGGTGCGTAGTAAAGCAGGAAGGACAGAAAGCCGATAATTTCAAGTGGGCGGATATCCAATGGTCAGGGGCCCAGCACATCCATGATCGTGTACCACGAACTTGTTACCGTATTATTTGCAAAAACTTTCCGTATTGTAAAAAAAGCTGATTGTGGCAAGTTGGGCCTGATGACATTAATTATCTTGACCAGTGTTTCGGAAGGCAACTGTCATGAACGGTTTGCTGTTCATCGATGACGAGGAAGGCATTCGAAGATCTATCGTAAGGGCCTTGGATGATGAGCCGTACGAAGTTTTTACAGCGGCGGATGGTCGGATCGGTATCGATATTCTCAAAAAAAACTTGTCGCAAATTCGAACAGTTATTTCCGATTATCGCATGCCGCATATTGATGGCTTGCGAACCTTGATGGCCGTTCAGCGCCTGAACCCGGAAATTACGCGGATCATTTTGACCGGTTATGCCAGTGTGGAAACAGCCATCGAAGCCACCAATGAGGGTATTGACGGATTCCTGACCAAACCCTTTGATAACACCGAGCTCATCGCTAAAATCCGTGATATTTCAATCCGTAAATATCTACGTCAGTTTGTTCCCGAACCGGTGTACCGAGAGATAAACCATTCCGCGGGCATTTTGAAACCGCGCTACCACGAGGTGTCGATCCTGTTTGCGGATATTCGCGGTTTTACGCGCATGTCACGCAATATCGAGCCTGATAAACTGGCCACGTATTTAAACGATCATTTTTTTTCGCCCATGGGTGAAATAGCCCATCAATTCAATGGAACCGTGGATAAACACATCGGCGACAGTATCATGGTTGTCTATGGTGCGCCCATATCCCGTCCGGACGATCCTGTTCGGGCGGTCAAGTCAGCTGTGGCCATGCAGGCCAAGGCCCAGGAGATCAATGCGCGCATAAATCAGCACAACAAATTCCGATTGAAACTCGGGATCGGTATCTCAACCGGTAAGGTATTTTCGGGTGTTTTGGGTTCCATGCGCAAACGTGAGTATACGTCCATCGGCATGGCCGTTAATGTTGCCGCCCGTCTTCAGACTGCAGCCGCTGCCGGCGAAATCCTGATGACGGCGGATACGCTTTCTCGCCTGGAAGGCACAATGGGCGCAGTTCCGCTTACACCGTTCCGGGTAAAAGGTGTTCGCGCACCTATCGCGGTATATCGAATCGGCACGGAATGAAAACTAGCGTGTTTCGTGTTAAAGCATTCTAGCATCAAACAGCCCGGCATCGCAGCTGCCTACGGTTGTCATCCTCGAGGAAGAGGCTGTGTCGCAATTCGCCCAAACCCATCATTCCGGACGGATGCAGCTCTGCTGCAGAAGGTCCGGAATCCAGGAAAATGAATATAAACGATAACTTTGGATCCCGGATCGCGCTCCGCTTCGCTACGCTTGGCCGGGATGACGAATTGCGACACAGCCTCGGAATCAGGGATCCAGGAATAGCCATTAGCTGAAAGCTCGGCATCCCAGCCTTATGGCAAAGGTCGCCTTTGGTTGGTTGAAGATACAATTAGCTTTAGGCCACTGACAGTCTATCCGTCTAACAGTCTTCAGCCTGAGGTTTACCTCTTTTTGTATTCCGCCGAAACCGTGGCGTCGATGCCGCCGCGGGTTGTAAAATCCCCACTGACGCGCATGACTTTGGGCTTCAGCATATGAACCAGGTCCTCCAAAATGCGATTGACCACATGTTCATAAAAAATCCCCACATTCCGATACTGCATCAGATAGTATTTGAGTGATTTCAGTTCCACGATGTGTTCGTGGGGCGTATACTGAATCGTGATCAAACCGAAATCGGGCAGACCCGTCATGGGGCATACCGAGGTGAACTCGGGCTGGCGGATAACGATATCGACGTCCCGTTTACCCTTATAATGATATTCGATGGGGTCGATCATTTCCTTTTTTACGATATCGGGTCCCTCGATGGGGTAATTGGTTGTATATTGATCAGGATTTTGGCTCATGCTATACCTCCTTAACGTTCAATCAATAGATATGGTGGTTGGTAGTATTTGTCAAAGTTTTTGATTAGATTACGTCTGGATAGCGTAAATATGTCCGGTTTTAGGTTTTAAGTTTTAAAGTCAGGAAAAGGGGAGCGTTATGGCCAATTTGGATGAGCAGATATTAAAAGCAACCAAGGAAATCGTGGTTAAATTCATCGAATCCGGGCGGGTGTCCCCCACCGGTTTTCACGAGACCTTCCGGAGTGTCTATCTCACCGTGAAGGAGACGGCTTTGGGCCTGTTGCCGGATGAAGACGAGGATTGAGATTCGGCTTTTTCAAAGCATTGAATTGAGGTTTCCCAACACAATCATATTGGATGATGACCGTCATGATCGCAATTCGGGCGAACACACAGGTTCGCCCCGACACCGCGTGATTCACTGGTTTAAAACAATGACCACAAATAAATACATCCGCGGCGTTAAACAATCCGGATGGACACCGTTTCCGGGTAAATTATGGCAGCGTAATTATTATGAGCACATCGTTCGCAATGAGAATGAATTAATTCGTATTAGAGAATATATCCGGAATAATCCAGCCAAGTGGGATACCGATAAAGACAATCCTCACATTTAATGGGCGGCAGCCCAGTCATTCCCCACCTGCACATTCACCTTCAAGGGAACGTTCAGTTCCCAGACCGACTCCATCTCCTCGATGATCAGGGCGCAGGCTGCATCCACTTCTTCGGGCGGGGCTTCGAAAATAATTTCATCGTGAACAGACAGCAGCATGGTGGCTTTGAGCTTATGGGTTTTTATGGCCCGGTTGACCTGTATCATGGCCACTTTGATCAGGTCCGCAGCCGTGCCTTGGATCGGTGTGTTGATGGCGGTGCGTTCGGCAAAGCGACGTTCATTCACATTTTTGGCGTTAATTTCCGGTAACAGACGAATCCTGCCGAGCAAGGTGGTGGTCTGACCGGTTTGGCGGGCTTCGGCGATAATGTCATGGATGAATTTGCTGACACCCTGATATCTTTGGAAATAATTGTCGATATAGGTCTTGGCCATCTTTTGACTGATGCTGAGCGATTTGGACAGCCCAAAGGGACTCATGCCATAAATGATACCGAAGTTGATGATCTTGGCCTGGCGGCGCAGGTCCTCGGTTACAAAGGACGGGAAGATCTGAAAAACCTCAGAGGCCGTGCGGGTATGCACATCCTCGCCATCTTCAAAGGCCTTGCTCAAAATTTTATCCCGGGAGTAATGCGCCAGGATGCGCAGTTCGATTTGAGAGTAGTCAGCCGAAATCATTTTCCAGCCGGGTCTGGGAATAAACGCCTTCCGGATTTCCTTGCCTTCATCGGTCCGGATGGGAATATTTTGAAGATTCGGATCGGAACTGCTCAGTCGTCCGGTTGCCGCCACCGTCTGGTTAAACGAGGTATGTATCCTTCCGGTTTCAGGGTGGATGAGCTCGATCAATGCATCGGCATAGGTTGATTTGAGTTTGGAAAGGGTTCGATGCCTCAGGATCTGCTGGGGCAGGTCATGTTGCTTTGCCAGGGTGGTCAGTACCTCCACATCCGTAGAATAGCCTGTTTTTTTTCGTGTTTTTTTCTGGACCGGCAGGTTTAGCTTTTCAAACAAGATGTGACCCAGCTGTTGGGTGGAGTTGATGTTGAAAGTTTCACCGGCCAACTCATAGATGAATTCCTCGATGGTTTTGAGCTGATTGGTAAAATTATCAGACAATTGATGCAGGCGGTCTTTGTCAACCAGTACCCCGGTCATTTCCATTTCTTTTAATACAGCCACCAGGGGTATTTCCACATCTTGGAATAACTGAATCAAATTTAGGCTTTTCAGTTTTGTATCCAAAATTCTGTACGCCATAAGGGTGATGTCGGCGTCTTCACAGGCATAGGGGGTGGCTTTTTCAATGGGAATCGTATCGAATGTGGCTGCTTTTTTACCCTTTTTCCCGGTGAGGTCTGCATAAGTAATGGTTTTGTGATCCAGATAATCAAGCGCGATTTGATCCAAATTATGGGCCCGTTTGGAGGGATTGATCAGGTAGGAAGCCAGCATGGTATCGAAAGTAATTCCGTTCAATCTGACACCGTGCCTTTCGAAGACGATCCAATCATACTTGATATTCTGGCCTACTTTTTGAATGGCCGGATCTTCGAGCACTGGTTTCATGGTGTCCAAAACAGTTTCCAGGCTAAGCTGGTCCGGAGCCCCTAAATATCGGTGGTTGCAAGGGATGTATACGGCCTCATCCGGCTCCAGAGAAACAGATATTCCCACAATTTCGGCCAACATGGGATTGGTGGACGTGGTTTCGGTGTCCACTGAGATGAGGGTGGCATTTTTCAACCGATCCACCAGGGTCGTTAATCTATCCAGGTCTAAAACCGCTTGATAGGACTTTTTGCTGAGGTCACTTTCCTTGGGGAACTGTCGTTGGAGTTGACTGAATTCCAACTCCTTGAATAGGTCGGCCAGCGCGTTTTTATCGGGCTCGCCCACCACAAGTGCGGCAACATCAAAATCGATGGGTGCCCGGGTGTCCAGGCGAACCAGATCCCGGCTCAGAAAAGCCTGATCTTTGAATTGAACCAGATTCTGGTGCTGTTTCTTCTTGGTAATGGTATCGACCTGTTGGTAGAGGGTTTCCAGGTCCCCAAAGGTTTGGATCAGGCTCATGGCTGTTTTCGGTCCAATACCGGGCACACCCGGGATATTATCGGACGTGTCACCCGATAGGCCCATGACATCTATCAATTGCTTGGGAGTAATGCCGGTATCCTGAATATCCTGCAATCTGACCAGAATGTCTTTCATGGGATCCCAAATGATGGCGCGATCAGAGATGAGTTGTTTTAAATCTTTATCCCCGGAAACAATAACGGCATAATAGCCATCGTCTTGGGCTTTGACGGCGGTTGTGCCGATCAAATCGTCGGCCTCGAATCCCGGCAGACTAAATGTGGGTATGCGAAATGCCCGGGTCACATCGTGGATATAGGGAATCTGGACAGCGAGTTCTTCGGGCATGGGCGGACGATTGGCTTTGTAGTCCACATACATCTCATGTCTAAATGTGGGGCCTTTGCTGTCAAAGAACATAACCATGCGGTCTGATATTTTTTCATCCAAAAGTTTCAGGAGCATGCGCGTGAAACCAAAAACAGCATTGGTGGGCATGCCCCGTGAGTTTTTTAGACCGCGGATGGCATGGAAGGCCCGATAGAAATATCCGCTGCCATCAATGAGGAAGATGGTTTTTTGTGGTTCGAAAGGAAATTTTTCGGAAGGCATCGCTTATCTCCCCCAGGTATTGCGTCGGCAATATCGTTGAATCGGTTGACACGATCTCTTTACTGGCGTAGAAATTTGCTTGGTCACCGGAAAAAGGATGCGACGACGTCGTGTATATAAAAGGGCCCAGTACTTTTATTTGTATAGCATGACGTTAGAAAAGGCAAGCATGTCAGGTATCTACCCCGTATCGGGTTTAAAATTTTGGTAAAAAATGCCCAATGTCTCAAAAAAGCCATCTTCCCGCCGGCGCAGAACACGCCGTCAAAAGGATGTCCCGTGCGCATGTTGTCAGGCTGTGACGCCATTCAATTGGACGTGCCGCTGTGGTTTTGCCATTTGTCAGGCCTGTATGTATGAAAATGTCTGGGGAATGTCCTGCAATAATATTACATGGCAGTGTCCGGATTGCGGGGAATGGAATGGTTTCGGGAACCAGTGAGCAATAAGCTTTAAGCTATCAGGTTTATTTGCTTGTTAAGCAGGCATCCCAGATTCACGGGTCATCCCCAAGAGAATGGGGCTCCAGGAACAGCTTTTTGTTAGTAGCTGATGGTTTTAACTGGATAATGCGATGGCTTCACTTGGTATCCTTCTTGCGAGGGAATGACGTATAATAGCAACGTTCCGATTCGCAGCCTTGCTGCTAAATCCATAAGTTATAAGCGACTTATAGCTTATACCGTATGGCTGAACGCTCATAATGAGAAATTATGTTTGGTGAGATTACCATATCCCTATGGGTCTTCCTGCTGCTTGTTTTGATTGCCGCGATTGCCGTGTTAGACCGCATCCTCATCCCCAGTACACGCTGGTTTCTGCGCCGTCGCATCAACCGTGTAATCGATGAGATCGGTACCCGTCTCGATATTGAAATTCGCCCCTTTCAACTCACCAAGCGACAAGTTCTGATTGACCGTCTTGCCTATGACCCCAGTGTGCTGGAAGCCATTCAAACGTATGCCAAGACCCACGATATGCCCATGGAGGTGGTGCAGAACAAGGCCCTGACCTATGCCCGCGAAATCGTACCGTCTTTTAATGCCTATCTCTATTTTCGTATCGGATATTGGATAGCCAAAAAAGTTGCCAGGGTGCTCTACCGGGTGCGGGTGGGCCTGGTCAAAGAGCGGCAGTATGCCGATATTGATCCGGAATCCACAGTGGTATTTGTCATGAATCACCGTTCCAACATGGATTATGTTCTGGTGGCGTTTTTGGCGGCCGAACGGACAACCTTATCTTACGCCGTGGGCGAGTGGGCCAAGATTTGGCCGTTGCAGATGTTGATTCGCGCCATGGGGGCCTTTTTTGTCCGAAGGAAATCGGGTAATCCGCTCTACCGCCGCGTGCTGGAGCGATATATTCATATGGCCACCCGGGAAGGCGTCTGCCAGGCGGTTTTTTTAGAGGGTGGCCTGAGCCGGGATGGATGTCTCCGGGCTCCCAAGCTCGGTTTGGTCGATTACATGGTGCGCCAGTTCGATCCGGACACGGACCGGGATATTATTTTTATTCCAGTGGGGATAAACTACGATCGTACCATCGAAGATCGAAGCCTCTTGCGGGAGCTGGAACCGGATACTGAAAAACGAAGCTGGTGGTTTGTTTGTCGCACCACCACCAAATTTATACTGCGGAGTCTGTTTTTGATGATACTCAGCCGATGGCGCCGGTATGGATTTGCCTGTGTCAATTTTGGAACACCGCTATCGGTTAAGACCTATTGCAAAGAACATGCTGTCAGTTTTGGTCGTCTGAATCGATCACAGCGATTCCCGCAAGTTGAAAAAATGTGCCGGGTGCTGATGGATTCCGTGGCGGCGGTAATCCCGATTTTGCCGGTTTCTCTGGTATCGACGGTTTTCCTGGAAAATCCGGATGAGAAAATGGATGTGCTCCAAGTGGAACATCGCAGTAATCAGGTATTGGATCAACTAAAAAACAAAGGCGCCCCGGTGCTGGCGTCTTCCCGCAGTGCCCGGGGAAAAGCCATTGCGGATGCAGTCGACTTGATGCTTTTGAGGGGCATGCTAAAACCCAAAGGAGCCGGCTTTCAAGCCGCATCCGCAGAGAAAAGCCTGTTACGGTACTATGCCAACGCCATTGCACACTGGCGATGACACATGAAGTCCGGATTTTGAAAAGGGTGATTCCTGTGGGCGTAGAACGCTTTAACGGTGACAACTTTTGATCACAATGGAGGTGATTATATGTATGCCTTCGTATTGGTTTTTCTTGTAGCACTTGTCGCATATTTTTTGTACATGTACTTTTTCAAGCAAGATTTACTTTTTGGCAAAATATATAGAAAACGGTCAGGGAGAGACCGACGCAGAAAATTTATTGCCTCAAAGAACCAAATGAGGAGATCTGGGAAAGATCGAAGACAGGCCACGCATTAACAGCAAGGAATCATGATATGATAACTTAGAATAGATAGGCAGAGGTTTATAATGGTTGATAGACGAGGCGGCAAAGATCGGAGAACCAATAAAGATCGGAGAAAAGGTGAAATTCCACCACGTAGTGGCATAGAGAATAGAAGAGTGAAGCAACAGAGAAATAATAATCGGAGAGAAATGGGGTCAGACGATAACAAAGGCAGGCGTTCCGAGATTGATCAACGGCACTTTTCTTACGCCGGCATCATACCTGAAAGGCGGTCAGGTAAAGAAAGAAGGCGTTCTGTCCAAAAACCTGCAGATTAGGGACAGCTTTCAGCTGATACCGTCGTTCCCACGGAAGTGGAAACCCAGACAAAAGCCATACGCTGAAGGCTTATTTTAGATCCCCGACGTCTCGGGGATGATAACCGAGAAGCAGTTTTAAGCCATCAGCCTAAAGCAGCTGAGTGCTTATAGCTGCCTGCTGATGGCTGTTCTTCCCGTATTCCGTCTCCTGACGCCTCCTAATTGCCCACTGAAAGATGTCATCCCTGCAAAAAGCCTCAGTTTAACTTGTTATAATTGAAGGATATCTTCGATTTCTTGAAGTGACGTAATGTGATGCTGGGCAGTTAAAGATGGGTTGTCATAAGCCACCAAAGCGACACCTGCGGCGTCTGCGGCCTGTTGATCCACAATCGAATCTCCCACATACAACATCTGAGCAGCGTCGATTCCAAAAAAATCGAGCAATTTCGTGAGCTGATCCGGATGGGGTTTGGGTCGGGCCACATCATTGGCTGATACAATGCAGTCAAAAAATGGTCCGATGTTATGTTCTTTCAGAAGGGTCGGCATGGAGTCGGAACGGTTGGTGGCGATGGCTGTTTTATAAACCGGACGAAGCTTTTTTAGCAAGGGCATCAGTCCGGGTTCCATTTTCATGGCCTTTACAAAGGGATTATAGCTTGTTTTTTGTTTAAGTGCTTTGGCCTTTGCCAGCAATTCTTGACCCGGGAACAAATACGCCAGAGTGTCTGCAACCGTATTCATATGCGCATAGGCAAACTGCTCATCGGTTAAAACAGGCATATTCAATTGTAAGCGCAGGGCATTGTAGTAAGCCCGGTTTGAATCGGCGGTATCAAACAAAACCCCATCGCAGTCAAAGGCGATAACTTTCATTGGCTGGGTTTCCTCAGGCTTTTGCAATCTTGCGCTTATTTCTTTTTGGGCTGGGATTTTGCGGGCGCCATGATATTACCATAAACCCGCACCAATAGCTGGGGCTGAATATCGCTGTCCGTGGATAGGGTCAATACATCCACATAGCGCCCCTTTTCTTTGCGTATATTTTCCACCAGCAGATTGTACCCGCCACCTTCCGCTTGGGACCGTTCCGCAAGCGAATATTTAATGGCCGTTCCGGTTCTGGCGGCTACTTTTCTTATTTTAAAGGGGTATTTGGACGTGGGCACAATGGTCACCGGTACGGCAATCTTATCTCCAATGCGGCCGGTCAACCGTACGTACCTGGGATTGAGGTCCACAAATTTTTCCACCTGACCAAAGATCGTCAAGGTCACCTTGGGGTTGGCCGGATCATTGGAATGGATGACGGCATTCTTTTTCACGTTTGAATTACCATAGCTGCTGGTTTTGAGCGTCAGCGTGACTTTTCCCTCTCCACCGGGAGGGATTTCCCTCGCGTACGAGGTCGCTGCGCAACCTCAGGCGGTTTTGACGCGCGAAATCAGAAGCGGCGCCGTCCCGTGATTCTGCACAAGATAATCGTGGCTGACATCCTGGCCACTCACGACGGTGTCAAATTGAAAAGCCGGTTGCGGTACATGAATCGCCGGTGTACCCGGATTGTCGGTATTTTGAGCAAGCGCCACGCATGGAATCAATACGAGCAATACTGCCCAGCCATAAAATGTTTTCATCGGTATCACTCCCTTAAATTTGAATTCTCCTCCGCGACGCGGTTGAGGATTTTGCGTATGTTTTGCCTAAGCGCCACTTCAAAGTTTTGCAAAACGGCATAAACTCAAATTATGGATTACGTTCCGCACGTAATGGGAAAGTGCGGTGTCAAATTCTATATTCACATTTAGACGAAATCGAACGTTACTTTGACAACCACTAGGGTGCCTAAGGAAAAGCATAATTTAAACGGCATCATCCCGAATGTCAAGCCAATCAGAAATACCCAAAGGGGTGATTTCTGATTTACATCATGAACACCGGATCCACATCAATTCCCACCTTTACCCCTCGAATAGCTAGAAAACGCGGGTTTTCGTCAACAAACTGGTGCAAAAATTGATGCAATATCCGGCTTCGGTGACCTTTAAAGAGGATTTGCCAGCGATAGTTGGCAGCAATTCTGGCATAGGGTGCTTCGAGGGGACCCATAATTTCGAGGTGATGCCGATATGATTTATGGGATCGTGCCAATCTATGGCACGTGTCACCCATTGTGCGGGCGTGCCGCTTGACAAGGTCCTTATCCCGCCCGGATAGGATAATCTGAATCATGCGTGTAAAGGGCGGATAGTTCAGGGCTTTGCGAAAAATGATTTCTTGCTGATAAAATTCCTGTACGTTTTGCTGCCGGGCGGATTGGATGCTGAAATGATCGGGATTATAGGTCTGGAGGATGACGTGGCCGGGCCGATCACCCCGACCCGCGCGGCCGCTCACCTGAGCCAGAAGTTGAAAGGTTTGTTCTCCGGCCCGGAAATCGGGAAAGCTAAGGGACAGGTCGGCACAGATGATACCAACCAGGGTGATGTTGGGAAAATCATGTCCTTTTGCAATCATTTGGGTCCCGATGAGAATGTCGGTATGCCCGTCTTTTAAACCGGTGAGCAATCTCAGTAGGGCGCCTTTATGCGAAATCGTATCGCGGTCCATTCTGACCACATGCTTGTGGGGGTATAATTTCTGGATCAGGTGTTCGATTTTTTCGGTGCCAAATCCCAGGTTGCGGATCGTGTCCTGTTCACATGATGGGCAAACGCTGGTGGCCGCCCTGGAGAATCCGCAATAGTGACAGCGATAGGCATTTGATTTTTGGTGATAGGTCATGGTGATATCACAATGCTTGCACTGGAGCGTCTGGCCACACGCATCACAGATCGGTAGATTTGCAAATCCACGCCGGTTTAAAAACATAATGGCCTGTTCGTTACGCTGCATGGTCAGTTCGAGTGCCTTTAACAGTTCCTCGGAAAAGTAGCGTTGGATGCCGCGTTTGTCGCGCATACCGCTTAAATCGATAACGGTGATCTCTGGGAGCGACCTATTTTTTATGCGCTTATGAAGTGCAACCTGCTTATACTTGCCGGTGACAGCGTTATGAAAAGACTGGATCGAGGGGGTGGCAGATCCAAGCACAACTGTGGCACCGCGTTGTTTGGCTCGAAGCGTTGCCAGGTCTCTGGCATTGTAGCGCAGTGTGCGCTCCTGTTTGTAGGAGCTGTCATGCTCTTCATCGACGACAATGAGACCCACGTTCTCAAAGGGCGCGAAAATAGCTGATCGGGCACCGATGGCGATGTGAATATCGTTGCGCACAATTTTTAGCCATTGATCGTAGCGTTCGCCCCGGGAGAGCCCGCTATGCAGAATGGCGATCTGGTTTCCAAATCGTGCCCGGAAGCGACGTTCCATCTGAGATATTAATGCAATTTCCGGAACGAGAATAATAGCCGATTGCCCCTTCTCGAGCACTTTTTGGGTGAGCTGCAAGTAGACTTCGGTTTTACCGCTGCCGGTAACACCGTCCAGTAAAAATGCGGCATAGGCTTGTTCCAACGTGGCCCCAATCCGTTCAACAATCATCCGCTGATCGGCGGTTAGAACCGGGGGGGTATCCGGCAAAACCGGTTGACCAAATGGATCCCGAAATACCTGTCGCGAAAAGATTTGAACCTGGCCGTCAGCCGCCATTTTTTTGACCAAACGGGGAGCCGTGGGTAATGTTTTTTTCAACTCGGTCACTGAGGCTTCCCGGTTCGATTCAAGCCAGGTAATAATTTTTCGCCTGGATTTGGACAGTTTTGCCAGGGGGTGACTGCTTTTCGCAAGCTGCACAAAACGCTCAGTTTTTATACGTGCCTGGCCGCCTTTGAGTATTTTTTGGCTGGCCACCAATTCACGATTCAAAAGCGCTAAGATGTTGGCCGTGGAAATGGGCTGGTCTATTTTTTTTTGCAGGCCTCTCAGATCCAAATCATTGGATTTTAACAGGGTGAGAATATGTTTTTCGGTGGGCGTCATGAAGCCGTGCTTGAGAAAACGAATCCCCTGGGGCGTTATACGCAGTATATTTTTTTCTACCGCAAGCAATCCGCCGGGCAGGGCATTTTGAATCACCTGTCCAATCGGAAAAATGTAGTAGTCTGATATCCATTTAAAAAAGGGTACCATGTTTGCCGGAAACAAGGGCTCACCATCCAAGACGTCCAAAATCATTTTAAGGGGTTTGTGGATGGTCTGGGTAGCCTTACCCAATACGTAGCCGGTTACGTGCCGCCGACCAAAAGGAACCAGCATTCTTTTTCCGGGTTCGACCAGGAAGGACACGTCCCGGGGCACGGCATAGGTGAAGGTCCCATGGACCGGTAAAGCCACGGCAACTTCGATATGTGTTTCCGAATTATGCATGTGTCGGTCTTTGGTTGAAAATTCAGGCAAAATCTGATAAAGTATTTCTTACCGATTTCAGTCGATTAAGGCAAAATCTTTTTTTTAATGTGTCTACGCATAATTTTGTTGCTATCAACCGGCTCGAAAGACCACTTTCGAAGTCGAATGATCGCATATCCGGAAACGCTTACAAGGAGGCATTCATGCAAACATTTGCAAAAAAAACCTTGGTCATCTTAATGGTGGTCGTCTTTGTGATTACGGCACTCGCTTCTAGTTCATTTGCCCAGGCAACCATTAAGGATGAAGAGATTAGCACTGAGAATATGGTTGCAGACGCTTTGATCGTTCGTCCGCTTGGCATTGTGGCAACCATATTGGGTGCAGGTCTGTTTGTGATTTCATTGCCATTTTCGGCCCTGGGTAAAAACGTAAAGGAGGCCGGGCAAAAACTGGTGGTTGCACCGGCAAAATTTACGTTTACAAGACCACTGGGTGAGTTTTAAACGGTTTACGCACTCACCGCCTGTTTACGTTTGGTGGAAGATATCTGGCGCGGGAGCACTGGCACCCATTCCGCAATCTGAATTGACTTTTATTTTTTATAAGGAGTGATCGTGGCGATACATATAGTGGACCATCCCCTGATTAAGCACAAGCTGGGTTTTATGCGCAGACATAATGTGACCGTGAAAGATTTTAGAGACCTGGCCTCTGAATTGGCTTGCCTCCTAACCTATGAAGCCACCAAGGATTTGGAAACCGAGACACGAACCATAAAAGGTTGGGCCGGGCCTGTTGATGTTGAACGCATCAAAGGCAAAAAAATTACCGTTGTTCCGATCCTAAGAGCCGGTTTGGGGATGATGGACGGCGTATTAGATTTAATTCCATCGGCAAAAGTGAGTGTCGTCGGATTATATCGCAACGAGGAAACACTGGAGCCGGTCAAATACTACATCAAAACCACAAGTCACATGGAAGAACGCATTGCCTTGATTCTGGATCCCATGCTGGCCACGGGTGGCACCCTGTGTGCTACCATCGACTTCTTAAAAGAAAGCGGGTGTCAGAAAATTCGGGGTATCTTTATTGTGGCTGCACCCGAAGGAATCGCGCGTGTGGAAAAGGAACATCCCGATGCGGATGTTTACGTCGCAGCTGTGGACGAGAAGTTAAATGAGATTGGCTATATCCTGCCAGGACTCGGGGATGCCGGCGATAAGATATTCGGCACCAAATAAAAAACAAATAGCCCCCATATCGTTAGCGATATAGGGGCTATTTTTTTTTGAAAGCCATTAGAGCGTTTCCGGTTTTGGAAGTCAATAGAATACAATACCACTTATAGCTATTGTCAAAATAATGTACCGCTTACACTCTGGCTTTTATTTCGGAACATATTTGTGACAGTTACTCTAATGAGGTTTTGAGATTTAACAATCAAAAAATCTGAAACGCTCTAACGGCTAACGGTCGTCAAAGGGTACATAATCCTTTTGCACCGGCCCCGTATAAATTTGTCGCGGGCGGCATAGCTTCCAATTGGGATCATTCATGCTTTCCAGCCACTGGGCAATCCATCCGGGCAGCCGACCAATTGCAAACATTACCGTGAACATATTCGTCGGAATACCAATGGCCCGTAAAACGATCCCGCTGTAAAAATCAACATTGGGGTAAAGATTGTGCGCAATAAAATAGTCATCCGCTAATGCAGCCGCTTCCAGTTCCTTGGCGATATCGAGCAGGGGATCCTGGGTCGTCTTTTTCTGAAGCAAGGAGTCACAGATCTTTTTCATGATTTTAGCCCGGGGATCGTAGGTTTTATATACCCGGTGACCAAACCCCATGAGGCGGTACGGATCGTTTTTATCCCTGGCACGTTGGATGACTTGGTGGATGCTGTGACCGTTTGTGTGGATATCTGTCAACATCTCAACAACAGCTTGATTGGCGCCCCCATGCAGCGGTCCCCACAGCGCAGCGATACCGGCAGAGATGGCCGCGTATAGATTGACACGTCCACTACCGACTATTCTGACCGCCGACGTGGAGCAATTCTGTTCGTGATCGGCGTGCAAAATCCAAAACACGCGCAATGCTTGTACGACATCCGGGTCAATCCGATAGGGACGAACCGGGCTGTCAAACATCATGTTGAGAAAGTTTTCGCAATAGGTCAGATCGGGACGCGGATAGACGACCCGGTGCCCGCGTGATATTTTATAGGACAGGGCCGCCATGGTCCGAACCTTGGCCAGGAGCCGCGTTAAGGTGATGTCGATCTCTTCCTCTAAATTCTCCAAAACCGGGTAAAAACTTTTAAGGGCATTGACCATGGCCGAAAGAATGCCCATGGGGTGCGATCCTTTGGGGTAGTGTTGATAAAAGGATCGCATATCTTCGTGCACCAGAGAATGATCATTCAGCAGGACTGAGAATTGACGATACTCTTTCCAGGTTGGCAAACGCCCATGAATCAACAAGAATGCCGTTTCTTTGAAGGTTCCATATTCGGCTAGTTGCTCCACGGGAATACCACGATACCGCAAAATACCTTTTTCGCCGTTCATAAAGGTAATGTCGCTGCAGCAGGAACCGGTGTTACCATATCCGACATCCAGGGTGATTAGACCGGATTCCTGACGCAGGCGGCTGATATCGATGGCTTTTTCGCCTTCAGATCCCTCAATTACCGGCAATTTGTATCGTTTACCCTGGTAGTGCAATTCGGCGTAATCGGACATGGCTCGTTTCCCTTTTAATTTTATTGACGATTAGATTCACGAAATTTCATCTTGGTTGAGACCTCTATCAAACAGGCTATAGACTGTAGACTTTTAGACTGTAGGCGCCTATAGTCTATAGCCTACAGCCTGATTGCCTGTGGGTTTAAATAGACCAACTGATCAATGCGGTCAAGAAGCTGATTGAAAGAAAGAACTTTTTAGTTTATGCTGACCGGTATGTCATTTCGTGAAAATCTACTCAAAAAAATAAAGATCAAGCAACTCACCCAGAAGGTGCTGGCGTCCATGGGATCGGTGGATAGCGGCAAGCGAACCGATATCGTCGCCGTACGCGAATTACTTGAAATGAGTCCGTACAAGCGCCACACCGTTCGGGATCTGGAGTTGTATATTCTTCCGGCGGACGGCGATATTTGTCCCATTATCGTTTTAGGCAATGATCTGCCCTTGTACCAAGCCAGCACGGACGATATTGCCATGCGGCGCAGTCCCACAATCAAAGAAATGATCAGCATTCGCAATGCGATCAAAATACTCAATGATACCGATGTGTTGGTAAGCAAGGCAACCGATACCGTGGCGACCATTCAGAATGAATGCCTGGCAGCGCTGGATCTGAAATTTGATCAGACAGACCTGGCGGCGATAACCGACGATGGCATCGCTTCGCTTGAAAATGCCTATCAGGAAGGCGTGATCGAATGCCTGTCCCTATTTGCAGAATTGTTGGGGTTCGAACCAGCCCCCCCGAAGCTGTCCTTGGATCACTACACGATTATTGGAAAACCGCAGCGCATATCTGGCCGATTGGTTCGCTTTGGACCAATCGTTCTATATGGCAAGATTCACAACCGGCTCAAATTCATTGACGCACCGATAGCCTTAACGGATCCGGAACATATCGAACACCTGCAAAAGGTTGCTGCGGATCGTGTGCCGGCAACCGTGGAGGGGGGCGCGGTATTTGCGTATCTTAGCCAGTCTGTTTTAAACCAGCCCGCAGACGTTGATCCGTAAGCTTCATCTTTTTTCTGACATATTGATAGACTACCGGATGGGTACATACTTCGTAGTATTTCCGATTGGTGGTTTTAACGGGTTGGAGCGTATCGGCACGCAGCTGCCGGATACGGGATTCTCTGATAACTAATCGTTGAAATCTCCCCGTGGTCAATGGGAATTTCCCGGTGTGTAGCTTGATTTTTTTGCGTTTTAATTCAGGAACTGCAACATTTAAGGTCGTCAGATTAATTTCCTGTCCCAGTTTTTCAAACCCTTCCGGATTTAACTCAATCCCGTTGACATTGTAGCGCATAGAGATGTCATCGGATGTTTGGCGCATGGCTTCATCCGAAGCGGTTTGATAAACATACAGATTAAACGTCGGATGTTTCGGCGCAAGCGCTTTGCGTAGGGGTCTGGAACAACTGGACTGACGATCGGCAATATTGACGGCGGAGGAGATCATGATGCGTTGATCGCCATCGAATAAAAAAGTTGGCGATGCGTCCAGATAGTTTATACCGATTCCGATTTCCAGTATCGGCAGTTGATTTTTTTTGCTTTTTTCGTTGTAGCGGTTGATGATGAAGAGCATGTTCATGGCGAGTCCGCAGGCTCTGGCTACCGCATACCAGCCTTCAGGGGTTTTTTCACGTTCAAAAATAGCCAAAATAATGGCGTCCCCTTCAATAAACATTTTGACTGCGCCGTAATCTTTAAGTGTTTCCGAAATAGGATTGAAAAAATTCAAGCTGAAAAATGACGCCGGGTTCAAGCCTCTTTTTTTCATTTGATGGGTAATATCGGTTGACCCTCTGACATCTGCTTTGATGACTACATGATTGATGATCGGCTTTTCATCCTCCTGCTTCTCATCTGCCAGTAGAAATTCATACAGCGTATTGTTGGCTCTGCTTAGGTTGAGAATTTTTCCATCTGTTGCCAGGTTGATGCGCTCCATGGACTCGCTGATCACCTTGTAGTTTTCGATATCGCGATGATATTGAACGAGCCCGTTTAGGAATCGAATCAAATACTTTTTCTTATCCACCGGTCTAAGCAAATCTAGTTTTTTAATCTGCTTTTTCAGAGGTGAGAGGGAAAATGATCGATGATAGATTTTTTTTAGCTGCTTTAGGCGTGATTTTACTGTTCTTCTTGATTTGGATTCGATCATGTAGAGCAGTATCTGTTGCGGTACCAAGGGCGGGCAATAGATTTGATAAACCGGGCGCATTTCATAAGATGCCGCAATTCGATGGATCAAGCGGGCCTTGCTAAATGCGCGAAAGAACTCTTTAAGAATCATCTGTTGTTTGGTGGCAAGGCTTTTCAAAGATCGAACTTCATCACTGTTTGAGGCCTGCTTTTTGCTTATACGGAATTCCTCCAGGGTGTCGAAGGTATTTACCAGCGTATTCATGTTGCCGGCATAGCGTAGATATTTGCTGACATCGACTTTATCTTTTGGGATCTCTATATGACCCGTTGCCTGATCTTCAATTTTTTTAGGGGGTGATTTGCGTTCACTGATATTTAGAAAGAGCCGTTCCAATAAACGTATCAGGTTATCGTAGTTATCGGGATCCTCCATTCTTCTGCCGAAAATGATATCATATTCATCGATAAGAAACGCATCATGATACGGGTTCTGGGTATGAAAAATCGGATTTTCCAGAATGTCCTCGGGTAGCAGCTTATCAACACCGAAGTTGGCTTCACGAATCGTCTTCAATTCGCCCTTGTTGACTTCCAGCATGATGGTAAAAAGTTGAAGCCCCACCTTTCTTAAAAAGAGATCTTTTTTCTGTAGAACGTTTGAAAGTGATTCCTTGATTTTGGCGGTGCCTTCGGTTTGATGCCGATCGCTCAACTCATCCTTGCGAATTATATTTTTAATTTTTGTGGTCGCTTTTTCAAACTGATTCCGTATCTCCGTAATCAGCATTTTCATGATGGCTGTCTGGGCCAGGTAATCGATTTGAGGATTGTTTTCCAATTTGGACCGATAGACAGCTTCTTTAATGACCTGGCGATAATGCTCCTTAAAGGTGGCAACCTTCTTAGACCATACGGCGGGTTTGTCGATGGGAAAAAACTCGTGCAATTCAATGTTTCGGGCAATGGCCTGGGGAACAATGGTGCTGGCCACTTCCCAAAAGGCAGGACTCAGGTGGACATCATGGCGCACATTGTCTACACCCGGTACGATCTGATCCAAATTGAAATTCAAATTGTACTTGGAAAGTGGAAACTGATCGAAACCAGGCGGTCCTGATCGTTTGTTAAGAAAGGAAAACATAACAACTGCTTATACCACTAACCCAATTATAAGTCCATCAAATTAAATTTGAAATCATCCTTGCCGTCCGGTTGGTTGCCTCCAATTCCACGCTGGCAAAACCGCTTCGTTTTACCGGTTTGCAGTGCGGCGCGAATTCAAATTTTGGATAACAAATGGGGTGCGGAACGCTAATTATTTTGCTATGTTCTGACGATGAACATTGTACACTGGATCGCGGATGAAGCCTACCTGGCGAATCTGCTACAAGGACTCCCCGCAATTGCTCTCATTGGGATCATTTTTAGCGGCACCCTGTTGCTCACGAAGGGAGCTGATTGGCTGATCGAAGGTGTTGTCAGCCTGGCATCGCGAACTGGATTACCCAAGATTGTAATCGGCGCAACCATCGTGTCATTGGGCACCACCATGCCGGAGGCATTTGTCTCAGTCATGGCGGCCTGGATGGGCAATCCCGGCTTGGCTTTGGGTAATGGCGTCGGATCCATCATTGCGGATACGGGACTCATTTTTGGCTTGGCCTGCCTGATGACCCGGATTCCCATGAATCGGTTTATCCTCAACCGTACCGGCTGGGTACAGGTGGGAGCCGCCACACTCCTGGTTGCAATTTCGCTGGGTTTGTTGTTGATAGGGGATGGCCAACCGGTATTGGGGCGCTGGGTGGGGGGTGTTTTTTTACTCTTGCTGGGCCTTTACCTTTTTATGACCTGTTTGTGGGCCAAACAAAGTCCGGCTGAAGCTGTCTATGATGATGACACGATTTGCCAACAGATGGGGTGGGTCCAATGTTGGGGGAAAGTGATTGGTGGACTGATGCTGGTGGTCATATCCGCCCGACTCCTCATACCGGCAGCATCCGAGATCGCCTACAGGATCGGGGTGCCGGATGATGTGATTGCAGCCACCATGGTGGCCCTGGGCACATCCCTGCCGGAACTCATGACCGCTATTGCGGCGATACGCCGCGGCCATCCTGAAATTATGGTGGGTAATGTGGTCGGGGCCGATGTTCTCAACTGCCTCTTTGTTATCGGGGCCGCGGCTGCAGCCAAGCCCTTGGCTGTTCCGCCGAATTTTTATTTGTTTCATTTCCCGGCCATGCTTTTGATCCTCTATCCGTTCCGTTTCTTCATTTTCATCAACACGGACGGATTTTTTAAACGCTGGCAGGGCGGCTGGATGCTGGGTATATACGTTCTTTACCTTGTCCTGCAGTATGTGTTCAATCTTGGTGGGTAACTTGAATCCTGCAAGGCATTAATTTGATCGTTTATTACAAGGTTGTAAACGGAATTAGCGATTTCGAAGGTGATAAATGGTCAACATTGGATAGGGAGTCAAGATTTTCAAATTTTGACTCGATAACCTTTTGAAATAATCGAGAGTAAAATCGGAATCGTGCCAATTATCGGACTTTTTACGAGCCTATCAATGTTGGACGATTACATGTAAGCAATCATAAAATTGTGCAACGATTTCAGTGGAGGTTGGTTTACTATGAGCTTTGGCTATACGGGCAAGATCTTGCATGTGGATTTATCCAATCGCGTTATGGACGTGGAAGAACCGGGGGATCGCTTTTATCGGGAGTATTTGGGCGGCCGGGGAATGGGCTACTACTACCTCATGAAGTTTGTGCCTACAGGCGTTGACGCCTTGGCCCCGGAGAATATCCTCGTGATGGCTACGGGTGTGATGACCGGATCGCCTTTGCCGGCCTCGTGCCGTTTTGCCGTTGCGGGAAAATCACCGCTCACCGGTACCGCAGCTGAATCAGAGGCTGCCGGCTTTTTTGGCCCGGAGCTGAAAATGGCCGGTTTTGACGCCATTGTATTCAGGGGCCGATCCGAAAAACCGGTTTACCTTTGGGTGAGCGCGGAAAAGGCTGAGATCAAAGATGCGACGCATCTTTATCAATTGGGCGCCAAAGAAGTTGAAGACGCGATTCGGAGCGAGCTGGGGAGCGCCAAAATCCGGATTGCCCAGACGGGGCTGGCGGGCATGAACCAGGTCCTTTTTGCCAATGTTACGAATAATTTAGGCCATTTTAATGGTCGCAACGGATTTGGCGCATTGATGGGGGCCAAGAATGTCCGGGCGGTTGCCGCCCTGGGAACCCGGAAAATCGACTTCAAGCATCCTGATTTTCTAAAACAGACCGCAAAAAAATATGCAAGCAGCTTTCGTGACAACCCCCTGGGAGAAGCGTTGTACACCTATGGCACCACTGCTTTCCCCAAAATTTTATCCGACGCCGGAGCGCTACCAGTGGATAATTTTCGGCGCAGTGCCCTGGATGATGCCACCCCGGTGAGCGGCGATACTTACAATAAGCTCTTGTTAAAAAAAAGAAAAGGCTGTTACCGCTGTCCGATCCAATGCAAACGCGGCATCGCTTTGGATCATCCCAAATATGGTGTCGATTCGCGCTATGGTGGGCCGGAGTATGAAACCATCTCGGCCTTGGGTACCAATCTGAACATCGTGGATCTCAAAGCCATTGCCAAGGCCAACGAAATCTGTAACCGCACCTGCATGGACACCATCAGTGCCGGTATGACCATTGCCCTGGCCTGCGAGTGTTTTAACGAGGGTATCCTCACCACGGAAGATACCGGGGGGTTGGCGCTTCGCTTCGGAGATGCCGATTTGATGATACAGCTCTTGGAGCTGACAGCCCACCGGGAGGGATTCGGTGATACGCTGGCCCACGGCGCGGCCCGCCTGGCAAAGCGATGGGGCGTCGAGGACCGATCCTGTAACCTGGCTGTCAAAGGTCAGGAACTCGCCATGCATGACCCCCGGGTCAAAGTCGGCGTGGGACTAGGTTTTGCCATCAATACCTATGGCGCCGACCATATGGTTGCCCCCCATGATCCATTTTATGCCGATAAGAACTCGGCCACTTTTAAATCCATCCAGGCTCTCGGGATTGACAGAGCCGTGTCGACCACTGATATCTCAAAAGACAAGGTTGAAAATTATATTCAACTGGAAAAGTTGTGGCGCATGATGGATGCTCTGGGTTTATGTGTGTTCGGCTATGCTCCCCGGGGTGTGATCCCCATCGAGGTAATGGTTGAATCTTTACATGCCATCACCGGCTGGGATACCGATATTAATGAACTGCTAACAGCGGCTGAAAGAGGGTCCATGCTGGCGCGCGTGTTCAACAGTCGCGAAGGCTTTTCCATCAAAGACGACCGCCTGCCCAAAAGACTCTTCCAGCCCAAACCGGATGGCCCCGATGCGGGCAAGCAGATTTTTAAAGAGGAAGATTTCAAGAAAGCCATCGCCATGTATTACGCTATCATTGATTGCGACCCTGATACCGGCAGGCCTGCTGAAGAGAAATTAAAAGAATTAGGACTGGAATGGCTCAGGGATTTGAAGTGATTGCGGGTTGAATTGACCAAGCTTGCCGTGTTTTGATTGGCTCGGTTTTTTCGGTATACATGGCGATCAAGGATGCATAAACGCGCTGTTTTTTAGCTTGCCTTTTTTTTATCTTGCACGGATTTTTTTTGGGGGGAACGTGCCCGAATTTTCTGCCTGCGCTGAGCCTTTTTAATTTGGATACGTTTTTTGGCTTTGGAAACAACCGTGTGGGTAATAAAATAGGCGGCAATGGAAAGGGGAATTCCCACGACGATACCGCCGACCGCCATATCGATAATAATCATGGGTGAATTCTTCATTAAATCAATGAAGGCACCCGGCTCCAACAGTTTAGACCACTGGATGGGCTCAGAAAATCCCGTCAGCAGGGCACCCAATCGATATGTGAGCGGGTAAATGATCGGGGCGGTGATCGGATTGGTTAGCAGGACGCCCACGGCTGCCGCAATTTTGCTCCACTTGAATAAGGATGCCAGCAAAACGGCTATTGCGGTATGAAAACCGAGAAAGGGGGTCATCCCCACAAATACACCCAGGGCCATACCCAGCGATGCCTGCTTCGGGGATCCCCGGAGTTTTAAAAACCGATTGTAAAAGCGTTTCACGGTACGAATTAAGCGACTGGTAAGTCTCTGAAAGATGTGACGCTTTTGATGGTTTGATTCAATCGCCATTTTTTCAGCGGTGCTGATTTTCGGTTTCCGATCGGGTCTGCATATCTTCAGCCAGATGGTCTATGCAGGTTCTGGAAAATAGGTCGATGCCCGATCGATAAGCGGCCCGGCCGATGAGGTGTGCGGCGACCGGGGCAGTCAAGTAGAGAAACATCAAGGTCAGCAAGGCGCGCAGTACGAGGCCGAGTTCGGCAAAGAAAAAAGCGGCACCTGCCAGGATCAGACCGGCACCCAAGGTACCAGCTTTTGTGGCGGCATGCATGCGTATCAAGGTGTCCGGCAAGCGTATCATGCCGATGGCTGCAATCAAAGCGAAGACGGATCCAGTCATGATGAGAAGGGCGGCGAGCAGTTCAGTCACGGGTTTCCTCCTGCGTTTGCAGCCGGTCGGGCAGTTCGCATGCTTCCGGTATTCGGCGGGTTTTAGACGGTGTCCGTTCCAGAAAACGTGCAAACGCTACTGTCCCCAGAAAAGCGACCAGGGCGTAGGCGATGGCCACGTCCATGAAAGCTGTTTCACCTGAATAAATGGCGTATAGGACAATGTCGGCCGTGACCAGAATCGAAAGCAAATCCAGGGCGACAATACGATCTGCCCGTTCAGGACCACGCACAATCCGGTAAACGCTCAACATCATTCCGATAGTCAGCACGATAAGTCCGAATTGTGCTGCCAGATCAATGGGTGTCAGCGCCATGGCGATCATCGCAGCACCTCCAGTACCCGTTTTTCCAAACCCTGTTTCAATTCGTTGCGTATTTCGGCAACATCCTGCATAAACATCACGTGCACATACAAAAAACGACGATCTTCAGAGATGTCGATGCTTAATGTTCCCGGCGTCAACGAGATCAGGTTGGCCACCATCATAATTTCAAAATCGGTTTGGGCATCCAAAGGAACCCGGACAATTCCCGGTTGACTGATGTGGGCCGGCGTGATCACGTCCCAGACCACTCGGAGGTTTGAGATCACCAAGGCCTTGGCAAAAAAGACAACGAGGTTCAGTACGGTCAATGTACGCCGAAAATAACTTGTTTGGGATGTTTGGGAACGTGTCAGCCACAGGGCAGCAAAACCCAGGACAAAGCCGGCCAGCAAGCTCCGCAGCGTAAAGGCGTCCAAAACGATCATAAACCCGATGGCCAGCAGCACATTGAATGCAAACAGGTTCATGGCGTCCCTCCTGGAAATACAGCCTGCACATACAGTTGGGGGTTCATGATTTCGTGGGCCGCCGTCCGGGCCAGCTGATAGATGGGTTCGGCTCCGACACCGATCAGGATCGTCAGACATGCCAAAACGCAAACAGGGATGATTTTCCATAGGGACAGAGCCTGAGGCCGCCCGGGTATTTGCATGGACGGCATCGGTTTCCAAAAAGATGCCAACCAGATTTTAACCATGGAGTAAACGGTTAGCAAGCCGACAATCACCGCAAGGGCGGCCACGAGGTATTCCTGAATTTGAAGGCTGGCCTGAATTAACAACAGCTTGGCCCAGAATCCCGATAAAGGCGGAAATCCAGCCAGGGAAAATGCTGATATTAAAAAAAGAAACGCCACAAACGGGCTTGTGGCGTAGATGCCACCCATTTTTTTTAACTGTAGGGTGCCGACCAGGTCCAGGCTCAATCCGCTGACTAGAAATAGGTTGGCTTTGACGATCATGTGGTGAACCAGGTAGAAAATGGCGCCGGCCAAAGCCAGAGGCGTCCAAAGCGCCAGCCCCAGAACCATATAGCCCACTTGACTGATAATATGGAAAGAAAGAATTCGTCTGAACTCGCTTTGGGCGGCCGCCCCCAGCACCCCGGTCAACATGGTCAAGGCGGCCGCTACCAGCAGAACCGTGTGGGTGACGCTGATATTATGGTAGAATACAAGTGAAAAAACGCGAATAAGGGCGTAAACACCCACCTTGGTCAGCATACCCGCAAACAGAGCCGATACGGCAATAAATGGCGTATGGTAGGCGGCCGGGAGCCAGAAGAACAGGGGAAACAGACCGGCCTTGATGCCAAATGCCGCCATGAAGATAAAGGCCACTGCAGTCAGTAAGGTTTGGGCTTCATGCGTGCCGATTATCTGATGGATATGGGCCATATTTAAGGTGCCTGTAAGTCCATACAACAGGGCCAGGCCCATGAGCAGTAGCAGGGTTGCCAGTAGATTGATGACCACATATTTAACCGCGGCATCAAATTGCGGTGGTTTTTGGCCCCAAATTAACAGGCCAAATGAGGCCATCAGCATGACTTCGAACCAAACATACAGATTGAACAAGTCGCCGGATAAGAATGCACCACAAAGTCCGCCGATGAGCACGTGAAATAGAGTATGAAATCCATGAGCCCGCATCGTGTCACTCATCTCGCCCCGGGCATAAAAGGCGGTGGCTGTCCCCAAAATACCGGCAATCATAATCATGAGGGCGCTCAAGTGGTCGCATACGAGAGAAATACCAAATGGCGCCGGCCAATCCCCGATCTGGACAACCTGGATACCGTCAGCAATCACGACGGATACGAGGCGGATACAGACGGCCAAATGGCTCACCGAACCGATGAGGGCGAGGGCCTGCTGGTGGCGCGGGTATCGCCACAGCATGAGACAGATCGAAGCCGTGGCAAAGGGAATCACAATCGGAAAAAGCATCAACCCGGTCATGATGTTTCTGCCTTTTGCTGGTCATTGGCAGAATCCGGCGGTTCGGCCAGCTGCATATCACGCGTGTCGATGGTACCAAGCTTTTCATAGGTACGATAAAAAAGGATAAACATGAAAGTCAGGAGAGCGAAACCAATCACAATTGCCGTCAGGATCAATGCCTGGGGCAACGCATTGGCTACGGCTGTAAGCGGTTCAACCTGATGCTTGTCAATCAGGGGGGGGGCCTGATGTTCCAGCCCGCCGGCTGCAAACAGCATCAGGTTTACGGCGTTGCTGAGCATGATGAGGCCAAATAGCATGCGAACAAGATTTTGGCTGAGCAGCAAATAGATGCCGCCGGCAACCAGGGCGCCGCTCAGGATGGCCAAGGCCGTATCCATTTTAGTTCTCCTCCAAGGCGAGTAGGACTGTCAGAATGCAGCCCAACACGGTTAAAAAAACACCCGAATCAAACAAAAGCGGTGTGCCGAGGATGACATCACCGGCTGCCCACCAAATACCGGTCAAAAATGGTTTGCTGTGAAATAGGCCCCAAAGACCGGCGCCGATGGCCATGCCCATACCGAGACCGATAAGATACTGCGGAGGAATCAATATTCCCTGTCGCAACCGATGCGGTCCTTCGGCAATTAAAACCAGAGCGAACCCGGTGCCGGCAACCAGCGCAGCAATAAAGCCGCCACCGGGTTCATGATGACCGCGCCATAACAGATATACGGCAAAAACCAGGACGATGGCACTGATTAACTGTGACGCTGATTTTAAGATGACCGATTTCATCATGTTTGCTCATGTTTGCGGATCAGGGCCAGACAAGCAATGGCGGAGATCGCCACCACGGTTATTTCCCCCAAGGTATCCAGGCTGCGGAAATCCACCAGAATCACATTGACAATGTTGCGGCCGTGGGCCTGTACATAGCTGGCTTTTTCGTAAAATTCAGTTACCGTTCGGTCTACCGGTTGCAGACCAACCAAAAATATCAAAAGTGTTACCACCAAGCCAGAGGTCAAGGCCAAACCAAATCTCAGTAAGCGTGGCGCCGGTCCTGGATCATCGGCAGTTTGCAGGCGTGGCAGGCGCAACAGAACGATGGCCACGATGATCAACGTTAATGTTTCCACCAGTAGTTGGGTCAAGGCAACGTCCGGCGCGCCAAAACTTAAAAAAATTAGCGCAATACCGGCACCGATTACACCCAAGGCGCAGATTGTCAGTATTCTGGAGGTTGATCGGATTGCCGTGATGATTGCCATCAGCATCAGCAAAACCAAAATGCCCTGCCAGATGCTAATCGGCGTAAGCTTAAATACGAATTCAAACCGTTGATAGTCAGTCAACGCCCACATAATGGCCAGTAATATGGTGCCGATGATGATCACCAGGTAGCGGAACAAAGACCCGTTTTGAAGGGTGCGGGTTTGCAGGCTGGCCGTCCAGGCGACTGCCCGTAGTAGTTGATCAAAGCACCCCGCAAATGTCATGGGCAGTTGTTTGATAAATTGGGCGGTCACGGCACGAATTGCCCGGCGTTGCCAGTAAATGCCGGCACCCAGACAGAGCGTTGCGATACTGAGCAGCAAAGCTTCATTGAACCCATAAAATAGTTTGAGTTGTATTTTTTCTCGCGTCGGATGCAATGCCAGAACAGCCGGTTTTATCAGCCAACGTCCCACCCAATCCGGAATTAAGCCAAATCCCAATCCGATACCACTGAGCACGAGGGGACCGAGCCACATGGGCCAGGCGGTTTCGGTCGTTGGGCGGGGTCCGCAGGGCCTGCCCCAGAAAGGACGCAATGCGATGGCAGCAGCGACCGCTGCCATCAGAGAATTGGCGATAAGGGCCGCGGTTACAGCAAGCGCGGGATAAACCGGTTCGGCCAAAGCGCCTTTGTACATAATTTCTTTACCGATAAATCCGAAAAATAGCGGAAAACCGGCCATTGAAAGTGCGGCCATAGCTGCGGCCAGGGCGGTTACCGGCATACATCGACCCAGGCCACCTATTTCGTTGATTTGGCGGGTTCCATTTTGATGGTCGATGTTTCCCACCACCATGAATAAGGCCGATTTATACAGGGCATGCACCAAAAGAAACGTAATCGCAGCCGTCAAAGCCGGGATGCTGCGACCTCCCAGGAACATCATGACCACGCCCAAAGCCATAATCGTCGTATGGGCCAGAACCCGCTTCAAGTCCTTTTGACCAATGGCCACAATGGAGCCCCAGACCGCAGTGACAGCGCCTATGACCACCAGGGTTGTCATCCAGACCATGGTACCACCCAAAATGGGATCAAAACGGGCCATCAAATAGAGACCGGCCTTGACCAAGGTGGCAGAATGCAAAAAAGCACTGATGGGCGTGGGGGCCGTCATGGCATCGGGCAGCCAGAAATGGAACGGAAACTGGGCTGATTTGGTAAAGGCGCCGGCCGCAACGCAGCAAAAGACAATTAAATAAAGTTTATGAAAGCGCAAGAGGTCGCTTTGGGTCATCAGATCCTGAATGGAATAGGTGTCACAGATGAGCCCCATCAGCACAATCCCGACCAGCAGCAATAGGCCACCACCACCGGTGACCAGCAGGGCCTGCCGGGCGCTGGCCCGGGAAGATTCGGATGTATGTTCGAAACCGATGAGCAAAAAGGAAAACACGCTGGTCAGTTCCCAAAAAACAAAGAGAACCAGTAGGTTGTCACTGAGAACCAGCCCCAGCATGGAAATCAGAAACAAGTGCAGAAGGACAAAAAACTTGGCAAGATCGGGATGCTTTCCCATATAAGCATCGGCATAGATCAGGACCAGTGCACCAATCGCAGTGATGATCAGACCCATTAAACCACTGAGTCCGTCCAGGAAAAAGGTCAATTCGACATTCAGGCTGGGTACCCAGAGCCAGGATATCTGCAAGGGCCTACCCGCGGCCAGATCGGGAATCTGAAAGGCGATCCAGACAAAGATGATCCCGGGAATCAGGGCCGAGAGGCGGCCGATCCAGAATACTTTTTCATGATCGTGGGTCGCTATGGGGTTGTTGGGTTGCGTCATTGCCTCTGTTGATGATTGTATCGTACAACCGCTCTAAACTATCGTTCTATTTCAAACACCGAATTTTACGCAGCCCGGAGGCTTGCATCAATGCGTTGCAGGCTATAATCGATGGGCAGTACCTGTCAACTTAAGATTGGTGGATTTATTCGATTGCGCTGGGGCCGGTTTCGGCATATACTGCGCTCATTCAACCATTTTTTGTCAGCTAATTTCAGGCATCATCTTCGGTTTGCAGAGAAGCTTATGGGAAAAAAAATGAATACGGTATTGAAAAAATTTGAACATCTTATCGTTACCGCATTGATTGTTATGATGATTTTGGTTGTGCTGGTGTCCACCGTCGAGTTGGGCTGGATAATCCTCAAGGATTTATTGAATACGCCTAAGTTTTTTTTGGAAATATCAGAGCTGCTGGAAATATTTGGCTTTTTTCTGCTGGTCCTGATCGGTATTGAACTGCTTGAGACCATCAAGGCCTATTTGAACACGCATGTCGTACATGTGGAGATCGTGCTCGAAGTGGCACTGATTGCCATCGCCCGCAAAGTTATCATACTCGACATCGAAAAATACGATGGGATCACGATTATCGGCGTCGCCGCGCTTATTATAGCTGTGTCGGCCGCTTTCTATGCCGTTAAGCGCAAAATTTTACGCCGCTCCACCTAATACCCGGTTCGGGACAACCTTATTGAGACAGGAAAAGGGGCCGGTCGGCCGACTTGATGGTTTCCAGCACGGTATTGCTGAGCAAACGTCGTATCAAAGCCCTGTTGGCACTGTTGCTCATGACAATCAGGTCGGCGTCGTTTTCGCGCGCAAAGGGCAGCAGGTCCGTTCGCGCCTGACCTGCCACTTTATCGGTTTTCACTTCGAAGCCGTGGGCCTGGCAGAATTCAGCGGCATCTTTTACCAGGAATGGTTCTTTTTCAGCCCCCTCTTGGAAGTGCACGATCTGGAGGGGCACACCCGGCCAGGGATTCAGATGGATAAAATGGCGAATGGCTTTGGCCGACTCCATGGAGCCGCTGTAGGCGATGAGTACTTTTTTGATGGGTCGGTAGGTATCCGAAACGGCCAGTATCGGCCGCACTCCCTGGGACATTAATTTAATAATGGCTTTGTCCGGGTCGGTGGTGAAGCCATAGTCAAAAATACTGCGAAGCCCGAAAATGGTCAGGTCGTTGTAGCGGGCTTCGGATATCATCGCGGCAAATGGATCTTTTTGCTCATACTCGATGCGGCGGCAAACTACCTGCTGCTCGCTGCAGTGTTCTTTGAAGGCGGCAATGGCCTGTTCCGTTCCTTCTTTGGTGATCCGGGCTTTTCGTTCGCGCAGGCGCTGGGCATAGGCTCCCCCGCCCACGGGAACGGGTCCCACATTGTCCAACTTGCTGGTATCTACCACGGTCACACCGGTAAGCTGAGCCTGATGCAGATCTCCCAGTTCCGTTGCAATTTTCGTGGCCACGGTTGTGAATGGTGTGCCACCCAACCCGACTAGAATTCGTTTGATCATACCTTGCTTCTCCCTTGGTGACGTTTTTTTGCCGTTAGCGCCAGATCCAGTGTCTGAATTAGAGAATTACGGCTTAACCGATTGAATTTTTTGGGACTATCGCAAATGTCAAAAATATTATCCAGAGTACATACCGGCGTGAAAACGTTTTTTGTACGAGGCGGAACATTGTTGTGACAACCACGCCTTACTTTGTCGTAGAAATTATTGTGTGGCCTTTTTGTATAGATGTCAAGGGTATATCGGATGAATAATCCGGATATAATCAAGCGATTTGTTCGAATCCCAAGCTTGCTTTTGTCAGATGACGTTTTTGTCGCAATGCGAAATGTCGTGCCCGGACAAATTAAGGGATCGCACTCGGGATGTTTTGAGTGGCGCCAAACGGGGGTGGATGGCTAGATGGCATTCTTCCTGATATTCAGTCTTTTTGCCAAATTATGAAGATTGCTGCGGTGCATTCCCAGGTCGCGTGCAGCGGCTGCCCAATTGCCATTGTGCTTTATGATCGCACGTTGGATCAACATGCTTTTGTAGTTGTCAACTGCGTCACGAAGTGTTTGATCTCGCGTTGTTGAATTCATACCAATTGGTTCTTGCAATTGCAGTTCCGGTAGTGAAAATTCGGAATCGATCCCCAAATGCGCCGGATGAACGATGACCGCCTTTCCCTGGGGTATCTCCCGGGAAGCCTTGAGGATGGCCCTTGAGAGGATGTTTTCGAGTTCCCTGACGTTTCCGGGCCAATTGTATTGCCTTAGTAGTCTGGCTGCATCCTGACCAATGCGAACAGGTCCCAGCCCCAATTGTCGCTGGGTGCGCTCACAGAAAAAACCGCTTAGCAGCGGAATATCCTCTTTACGTTCCCTCAGGGCCGGCACATTGATCGGATAGACATTCAAACGATGAAATAGATCGGCTCTGAATTTTCCCTGTTCAACCGCCATTTGCAGATCACGATTGGTTGCAACCAGCAGGCGCACATCGGCGTGTGTGGTTTTATCCGATCCCACGCGCTGAACTTCACCTTCTTGAAGGGCCCGTAACAGTTTCGGCTGGATGGACAAGGGCAGTTCACCGATTTCATCCAGAAAAAGCGTCCCCTCATCCGCCAGCTCGAATTTACCGACTCTGTCCTTGGTTGCCCCCGTAAATGCCCCCTTGGTGTGACCGAAAAGCTCGCTTTCTGCCAGCGTTTCCGGGAGGGCCGCACAATTCAGGTAAAGCATGGGACCCTCTTTGCGATTCGAAGCGGCATGAATAGCGCGAACCACCAGTTCCTTTCCCACACCGGTTTCACCCAGAACCAGGACGGTAAAATTCGATCGGGCCACCAGCTCGATCTCACGTCTCAAATGTTCCATCAGCTGGCTGCTTCCTAAAATTTGAGCGCCTTGTCGTGTGTGGATGCCCTGCATCAAATCCGTGGCAATCTGGCCTTGGCGCTCGGCAGTTTGTTCGAGTGCATCGATTAACCGTGCCGTCTTCATTTGAGCGCCGGCCAAGGACCCCACAGCCTGCAAGAAACGCATATCAATCTCATTGAATGCATCCGGATCCATGGCATCGGCCGTGAGCACGCCGATCAGATCATTATCGACCCGCAATGGACAACCTAAACAGGCATGAATGTGGCTCGCGGCGGTAGCATCGGTGGCCAGCAGCCCATCAAACGGATCGGGCAGAGCGTTATCGGCGGGAAATCGCACGGGTTTTTCAGCGTTGCAGATAATTTCCAGTCTGGGATGAGCGCTGCGGGCATATTCCCGGCCCAGGGCATCCGGGGACAGCCCCCTGGCAGCGACGGGAATTAACAACTCCCCATCCAGGCGCAGTAAAGCCGCGGCATCATACGGGATGACCCGTTCGAGGGCGACCAGGAGTCGGCGATACCGGTCGCTTGTGCTCATGGCGGTGGTCAAATCGACAGCTATGGACGTTAAGCTTTCAAATGTATTCATGGTTACTGCTTTTATAACATTGTTGTTAAATTAACAACATCTTTTTGTTTTGAATTTTATAACATAATTTCTATCATACTGAAAATTTACGAATTAATGGTTGGCACACGCATTGCTATACCTATTCACAGCCAACAGATAATCAAGCGGACACATTCGCCCAGGAGGAGGGTGCCATGAATGCAATCGATGAACTGATTACCGAACATGAAGCAGTCAAAACAACCTTAAGGGTGCTCGATAATATCAGCCACAGGATTAGCACCTCTGCAACGATTTCACAAATCGAGCACATAGAACAACTCTTTGAATTTTTCACCGTTTTTGTGGACAAATGCCACCATGGGAAAGAGGAAGAATTGCTTTTCCCGGCCATGGAAGCAGTGGGTATTAGCCGCGAGGGCGGACCGATTGGTGTCATGCTCAGCGAGCATCAGCAGGGGCGTGATCTTGTCTCAAAAATGAAACAGGACTTGGGCGCTTATGTTAACGGAGATGGCAATGCAGCCCAAGCGTTCAAAATGCATGCGGATGCCTATGTGGATCTTTTAAATTACCACATTGACAAAGAAAACGAGGTCTTGTTCCCCATGGCCATGAAGCATCTTTCTGCACACCGTTTGGCTGAAATGAAAAGCGGGTTCGACCGTATTGAGACCGAACGAATCGGCCAAGGCAAACATGAAGCATTTCATCGCATGTTAGAAGACCTCAAAAGTGCCTATCTTACTGACTCAAAATGACATTACCGTTTTAAAAAGGAAGGAGACCCTCATGAACGATCTCGCAGACAATCTAAAAGGCAAGCCTTTTCAACTGGCGCAATTCATCAGCTATGCAGGCAATTCTGTCGTAAGCAAGACCTTGCTTAAAAAGGAGACGGGTAATATAACTTTGTTTGCATTTGATAAAGGCCAGGGATTGAGTGAGCATACCGCCCCATTTGATGCCGTTGTGCACATTCTTGACGGCCAAGCGGAGATCACCATCGGTGGTCAGCCCATCATCGTTTCCGCAGACGAAATGTTGATCATGCCGGCAAATGTCTCTCATTCACTAAGGGCCATTGAGCAATTTAAAATGCTACTCATCATGATCAAAGGAGAATGAATATGAGCTTCAAAATTAAAAGTAATATTTACTGGGTGGGAAAGATTGACTGGGAACTTCGAAAATTCCATGGTGATGAATACTCGACTCACCGCGGATCTTCGTATAATTCTTATTTGATCAAGGAGGAGAAAGTTGCCTTGATTGATACCGTATGGCGTCCATTTTCCAAAGAGTTTGTTGAAAACCTGTCCAAAGAAATCGATCTGAGCAAAATCGATTACGTTATTGCCAACCACGCGGAAAACGATCATAGTGGGGCACTGCCCGAGCTCATGCGTCTGATACCGGGCACGCCCATCTATTGCACCAAGAACGGGGTCAAGTCCCTCACAGGACACTACCATCAGGATTGGAATTTTCAGGTTGTCAAAACCGGGGATAAGCTCAGTCTGGGCAACAAGGAACTCATCTTTGTGGAGGCACCCATGCTGCATTGGCCCGATAGTATGTTCTGCTATCTGACCGAAGATAACATCCTCTTCAGTAACGATGCCTTCGGGCAGCATTATGCCTCCGAATACATGTTCAACGACTTGGTGAACCAGAATGAACTGGCCCAAGAGTGTATCAAATATTATGCGAATATTCTGACACCCTTCAGCCCCCTGGTGACCAAGAAAATAAAGGAAGTCCTGTCGTTTAATCTGCCGCTTGACATGATCTGCACCAGTCACGGCATCATTTGGCGCACCAAGCCCGAACAGATTGTGGAGAAGTATTTAGCCTAGGCGGATAGCTATCAGGAGAACCAAATCACGCTTGTTTATGACACCATGTGGAATGGTACCCGTATAATGGCTGAAAAAATTGCAGATGGGATAAAAGCATCGGACGGCGAGGTCAATGTGAAGCTGTTTAACCTAGCCAAGTCCGATAAAAACGATGTGATCACCGAAATTTTTAAATCCAAAGCAATCCTGGTGGGGTCACCCACCATCAATAAGGGGATCTTGGTCTCCGTGGCCGGCATGCTTGAAGAAATCAAGGGATTGAAGTTCAAGAACAAAAAAGCGGCCGCATTTGGAAGCTACGGTTGGAGTGGTGAATCAACCAAGGTTATCACGGAAGCATTAAAGTCAGCAGGGTTTGAAATCCTGGATGACGGTATAAGGGTATTGTGGCAGCCGGACCAAGAGGGGAATGCCAACTGTATCGAATATGGAAAGGCATTTGCAGCCGGTCTCTAGTTCGGCAGCCTTCGCTACAAGAGGTACATTCTGTACCAAAGGAGGATATTATGGGATACGAAGAGGTTTGTTATACGCGAGAAACTGCCCTGGAAAAGGCGATTGATATGGAGATGAATAGCTTTCAAACGTATAAAGACGCTTATCTGAAAATCTTGGATCCTCGCATCAAGGATCTTGTAAAAAAATTGGCTCTGGAGGAATTGGATCATAAACACATCCTGGAAAAAGCCTATTTCGAGGAGACAGTGACCCTTCATCAGGAAGGTTTGGAAGAGACCCCCAGTATGCAACTTTCACTTTTGTTGCAAAAAAAGCCCCTGGGAGAGGATGCCGACGATCAGGAGGTCATGACCCACGCCATCCACGATAAAAAGCGGCTCGTTGATTTCTACCAAAATATGATGACCCAATGTGCCGGAGCGCCCATGGAAGATATGTTCAAGAAATTGACGAGAGAAGAAAAAAATCATCTTGCCCGGTTGGAGGAGCTTTACGAGGATATGTACATGCCAGACAACTGATAAAACAGGTGCATTGCTACCGTGGAAATAAAGTCGTCCAATACGATCCTGTATTGTACCAAATGGCACAATACGGTTGCATTCTACCGGGATGTGTTAAGGCTTCCGATTAATTTGTCAAAAGACTGGTTTGTCGAATTTAGGCTTAGTGACAATTCGAGGCTGAGCGTAGCCAACGAAAAGGATGCATCCATAAAAAGCTGTCAGGGTCACGGCCTTACGATTAGCCTCGAGGTTGAAGACATTGAAGCCATGCACGCTCGAATGAAAAAATCGGGAGCGAAACCCACAACGATCAAACAAATTTGGGAATCCAAGCAGTTCTATATGCTTGATCCTGAGGGCAATCGGATTGAATTCTGGTCCAGATGAATCGATTGCCAGCGTCTGATATTTTAACGAATGAAGCGTTGCAGATGGGGGGTAAGGTATGGAAAAAAAAGCATCGGAAAAGAGATCAAAAGGTAAAGAGTCAAAAACTTCCATGTCGAGTGCGTCCAAAACTATATGCAAGGGGTCGGAATGTATCGGCAAATTGACAAAGGCAAACTCCGAAGTCGTTAATTTTGGTGTCCAGGAAGATGCGGAACACAGGAACCAATCAACCCAATCCTCAATGAATTTCGGAGATAAAGATTCCTGCTCCGATGAAGAATGCATTGGAAAAAAATAATCAAAACCGAATATGATGAAATGATACATTGACCGGTCGGATAATGGACGACGATGCTGTGATGTTATTTGAAAAGCACGAGATCACCTTTGACATTCCCGAGATATACGCCAACCCATTTGATGTCGACGAGGTGGACGTTAATGCGAATTTTCAACTTCCTGATGGCTCACAAATGCTGGTGCCGGCCTTTTACAACCAGGATTTCGAGATCGTTGCGATCGGACCGGAGCGCTATGGCAACGGCAGCGCCCCGAACTGGAAAGCCCGGTTTACACCTTTTCAGCTGGGTGAACATGTTTATTCGATCACACTGTCGGATAATGATGGCATTCGGCAGATTGGAAACGAAGATCGTTTCACGGTGATACCAAGTTCTGACAAGGGCTTTATTCGAATCGATACACGAGACGGTCGATTCATGCAGTACGATAATGGTCAGCCGTTTATACCGATCGGTCACAATGTGGCCTGGGAAGGAGAAGATCCCGCCGCGTTGGGCCTGTCTTCGGTGTTTGCAACCGTATCCGGTGTATCCCAAACTTCCGATCTTTCAATCACCCCAGGGCTGACCCGGCAACCCGGTGGTTTGATAGGAACCATTCAGGAAACAACAGACGGTAACAGCCTGGAAATACCTTTGCCGGATTTCGAAAAAGACATGGCCATAAAAATAAAGCCGCTATTTTGATCGCACAATTGAGAGCAGGGAACCACAACAGGTGACCGAATATCACAGTGTAAAACCTATATTGCCTATGGTAATGATTCGCTGTGAATAGCGTTTTTGCAGTTTAGCAGATGGATCAGGAGATATGCAAAATATCCTTTAACATGGGGGGTGACACATGTCGCAAAGCGCCATATTATCGTCTCTTCGCTTTTTTAGACCACGCGGGAAAAATCATGCCTGCAGTGAGGAAAAGACCGCAGATGAATGGGTCGAGACCCGATGCGGGCAACGAGAATGGGAAGATTTATATCGCCGCCGCTGGCAGTACGACAAAAAGGTTCGCTCCACCCACGGGGTTAACTGCACCGGTTCCTGTTCCTGGGATGTGTATGTCAAAGACGGCATCCTGGTGTGGGAGACCCAGGCCACAGACTACCCGGCCTGCGGCGAAGGGTTTCCAAACCATGAGCCCCGTGGGTGTCCGCGTGGGGCCACCTACTCATGGTATACCTACAGCCCGGTGCGGTTGAAATACCCCTTGATCCGATCCAGTTTGATGAAAATGTGGCATGAAGCATTGGCGCGTCATAACGATCCCGTTGCGGCCTGGGAAAGCATTGTCGCTGATGAGGAAAAACGAAACCGGTTTCACAAAGAGCGCGGCAAGGGCGGGTTCGTGAGAGCCACCTGGGATCAGGCTGCCACGATCATCGCAGCCGGGTTGATCCACACCATTAAAAAGTACGGCCCCGACCGCATCTTCGGGTTTTCGCCGATTCCGGCCATGTCCATGGTTTGCTATGCCTCGGGTTCACGCTTCCTGTCGCTGATCGGCGCGTCCATGATCAGCTTCTACGACTGGTACTGCGACTTACCGCCAGCCTCGCCCCAAATTTGGGGGGAACAGACCGACGTACCCGAAAGTGCCGACTGGTACGAATCGAGCTATTTTATCGTCTGGGGCGCCAACCTGCCCATGACACGAACGCCCGATGCCCATTTTTACACCGAAGCGCGTTATCGGGGTGCCCGCGTGGCGGCGGTGGCACCCGATTACGCCGAGTATGT
>Ga0180435_10000285_pt1 | contig 51974 bp, 33 predicted proteins | sample SS_ome_3_FD_132467 | JGI IMG/M metagenome (GOLD analysis project Ga0180435, IMG submission 132467) | Hypersaline lake sediment archaeal communities from the Salton Sea, California, USA - SS_3_S_1 metaG | ecosystem: Environmental > Aquatic > Non-marine Saline and Alkaline > Hypersaline >... | reverse complement strand
TGGCGAAACAGGATCAGCTTAGTATGCGGCCTACAGGGCCAGCGTGAATGGGAGATTGGTTCGCTGGGTGATTCAAAAAAATACACTCACAAATAATTTAGACTTGATTTACTTCATGGGAGATAATAATGGTGCGATTTTCGTCCTGGATTATGTGAAGCAGTAAGTCAAGGAATTGGCTACGGGCGATGGGGTCCAAAGCGGAGGCTGGTTCATCCAAAATCAACAGTTCCGGTTCAAAGGCTATGGCTAACAGTATGGCTACTTTTTGCCTTTGGCCGGGTGAGAGGGAACCAACGCGATCCTTAAGAGAAATATCATAATCGGCGATGTATTTGTCTTGAAGATCGTGGTTCCAGGTATCGTAATAGGCACTGACATAACGGAGCAATTGCTTTACGGTCATCCATTCGAGGAGTTCGCCTTCCTGATGAACATAACCAATCCGCCCCAGTTCTTGGGGAGAAAGTTGGGCGGCATCGGTATCAAAGGTGAGGCATTGGCCGTGGTCGGCAAGATACAGGCCTATTATGTGTCTGAGCAGGGTGCTTTTGCCGGCGCCATTGGCACCCAAAAGGCCTGTGATCTTGCCGCGTTCGATGTCCAGGTCGATATTATCTAAGGCCTGTATTTTTCCGAATCTCCGGGAGACGTTACGCATTTGAACTATGGAATTATGGTTTATCATTTTTGCCTCCGTTGTACTTCTGATCGGGAATGGTATTGTCGGTAGTGTTTTTTGAGGGACGCAATCGCCTCGTCTTCGGACAGTCCCAGTTGAATGGCGGTGATTGCGGCTTTGTTAACGATGCTGTTTAGTAATTGATCCTTTATATTTTCATGCCGATCTTTTGTTAGTTCGGCTACGAAAAGGCCGATTCCGCGTTTTCTTTCGACAAGGCCCTCAACTTCCAGAAACGAATATGCTTTACTAATGGTCATGGGATTGACTTTCAGCCGAGCGGCCAGGTCACGAACCGTTTCCAGTTGGTCACCTTCTTTTAAGCCTTCGGTCATTATCTGCCGGCGAATTTGCTCGATTACCTGACGGTAAATGGGTACGCCGCTGTGATGATCAATTTCTAATAGCATCGAATGGCACCTTTAATGTATAGTGTATTACTTACATAATACACTATACACGATAAAATAGTGGAGGGCAAATAAAAAAAGTGATTATTTTTGTATTTTTTGTGTTTTTGGAAAAGCAAACGTCTCGAAAGTATTTGATGCGTAAGTGTATTATATGAAACAAGATATTGCTCAGATTGTCTTATTAAGTTGCTCTGGTTTTATTATTATGTTTAATAAAGTTAAAATAATCTTTAAATATATTAAAATTATGCTTGCTTTAACAATATTAAAGTGCTATTTAATAAAGTAAAAGCATATGTTTGGAGTTTTGTGACTAGTATTGCGTACGGCTAAATTTGCGGGTGCTGGTATTGCCTAAGTAACGTTAGTGGCGAGCTTTGCTCGCTGATAGTACCAGCATTTTACGTGGGACAGAGCACTATGAATCATTCAATACCAGATTGGATTGCGGGGCTGACGGAAGAAGATTGGCAGTTTATAAAACGACTCATATTAGCTTCCGGATCCTTAAAAGATGTGGCGGGTCAGTATGGGATTTCTTATCCGACGGTCAGGATACGGCTGAACCGTCTTATCAACAAGGTTGAGATACTCGATTCCAATAAAACTAAAACACCATTTCATCGGAAAATCCAGATGCTGGTGGTGGAAGGGAAACTCGATCTGGCGGTGGCGAAAACCATAATTAAGACATTTGAAGAAAACTCGGAAGGGAGGTAACCAGAATGGAACAGTGGTTTGATCATGGAGCGGCAGGAACCATAGGTGGAGTGATTGGCAGTATCTTAGGTTTAACCGGCGCTTTGGCAGGATGCTCCTGCGGATTTTGTGTTCGTAAAGGTTGGCGGAAGCCGATTTATACGATTTTTATTTTTGCGATAGCAACAGGTGTTGCTTTACTCGTTACGGGGATCGTGGCGGTTTTTGTTAAGCAGCCATACCATGTGTGGTATGCATTTTTGCTTCCCGGATTAATCGGAACGGTCGTATTTTCGAGTATTTTCCCTGTGGTACGAAGGAGATTTATGGAAGCGGAGATGAGAAAAATGCAGGCCAAAGATATATAGAAAATGAAACAAGGAGATTTAACTATGAGATTATTTAATTGGGCACAAAGTTTTAAAGAAACACCGACATGTGATGATATTCTTAAAAGAGTTCGGAAGACGGAAATACTCTATTGGGTTTTCCTGGTGTTGTCAATCAGTATAGCAATATGCGGATACAATATTCTCAACAATGCACCTGAAGATAATATGAAGCAACATGCAATAGGGTTATTTATGGCTATTGTTGGGATTGTTAACGTTGCGGTGATAAAATTATGGGCTCATATTATCATGACGATGTACTTTATAATTTGGGACAGCAAGAACAGGATCAAGGGTGAGATAAATAAGTTAGAAGCTGAAGATTTGTGACGTTGTCACTTCTTACCTGGCCGCTTCGACCCGGGCCGGGGTGACAGGGGGGTGGCGGTTAAACAAAGGGACGGCTATCCGAAGTGTGAGGGTTGAGATTGCTTCGCTGCGCTCGCGATGACGGTGACAGGATAGATTCAAGTCGAATTGGGAAAAAAAGGAAATGAACTATTTTAATCTCAGAAACTTTGGGCGCCCAAAGTTTCCGAACCTTCAAAACCGCCCGCCCGGACATTTGGGCAAGCTGTATGGAACGATTAAATGATAATGTAGTGAGATTTCAGAGCAACGTACTGGCAGGAGCCGATATAATTATTGTTTTGGCAGGTACGCAGCAGGGAAACGGGAAAATTCAACCATTTTAAATTCGGCAAAACAGCTCGGGGGCCCCTGGCGGGAAATTGCCCCCCCGGCTGCCCCAATTTGCCCGCCAGCCCAATCTGTTTTGCCGAGAATGACAAGTTGAATTTCTCTGATCCCCGGCGTAGGGAAATGTTATGCCCATCGGGTATGAGGATTCCTGGCAGGGCCAGATGTAATTGTTTTTCTGATAAGTAAATACATAATATAAAAACGGGGAAATTCAATCGTAATGAGTATAAAAGGTGGTATCGGAATTGAAGCAGGGGAGTTGTTTATCTATTTTCGAGTTCGGACTTGATTTCGTGGAGGAGGTTGATGGCCTGGAGGGGGGTAAGGTTGTTGAGGTCGGTGTGGCGGAGTTTTTCGAGGAGGGTATCGGGGGGGGTGCTGTCGAAGAGGAGTAATTGGCCGTCGGGATTTTGATCTTCAAGGCGGCCGCCCAGTTGAGGGACGTGGGCTTCGCGGGAGAAATTGGTTTCCAGTTCCTGGAGGATTTCCTTACTGCGGGTAAGGACGCGAGGAGGGATGCCGGCTAACTGAGCGACATGGATACCGTAGCTTTTGTCGGTGCGGCCGGGGATGATTTTGTGGAGGAAGACGACTTCGTCTTTCCATTCTCGGACGGCGACGTTACAGTTGGTGACGTTTTTAAGAAGGTCGGCGAGTTCGGTGATTTCGTGGTAATGGGTGGCAAAGAGAGTGCGGCAATTAATGTTGGTGGCGATGAATTCAGTGATGGCCCAGGCGAGAGCGAGGCCGTCATAGGTGCTGGTGCCCCGGCCGATTTCGTCGAGGATGACGAGTGATCTATCGGTGGCATTGTTAAGGATATTGGCGGTTTCAATCATTTCGACCATGAAGGTTGACTGGCCGCGAGTGAGTTCGTCGCTGGCCCCGACACGAGTGAAGATGCGGTCCACCAGTCCGATCTGAGCGGATTGGGCAGGGATGAAGCTGCCCATCTGGGCCATGAGTACCAAAAGGGCGGTTTGGCGGATATAAGTGCTTTTACCACTCATGTTGGGGCCGGTAATGATGATCAGGTCACCGGAATTGTTGCCGAGATCAACATCGTTGGGAACGAAACGTGAAGCAAGGGCGACGTCCAGGACGGGATGACGACCTTCGATGATTTCCATGTCCTTGTCGGTGTGCATCCGTGGGCGACAGTAGTTGCGATGACGGGCGATATCAGCGAGCGCGGCGATAACATCAATACGAGCCACGGCGTCGGCGACCTGCTGGAGGAGAAGGGTCTGGGCAGCAATCTGGTCACGGATTTCATGAAAAAGTTTTTCCTCCAGCTCCCGGCTGCGCTGCTGAGCGGTCAGGGCCTCGGTTTCATAGCGTTTGAGTTGGTCGGTGATATAACGTTCGGCGTTTTTCAGGGTTTGTTTGCGGACAAAATCGGGGGGGACGTTTTGACTTTGGATCAGAGAGACTTCGACGTAATAGCCAAAGACCTTATTAAAACCCACCTTGAGATTATTGATTCCGGTTTGCTCGATAAGCTGTTTCTGATATTGAGCCAGCCAGGTGCGGCCGTCCTGGCAGAGGCTGCGAAGTTGATCGACTTGCTGGTTATAGCCGGTGCGGATAACTCCACCGTCGCGGTAGCCGATGCCGGCGTCAGGGTCGATGGCCGCATCGATGAGGTCGGCTACCGGTTCGAGAGTGTCGCATTGCTCGGCAAGCTGAGAAATCAGGGGGGAAGAACATTGGCCGAGTGTCGATTTTATTTGAGGCAGCCGGCGTAAGGTGCGTCCCAGGCCAATCAGGTCGCGTGGGGTGGCACGTTTGGTGCTGACGCGAGCGGTAATACGTTCAATGTCGGAGAGATCCGAGAGGAGTTTTCGGAGATCATCGCGAACCGTATCCATCTGGACGAGTTCGGCGACGGCATCCTGACGTTTTTCGATGGTGGGGAGATCATTAAGCGGGTAACATACCCACAGACGTAATTTGCGGGCGCCCATAGCGGTCATGGTTTCATCGAGGCTGTGTAATAATGAGCCGGAAACCGCGTTGTCACGAATGGTACGCTGCACTTCCAAACTGCGAAGAGTGGTCTGGTCAAGCTGAAGGAACTTGTCACGGGTGACCCGGCGCAGGCTGGTAATGTGTTTGAGGGCGACCTTCTGCGTTTCGTGCAAATAATCGAGCACGGCACCGGCAGAAGCGATGCTGCAGTCGGGCCGAGCAAAACCGAAGCCCTCCAGAGAAGCAGTGGAAAAATGTTTTTGAAGAGATTCCATCGCCTGGCGGGGGTCAAAGACCCAGCCGGGCCGGGTGGTTATGGTGATGGGAATTAATTCCTTGATCTGATCAAGAAATTTGGGAGAGATAGCGTTGGGCTCTTCACTAATGACGCATTCGGCAGGGCGGAGGCGGACCAGTTCGTCCAGGAGGTAACGAGCGTCCACCGTCTGAGCGAAAAACTGTCCGGTGGATAATTCGACCCAGGCCAGGCCGGCGACCGGATTAGATTGGGGTGAAGGGGTATCTTTGCCGGTAAAGGAGCGGTCAAAACAGACGGCAGCGAGATAATTGCCTTCATTTTCATCGAGCAGGGAATCTTCGGTCAGCGTGCCCGGGGTGATCAGGCGGACGACGTCACGTTTGACGACGCCTTTGGCAAGGGCGGCGTCTTCCATTTGCTCACAGACAGCGACTTTATGGCCCGCTTTTATTAACTTCCCGAGATAATTGTCCGCGGCGTGGAAGGGGACGCCGGCAAGAGGGATGGGATTCTCGCCTTTGCTGCGACTGGTCAGGGCGATGCCCAGTTCCCGGGAGCAGATATGGGCGTCTTCATAGAAGGTTTCGTAAAAATCACCCATTCGGAAAAACAGGATCGCGTCGGGATACTGTTGTTTAAAGTGATGATACTGCCGCATGGCGGGAGTAAGCTTTTGGTTGTCTTTCGGTTGGCCCATGTATTTTACTCGTACAGGAAAGCTGAGGTAAAATCAGGTAATGAATTGTAGCGATCGTGAGAAGATTAACAAGTTATTTATACCCATCGGGTAAAAGAATTCCCGGCAGAGCCGATTATAAGCGCTTTGCGAAAGATTGAGTCACGAAATCACGGACATGGCATTTTCAGGTGGGACAGGTATAAGTAAAAAAATAACCGAGAAAGTGCTTGATGTTGAAACTAATAATTGGTAATAAGGAACAGTTAGTGCGTTTTCGCACTTTTTCTTGCGTAATGTTATTACGCAACGTATAGACAGGGCCTTAGTAGTGAATTTGTCTCATTATTAACAACTTCGAGTTGTTTTTCGAAAGTTAATAAAAAACTCCTGTTGTTCTAAAGGCCCTGTGGAATGAAATATTGGGCCGCAAAAACTGCGAAAGTTAACTAAACAAACAAATATGCAAAAAAGAATTACGGAGGCTCAACGCATGAAGTCAGTACTCGCGCTCTGCTGTATTTTGCTGCTCATGGGAACATCATACCCTTGCCGGGCAGGCTTTAAAGTTACCAAGGTTTGTGACAGTGTGGTCGATGCTAAGGCTCTTACCCTCAAGGACTCAGTCGGCGGTTTCAAGGCCACCAAGGATTTGTACGGCGGTCCCAATATCAACGCCGTACATTGTGCGCAGGACGTGGTGGTAACCCACGGCAAATATCAATATGTGGGATACTATGACGCCAAGGCCCGCCTCGCTCTGGCGAGGAGAAAACTGCCGGCAGGTGATTGGGAGAGCATTCGTTTCGCGGACTATATTTTTAAGTCCAACGACGATCATAATACGATTTGTATCGGCGTCTGTCCAAACGACGGAACGATACACATGGCCTTCGACCACCACGGCAATCCGCTCCACTATCGTGTCTCGCAGAAAGGCGCCGCCACCGATCCTGAAAGCGTCCGTTGGGACGCGTCTCTCTTCGGGCCGGTCATTTCGGAGCTGGAAAAAGGCAAGCGGCTTCGCTCGATCACCTATCCCCGCTTCTGGCAAACACCGGAAGGGAACCTTCAGTTTTGCTATCGGATAGGCTGGTCAGGAGGGGGTGATCGGATACTCGTTGACTATGACGGGCACAAAGGGACATGGAGCAATACGCGTCAAATAGACTCACGGCGAGGACATTTTCTGGACACCTTCAGCCCTAGCCCGTCCAGATGTTCGTACCCCAACGGTTACAACTACGGTCCCAAGGGAAGACTGCATGTGACCTGGACCTGGCGTGAACGCAGCCAGGGGCCGAATCATGACATAATGTACGCTTACAGCGAAGACCGGGGCAAGACCTGGCTCAATAATCAAGGTGAAAAGTTGAAAGATCCGCCGCACATCGGTTCGGCCGGTATCCAGGTTGTCGATATCAGCCGTAAGTACTCGCTCATGAACACACAGGCGCAAGCGGTGGACTCTCAGGGGCGGATTCACGTCGTGATGTGGCATACCACCGACGCAACGCTTAAGGCCGCGAACATGAAGCGCGAAACCGGGTCTGGCGACGTGCAGCGCTGGGGCCCACCGGACGCTCGCCGCTATCATCACTACTGGCGCGCCAAAAACGGAGTATGGCAACACCGGGAACTGCCGTGGGTGTCAGGCACCATAGCCAAGCTGTTTATTGACGCTAACGACAACGCTTTTTTGGTCTATGGGGCGAAGAAAAGCCCAGACATTCCCGTGGAGATACATGATCTGGATCACAACTGCACAATTGCCGCCGCTACGGGCAAGTCCAAATGGAAAGACTGGCAAATAATCCATGCGGAAAATGAATCCTTCCTGAGTGATATGCTCGGAGACCTGTACCGCTGGCAGAATGAAGGTGTGCTTTCAATCATCGTGCAGGAGACACCGAAGGTACCGGGTGAGTCGACGCCACTGCGGATTCTGGATTTTTCCTTTGAGTACGAATAAGAAGGTGCGATTTCGCACTTTGTACTGCGTACGGCTAAATCTGTGGGGGCTTGGATTGCTTCTGTTACAGCAGAGGTGAGTTGGGAAATGTAAGCTTTCGCTATGTACACACAACACTGACAGGAGAACGGCAATGAAGATAAAAGGTATGATGATTACAGCGTTGTTGGTTTTGATGTTTAGTCCCTGTTCGGCCGAGGTTATCTTTGAAGAAAACTTTGAATCGGCCGAAGACTACCAGCGCAGGTGGCAGGTGGCGACAGGAATTTCGTCGACACGTTGGACACTTGGAGGTTGGTCGCTGGTCGAGTCCGAGATCGACGGTCGCAAGACAAGGGTCCTTGACGTCAAAGGCGGCTTCGAAGGCCTGAGTGTCCGAGGGGGCCTCGGTGATTTCGACTATGAGGCTGATTTTCGCATCGTCAACGAAGGGGGGGGATTCCTGTTTCGGGCGCAGGACAGCGACAATCTGTATATGCTGTGGTTCGGGGCCGACGGTTTCCTCTATGCCCACACCAAGAAACAGGGAGAATATCAGGCGACAAACGGCAAGGCATACGTCAAAGTGCCGCTGGCACGCCGCCTCCCGCCAGGGAAATGGTGCCACGTGAAGTTTGAGGTGCGGGGCAACCACTTCAAGTGTTACATCGGCGATCGTCCCGGCCGGGTGGAACTGGCCGCTGAGTGGGAAGGAAAGCATCCTTATCGTGGCGGACGCTTCGGGTTCTGTTGTGTAGATGATGAGCACGTTCAGGTGGACAATATTCGCATTTCTACCAGCGAGCCGGTGGGGCCCGAGCTTGCCATCGAGCCGCCCGCCCTGCCGCGGATGATCGTCACCGGGGAGCCCTTCGACGTCAAGGTCCACATCTGCAATACCGGCTGGAAGGCGACGTCGAATCTACGGGGCACGCTCTCTTTGCCGGCGGGTCTGGAACTCTTGCAAGGCAGTCCGACGCAGGCGTGCGCGACCTTGGAATCCGGTGCCGTCGGTGACCTTTTTTGGAGGGTCAAGCCAACCAAGACCACGGCCGCCCGGATGCAGATCACGGTGACTTGCGACGGCCTGCCGGCCTCCGAAACGATACCCGTTGACTGTGTGGTCAACCCGGCCTTACCAGCGGTATCGGCCCAGCCGGCCAAACAAGCAGCTGCGCGGATGGATGCTCACGGCAACGTCATTCTCGAGAACCAGAATCTGCGTATGGTCTTCCTGAAGAATCCACAAGGCTACGATGCTGCTGTGATTTCGGTTTACAAGGGTAATCATCAGTGGCGGCAGATGGCGGTCAGTCAGCCCATCGGGCACGTTGCCTATCGCACCAGCGGCGGCTTGGATGTCGAATCGGATATTGTGCCGACCAGCGGCGAAATTCTGGATGACGGGGGGCCTCTGGCCCAGGTTCGCTTCGCAGCCGAAAAAATCGATGAGGATGGTGCCTGGTGGAATTTCGTCTATAGCTTCCAGATCGAGTCTGGAAAAGACACTATTCGAATTCACTATCAGACCTGGTGCAACAAAGACAGGCAGTTATTGTACTTTCAGGGTCCCGACCTATATGCCGGGGACGGGAGCTTTGGCGTACGTAAGCACCTGGCGCTCTTTCCGGGCCTGGAATACCTCGAATCGCACGAACAGTCGTCGTCCGAGCGGGACATGGATCAGCCCTATGCCAATCGCTATGCGCCGCATCCGTACAGGATCACGGTACCGTTGATGGCCGTCGAGGCCGACAACGACCTAGTCGGCCTGATATGGGATCCTCTGCAGAAATGGGATGGTGAACATTTTGTTCCCTCGGCGAGATTTGCCTCGCCCAACTTCAAGGACCATCAGGACAACCATCTGATGGGCCTGTTCCTGCCTTCGATAGCTGAGTTTGTGTCGGAAAACTCCGACCGTGCCGCGAACCCTTATCCGCTGGCGGCGAATAAGAAGATTGCGCTTGAGGCCCATATCGTGGCAGAGGCTAGGGCGGAAGTGCTTGATATGCTAGATCACTACTTCGCGGCCTACGGCATGCCGGAAAAGATCGACATGCCCATCACGTATGACGAGGCCCTGGAATTGGGTAGAATCGGTTATATGGAATCCGTGTATGACAGCGAAGCCCGGGGAATCAAACTTGGGGAATGGCCCGGATCGCCAGCCTATCCGGCCCCCGGAGCCATCGCCATTTTGTGGCGTTTATCTCTCGATGTCCAGGACCCCGCCCGAAAGAAAATGATCCGAGACCGCGTCGACCTGATGGTGGAACGGGCGCTGGAACGGGAGGGAGTGAAGGGTCTGACCGACTGGCTCGACGGGCGCGGTGTTCCCTATAGTACCGAATTCCCCGCCGCCTGCGCCGTCCGAAGCCATCTGTTGCCTTTTTACATCGGGCATCTGGAAGGTGCCCTGGCGGCCTGGAAAGAACGCGTCTATCAGGAGCTGATCGACAAACAGCGCGACGACGGCAGTTGGGAATACCTCGGCGACATGAGGACCGTGGTCAAACAGGGCGATAACATCGTCAACGGAACCATGGTGGAACTGACCGGCGGAGTACTGAAGTATGCCCGTATCACCGGTGACGAGCGGGCCCTGAAGTCCGGCATGAAGGCTTTGGAGTATATGGAGCGATTCATCGTGCCTCGCGGTTTGAATACCTGGGAGGTCGCCAAGCACACCCCGGATATACAGGCCGCAGGTTTGGCAGTGTGGTGCTATCTGGAAGCGTATCAGATTACCGGTGAGCAGCGTTATCTCGAGCAGGCCAAGTATTGGGCGAAAACCGGTGTTCCATTTGTGTATTTGTGGGAAGCGCCGGACCGCCCGGTCATGCATTATGGCACGATCCCCGTCTTCGGCACCACCTATCGTCGCCTAGTCAGCTGGATGGGCCAGCCGGTACAGTGGTGCGGTTTTCCCCACGGATACTGGACACTGAAGCTCGCCGAGTACGACCGGAGCTTTCCGTGGCGGGCCATCGGCGAGGGGCAGTTGGACAGTTGCATAGAGCAAATGTTGATGGTTCGGGAGTCGAAACCCGGAATGTATCTGGATGCGCTAAGTCTCGTCGGAAAATACCACGTCGGAGGCGCGGGTTTTGAACCGGAGCTCTATATGAAGGGCATTTTTCTTCTGGGCGGCCAGGGTGTCGAGGTGGATACCAAAGTCTTGCACGAAGGCGGCAGACGCATCCATGTCAGCACCGGCGCCGTCCTGAAATCCGCCGAGGTTGCCGATGGGGGTCAAAGCGTCAGCTTTGAGCTTGAGTACCCTGCCGGTGAAATCAGCTATTCGACCGTTGCCGGTATGAGTAGTGATCTCAAGGTCGAAAAAGACGGCCTCGTTCTGGACCGGACCAAAGACCTGGAAGCCGCCGGTGAAGGCTGGAAAGTGAACGCTGACGGCCTGCTCCTGTTGAAGATCAAGCAGGGCAAGCCGACGGTGACAATCGATGTTGCTAAACAGTAAATAACGGTGCGAAACAAGATCCTCAGGCACCAGGAAAGGAGCACGCCTATGTTTTCGGCGAGCCAAGTGTTGCGATTGAAGGAAGGGGCCTACGACGAGTATAAGCGTCGTCATGATGAACTCTGGCCCGAAATGGTAGAGATGATGAACTCGCTGCGTATCAACATGGTTATTTATCGTTACAAGGAGCTGCTTTTCCTGTTCGGCACAGCGCCGGACGAAAAGGCCTGGAAGGATATGGAAAGCCATCCTCTTACTCCGCGTTGGGATAAGTATATGTCGGAAGTTCTTGAACTCGTCGAAGACGACAAGTATTACGTGGATCTTCCCTGTGCCTTTAAGTTCGGCGACTTTGCCGCCGAATAAGAAAGTTTTCATCACGACGATTACGTCATATTGCAGAAAAAGGTTACTCAATGGCTTTTATTCTAGGTCTTCTGTACAACACGCTGGGCGCTTTCAGCGCGGCAAGCCTTTATATACCATTCAAGAAGGTACGCGGCTGGGCGTGGGAAACGTACTGGAACGTTGCTAATACACTGGCTTATGCCGGGGCGCCGGTGGTCTTCGCACTGATTACTGTACCCCAACTTTGGACAGTGCTGCGTTCTTCACCGCTGAACAGTATCGTTGCTTGTTGCAGCTTCGGTTTCTGTTGGGGAATCGGCAATCTGTTGTGGGGGCTGTCGATACGCTATCTTGGACTTTCCCTCGGTTATGCCATGACGCTGGGATATTGCGCCGCTTTTGGCACGATTATACCGCCTATCTATAACGGGACAATCGGCGAAATGCTCGGCAAAACATCTGGTGTGGTCACTTTGGGCAGTGTGGTCGTATGCCTTGCGGGCATTGCCGTTTGCGGCTGGGCCGGTTCGGTCAAAGAACGAGAACTATCGCCAGAGCACAAGAAGAAAAGCATCGAAGAGTTTCATTTCACAAAAGGTATGGTGGTGGCCCTGCTATGCGGGATTACGAGTGCCTGCTTCGCGTTCGCGATCGAGGCAGGCAAACCCATTGCCGATAAAGCATTGGAGATGGGCACCAATTCTAACTTTGTGAACAATCCGGTTTGCATGCTCGCGTTGGGTGCAGGAGCGATTTCCGGTTTTATCTGGTGCGTGTTTCTTAATATCAAGAATCGAACGCTGGGAGACTATTGCCGAATCAGCCAGACGCCGTTTATCTCGAATTACGTGCTATGTACCTTGTCGGGCGTCGTGGCGTACTTTGGCTTCATGTTCTATGGAATGTGTACTCCGAAGATGGGGGAATATGATTTTGCCAGCTGGAGTATCTATATGGCCCTGATTATCGCCTTTAGCAATATATGGGCCCTGTTGTTCCGCGAATGGAGGGGCTGCAGCAAAGGCACGCTGATGACTATCGTTCTGGGCATAACCATACTATTAGCATCGGCTGTCATGACGAGCCTCGGGGCCTACCTGGCGCTGGACGGCAAGTAATGGATAAGAGAGAATTAGGATGATGTGCGTTTTCGCACTTTTTCTTGTGTTATATTTTAAAGCAAAGTATTGACAGGGCCTTAGTAATGCATTTTACTTTTTTTTACCGCTTTCGGAGCATTTCCCGAAAATTAATAAAAAACTTCTGTCACTCATAAGGCCCTGTTGAATGAAATATTGGGCCGCAAAAACTGCGATAGTTAACATGATTAAAAATATTAATAAAGACGTTTTTTCCTTGAAGTCTCGGTTTTCCGTTTCTGCCATACACGAGATATCCTTGCGGATTTTGGCTGAAATCGGGATTCCCATCCCCTCTGAAAAAGCGCTGGATATCCTGCACTCGCTCGGCTGTAAGGTCGATACCAACGCGAAAAGGGCCTTTATCGCCGAAGAGGTGATTGCGGAATCCCTGAAGAAGACCCTCCCGCAATACGGACTCTATGACCGCTCGGCAGAAAAGGAGATTCTTCTCGGCGGGGACAACGTGGCGTTTATGAGCGGTGCGGCTGCCATTCGGGTAAGAGACTTTGACGGGAGCTATCGCGAATCGACGTTGAAAGATCTGGCGGAGATGACCCGACTGCAGGACTCGCTGAGCAATCTCGACGTGATGCACGAGTTGGTCGAAGCCTCCGACGTTGCCCCGTCGACATTCCGCGTGGACATGGCCGCGGAGATGTTCAAAAACACCACCAAGCCCTGTGCCTTTGTGGTGGAAAAGGCCCAAGAGGTGGATGATATCTACCAGATGGCCCTGGCCATTCGAGGCTCAGAGGAATCACTGCGGAACAAACCCCTATTCACGATCCACGATATTTCCGCAGACAGTTCGCTGGGGATCATCCAGGAAGGCTGTGAAGCGATGATGAAATGTGCCGAGCGGGGAATCCCCACGGGCCTGGCGGCCTATCCCGTGATGGGGATGACCGGGCCGGTTACCCTGGAAGGCGCGCTGGCTATGGCGAATGCCAATGTTCTGGCAGCACTGGTCATCGTTCAGCAGATCAATCCCGGCAATCCTTTCCTATATATGATTATGGCCGGCTCCACCGACATGCGCAACGCTGAAATGGTCGCCGCGGCTCCCGAAATCTGGCAGTACTACATCGCCGGGCAGAAGATGGCCGAGTATTACGGCCTGCCGAGCCAGTGCATTGTCGCTGCCGATGCGAAGCTTTCCGACGTTCAGTTGATGCTGGAAAAGCTGCCCGGCATGTTGATCTCGGTTCTGTGCGGCATCAATCTCATCCACGGATCGATCTGCGAAATGGACAGCATGAACTGCGCCAGTTTCGAGCAGATATTGATAGACGACGAGATGATTTCCATGATCAAGCAGTTGGCAACCGATCCCCATTTCTTCCGCGGGGAGATAGATCAAGACACTGTTTTCAATGATATTCGAGAATCGCTGGACGCCCCGATGTGCTTCATGGGCAGCGACGTCACGATTGAGCAGTTCAAGACGCAATTGTGGACCAGCAGTGTCATCTCCAGGCAGAATTTCGCCCGCTGGCAGGCCGACGGCATGAAAAGCATGGCCGATCGCGCCCGACAAAGAGCCCAAGAGATTCTCGCCCAATACGAGGTCGCTCCGCTCGATCGGGCCGTGTTGCGAGAAATCAACCAGATCGTCGAAAAAGCACACATCCGATCCAAATCGCAGCCTTAGGGGTAAACAAGCTCAAGCAATTTTCCGGGAATCTGTGCATTTTTCCGAGGTGCTTTTATGGTGTTCTCGACAGGTGCATTGAGAAAGTCAAGATTTTCCTGGATACTGGAGAGAATTTCCAGATTTTCGTTTTCATTCAGATAGAAAGCATTTTTCAATACGTTTTTGGGCATCAAACGTCCCTGTTTGTCGAAAGCAATTATGATTTTGGGATTGTAAGTGTCCAGGGGATTGTGGCTTGTTACCAGAGCTATCTCACCGGTTTTCATTTTCAACCGCAGTCCTATCGGGAAAGGCTGGACGACCTGGGTTAATGCGTTGGTAATGACCGGATCGTAAAATTCCCGATACTTGCCGCGTGTCATTTCATGAAAAACCACCGTTGGACTTTTTCCTTTTTTATTTTTTTTATTGAAGGTGGCGGCACAAAAAGCGTCCGCTACGCGAACAATCCGAGCATAGACGTTGATTTTATCATTGATCAGACCTCTCGGGTAACCGCTGCCGTTCCAGTTTTCATGATGATTGTGGACAATTGCCGCAGCCATCGATGGTATTTTTTCCCGCAACATTTCATAACCCCAGACCGGGTGACGCCGAATTTGGGAAATTTCCCGGGGGGACAGGCATTTGTTTGTCTCCCAGTATCGTTTTAGGGGGATCATGCCTATATCATGGAAAAAAGCCCCCATCGCCAGGGGGGTGAGGCTTTTGGCATTGGTAACATTTACGGAACTGCTGTGATTTCTTTCCTGTTTGATATAGTCAATAATTTTCTCCCCGATAATTATGCTTAAATACATAACGTTGGCGGTATGGCAGGCCAGATAATCCTCATCGTTTACTTCATTTGTCAGGATTGCGGTTTTGATCGGATTGGACTGGATATAAGTTAGATTTCTAATGATTTCCAGGCGGATATTGGCGATTTTTTCCTCGTCAAGTTCCGCTTGATTCAGGACATCCTCGCGAAGTTGGCCGAACAGTGAGAAGATATTTTTCCGAATGGTCATCGAGCTTTTAATATCAAAGCTTCGATCTTCGAAATCCACCAGGTTATCAATTCTGGGGATCATTATGGATATCACCTGATGAGGGTATTTACTCCTGATGTACTCTATATCCTGAACTGTCAGCTGCCAACCTTTGGGCAGAACTACCTTATAGCCGAAGTAAAAATCTTCCGCCAGGCACATCGTTGGCTTTATTTCGTTCATCCGTAATAAAAGCGGCATATTTGTCCTTTTTTGCCTGTTTTTCCCTGTGGATAATAAATTCTAACGGTAAAAACTGCGAAAACTAACTTTTATAAACATCGGCTATTATCAAATAGTCCTTAATATACCCATCGGGTATGAAAATTACTGGCAGAGCCCGATGTAATTGTTTTCTGGATAAATATATACATAACGGGAAAACGGAAAAATTCAATCAGAAGCAGTATAGCTCCCGGGGGAGAGTGCGACTGCGCACTTTTTCTGGTGTGAGATTATAGCGCGACGTATTGACAGAGCCCGATGTAATTGTTTTTCTGATAAGTAAATACATAACACGAAAGCGGGAAAACGCAATCGGGATGAGTATAGATTGGGCTCTGCCGGGCATTATCGTAAATATGGGGTAAAAACCGGTTAAATCAGGTTTTGCATTTTTATCGGAGTTCGGTTAAACTTATAAATCAAGCCCATGCCGGGCCAATTTTATACCCATCGGGTATGAGAATTCCTGGCGGGGCCCGATGTAATTGTTTTTTTTGACAAGCAAATACATAATACAAAAACGGAATAACTCAATCGCGATGAATATAATCCCGTTACGGAGGATATGGTGATATGTACAACCGCTGTTTTTTTCATGGCAGATTATCGGCCATGGCCTTGTTAAGTTTGATGTTAATCACTATGGTCGGCTGTACTAATAGTACCGATCATATGCGTAAGAGATTGGGTGCCATAACCGACGCTCGACTCGTTCGGGTAATAAACGATCATTGTGCCGCTACGGGTGGCCTGGAAACCTGGGCGCAAACCGACCAAATAAACGGCAAAGCTATTGCGACGATCCTTGATCAGCATGGTTCCCAGACTTATATCGATCAAAAGCATCGGATATTTTTGGGCGAACAACCGGCGATCGAGATTTCCGGTATAGCTCCTTTGGGCACAAAAGTGGAAAAAATGGATCCCAGCGGCCAGGTCAGCATAGTAAAAACCGATGGCAAAAAGACTGTTGAAATACAAAATTGGAAAGCGCAGTTCGATTCGGCACTCAATATGCGTTTATTACTCCAGGCAGTTATCAGCCCGGCCGCTTTATTGGGGGAAGAGGTCAACCTGGATTACCTCGGCACCGAACGCGTCGCCGGGCGGCTCTGCCATAAAATTGGAATCACCGGCGGCCTGCTTGGGCGTCCTCAAGAACCTCTGGACACATCCAAAGACCTGATGGTAGTCTGGATTGACGTTCAGGAGAACCTGGTTTCTCATTTATGGCTACGCTACCATACCATAGAAGATAACAAGACTTTGGGGTATCTCGCTGCCAACGTCTCGGATTATCGATCCGTTTCGTCACAATTGATCCTGCCCTTTAATATCGAATATGTTTTTAGCGACAAGTATCAGCAGTTTCACCGAAAGCATTATCTGGTTATGGAATTCAGCCAATGGCAGGGAATCACCGAAGACAAAGGTATGTTCCAAAAATTGCTGAATAAATAACCGATAGGCCAGAATCAAGTTTCACTACCCGATATGTATCCACTGGGTATGCGCATCGACAGGGCCTTTAATAATGGTTTTTTTTTGCCATTTTCCGGACATTTCCCGAAAATTGTGCTTTATGTGGTATAGGTATTGATGGGTACAGATAATACGCCAGATAAATTACTGCACACCTCTCAAGCTGCGGCAAAGGCCGGTGTTTCCAGGCAGACCCTGCAATATTACCTTATGGTAGGGCTTGTCGAACCATTTCGCCGCACGCCCAGCGGCCAACAGCTTTTTGATGAAAAATCCATCGAGCGCATCAGGCTGGTCAAGAAACTCAATAACAGTGGTTATCCCCTGCGTGAAATCCGCGAAATCTTTCTGCGTGGCAAAGGGACGTAAAGTTACCGGCAATCGATTCCGGGCAAGTTCTACTCATCGCGATTGTGTTATTCCTGCCACCAGATCAATCGTTGATGGTAATGTCGATAGAGAAGCCCGATAATGCGCATAGCGTAGATGAAAGCGGCGAGTTTGACGATGCTTAAAAGAACTGTTTGGCAAAGTATCCGGAGATTAATATTGGCGAAATTAAGTTCTTCACTCGGAATATTGGTCAGATACCATATTGCACCGGCCCCCAGCAATGCTAACCAGCATTTCAGATAGGGTTTCCACACCGGTAAAATAGAACGGATTATCTGGTCCGGTCGTTTTAAAAAATACAACCCGTCTCCCCAGGCCATCACCAGCATTACCATCGGCCAAAAAAACACTCCAAAAATTACCAGCCCCCACAGCGCGATATGAATGTCGCTCCCTGCTGCCGCGGCATCCTGTTGACCGGTGATGACGGCATAAGCCACAGACAAAATCAGGGCCGGGGCAAAGGTATACAATGCCGCACTAAAAAAAAGAAAAGCCCCCCGAACCACATCGTCCCAGATATTGTCAAACCAGAAAACGGGCGGCAAAAAATCGCTGTGATCGGCGGTACAGATAATCACCTGGAAAAGATAAGAGCAGACAAATCCCAAAATCACAAACTTGAGCGGATAGATAATACAAGCCATACACGCGTTCGGCAGAGGGAAGTCCAGGCAGAGAATAAAAAAACAGATCAAAGCAAAGGCGACACAATCCCCTCCTGATCGAATCGGGGTTGTCAGTCGCAGCAGGTCTTTTTGAAACTTATGGTCGCAGGCAAGTTGGTCGGCCTGAATTTCTTCGGCGGAAGGAGGCTTTTCTGTCTCATGTTCCCGGGGCATGATGGGGATAGGAACCGAAGCCGGAGCCGGGGCGGATATGTCCGGCCAGATATCATCCTCAGGCATATCATCCCCAACGGCTTTATCGGCGATTCGATCGTTTTCCTCCGGGGTGAGATTTTCAGATTCGGCTGTCGTTGGCACATAGATTATATGGTCACACTGTTCGCATCGAACAGACCGACCTGGGTAACGATCGTCAAACTGACAAATATGACGGCATTTCTCACAGCGGACCGTAACAAGCATAAATGCCTTCTCATCCCCGGTTCGGGCCCTAAAGTGCGGTTTCGCACTATTTTCTGGTATATTACTGGTCTATATTGTCACAAATATAAGTGGCAACGGGATAACGAGTTTTCGTTATACGTTGTCCGGCTATCCTTTATCGATGATAAAATCATCGTTCGGATCGATATCTTCCAGATTGCCCTTAAAAGAACTACCCACACTCCCGTCATAATAGAAGCCAAATAATTGGCCACTGTTATCACTGAAAATATCATTGCCGTTGATACGGGAGTTTGTCGCAGTACCACTTTTTTCCGGAGGGCCGCTGTGCAGAATTCCCAGGCTGGCGTAGATGGGATCAGCCATCACACCGATAGCGACATGGGAATTACGATAATCCCCACCGAATCGGAAACTCCCCAGTTGCCCGCCGACCAATCCCGGATCCCCGGCCCCGACCATGCCGTCCAGGCCGATGTCATAACCGGCTAAAACATAACTGTCAATTACATCTGTTTTCACTTTAACGGTGCCGATACTGTCGGCCACACTAACCATCGATTCGTCCATGACCAGGGCGTTGATATTTTTAATGCTTTGTGCCCGGATGGACCCCGAGAGAACCCCCTTTTCGACGTTTATCGTCTTGATATTTTCCTGGGCCAGGACCATTCCGGTTATACCGTTTTTGGCCTGGACCAAAGCAATATCACCTGTCTCCGCCACCACCATGCCATTAATGGCGCCGGATTTACTGATTACTTTACCGATATCGGTCTGAGCCTGGATGACACCGTCTATATTACCTCTGACATTAACTTGACGGATGTCCCCGGCGGAGGTTGCGAAATCGGCGCCCAGGTTGCCGGCGGAAATATTAATTTTATTGATCTGGGATGCCTGAACTGATCCGCCGGCATAGGATTTGGCTTGGAAGGTCTTGATTCTGCTGTCGGTCAGGCCGAAATTGACGGCGTTTCCAATTTCCCTGGCTTGGATGGTCATGGGTCTGGAGGACGACTGGGCGAGATTAACCTGCACGTTGTTTTCAATATTATTCAATTTAAGGCTGTTTAGTGAGCCGTCGATATCAATGGAGTTATTAATTGTGACCTGGGGAGCCTGGATAGAATTGATGCTACCCTCGACAATAAGATCGCCAATGGTTGTTTCGCCATTGGTGGAGATTTTCAGTTTTGTTTTAGAGTTGGTGTTCTGCAGGATTAATCTGGCTATGTCGGCTCCGTTAGCGGCGCCGTTATTTAGATAGAGCAATCCGCTGCCGTTGTCGATTTTGATGGTTACTTGATCACCATTTTCGTCATAGAACGGATAGTTGAAATTCGAGTTGATGAATATTTTTCTTCCTTCGCTCTCCGCTTCCAAGCCAACTATAGTCGTATTATACTCATCCAGGTCATTATTGTTCAACTGAAGAAACGCCTCCACGGAGCCGACAAGTTTCGGTCGGTAAAAAACCTCAACCTCTCTGCTTTGTCCGGGCGGCACTATCAGGTCGCCGTTCAGGTTCAGTTCGAACTGTTCGGTCGCAGCAGTTACCTGGCCGCCGGCATCGACGAACGCCCAGTCCCTGACAACCAAATCGGCGGCGCCCGGATTGGAGATTTCAATTGTTTCACTGCTTTTACCGCCGATATTGGTGGCGTCGAATACAACCGAAGTCGCGGGCATATGGATTTCCGGTGCATTCACCGTAGCCGACAGGTCCAGAGCGATCGTTTCTATATCTCCGTTCACCAGAACCTGGCCCTGATAATCTATCGAACTTATATCCTGAAATTCGCTGATATCCATTACCGAGGCATCGAAAGTCACATAGACTCTCACCGCATTGGGTGGGGATATGGTTTGGTCAAAGCTAAGCGAACCGTCCGGTTCAAGAACAGCTCCATCGGCAGAAAGTGTAAAACCATCCCCGGTCACGGACACGCTACTTAGAAACAAATCCACTTCATTGGGAATAATGAGGAAAGAATCCGTAGAGGTGGTTTGGTCGGCATGGTGCTCGTATGTTACCGAACCCAGATCGATGTGGAGTTCATCCGTTCTGGTCTGGATGGTCGCTCCCGGCTGCTTGGCGTTACCGATAAGTTCCAGGCTGTAATTTCCGATATCCGTGACGATATTCAGGATAGCGTTCGAATATCTTTCCGCCTGGGCCAGGAACTCTACCTCCAGAAAACGGCTTTGTCCGACAGGGATGGAAATGTCATCGCCGGAATTGTCAGGATCGTTTACTATATTGATAGCAAAATCTTCGGGATCAAGGCCGGTGATCGACCAGCCATGAACCGTCAATTCATATTCTCCAGTGTTGGCCAACTCCACTGTCTCGATAACCGGCTCTTCCGGATTGACTTTATGTTGGCCATAAGCCAGAATGTTGTCGTTAGATAAATCCGAATTTTCAAAGATGCTCAGGTTGGCTCTAACCGCCGAAGCGCTTAATTCGAGAGTGTAGGTGTATTTTTCCGTTCGGTCCGTACTGTTAATAATCAGTTTATCCGTGAAAGAGCCCGAGAAGTTGGATTCGAATACCACCGATACCTCATGCGAACTCCCCGCGGTCAGCGTAAACTGCTCGTTGACGAATCCGGGTGAGAAATCAAAAGGCCCATTTCCGTTATTTTCAAATCCGATATCGTTAACGAGCAGGTCGTGATTCCCGTTGTTGGTAAGGGTGAAAATAATCGGTTCGCTCGTTCGCCCTGCCTGGATGGCGCCGAATTCCAGTTTGTCGTCGTTGGCAGTTCCGGATTGCTCCGTGATTTCCAGGCTGGGTCCGGTCACCTTTCCGCTCAGTTCGAACATGTATTCTTTATCTTCACTGGTGAGAACGGTCAGCGTATCTGTAATTAACGGATCGTTACCCGGATTAAATGATTCCGGGATGAAAGTTACATGTATATTTCTACCCTGGTTGGGTTGCAGTTCAAAAGTGGGGTCTGTGATTTCCAATCTGTAACCGGAATTTTCTCCATTCCCCAGGTACATCTCTGTTATATTTACAGTTTCTTCTCCCCGGTTAAATACGGTAACGAATTCCGTCGGGAAGAATCTGCCGATTACACTCTGGCCAAAATCCAGTTTCCCGTCAAATTTTTCTTCTTCACTGTCCCCGACGGAATCAAAAACAATGGTGCTGTACGGATCAACGAAAATAGACTCGGTTATCCGATCATTATTGTTGTAAATCAGTTCGTCCAGGAGCTGATCCGGATTGGCCCGGGCAATAATGTAGTAATCGCCCTGCGTTACCTGCGGAATTTGCACCGTACCGGTAATAGTTGTCGATTCACCCGGATAAATCCTTTCTTCTCCCAGGGTAAATTCCAACTCGGTGTCCGATTGGGACAGCAGGATATCTCCCCCGTCCCAAACTTCATCGGTGCTGAGATAGAAAGCGTAATTGATGTCATAGGGATTCAGGATATGGGCCGGCCCCAGGTTTTGGGCCTCTATGACGACCGTCAAGGGCTTGCCTGATTGCACGAACTTCGGATGCGTCAACTCCGGAAACGCGATTGCCGTCAGAGTCATGTCCCCTGGCGTCCCTACTCCCTGCAGAGTTACCGTGTCGGAAGTACCCAGGTTGGTTTCCAGCGTAAGTGTTTCCTCAATATCACCGGTTTGCCGCGGGGTGAACCAGACCGGTATTTCCGCTGTCTCGCCCGGTGCCAGTTCCGTCAGCGAACCGGTTTGCGTGACGGTTAATTTATAATCGACGGGCTCATCCGAATCTGTCCATAAATCGGGGCATTCGACTCCCAGGTAATAACTTCCCGCAGCATAGAGTGTCAGATTATAGAGAGAATCATCCTGGTAGGTTTCATTAAGAAGCAATTCTCCGAATTCGTTATATAAACTAACTCCAATGGTGGAATCCCAATGGCTGGTTTCGGTCTCAATGGAAATTTCCGAGCCGTATTGAGCGTCGATACTATACCAGTGGAAGAAATTTTCGGCATTGAGGGTGTCGCCTTGAGATACCGATGTTTTATTCAATACCTGGCCAATAACGGTACTGCTGTTCTCTGAGAGAGGTATCTCCTGCAGGTCTCTGCGGGATCTCGATACGGTTAATTCGGTATTGCCATATAAATCATCGACTTCAACGTAATAGAGTCCGGTATAGGGCGCGGCGAAGGTCTGGTAACCTTCCCGGTAGCTACTATAGAACTGATTGCCTTGATCAAAGCCGGTGATTTCTTCTCCATACCGACTATATATTCTTATAACGCTATCCCAATATTCTGTTTGAACTGTTACCAGGCTGTCCTCTTGAGCGTCGAAATAGAACCATTCCACATACTGTTCGCTATCAAGGACAGCATTGACGGTAATCGGATTAACTCCGTCAAAAGGAATGAATCTCAGCGAGTTTTCTTCGGAATCATAACGATGGGGCCGTTGTAAAGTGTTCCCGTATTCGAGAGAGTAGTTTTCGCCGCTCAGGTCCAGATTATTGATGACAACCGGATCGTCGCCGATGTTAAACAGATACACATATTGTTCGGAGGAACTATTGCCGGCCGGAGTGTCGGGTGATGTCAGAATGAAATCATTGCCGGGTACGGTTGAGTCCAAAACAACGATTCCGGATCCGAAAGTTACTCGGTCGCTGATATAGCTGTTGTTGTCTTCGTCGGTTTCCACGATAAGATTGTCCGGATCGATCCAGGCCAAAACAAAATACTCCCCGGTGAGGTCTCCGGGAAGGGCAATGTTCGCGTTCACGGTGGCCCAGTTGTCCGCTCGAATCATACTCTCGATGGTAAGCTTATCCAATAGGGTATCAGTGTCGTCCAGGACGTCATCCGAACTCAGATAAAAATTCACATGGGGTTTCTGATAAACATTTCCGGGCCCATGATTCCCGACTATAACAGTTACTTCCAGGGGAGCTCCGGTGGGAATCACTTGGGGTACTTCCGCCATGTTGTTTGCCTTAGGAGTTATTATGCTGGTAAAAACCACATCTGCAATATATAAGTCTCCGGGGGGAGCGGGGGGGCATGTACCATTTAGAGTTAATTTTTCCTGGGAATTAATTTCCTGGTTATCGCTGACCAGGTCTATTTCCAGAAACGCTTCCAAATCACCCACTGTTTGGGGAGCAAACCAGACGGGTAATTCAGATTGTCCGCCGGGAACCAGATCGAGAATAGATCGGACATTGGTAACCGTCAAATCGAAATTAGCACTACCGGGATCATCATTAGAATCGTCGAATTGGGTCTGGACTACGATGGTATAAAGTCCGTCTCCGTATAAAACCAGTTCGAAGTTCTCTTCGTTATTAACGTTGTCATAGACTTCGGTTAAGATCGGGGTACCGTTAGCATCGAAAATTTCTATATCGAGGAGTTTATCGGCCGTCAGGCCAAGTTCGATAACGGTACCGTACGCATTTTCTTGTGTTTCAAATTGAATCCAGTTCGTATCATGGGCGGGTTCGGTTCGCTCTTTATCTTTCAGAGCCAACGTGTCCGAGAAACTGAAAAAATCACCTTCTTCGGGAAGATCAAAATGAGGTAAGGCCAAATCCCCCACCAATTCAACGGAAGAAAGCAAGATGTCATAGCCTCCTTCTACCTGTTGGGCATGGTTCCAGCCACTTACTAGTAAATAGTATCGGCCGGTGTAAAGAGTGGCAAAAGCGTCGATATATTCCAGGTGCCATCCGACGTAATCTTTGCCCTCAGCGACAAGGTTGCCGTAAGAGTCATAAAGGATGACGTTGTGGATTTGTACGTCATTGTCGGAAGTTTCAATGTCGATGCGATGGTTCACCGGCGCGTCAAAATAAAACCATTGAATATTTTGGCCGGGAATATCCCATTGTCCGTCAGTATAAAGTGTTCCGATTTCAATCTGTATTGCGGTGTTGGGATCAAAACCCGCCGGGGCATGAGGAGTCGCCTGGAGCGGTGTCAGAGAAAAGGAATCCGCATATTCTCCGGTAATTTCCGGATTGATGCGAATATTAATGTCACCGGAATTTTCCAGATAGATAAATTCCGGTTCATCGGACATTTCGCCCACTATAACCGGATCTTGAAAATCAACCAGGAAATCGTCATCCGGGTTGACCGAGTCGGTAATTTCCACTCCATGGGGCTGGAAAGTCATTTCCTCACCGGCCAACACATTGTTGTCTTTGTTAGTTTCGGCGGTAACATTGTCAGGGTCGATTTTGGCGAGGATATAATAAGTGCCGTTAAGATTGACGGGAATATCTACCGAGTGGGTGAAATTCGTACCGGCACCCGCTACCAGCGGGGCGCTTACGGTATCGGTGTCCGTTAACACATCGTTAGCGTCGAAATTGTCATCCTCACTGATATAATACCCGATCGTGAAATCACTGTTAATGTCCCCGATTCCGATATTTTCAATCGTGCCGGCCACATCTAAGGGCTCTCCCGTCCACACCGAATCCGGATTGGATACCGCCGGAAATGACAGGTCGGTGATTACCAGGTCGCCGGGTACTCCTTGGCCGTCCAGTGTGATTTTATACGGCGTTCCGGCAACGACGACCATGTTGGCATCCAGGACCGGGCCGGGCTGCTGGGGGGTGAACCATACCTGAACATCAGCCGATGCCTGGGGGGCGAGCACAAAATTCGTTCCGTTGGTGGAATCAAATACAAAAGAATTCTGGGCATTGGCGTTTAATTGAATATCCGTAATGGTCGCAGGAGTGAGCCCGGGATTGGTTATAGTGAGAGTTTGCGGATCGGATTGGTACCCCACGCCGGTTATACCTTCATCGGTTATCGGATCGTCAAAATCCAGAGTTGTCGCGTTAAAGGATATCGAAAGCAAACAGCGGGGTTCCAGCAATTCCAGATGCAACATAAATACACCTCTATTTTTTGGGCGAGAATTTATTAATTTCGGTCGGGGCACCCCGATATTGGCGGCGGGGCGTATTTCGCAGGGCTAGTACTGCGTACGGCTGAATTTGTGGGTGCTTGTATTGCCTATGTAACAGCAGCGGCGAGCTTTGCTCGCGGATAGTACCATCATTTTACGCTGGCCAGAGCACCAGTGCTGCGTACGGCTGAATTTGTCGGGTGCTTGTATTGCCTATGTAACAGCAGCGGCGAGCTTCGCTCGCGGATAGTACCAGCATTATTACGCTGGGCAGAGCACTAGGTCAACTTCTGTAAACTACCTGGCTGGGGTTCATTCTACCAAAAAACTTTAATATTTGTCAAGAATATTTTGCTGATTCCGGACGAATCCCGGCGGGGAGATTGAAATATTGGATTATAGGACGTTTTTCCCGCAACGGAATAAATTTTATCAAAAAAAGCATGATAACCCTCCAGCCTGGTGCTCACAATGAGAAACCAGCAAACCAGGAAATTAATCAAAGTTTATAGATAAAAAACTTGTTACTAGAGTGGAAAAATCCGCAGGGATTTTTCCTGAGAGGATTTTTACGCTTCGACAGTAGTAAAAAGTCGATGGATAAGCCCGATAATTCGTATTTTTCTTGCTTTTTCCCGGCTGGGATGGTATAAAATAACGGGAGGAGAAGGCAAAAAAATTGACACACCCGTAACTTGCTACCAAGCAATGAGTTCACTCCTTAGGATATGCATCCGATACATTTATTGTATATGCTTTTTTGCTTCCCTTTTTGCCCGTTGTGGAAGGGGAATACAGTTTTATGGCTTGTAATAGTTGCAGAATAAACCGTTAATCATCTGTATGCGGAGGAGAGCATGAATTTTCGCAATTCGATGAAACATGTCGTACTGATCGCGATTTCCTTATTTTTTTCCTTGAGTTTGGTTTTGCCCAGGCCTGCACGGGCCGTCCCGGCGCGTCCCATCCCTTTTGAGGTCAAACAACCAGACGGTGCCAAAATATTACTGCATTTACGAGGAGACGAGTATTTTCATTGGCTCGAAGACGTCGATGGCTATACCGTTATTAAGGATCAGAGCAACAAGTATGTTTACGCCCAGCTCAACGAGCAATCTAAATCTCTTGTTCCAATGGACTTAGAGGTTGGCAAGGTAGTTCCTGCCGCAAAGGGTCTAACTCGAGGTATTCTTCCCCCCCGAGAAACAATCCGTCAAATACGGCGTTCGAAGGCGCCGAAAAATTCCTGGGAAAACCTGAAAAGAGCCCAGCCGGTTGCCAAAACCACTTCGATATCCGCTACCGATAAAGATGGCGTAATCGAGTCGATGGCACCGCCCACAGCCAAAATTGTCAAAAATCTTGTGGTTTTATGTGTTTTCAATGACCATTATGATTCCAATAATCCCGATTTTATCAATCAATTCACCCGTCCCGCTCACGAGTATGATCCGCTTTTCAACTGGAATTCATTCTCTCCGGGCTCGTTTGTTCTGGGCAATACCCATCCTAATGCCCCCACCGGGAGCGTGCGGGATTTCTATTGGTACAATTCCCAAGGCCAAATATTGATTCAAAGTGGTTTCGTGACCCAGCCCGATGGTGAGAAAATCTGGGTCAAGCTGCCGGAAGATGAAATTTACTACTCGACCGAAACAAGCAATGGCAAACCTCGGGAGATGGTTACCGATGCTCTCGACCGTGCCGATTTACTGGTTGATTTCAGTGATTACGACAGCGACGGAGACGGCATGATCGATGCCATTACGATTATCCATTCCGGCTGGGGGGCCGAGGCTGGCGGGGGGGGGGTATGGTCGCACAAGTGGTCCCTGGCTGAGCCCTGGATTAGCGCTGAAGGTGTCAAGGTACAGGATTATCATACCGAACCGGCCCTGGCGGGAAATGAAGGGACGAATATTGTCACGATAGGGGTTATTTGTCACGAATTGGGACATTATTTCGGTTTGCCGGATTTATACGATATTTATCCTCCCGGAGAGGGGATAGGAAGTTATGGCGTTATGGCCAACAGTTGGGGATTCGGGGGTAATGGGATTAGTCCTCCCCATTTTTCCCCCTGGTCCCGCTTTGTTCTGGGTTGGATTGAGCCTTTTATAATCAATGATCAGCCTGAGATTGATATCTGGGGAGAATACAGGATTTCCGACTGGGACACTCATATCAATGATAACGCTCCCGAGGGCGTTCACCCCGTTTACATGATCGACCTGCTGGAAAAGGTCGATTTTCAGGTTGCCGCGGTTGATCCTATAATGGCTTCTCTGATATTATCCAATGTGGTTGTGGGGAACGGTATAAATATCGCCAATGAAACATATACCGGTGGAGCGGAATCCGGCGGTATATTTGTCGGTGGTAAAAAGGCCGGCCTGGCTATGGATACCGGTATTGTCCTGACCACCGGCAGTGTATTCAATATGTTGCCCCCCAATACCAATGACACCGATCTCGAGGTGGGGGGCACTCCGCCGGATGATGAAGACCTTAGAGAGTTGTTCAATCGGGACCCCAATACACTTGTGGATGTCTGTGCGTTTGAATTTGATTTTTCCACGAGCCAAAAAGGTGATCTGAAGATCAAATATGTATTTGCTTCGGAAGAGTATAACGAAAGAGCTATCGATTATCCGAAATGGTCCGATGCCTTTGCCATTATTTTATGGGATATCGAGGCCGATGAAGAAGATGAAGAAAGTTATGAGTTAGTTAACAGAAGAATTATCTCGTTGGTCCCCGGGACCGATACTCCGGTTTCTTTGCATACTGTTAATGGCGGGAATCCCTTCGGCGAAGACGCTGCTAATCCGGAATATTTCCGCAATAATGACCTCAGTGACGGGGGCCCCTTCTATAACATTGAATATGACGGTTTTACCCTGACTCCGGACAATAAACCACTCGAAGCGATTGTCGAAGATCTCCCCCCCGGTAATTATCATGTAAAAATGGTTGTGGCCGACTGGTATTTTCCGGGACCGTCCGAAATTCCCTCTCCTGACGACCCGAGTCCCGAACCCATGGGCGGAAGTGATGATTCCGCTTTATTCGTCCAGACTATTACTTTGGACACCGGTGATTATAAACAAGATTGGTTAGATCGATCCGAATATCTGCTGGTCGAAAATCGTCAGCCCAGCGGCTTTGAAACAACCATGCCCCAGGGCGGTTTGGCCATCTGGCATATCGACAATCGCAGTCTTTATGGCAGCTTCGCCTATAATGACATTAACGCTTTTGAAGGTTATCCCGGACAATTGATCGCAGAGATGGAATGGCCGTGGACCGGCACTCACTATCAGGTGGCTCTTTTACAGGCCGATGGCCAATATGAACTGGAAAGATCCTTTCACAGAGGTGAGGGAGATGAATTATTCCATGGCGAAAAAAGCAGTTTTATCAATCGCTGTGGAATCCTGAATCCCGAATACGATCCGGCACAGCTACTAGTGGACCCTGATTATGCCGAAACCTATTATCTGACGTATCCCAATACGGATAGTTACATTTACGGCCTTGTTACCGAAACCGACATATCCATCTCCGATATCAGTGTCGCGGCTCCGGTGATGACGTTTACCTACCGCGGCCGGATAGAATATAACGACGATATTAATCGGGCTATCCCTGTTGAAGAAGGTGAATGGATCGAGGAAACACAAAGCTGGTTTATTCAGGGTAATACCGGCCACACTTCGGATGAAATGAGCTATATGTTTGGGGAAAGGGATATGTGTGGCGTTTTGCCGACAGGGGACCATGTTTCTGTTTGTTCCGGATTCGATCCCTTCGATATTTGGCACACCTTTACTCCTACCGAGGCAGGCACCTATACCATCGATTGCTGCAGTACCTCCGTTAAATTCGATACGGTGATCGAAGTAATGGTCGATCCCAACGCCCTGGCCGATTCCGATTTGATCCTGGGCTGCAACGATGATGTCGAGCCCGACAGCGATTGTTATTATCAATCCCGCCTACATGTATATCTGCCCTATCCCGGCCATACATATTATCTGCGTATTTCCGGATATAACGAAGAGATGGGGGACTATAGCTTAACGGTTTCACCTACTTATCAACCCGACAACGACGCCTGTCAAAATCCTGCTGTCATCAACAATGGCGTACCCTATGCGGGAACAACCATCGGGGCGACCGGCGACCTGCCCAGCGGATATGGCGTGGATGACTACTTCGATACCTGGCATGTGTTTACCCCTGCCCAAACCGGTACGGTCACCGTCTCTCTGTGTGACACGGAGCCCTACGACGAATTTGATATGACGCTGGCTGTCTATGCCGATTGTAATGAGGTTAAACCACCTCTGGCGGGGAATGATGATTTTTGCGGGGTGAAATCTCAACTCAAAATGACTATGCAGCAGGAGCAGTCTTACCTTATTCGAGTATCGGGTAACGATTATTCCTCCGGAAAATATATCCTGACCATCGATCAGGCGCCAGAAAACGATATGTGTGCAGACGCCCTGCCCGTTGCCGATTTCGAGGAATATGGCAATACTTATTCCGGTACTACCGAGGGAGCTAATCCTACCGGGGTTCTCAATGGTGTTAACCAAGATACGGCCGCTCTTGATAATGCAGAACTGGTTTCCTCCTGTGCGGGCAATGACAGAATGGATGTCTGGTATAAATACGCCCCCGTAGTGGACGGCCCGGTAACGATTACACTTTGCGGCAGTGATCCCGAGTTTGATACGACCCTGGCTGTGTATGACGCCTGTAATGGCACGGAACTGGCTTGTAATGACGATTATTGTGACAGTCTTTCCGGGCTTACCATGGATATGGTCTCCAATGAAATCTACCTGATTCGTATTGCCGGGTGGGACGATACGGTCGGCGATTATGTATTGAAGGTAAGTGGCGGGCTTGGAGATGGGATAATGCCCCCCAGAATCGATCCTCCTTACAGCAAAGAATTCGTGATTAATAGAGATATTGGTCAGAATGGTTGTTTAACGGCTCAGAACGGAATAACACCTCTGACCTGGACGGTGGTATTTGATGAACAGATTTTACCTTATGCCTTTGGCAGCCGGGGCAGTTTGGCTCTAGTCGGGGCCGCGCAGGGATTCAACGGTGATGATATCATGTTCCCCACCGGGGGGGGGCGATACAATCTCCCCTTTAGCTTCCCGTTCTACGGAAAGAATTATGATAGCGTTAAAATATGCTCGAACGGCTTTTTGGAACTGGGTGATGCTGTCAGTGCCTCACCAACCGACAGCCTTGAGGACTTAAAACAAAATGTTCGCATTGCCCCCTTGTGGGATGATTTGCGGACCGATCAATATGCCAGTGAGGACATCTATATTCAGGATAATATCGCCGGGCAGGTGACTTTCCGCTGGCAGGCATCTTTGTGGTGGCCGGAGAATCACCAGTGTAATTTTGCCGCCACTCTTTTTGCCGACGGCAGAATCCGTTTTGACTATGGCTCGGGTAATAACGCGGTAACTCCGACCATCGGGATTTCCGCCGGTAACAATGCCGATTATGCTTATGTCAGTGAGCATAGCTCGAATATTCCCCTTAGTCTGGCCGATGCCAACTCCGTCTTGTTTGAGCCAACCAGTCTGCAGGAATCACCTTTTCCTCCCGGAGTGGATCTGCTTCCCAGCGGCTGCTTAACCGGTCGCCCCACCACCTTGGGTAATTACCCCGTTACAATTCGGGTAACGGATAGTTCCGCTCCCGGAAAATACGACACAAAAGAATTTGAATTCTTTGTTGTCAATAACGAATTCGACCTGAATAGCGATGGAACGGTAAATCTTATCGATCTTTCCGTTTACTGTAACCACTGGTTGCGGGATGATTGTACCAAACCCACTAATTGTGATATGGCTGATGTCAATGAGGACGGCATTGTTGACCTTGCCGATTTGAATCAGTTTCTGGAAAATTGGCTTGCTAAAGAATAATACTGAGAAGCTCGTTCCTGCCGCATATAATGGTAATATACCCATCGGGTATGAGAATTCCTGGCAGGGCCAAATGTAATTGTTTTCTGGATAGATATATACATAACGCGAAAACGGGAAAACTCAATTGTGATGAGTATAAACCCCCTGATAATGGAGCAAGACTCCATAAAACCCTATTGGGTTCCCGGCCCTGTCGGGTCAGGCTTATCCTGTGCCAATACCGGTGAAATATACGGGCTAATTATTATTGAATGAGATGGGCGGCAATCTGCTTTAAACGAGGCAGGGCATGGTCAAATAACTTCTGGTATGCCCGACAGAAATAACTAGGCTGAGAAAAATTATTTTTTTCCACAATTCTATCCTTCAAACAACCTCCCAGGCATATGGACTTGTAGCGACAGGTCAGGCATTTATTGTTGATATTACGTTTCAGCCGGGCAAACCGCCGTTTAACTTCGTTGTGATAAAGCTGATCTATGGGTGTTTCCATGATGTTTCCCAGCCGATAATCAAGCCCCACAAAAAAATCACAGCAAAAGACGTCGCCGTTGTGCTCGACAACAATATAATCATCGCAGCGTTGTCCAAATGTACATATAGAATGTTTGCCATGTAAAATATAAGACAATAGTGAATCAAACATTCGAATACTGACTTTGTCGTAGCCGTGGTCCTGCCAGAGATCGAAAATCCGGCAGAGAAAAACCCCGTACTCGTCTGGTGTTATCGCATATGAAGCGATGGTTGCTGCCTGTTCATCCCACTCGAGGCAAGGAATGAATTGCATATATTTAATATTTAAGTCCATAAAGAACTGGAATAGTTTGTCTGGTTCTTTCACATTTTTGGCATTTAGTAAAGTAAGGATATTGAACTGCACCTGATGTTTGCGGCATTTTTCTATAGCCGCTATCACTCGTTCGAAAGTTCCGTTTTGCCCCTTGTCCAACCGATAATGATCATGAAACTCTCGAGGGCCATCCAGGCTTATCCCAACCAGCCATTGATACTCAGCGAGAAATTCACACCAATGCTCATCCAGCAGAACGGCATTGGTCTGCAGGGCGTTGCTTACTATTTGGCCGGGGCGGCCGACCTTTTGTTGATGTTTGACCACCTTGCGGTAAAAATCCAAACCCATTAATGTGGGCTCTCCACCCTGCCAGGCGAAACTGCTCGGCGACAGGTTCAATCCCATATAGTCGGTTATGAGTTTGTGGCGTACCGCGTCACTCATGCGATGTTTGCCTTGGCCAAATATGCAGGCGCGGTCTGTGTAAAAGCAATACCTACAGGCCAGATTGCAGTCCGGACCACTGGGTTTTATTAAGAGACTAAAGGGTCGCATAAATTCTTTTTTTCTTTGTTCCTCGCTCGAGCAGAAAAACATCTCCGCTACAGCCATCTATGATTAAAAAAACGATTTTAAACAAATGTCCCGAAAAGGCCAATTGTATACTCATCCCGATTGAGTTTTCCCGCTTTCGTGTTATGTATTTACTTACCAGAAATACAATTACATCGGGCCCTGCCAGGAATTCTCATACCCGATGGGTATAGATTTAATACATTGCTAAGCCCCTGTCAATACGTTGCGTTAAAATCTTACACAAGAAAAAGTGTGAATTCACACTGAAATGTCCGGAAGCAGAAATAGTTAATATTTTTATCGGAATGAATTCTATCGATCGTCGCGCAGCCATTGCTTACCGAGAATCGCCAGATCGAGCAGGTTGACAACCCCATCGCCATTAATATCGGCGTTCTGCTCAATATCATCATCAGGCCCCACGGCGCCGATATAGAATTTCTGTCCACGCGCGTCCGGTGCGGACATTTTCAGCAGATTTTCATTGTCCACGCGAAAATCCAACTGTCCGATATCTCTAAACAAAGGGTTTTCCGGCACGCTATGTCGGCCCCAATACCCGCTATTTTGATAATCTGAAAAAGTGGAACGAGTATAATTTGTGTCGTAAGCTTTGATTATCGTGTTGTTGGGATCATCGCTGAAGTAACAATTATAATCCAGCAATGTTTGCCCCGTCGTATATTTTGTGATAAACGCTACCGGCACTGCTTCGCTCTGATAAAAGATATTATTTTCAATTCTCCGGTATGCCGTATCATCACTCACTTCACAATATAAACACATCTCCTCGCAATCCACCACCGTATTATTATAAATATGACACACCAACGTATCGTTATCTCCTTCCAGGAATATTCCTCGGCCCTGCATCGCTTCGCCAGGTTCAAAATGATCGTCATACCTGACATCGGAAATAATATTGTGGTGCACGACGCAACTGTTGGTATGAGATTCGATAGCTATTCCCTGCCGATACACCGAGCGTATCGTATTACTCCGGATCAATACGTTGTCCGGATTTGATTGTCCGCTGGGATGTTCGTTTAGATAAATACCCGCATGATAACAGTGAGATATTGCGCAGTTTTGTACAACCAGATTGCGACAAACGCCACTTGAACCGGAAAAAATCCCTACCCCGCCATAACCGCTGCAGGTTACAATCATCTGGTTCAGCGTAATATCCGAGCAATGACTCAGATAAACCGCCGGATTTGCCGTTCCCTGTACCTTAATATTTTCTACCCGTAAATGCTTCGTTCCCCCCGTTATATAAAGACCAATACTTCTGAAACTGTAAATGTTCGACACCTCCACGTCGGCTGGGGTATCGGTGCTGACATAATACACCCTGTCCCTTATTTCATCGATGTACCAGTCGCCCTGCGTAATTAACATATCCCGGTAGGGTTTCGCCACTCCCTTATATTCTTCTCCGTCAATCAGGATCGAATACCCTCCATGAGTAATCCTTCTGCTGGTGCCGCATGCCGCCGCATAGCAACTCAAGGGCACATAATCATTTCCCGTCTCATAGGATAAGTTGTCCGACCACAAAGTCGCGTCACTAAAATCCGTTCTCGATTTCCAGTATAGTTTTTCATAATCTTCGTCACCCAGATCGTTGGCATCGGTTATGCTCAAATAATTAGCTCCGTTAATCCATATTTCACACACCCCGTCATTTCCGTTGATCTCCCTTTGGAAATGACATGTCAGATGATACCACGTGTTTCGGAACAATTTCAAGCCCGTCGCCGCGTAATCCCCACCTTCCGTACCGGAAATACCTAAAACATACTTGCTGTCTTCCGTGTCATCCTGCCGCAGTTTCACATCGATAGCGTCGCTAACTCCGGTCAAGCTGAAACAGTAACAATCGGGTAATGCCCCCGCCGTTCCATACGGAGTACGCACCAGCAGGGAAACCCATATCTCATCAACCTGTCCCTGCAAATCCCGCCGCGCATAACTGCCGGCATCAAATTTCACTCCATAAGTTCCTCCGCCCGGGATTTTGCCATTATTGAAGCCGTATGGATTTCCCCCGCCATATGCTTCCACCGATACGTTGACCCTGGCGTCCCACCAATCGCTTAATTCTCCTGTCTCCAGATCGTCATGGCCACCTTCCCCCGCGGCACTCACCGCCGACCAGTCTGTAACCGGATCGGCACCACTGATGACCGGGAACGCGCCGTTGCCATAACTGCCGATTATGATCGGTTGCCTGACGGTTCCCGCGCTTTTACCGGAATCCAGAACCAGATTTTCCCGCCAGATATCCCCACACTTCAAATAAATCGCATCCCCGGGACCGAAACCCACGTCGTTATCATGCAACTCTAAGCGTCCCAGACTCTGCCACGGCCCTACTCCTCCGCCTTCGTTTGCGGACGCCTGTCCGTTATTTCCGTCATTCCCGTTCGTCGCATCGACATAATACACCGTTCCCGCCCCTGACGGTATGACGATAAGAAAAACCAATACTGGGATAAGATAAGGTTTCATTTTCGGATATACGTATCATAGAATCTTTTCCTCTTCATTAACCCACGACATGATTACTTCTTGTCTGTATCGGTATCAATTTTAACATAAATAACCAATAAATTACAGTTTTACTTACATAACTGTATATTCCCCTCAGAAGTCAATATATTCCTTTACCTATTCCCCCTAACCGTCATAATCAGGACTTGTCCGACCGATAATTCCCCCCGATATCTATTTGAAGTGCGCAATTTCAGTCAACCACTCTTCCGCCGCCGTAAAATCATTCCTCCCACCCCCAGCAGCAACGACACCGGCTCCGGAATATCATAGGCAATTTTAAAACTGTCCATAACGGTATATCATTATTGGACAACCTCACGTTTACCGGTAAGCCATTGATCCGCCATCACCGCGATATCCGCAAGATCGACAAAGCCGTCCCCGGTAAGGTCCGCCGAGGGGGTAGCGCCGTCTCCCGAAGGAATTGCAGTGGCTTCGAAGTGCAGAGCGACACGAAATCCGGTGTGGGAATATCGGTTGTTCGGAAAGTTTACGCTGCGGGAAGCCACTCGGCAGTAAGCTGCGTAGCTGCTCCAGCTGCCGCCACGAAGAATACGGAAAGTGCCACTGTCGGGCCCCTGAGGATTGTCGGAAGGGCTTACATTATAATAATTGCTGTCATACCAGTCATTGCACCATTCCGCTACATTGCCGGCCATATCATACAGGTCATATCCGTTGGCGGAGAAACTGCCGACCGTAGCGGTATAAGGAAAAATTCCGTCATTCCAGTTCGCATGATATTCTCTGGTCGGATTTACATCGTATGGATAAAACGGGTTGCCTGGAGTGCCTCCTGTCCAGTGGCTGTAATAATTAGCTTGGGTATGGCTGATGGTATCGCCCCAGTCAAAACGGTAATACGGATTATGGCTTCCGCCCCGAGCGGCGTACTCCCACTCGGCCTCGGTAGGCAGCCGGTAGCCCTTCTTGCCGATGTCACAAGACCATGTCGATAAACTATAACACGGTTCTTTACCTTCATCACTACTACGCCAATTGCAGTAGGCAGCCGCCCCATACCAGCTTACCACCATCATGGGATCATTGGACATGTCACGGCCGCTTTTGGTCCTGACGCTGAAAACACCGCCGGCATAGTCAATTTGGCTGAACTCGCCATAGTCAGGGGAACCTGCAGGGGCGGATGAAGTGGAACAATAAGGGATAGTGTTGTTGGGATCTGCGGTTGCATAGACCACACCGCCGACAACCTTTATCTCACCGCTGTCTTCGGCGGAGTTGAGATAATCACAAAACTGTTTGTTGGTTACCTCATATTTACCCAAAAAGAACGGATCAAGCGTTACCAAATGGAGGGGTAGTTCTCCTGCGAAACCATCGCCATGATGGTCTCCCATTTCAAACTCGCCAGCCGGGATAGATACCATAACAAGGTAGTTATTTCGGTCACCGCTGAGCCACTGACTCATCAGCACAGATAAATCCTCACTATCAACAATGCCGTCACCGGTAATGTCGGCCGTGGGCCCATTAGCCAGGCTGGAACCGCTTGTCTGCGCAAGAACGATCAAAACACTGATTAATAAATTTCTCCGCCACATTCTTTGGTCCTCCTATGTTATGAACCTCAGATCTATTACCAAATATAAAACAGTATTATTGTTAACTTTCGCAGTTTTTACCGTTAGAATTTATTATCCACAGGGCCTTGCGAGCAACAGGTGAAATTTTGTAAATTTCGAAAAAGGTCTCGAAACTGCTAAAAACAGACAAATCCACTACTAAGGCCCTGTCAATACGTTGCGTTAAAATATCACCCAGAAAAAAGTGCGAAATCGCACTTAGTACTGCGTACGGTTTAATATGTCGGGTGCTTTCATGGCCTAAGTGACGCCCGTGGTGAGTTTTGCTCGCGTTTGTTACCAGTTTTTTTAGGCCGGACAGAGCTTTAGTTTCTTCCCGACATACATTTTTATGGAGCAATAAGTGGATATACTTTCGCAGTTTCTACGGCCCATTTTTTCACTCAACAGGGCCTCTTGAGTAACTGGAGCTTTTATGAACTTTCGAGAAATATCTCGAAAAGGGCAAAAAGAGATCAAATTCAATACTAAGGCCCAGTCAGTCAGTTACGTTAAAATTTTACGCAGAAAAAAAGTGCGCAATCGCACAGTGCTTTACCAAATACTACTCAATAAATATCGACTTTACTTAATGCCAACTTAATCAATAATTTAGAGAAAGCCGCCAGTGGTGCCCTGCGAAATCCACCGTAAAATGCTGTCTCTCCACTATTTACTAATTATACTCCTGGTTAGCCCACATTTCAAGAGTTTTTTTGTTTAGAAATACAGTTGCTTTTCATCACTATTTTGGTAGAGTCAATCCCAGCATGAATATTGGATACAGTTTCCTGTTCGAAAGGAGTTTGTCTCGTGGTCACTAAGTCGTTTTTCTCATTGCTTTTTTTTATGACGCCTTTACTGTTTTTGCTGGTTTTTTTTGCGGACGATACTTCCGCCGCGGACTCTTCCTCCTCGTTAACCGACAAAACGCTCGTCGCCTGGATTAGCCTAGAGAGCCTGACCCAGAAGGGGGGCAGTGTTTTAACCCTGGAACAATCCCGCGGCACCTTTGACGCCCTCGTGTTCGGCGAAATTAAACCAGCCCGCTGGATGGCCGGCAGTAATGTGTTTGCCCGCACCCAGCGCGACCAGGAAAACTACCCCACTGAAACCGCTGAACCCGGTACCCTTGTCCAGATGGCCCTGGTCTATAAAGGTAAACAAATCACTCTCTATCGCAACGGCAAACTCTATGCCCGATACGACATGGCTTCCGATCCTGTTAGTTTTACCAGCGATACTCTCGTCTTACTCGGGCGCCGCCACCTCGATGCCCACAATCCCTGTTTTTTTGCCGGCTCCATTGACGATGCCCGTATTTATTCTCAGCCTCTGGACGCCAAAACAATATCTTCCCTGAAACCAAATGTCCTGACCGGCCCTCAACCTCTGGCCTGGTGGTCCTTCGCCAATGGCCGTGCCGAAGATCTAATGAAAACATTTCCCGGCGCTTATCTCGCCGGCGGAGCTCGCATCACCGACGGCAAACTTCATCTCGACGGTCGGGACGCTTATATGATTGCCGGGGTTATGCTTCCCAAATTGACTGTGGATCAAAAGGCTCTCGCTCAAACCGGTCGGAACTTACGCTCCTTCCGCGAAAAAATGCTCCAGGATCGTTATCGACCCGGCTATCATTTTGTGGCCCCCGAAGGTATCCACGGACCGTTCGATCCCAACGGTGCTATCTTTTGGAAAGGCCGTTATCACCTCTTTTATATCTATGCAGGCTACGGCGCCTGTGACTGGGCACATGTGTCAAGCGTGGACCTGCTCCATTGGAGGCACCATCCCACCGGATTGACGAAAGGCATGTTCAGTGGAAACTGTTTTCTCAACAAAGATGGCCTTCCCACCATGTGTTATCATCAGGTCGGCATCGGCAACAGCCTCGCCGTCACCGTCGATGACGAACTCAATTATTGGAAGAAACTGGACTCGAATCCCATCACTCCCAAAACCAAATCCGGCGACGAACATCATGGCAAGTACCGGTCCTGGGATCCATACGGCTGGCTGGAAGGTGATACTTACTACGCCATCTTCGGCGGCAAACGTCCCGGTATCGTTAAGTCAAAATCCATGGCCGGTCCCTGGAAATACGTCGGCGACCTCTTCGCTCACGGCGTCGAAGGCGTATCTATTAATGAAGACGTATCCTGCGCCGACCTCTTCAAAATCGGCGACAAATATATGCTTTTGTGCATCAGTCATCGCCTTGGTGCCCGATATTACCTTGGCCAGTGGAAAAACGAACAGTTCTATCCTGAATACCATGAAAAAATGAGTTGGGTGGACAACTCCTTCTTTGCTCCGGAAAGCCTTCTGGACAATAAAGGTCGCCGCATCATGTGGGCCTGGATTACCGATTTGCCCGGTATTCGCTGTTACTCTCCGTCAGGCTGGTCAGGCACGATGAGTTTGCCCCGCGTCCTTTCGCTGGGCAAAGATGGTATGCTTCGCATGCGCCCGCCTCGCGAACTCAACCGTCTCCGTTATAATCCCCGCCGGGAAAAAAACCTGACCCTCGCCGCAGATACACCGCTGCCTTTAAAAAATATTCGCGGCGACAGTTTCGAACTCCTGATTGAAATGATTCCCGGTTCCGCGCAGCAGTGCGGCGTTACCGTTTGTGCTTCCCCCGACGGCAGTGAGCAGACCTTAATCTATTACGACACCGCCGAGAAAAAACTCAAAATCGATACCCGTAAGTCCAGTCTTAAGCATGGCACCAAAAGTATCGAAGCGGCCCCCTTTTTCCTCAAAAACAAAGAAAAACTCAAACTTCGCGTTTATGTGGATAAGTCCGTCATCGAAGTATTCGCCAATAACCGCCAGGCCGTCATGCGCCGTATCTACCCCACCCGTGACGACAGTGTCAACATGTCTCTCTTCTCCAAAGGAGGCTCCGCTACGGTACCGGTCCTCCGCGCGTGGGACATGATGCCCTCCAATCCCTACTAAACATTATTTGGCAGGATGAGGGTCTGACAGGATAACCAAAGAACATAAACATGTGTTTCAAATCATCTTTTTGACAAAGCCGCCTCGAAAGCGTATCATACTCTCCCTGCTCAGAAAGGAGAGTTTCGCTTTTGTTGGATAAACGTAAAAAAGGACGAGTTTTGATTACCTGTTCACCGGGTCTGGTGGATTCTTTACAAAAAGAATTGTCACAACTAGGTTTCGCCGCGGAATCTTCTCACTTGGCCGGGGTGGAAATATCAGCGTCCCTCGATGATACCCTTTTACTAAATCTTTCTTTGCGGACCGCATATAACGTATTATATCTTCTGCGTGATTTCACCTGTCACCATGCCGACGATCTCTACCAGCAGACCGTAAAAATTCCCTGGGAAGAAATCATCCCCCCTGATGAGTACCTAACCGTCATCTCGCGGGTGGATAATCCGACCATTAACAATACGATGTTTCCCAACCTGAAAGTTAAAGATGCCATTGTGGACCGCATTAAGCAGAAAACCGGCCGCCGTCCCGATGCCGGCCCCGACCGCAATCATGTCGTCATTAATCTCTACTGGAAGCAAAGTCGATGTTGGCTTTACCTCAACACTTCCGGCGTGAAACTGTCCGACCGAAACTATCGTAAAATACCTCACAAAGCCCCCATGCGCGAATCGCTGGCTGCCGCGGTTATCATGGCCACCGAATATCAGGGCCGCCGACCTTTGGTAAATCCCATGTGCGGCAGCGGCACCCTGGCCATTGAAGCTGCCCTGATTGCCTCCGGTCGCACTCCCGGTTTATTACGCGACAATTTCGGCCTTATGCATTTGCGGTCCTTCGACGCTTACACCTGGAAATCTCTCCGCATCGAACTGCGTAAAAAAAGCAAAAATATCAAACCGGCTCCCATCATTGCCTCTGACATCGATCCTCAAGCGATTACCGCTGCCCGCAAAAACGCCCTGACCGCCGGTGTCGAACATCTCATTGACTTTCACGTATGTGATTTTGCCGATACTCCCATTCCCGATGAAGAAGGTTTTATAATTCTCAATCCCGAATACGGCTCCCGTATGGGTGAATTACAGGAACTGGAAAAATCATATCGGCGCATCGGGGACTTCTTCAAACAGAAATGTTCCGGCTATACCGGTTATATTTTTACCGGCAATCTCGAATTAGCCAAAAAAATTGGCCTGCGTACATCCCGCAGAATCCCTTTCTTCAATGCCGATATCGAATGCCGCCTCCTCAAATACGACCTCTATTCCGGCAGCCGCAAAAACCGAAATCACTCCGACCAACAACAATCTTAACTACCTGTATCTACCTCCCGTCGTTTTCTCGAACACACCAGGAAATCTGTTAAGAACTTCCCCGCCCCACCGTTCCTTTTTCTCCCGAGTAAACTTGTCAGAGATAATTTGTATCAAAACCAAAACGGATTTGAAACATGTAACTGTTGAGAATGTTAAGCTGGGAAGAAAGGATATTCTCAATATGAAAGAGCCATTACTCTGTAAATAATTGACCTTATAAGAAGATTTCATGAAGAAATATTTGTAAGATATTTATATGTAATAAATTATGGTTATTTCACCCCGGAAGATTTTCTTCATTTCAGATTACAAATCAGGCGACTTTGGGATTGGTTTTTTCTTCTCTAACAAGTGCGGCTTGTAAATAACTATTATATAAATAGATATAATATTTTTCACCGAACCGCTTCCCGGGTTTTCCCGAAAAAGAAATGGCGATATTCCTGAAAAATACCATATTTTTACTGCTAAAACGTGTTAATTTAGAGAGGATGAAACGTAAATAACATTGTCGGGTAAAAACGAAATGTTAATTAAGCGTTTCATGGAGGGATATTTTCAAAATCGTTTGACAGGAAGCCATTTAGGTGATATACTTTCGTGTTTTAACACATATAATTTACTGAGAATACTTAGGCAAAAGACAAAGAAAACGAGTGGGGACGAGGTTTCTTAGGAGAACCGTGAGCACTTTTTTTGAGGAAACTCATATCCAATCAATTTTGCAGTCTGTAAACATAATTGATTTAATCAGCAATTATGTTTCTCTCAAGCCACGTGGCAAGGAGATGGTGGGGCTTTGCCCGTTTCATGATGACAAAAAACCATCCCTTTATGTAAATGAGAGTAAACAGATATTCAAGTGTTTCGCCTGCGGAGTGGGGGGGGATGCTTTCAAATTTATCATGCTCCGCGAACGGATGACATTCCCCGAAGCAGTGCAAATATTGGCCGATCGTGCCGGCGTTGAATTGCCCAAACGTCGGACCCGGGGCCAGTCCACCGAAACTCACAGCAATCGAAACGAACTGGAAGCATTGAACCGCTGGGTGGCCGGTTTTTTTCGCCGCCAATATAAGGATGAAATTATAGGTGAAAGACCTCGCACATATGTGCGTGACCGAGGAATCCGGGAAGATATCGCCCGTCAGTTCGGAATCGGCTGGTCCCCCCAAGGCTGGGACCATCTGGTACAGGCCGCCCAGGCAGCGGACGTACCTCTGGGACAATTGCGGGAACTAGGCTTATTAGTGGAAAAAGAGAAGGGGGGCTACTACGACCGTTTTCGCGAACGTTTGATTTTCCCGATTGTCGATCCCTTAAAGAGAGTGATTGGCTTTGGCGGCAGAACATTAGGAGATGACCCGGCCAAGTACCTTAACAGCCCTGAAAATGTGTTATTCAATAAAAGCAGGTCGCTTTACGGGCTGCACGCGGCTAAAGACTCTATTGTCAAACAACGCACCGTAGTAGTAGTGGAAGGTTATACTGATTGTATCATGGCCCATCAGTGCCAGGTGACAAACGTCGTGGCGACACTCGGGACCGCCTTGACTGCTGAGCACGCCCGGATGTTATCACGTTATGCCGATCAGGTGGTCATGGTTTTCGATTCCGATCAGGCCGGCCAAAAAGCGGCCGATCGGGCTATTGAAGTGTTTTTGGGACAAAAGATAGATGTGCGTCTGGTGACATTACCGCAGGCCCAAGATCCATGTGAATTTTTGCTTGAACATGGTGATCAGGCCAAAAAAGTGTTCGAGGCGTTAATCACGCAGGCCACCGAAGCCCTGGAATACAAATGGCAAGTGTTAAGTGAACGTCTGATGCGGGAAGATACGACGCATGGCCGCCGCCGGGCAGTGGAGGAGTTTCTGAGCCTGATAGCCCAAGCGGTCGGTCGAGGGGAAATGGATGAAATCGGCCGAGGTTTTTTAATCAATCGGGTCGCTAAACTAGTGCAGGTTTCATCGGCCGATGTGCACCAGAGAGTTAATCGGATGGCCCGTCGATTTCGCGATCGAAAACAGATGGTGAAAGATAAGGTCGGTAGCATAAAAAATCAGATTTTCGACGAGGGTCGTACCCACTCACAAATTCAGGTTTTGGAAGTTTTACTGAACCGACCGGATTTGTTTCCCCAGGTACGTGAAGTGATAAAAGATGTAAAGGAGTTTAATGATCCCGTATTACAGCAAATTGCTCAGCGGTTATGGGATTATTTAGAGCAGGGTGGCCGAGGTTCGTTGGGTGAGATGATGGCCGGTTGCTCCAGTACCGAAATCTGCGCCAAAATGGCGGACCTGGCCGAGAGGGGAGCGGACCGGGGTAATGATGAACGTACACTGCAAGACGCTCTGGAAAACATAAAAAAACTGGAAAAGCAACAGTCCTGGCGGGAACTGCGTGATTTGGCTCCTCAGGCGGGAGAGAAATTCGGCCCCGAAGCCAGCGACGCGATGCTTCTCGATTACCAGGCACAGTTTAAAACGGATATGCGCCGAGCCGGAACCAGATAGAATCAAGAGTAAAATATTGCCGTATTGATAGTAGCCGAATAATATTACTGGACGAAATTATTATTAGGAGTATGGTTTTGACGAATAAAGAGTCTAAGAACCAGTTAATTGACGACGGATTAAAGTCTCTTATTGAAAAAGGAAAAAGCCGGGGTTTTTTAACCTACGAAGAGATGAACGATGAACTGCCGGATGAAAATATATCTCCGGATCGGTTGGACAGCCTGCTCATGATGCTCGACGATTTAGGCATCGATCTCATTGACAAGGAAGAAGCAGACAAGCTGTTGGCTGGGAAGCAAGGCAAGCTGAACGCGGCCCAGGACGAGCAACTGGAAGAAGAACTGGTTTCGGAAGAGCGTCGGATTGATGATCCGGTGCGAATGTATTTGACACAGATGGGTGAGATTCCACTGTTGGAACGGGAAGAGGAAATCGCCCTGGCCAAAAAAATCGAACTGGCACGGATGGCGTTTAGGCGTAAAGTGCTGGAAAATGATTTTTGTATGAACTCGGCTGTTTCGATCCTGGAACAGGTCGAATTGGGGCAGTTGCCTTTTGATAGAACCATGCGGGTATCGACAGCAAATCAATCCGCCAAAAACACGGTCCTGAAAAGACTTCCTGAAAATCTAAAAACAATCCGTGCTATTATGGAACGCAATCAAAAGGACTGGCAGCGGTTGATGGAAGCGGCGGAATCGGAAAAACAGGAAGAAATATTATCTCGGATTCGGCAGCGTCGCCGTCGGTCGGCGACTTTGCTGGAGGAAGTGGCTTTACGGACCAGTCGCATTTATCCTTTGATGAAAAAGCTGGCAAATATGCTGGTGAAAATGAAATCATTGCAGAAAACTCTTTTGAATCCGGAACAAGAAGGCCTCAGCGATGAAGATGTAATGGTAGCGCGGGAAGAGTTGCAGGGATTACAGGATTTGACGCTGGAGGACGCGGATCAATTGGTGATCCGTTGTAAAATGATTCGCAAAGTGTATGGCGAATATGAAAAAGCCAAACGTAAACTCAGTGGCGGAAATCTGCGTTTGGTGGTTTCCATTGCCAAAAAGTATCGCAATCGAGGTTTGAGCTTTTTGGACATTATTCAGGAAGGGAACACCGGACTGATGCGTGCTGTGGATAAATATGAATATCGACGGGGCTATAAGTTCAGCACCTATGCCACCTGGTGGATACGCCAGGCCATTACCCGTTCGATTGCCGATCACGCCCGTACGATTCGGATTCCTGTACACATGATCGAGACGATGAGCCGCTTGCGGAATATCAGTAAAAAAATTCAGCAGGAGATGGGCGTCGAACCGAGCATCGAGGAAATAGCCCGGGAAGCCGATATGCCGGTAAACGAAGTGCGACGAGTACTGAAAATTTCTCGCCATCCTATCAGTCTGGATCGGCCGGTGGGCGAAAGTGAAGACAGTTACTTTGGCGATTTTATCGAAGACGACAACGCAGAATCTCCCGTCGCCGCGGCAACCCAGGAAATGCTCAAAGACAAGATCGAGGCTGTTTTGAAAACGTTGACCTATCGGGAACGAGAAATTATACGTTTGCGTTATGGCATTGGAGACGGCTATACTTATACTCTGGAAGAAGTGGGGCGAATTTTTAAAGTAACACGGGAAAGAGTACGGCAGGTCGAAGCCAAGGCGATTCGAAAGCTGCAGCATCCTGTTCGTTCGCGTAAACTGGAAGGATTCCTGGATAAAGTTGATCAGAAACATAACGACTATGAGGACGAAGACAGCCATGATATGCTTCACGATTAAGAAATCCCGTCTGTAATGATAAATGTATACCCATGGGGTATCATTTTACCTGGCAGGGCCGATTATAATCGCTTGCCGAAAAAATAGAGTTACGAAATCACTTATATATGCTGACTGACAACATATTGAATTTAATCGGCAATACGCCCTTGATTAAACTCAAGGGGGAAAATATTTTTGCCAAAGCGGAGTTTTTGAATCCCGGCGGGAGCGTAAAGGACCGGGTCGCCCTGTCCATGCTGGAGGGAGCCGAACGGGACGGACGCCTCCACAAAGGGGCGACTATAGTCGAACCAACATCGGGTAATACTGGTATCGGAGTGGCGTTGGTAGGGCGCATGAAAGGATATAAAGTGCGTATCGTCATGCCGGAGAATATGAGTGAGGAGAGAAAAAGTTTGATAAAGGCTTTGGGGGCGGAACTGGTTTTGACCTCCGCCGCCGACAGTATCAACGGCAGTGTGGAACGGGTCAGGCAAATGCAGAAAGAGGATCCCGATATATTTGTCCCACAGCAATTTGAAAATCCGGACAATCCCCGCGTCCATTACGAAGAAACCGCCCATGAGTTATGGCGTCAAATGACCGGTGAAATCGACTGCTTTATAGCCGGTGTTGGCAGCGGCGGAACCCTGCAGGGAATTGGTAAGTTTCTCCGTGAACATAAGCCGGATGTTACTCTGGTGGCGGTGGAGCCGAAAAATGTAGCTGCGTTGCTCGGCCATGAACCGGGTCTGCATCAGATTCAGGGGATTGGGGATGGATTTATACCGGAGATTCTCGATATTTCACTGGTCGATGAGGTTCTTGAAGTTACCGATGAAGATGCCATTGATACCACTCGCCAACTCGGTAAAAATCACGGCTTACTGGTAGGGATTTCCTCGGGTGCCAATGTCTGGGCCGCGCGACAGATGAGCGGCCGCATAAAAGGTAACATCGCTACCATTCTGCCGGACCGAGCCGAACGATATTTCAGCACTTCGTTAATGTAAAACATTTTCTTATTATATTCTTTGCCGCTTACGGAGAATCTACATATAAAATTTCTTTGACAGACCATTGAACTGAATTTATACTCATTCCAATTGAGTTTTTCCGTTTTCGTGTTATGTATTTACTTGCCGGAAAAAACAATTACATCGGTCCCTGCCAGTAATTCTCATACCCAATGGGAATACTCTTTTGCTTGTTGAGTGGTGGCATAGTTTGGTTGCGTGGGAAACTATAGGGTATTTTTAAAAATCGTAGCCGTTTGTGGTAAAACTGTATTTTTTGATATCCCTATATCTTGTGAAGGAGCGTGCGATGGAGTGGCTGGTTTTACTATTAATTCCGTTAGCGGTAGTGCTTTATCTATTAGCGGTACGTTCTCGGAAAACCTATCGTTGTCCGGAATGCGGGGAAGAAATCCGGGTGGAATATCTAAAAGCCCGACGCTGCGGGATGTGTGGAGCATCATTACAAGTCAAGGAGAATCAAAATGAAACGTGAAGAACTGCTCGCCGGTACTCGTCCGGAGATTGGCGGGGGTAAGATTATCATGACGGGTTCCGAAGGCTTTGACGGCTATGAAATCATGGAATACAAAGGCATGGTTTGGGGAATCTCCGTTCGTGCCAAAGATATGGGACAGGACTGCGCTATGGGTTGTAAGCATATGACTGGAGGCGAACTGAATTCTTACTCGCAACTGGGTGACGAATCTCGCCAGCGAGCCATTGACCTGATGTTGCAAATGGCCGCCCGCCAGGGAGCTAACGGAATTATCAATGTGGGATTTGAATTGACCGGCGCTTCTCAGGGAGCTTCTCAGGTGGTAGTTCATGGTACCGCGGTAATCATCAAGCCCGTCATCAATTATGTCCCGACCGGTGCTATTGGCAATATCCTGGCCGATATCGAAGAATCAATGGACAAAAAATCATCATGACAATTCCTGGAAAAACATGGCGTAGGGAACTCTATCTAAAATGGCTCTGGCTAAGCCATATCTATTCCTTCTATTGGGCTCATAAACCTCTCTGCCAACGCTTTCGGGGTGATGTGGTTCGCATAGGCTCAGTCTTTCTCTGCCGAAGCTGCATCATGTTATATGCGGGTTTAGCGATTAGTTTATCCGTTTGCGGTTTTTTTCATTCTGTTTTATCGCCGCTAGCCCTTTTGCTGTTTGTCACCATCGGCCCTGCGACTCTGGTATTGTCATATCCTCCCTGGTATCGAAAATGGCCCAGGATTATGCGCGATGGTTTAAGGCTTATGACGGGAACTACCCTGGCTTTGTGGATATATATATTACTTCAAGGCGATTTAGCAGCCGGATCGATTGCTGCGATAATCTTATATGGAGTTTGGAAAGCATATCTGGTTGCCCGGGGAAGGCAAATCACCTCTGCTTGCGCCGGGTGCGCGGAAATAACGCGCCCGGGAATGTGTACCGGTTTTGTCTTCCAGGCCGACAGACTCAGACAATACGAACAATTATCTACGGATTATCTTATGGCCCGAGATAGTGAACCGGCCCTGATCAGCAAACTTAGATGATGAATTTCAGGGCAATATAAATACGGGGATTAATTATGACGGAAAAAGAAAATTTTGGCGGGGATAAGAAACTGCCCATGAGGTCCATCTTCGCCGGACCGGAAAAAATATTTATTGATAAACTGACCCCGAAATTCCCTCTCTGGCTGGAAGGTTATCATTTGACTTTGATGACCATTTTGTGGTCGGCGGGTTTGATTACTTTTGGGTATCTAGCCCACCGGCAGGAAAATTACCATTGGCTTTGGCTGTCGTCGCTGATGTTATTCCTGCAGTGGTTCACGGATTCTTTTGACGGATCTTTGGGCCGCTACCGCGATACTGGGATACCTAAATGGGGTTTTTACATGGACCATTTTCTGGATTATGTTTTCATGGTTTCGCTTCTGATAGGTTATTCTTTCTTGTTTGAGGGATACCAGCAAACACTGATCTATCTTTTAATCCCTATTTTCGGCTGCTTTATGATAAGTTCATATTTATCTTTCGGAGCCACCAACGAGTTTAAAATCACTTACCTGCTGACGGGACCCACCGAAATTCGGCTGTGGTGTATTCTGTTCAACTGTGCCGTTATTATCTGGGGCATTGATTTGATCGAGAAAATTCTGCTTTATTTCTTTATCTTGTCGATAATAGGATTATGTATCGTGGTATTCCGCACCCAGAAATATATCTGGAAGGTCGATATGGAAGATAAAAAAGCGAGGGTAAAGAAACCTTAAAAACCACATACCCCGGCGGAATCTACTTTTCGGATCGCTTGAAAATTTTTATGTAGATAAGAAGGTGTTGAAAAGATGATCATCCCTTATGACGTAGATGTCCCTTATGATCACAAACCTTTTGCCAATTACCTGCTTTCTGCTACGGTGGTCATCGCTTTTATATTTCAGTTTTTGAGCCCCCAGGAGGCTATCGAATTATATGTCCTAAAGGGCTGGGATATGGAAGGAATGCTGGGCCACATGTGGCTGCATGGAGGCATATTCCATCTGATCGGCAACATGATATTTCTGTGGGTCTTTGGCAATGCGGTGTGCAGTAAGACAGGCAACCTTTTTTATGTTCCCGTGTATATTTTTCTGGGAATAATCGCAGCGACAATCCATCTTCTTTTTGATGGGGGGATTGCGGTAGGGGCCAGCGGAGCAATCAATGGTATTGTGGGGATGTATCTGGTGTTTTTTCCGTTGAATACGATCAGTTGTTTGTGGGCTTTTGGGTTTTATATGTCTAGAACTTTTAGTCTTTCGAGTTTCTGGATGATTTTATTTTGGCTCGCGTTTGACATATGGGGTGTAGTCAGTGGCGGCGGCCGCGTGGCTTATTTTGCCCACCTCGGTGGATTTTCGGCGGGATTTGGCTTGGCCATATTGATATTAAAGCTGAAAATTGTTACGATGGATGATAGATATGAAAAATCACTTATACAAATTTATCAAGAAAAATTTAAAACCAGACCAATGGAAAAAGAAGCCGAACCGGACTCAGAATCTCAAAGAGGTTTCAGGCCCGGGACTTCCCGAAAAACGGATATTAATGAACCACCCGTAATCAAGCCTGAAGATGAATTTATACGATTTCAGTGTGAGTGCGGCAAGCGTATTAAAACCCCCAGAGCTTATGCGGGCCATGCCGGGACCTGTCCGGGATGTTCCCGTCGGGTACAGGTCCCAATGGACAATAACTGACAAGACAAGGATGTATAATGGCACAATGGAATGAATTAATTTTTACCTTGCCGGACTGGATACAGATAATTCTGCCCGACGATAAATTTGTTTTTACCACCGTAGAAGACCGCATGCGTTTTGTCATCGAATTGGCTCGCTTGAATGTTCGTCGCGAAACCGGCGGCCCTTTCGGAGCCGGTGTCTTTGAGTCGCAAAGCGGCCGATTGTTGGCCGTGGGTGTCAATCTGGTGGAAGCCTGCAATTGCTCGTTGGCCCATGCCGAAATGGTGGCCCTTTCTCTGGCTCAGAAAAAAGTAGGCAGTTTCGACCTTGGCCGAGATAATGACCGTGTCTATGAACTGGTCACCAGTACCGAACCATGCGCGATGTGCCTGGGAGCTATCCCGTGGTCCGGGATTCGTCGCCTGGTTTGTGGCGCCCGGGAAGAGGATGCTCGCTCTATCGGCTTCGACGAAGGAGATAAACCGGAAAACTGGATACAATCCCTGGACCAGAGAGGGATCGGAGTCCTGCTCGATGTTTTGCGTGAGGAAGCCCGCGAAGTTTTGCAGTACTATCGCGAGATGGGCGGAGTGATCTATAATAGCCGGCAAGGGGAGTAATATGCAGGTGGACATAGAAAAATCAAACGCAAAAAGAATAAATAATGAAGTCTGGTTTTTCCGATTTGCCGGTATTGGCAGCGGTCTTATCTTGGCCGCCACCCATATCTTCGCATTATTAGCACCGCTTCAGTTGATGTGATTTGTCAGGATGACAATTTTACCTGCTTAACGAGGGAATATGGTCGAGAACAGACGGGTATCGTGGCGGTTCCCACCCTTGACTGGCGGGAGGTAAAAGATATTCATTATCAGAGTTGTATTCATCGAGCCCTTGAATCTCGATATACTTTAGTACGGGCCGGTGCTATCAGCGCCATTATATCGCCTCACGGAGAAATTCTTGATCGGCGGGACCATTTTCTGGAGGGTCCCGGCATAGCCGTCGCTGAAGTGCCTGTCTATCGGCACAGCACCTTGTTTAGTATCTGGGGTCATGGCCCCATGGTGGCAGGAGCCGTAGCCTATATTCTTTTTTATCTGATCTATCGTCGCAAAAAACAGTCAGTGGTGGAGCTTTCTGCGCCGCAGGGCAACCAGCATGACAATACCCAGGGGGACAGCAATGAGAGACAGAATTTGTGAAATGGTCAATACTCCGAATTCAAGGGGGCTGTCCGTCCGCAGTGATTCCAGGAAATAACGGCTGATTCCGTATAAAATGAGCATAAAAGCGAATATTTGGCCGTCGAATTTCCGCCGCCGTGAGAGGATGAGCAATATACCACAAAGCAGCAGAGCGTTCACTAAAGAATAAATCTGGGCCGGATGGATCGGATGCATGGGATGTTTCCCCTCTTTAAGTGCGTCCCTTTGCTCAGCGGTAAGTTCATCGGGGTGCTTGGGATAAGCAATGTATTTAGTCCCTGGGGGAAAGACATCAGGGGTTCTGGCCCAGTGGCCTTGATTATCCATGTAGCTGCCATAATAATCCGCAGGCAATTGGACCAGAGCGGTACCGTCCGAATTTCGTTGCCCATCGGGAGTTAATTGGTATTCAAAAGGGTAACTGTATTGGGAATGGTTGTTTTTTTGACAGCCGGACTGGACGGATTTGACCAGGGGGGGAAAGCGAATCGCCCAGGGCAGCTCACAGGGCGCCCCAAAGCAGCAGCCATTTAGAAAACAGCCCATCCGCCCAAATGCCAGTCCCAGCATCAAAGCCGGGGCCAGGATGTCCAGAAACTTCAATACCGGCAGCTTTTTCCCTCGAAAATATAATATCATCACCGCCAAAGCTGCGATTACGCCTCCCAAAAACTCCAGTCCTCCCGACCAGACGGCAAAAATCCCACCAAGATTATCCCGGTAATCCGACCAGTGATGGAATACATGAAAAAGCCTTGCCCCTAAAACCCCCGCCAGCAGGGCCATAACCCCAAAATTACCGATGTGCTCCGGATTTTCACCCATTTTACGGCACCGATACTGGGCTAACGTTATGGCGGTAATGAAACCCAGAACCAACATCGCCCCGTAACTGGGGATGCCGAAATGCAAAAATGGGATAGAGAATAACTCAGGACGCATATTTTATTAAATCCTAACTGTTATGTTTATATAGATA
>Ga0180435_10000282_pt1 | contig 52167 bp, 52 predicted proteins | sample SS_ome_3_FD_132467 | JGI IMG/M metagenome (GOLD analysis project Ga0180435, IMG submission 132467) | Hypersaline lake sediment archaeal communities from the Salton Sea, California, USA - SS_3_S_1 metaG | ecosystem: Environmental > Aquatic > Non-marine Saline and Alkaline > Hypersaline >... | reverse complement strand
TGAAACCTGGCTGGAAAGTCTGTCATTGCCCGGGTGGGCCGAGGCACTGGCGGTGTTAGGGGCAATCGCGGTAGTGATAGTCGGCGGCCAGATTCTTGCCCGTCCGTTTTTCCGGTTCGTGGCCGGCTCCCGACTGCGCGAAGCGTTCACTGCAGCCTCGTTGCTGCTGGTCGTGGGTATTGCAGTTCTCATGACCAAAGTTGGTCTCAGCCCAGCCCTGGGGACCTTTGTGGCCGGCGTCGTTCTCGCTAACAGCGAATACCGCCACGAACTCGAAAGCGACATTGATCCTTTCAAGGGGCTTCTCCTGGGCGTGTTCTTCATTGCAGTAGGGGCCTCGATCGACTTCGCTCTGGTCGCTGCCGAACCGATGCAAATCGCCCTGATCGTCGTGGGTCTGATAGTGGTAAAAATGCTGGTGTTGTTCATCCTTGGTCGCGTCTTCCGTCTGAAGCTCGATCAGAACCTTCTGTTCACCTTCGCCCTGGCTCAGGGGGGTGAGTTCGCATTTGTTCTCGTTTCCTTCGCGTTGCAGGCCGGAGTTATGTCAACCGAGGTCGCGGCGCCGATCATTGCCGCCACCGCCATCAGTATGGCCTTCACGCCGCTGCTGATGATCGTCAACGACCGCCTGATTCAGCCTCGATTTGGAACGCTCGAATCCGATGACCGCGAAGCCGACGAAATTGACCGTCAAAGTGCCGTGATTGTGGCCGGATTTGGCGATTTCGGCGGGGTGGTTGTCCGATTCCTGAGGGCCAACGGTATCCGACCCACAGTGCTGGAGAGTGATTCAGAGCGTGTCGACCTTCTGCGGCGACTCGGGCTCAAGGCGTACTACGGCGACGCTCGAAGACACGAGCTGCTGCATTCGGCCGGCGCCGAGGAAGCTAAGATGCTGGTAATCGCAGTCGGGGGACAGGATCGGACCATGGAACTGGTGGAAATGGCCAAGAAGCACTTCCCCCATCTCAAGATTTTCGCCCGTGCGGACGGGTGGTTCGAGTCGTTCGAACTCGTTCAGCGCGGTGTCGATCACATCTATCGAGAAAGCTCGGACACGGCTCTTCGAACCGGCTCCGATGTTCTCCGACGACTGGGACTCCGAGGTCATCAGACCCATCGAGCGGCGCAGAGATTCCTACGCGCAGACGAAAAGTCAATGCGCGAACTGGCCAAGAGCTGGGGAGATGACAAAGCTTACTTCTCAGCGGCTCGCGAGAGAATCGACGAGCTTGAGAAATTGATGCTTGCCGAGTTGGAGGAAGAGAAAGTTCGCGACGCCGGTTGGGACGCGGAGTCCATACGAGAAGACTTCGCCGACGGCTACCACGAGGAGTAACCCCGGGCAGCCGACAACTATTCTCGCCCTGCAGTTCTAGGCCAATTTGTCCAGGATTTCGATGATTTCTTCAGGTTCAGGTCGCTTCGTATAGTCAGGGCTGATGTGAGCGTCCTTCACGACTCCGTCACGGCCTATGATATAGCGGGCCGGCATGGGTAGCGTCCACGAGTCGTCGCCGTTGTACCGTTCCAGGTCGATTCCGAACTTCGAGTATAGTTCACGAAGATCATCGGGCAGTTCAAAAGCCAGCCTGAACTTGGCCGCTACCTCGTTTCGTTCATCTGTCAATACCGGGTAGGTCAGATTGTGCTTCTTGGAGACCTGTTTCGAGAAGGCCGTTCGCTGTGGCGATATCACCACAAGCCTTGCACCGCGAGATTCGATCTCGCCGAGAATGTTCTGTAGAGCTTCCAGCTCTATATTGCAGTATGGTCACCACACGCCGCGATAGAAGTTCACTATCACCGGTCCCCCAGCCAGCGCATCCTGCAACGATATCGGTTCGCCGTTCACATCCTGCAGCCTGAAATCGGGGGCCCGCTCACCGACACTCATCGCCCGATCCGCGAGACCCGATACGTTTATACTCTTAGTAGCCTTGTGCATAATCGCGAGTGTTTCGGGTGGTGCCGAGGCCTCGAACTTGCTCTTCATCTCGTCCAACCGAGACTGCAAACTCATATCCATATCTCCAGGTTGTGGTTGTAGATCAATCCCTATTGCGATGCCAGTTCCGCTGCCTCAATAGGCCCTGCGATTCTGCTGCTGCAGTCGGACATCAGTCGGTTGACAGAGTTTCCAGAAGCGCGGCGCAACCGCCTCCCCGCAAGTAGCCGGAATGATCGTTCAGATCCTCGAACTTCCTTCCAACTATCTCGGAGCATTCAAACCGATACTCAGAGGCCTTCAGAAATCTGTCTACGACTCGCGTTAGATGAGGTTGCTTGAGATCGAAGTCGGCTTTCTCGCTCTGACTTTTCTGGAGACCGACAATCCATATTGCGGCTCCTAGAGCGCCACATGCACCGCCAGACAGACCAATCCCGCCGGCCAGACCGGCCGCCATCACGCAGTGCATTTCCGACGCTCCCATCTTACGGGCAAGTTCAGCGGCGCAGCTTGCCGGTTGCGGAGCGGTGCCGTTGGAAGGCTCTGCCATCGCCGCTTCTATCTCGCCGAGAGCCACTTTGGCAAATTGGGCGGACTTGCGGAAGCATCCGATTGCCCCCCCTTTCAGCAGGAAGAATGTGAGCATCTGCAAAGCAGAGGAAGACTTGTCCAGTTGGGTTATCTCGACGCAATTGATGAATTTGTAACGATTGCGGAAGGAATCGACTAGTCTGCCGGCCGCCTTTACCGCCAGGGCTTCGGCTTCGGGAGTCGCTCCCAGCCGAACGTATGCTTGTCTACCGGCTGCGAGGACCGAACCCCAGATCATCCCACACTGATATCCATTTTGGAGTATGCCGCCGGCCATGGGGCCGATAGCCAGCTCTTCGGAAGGCATAGAATCGTCAAATGCCTGGTCGAGAACTCTCGACAGGGTGGATGCTCAAGATCCGACTTTGATGAAGGTACGGATCGTTTTCAACGATGGTGCAGATCTCTCAGTTTTCGGCATTGCTCGCTTTCATGCTTGTTTTTGTATGAGTCTTCCTACGTTGATTCACTCGGGCGGTTTCGGAAATGATAATACGAGTCGGCTCTCCCGACAAGATTGTACTATCGGTTGCAAGATCACATTGACTATACAGCGCTCGAACTCCTATAATTGCTCTAGTCTAACACGGAGTTACTAGTGGTTAAACAGGTCTGGACAGCTGTTGTCTGTTACATTCTATTCGCATCGATCATCTCTGGCTGTTGCCAGAAACTCGAAGTTAGAGATGCACCCGTTAGCGGCAATCCTGAAATTGCCGAAATCCTAAGACAGGCTGCAGTCAAACACGATCTGGTCGGGCTGGGAGCGGGCATACTCGACAGCAGCGGTCGACTTGAGCTGGCTGTTGCCGGGTACAGGAAGGCCGGGATTGATGACGCCATTGGGATCGATGATCTTTGGCATCTGGGATCGTGCGGCAAGTCATTCACCTCCACTTTGATGGCAAAACTGGTTGAAGCGGGTCACTTCGATTGGAACACCCCTCTGGGTGATATCTTCTTACCCACGGAGCTCGATTCAAGTAGCCAACTGTCGGATGTGACAATCGCCCAGTTGCTGTCGCATACGGCTGGATTGCGTCGCGAACCGCACGACGGATATAACGTTTCCGATACCGCTCCTCCGACTGTCCAGCGGCTGGCGGCGGTGAGGAGCGCGTCTGAGTCGTCGTTGGAATACGAGCCCGGAAAGGACTTCCAGTACTCTAACCTGAGCTATATGATCGCGGGAGCGGTCATTGAGAAACTGACCGGCGATGACTACGAGGTGGCCGCAAGAAAACTGCTCTTCGAACCAATGAGCATGATGTCAGTTCGGTACGAGGGTGAACATCCACCGGGTGTGGGGAAGGCATTGTGGCAGCATACTGGCCGCGGTTGTTCAGTTTCAGAAGAAGACTACTTCGATAATGACCCCGCCGTTCTCAGACCGGCAGGGTGTGTACGGGCCTCGATGGAGGACTGGTCCAAGTTCATACAGCATCACCTGGTGGGTGAACAAGGCGGAACAGACTACTTGTCGGCTGAGTCATTCGAGGAGCTTCATCGTTCGCGAGGCTTCGAGTATGCTCTCGGTTGGAATGTCCTGGAGCGCGAGTGGGGTGGAGGCAGGGTTATATTGCACCAGGGTTCAAACCTGCGGAACTACTCTAACGTCTGGATTGCTCCCGCCAAGGGATTCGCGGTGTTTGTTTGCAGTAACCAGGGGGACTCATTCGAAGCAACCGACGAAATAGCCGGCGAACTAATTCAGCTTCATGAGAAGTGGAGAAGTCGACCAGATAGTGATTGATCCGCGCTAGTCGTTCAGGCCGAGTTTCATGAGAAGGCGCGGCCAGCGAGGGTCGTCGTGCAACGAAGTCAGAAAACGAGATACTTTTGTGAGGGGGACACCCGCATCGCGTGAAACGACCGATTTCTCCAACCATTCGAACGCCTTGTTGACTTCACCCATGTGGCCATAGACTGTGGCTACCTGAAAGCTCCACTCATCTCCGCTCTCATTCATAAGGCGATCAAGGTGCTCGCGAGATTCTTCGATTTGCCCCAGGTCGTGATAGACCATCGCCAGCCCGCATAACTGGTAACCAGAAGGCTTCTCAAGCTTCATTTGGTCCAGTGCCTCTTCGAGCTTACCGCGCAACAGGTACGACCATCCCAGGGACAAATGCATAGTGGTCATTCCGGGACTCAGCTCGAGTGCCTTGTGGAATGCTTCCTCGGCGTCGCTGTCCCTGCCGGACCAGTGCAGGGTCTTGCCATAGTTCATGCATGTCTCCGGATTGAGGGGATCGAGCTCAAGGGCCTTTCTCCAGTAGGTCAGGGATTCCTCGAAATCGCCTTTGAGCGCGGTGATCATTCCCATGCTGCTAAGAGGGCCGACATTGTTGGGGGCCAGTCTATATGCCGTCTTGAAGTGCTCGTGGGCCTCTTTGAAGTCGAACTCGAAAGCTGCTTTCACCCAGCCAAGTGTCCAGTGCGCTTGGTGCAGTTGAGGATCTAACTCCAGCGCCTTCTTGGCCAGTTTCTTGCCCGTGCGATACTTCTCGAGAGAATCTCCTTCGCCAAGTCCATAGGCTGCCTGAATCACCCAGGCTCGACCCAGCCCGGCAAATGCCGCGGCATTCATCGGATCGATTTCTAGAGCTCGCTCGAAAAGCTTCTGGGCTCCGGTTACATCAGCTTCGGTGTACTTCCTTGCCTGCTCGTTTGCTTGCAAGGTCAGTTGGTAGCTCTCGGGATCGATTGCCGGCTTGGCTTCCGAGGATCCCAGAAGTGTAACATGCAGCTCCTTAGCTACAGCGGCGGCGATCTCATCCTGAACCGCGAAGATATCCTCCAGGACTCGATCGTATGTTTCGGACCAGAGATGGAATCCATCACTCACATTCACCAACTGTGTGGTGATGCGGACTCTATTGCCGGCCTTTCGGACACTTCCTTCTAGCAATGTCTCCACACCCAACTTTTGCCCGATCACCCTCAGGTCTTCCTGTTTGCCCTTGAATGCGAAGGAGGAGGTCCGTCCCGTCACTTTCAACTCAGGGTTTTTGGCCAGAACGTTCAGTAACTCCTCGGTGAGCCCGTCCGAGAAGTACTCGTTCTCGGAATCCGCGCTCATGTTTGCGAAAGGGAGAACTGCCAGCGATGGTTTTGTCGCGGCTACGTCCGTCGTTGGTGCTGTTGTGCCGGACTTTAGGGCGCTGTGAATCGTTCGCAGATCCTCCGCGAGATCGGCCGCCGATTGATACCTCTCGAGTGGATTTTTGGCCAGCACCTTGCTCACCAGCCGCTCGAGGTCGGGAGAAACGTCGGTTCGGTGGCGCGTCAACGCTTCCGGAGACTCGTTGACGATGGCCTGCAAACTGGCTGCGTCGTTGTTGCGTCGGAACGGCGTTTTACCGGTTAGAAGTTCGTATAACACGACGCCGAGGGAGAAGATATCCGATCTATGGTCAGCATCACGACCCTGCACTTGTTCGGGGGACATATAGGAGATTGTCCCTAGTGTGGAGCCGGTCTTTGTCAGCATATCACCGCCCTGGAAGGTCGCCAGGCCAAAGTCCAGGATCTTAGGGCGTAGTTCGTTGTCGAGGATGATATTGGAGGACTTGATGTCTCGGTGAACCACCCCGGCAGCGTGGGCAGATGCCAGACCATCGGCTATGCAAGATCCGATCGCACTTATCTGCTCAACCGAAAGCTGTCTATCACCACAGTAGTGTTGCAGAGTGTTGCCTTCAATAAACTGCATGGCAAGAAACGGCTGATCCTGAAACTCCTCAACTTCATAAATCGTGACAATGTTGGGATGGTCCAGTCTGGCTGCTGCCTGAGCCTCTCGGGCGAAGCGAAGACGGGTCTCTTGATCCTGCACCGTATGCGACGGTAGGAACTTCAGAGCGACCTGGCGCTTGAGGTTGGTGTCTTCGGCCAGGTACACCTCGCCCATTCCTCCGGCACCGATCTTCTGAACAATCCGGTAATGGGAGATCTTTGTCCCACCGTTTAGGACCACGTGGGTTCGTGTGTTGTCTTCGTTCATTTCATTCACGACTGTCGGATGCCTCTCGCCGCCGGTTGAGATTCATGGAGAATCAATATCATTTTACATGGATACTGGTCTAACAAGATACAGGTTGTTGTTAAATAGACAACAGTAATCCACGTTAAAAGTTGCGACCGGGTTCGTCAAAACGATGACGAGAAAGGGTGAAGGCCAGCTATCGCGCTGTTATACATGAGGTTTTGTTCGGTCAGGGAGGGTCCGGGGCCGGCCTGTTGGCGTCAACTTGCGATTACAGTTTGTGGTATTGACTCCTGGGCGTTGATTATGAGCCACCACCGTCGATTATTCCCAGTGATTTCACGACCAGGTCCGCTGCATCTTCGAGGGATCGGTTGCCTGTCTCTATGTACTCGAAGTCGTGCTTCCGGGCTTCCTGCTCGATGTAAACACTCATCCTCATCACGAACCGCGCAAACAGGTCGATGTATTGATCCGTGGCGCGTCGCATCCAGTCGTTTGGATTATCCCGGGCCGATCTTCTAATACTCTCGCTGTGATTTTCCGCCTGATTTCCGACAAATACGACTCGGTGGGGGAGAGCATCGAGCTGATTCACTAACTCGGGAATTATCCCGGTACCTTCGATCAGAATATCACGTCCCTCTTCATGCTCTCGTTTGGCGAAAGCCACTGCCGCTTTCCAAACGACCGTGTCTTGCTCGATCAGATACTTCAGAGGTTCGGCGAAGTCGTCGGCGATCGCTCTTTCTTTCGCGGTGGGGGAGAGATCGCGAAACCTGTCCATAACGAAGAAATCCGGCGCCGTTTCATCACACCAAACGCCGTCAAGTACGGCACTGAGGCTATCGGTTGAAACCGCACTGATGGCATGCCTCTTTCGAATCATACCGGCGATTGTCGACTTGCCCACTCTTGGCGGACCGCCTAGAAGATGAATCATGGTGATACTAATGAACGAAGGAACTGAGCGACTGACAACGTTTCGTTTCGAGTACTTGTTCATTCTCGCCACAGCGTCCTATTGCAGGAAGCGGTTCAACTACCAACAATCTTGACAGAAGTTAGGGCTGGACTAACTTGGACTGAAGACAAGGAAAGGGGCAGACTAGTCGGTTCGCGAACCTGTCGGCGACATCGAACGCCACTATCGATACACAAGATCCGGGCGATATGTACATTCTCAAGCGCGCCTTTGCAGTCCTAATCACTCTTGCAGCTTTGCTGCTCTGTGTGTGGTCAACCAGATTCCTCGCTGTTGACCACTTAGGTTACTCGATAGCCGTGAACTTCCTGTTCATGGCGGTCTTTACTCTTTTCTTTGATTCGCTGCTCAAGCCGAGTTTCACGTCTGGATACTTCGACTCCCGGCGGTTTGAGCGAGACGGCGCCATCTATCAGTGGTTTGGAGTCAAATACTACGTTTATCTGTTGAGGTTGATTGGATGGGAGAGGATGCAGCGCAGGGATCGACCGATCAATACTGATCTGAACTCGCTGAGGAAGTACGAGACTACAACCAGAGGGGCGGAGGCGGCCCACCTGCTCGGCGCTGTGTGCGTGATTGCTCTGACAATCTGGGCCGCTTGGACATACTCCCTGGGCCATATCCACTGGCTTGTCCTGTCCAATGTATTGCTCAACGTGTATCCGGTGCTTTTGCAGCGATACAATCGTCCCCGAGTAAGTCGCCTCATAAGCTTCAAAGAGACTCATTCGAGCACAGCATCGGAGACCGAATAGGAGTCGGATTCCTCTTCTGGAGTTCTACCAGGTTTCTTCACCACCCTTTCGACATTGCTATGAGATTCTGACCACAGATGGATCGAGTCTCAAAATCTGTTGTTGTTCGTCGTTAGCCTCGCCCTATATTCCCGAGTAGAAACCTGAACACAGATCACCGGGCCAAATGCTGGTAAAGGAGGCCAAAATGTCGTCCTGTCACGATCTCAAACTCGATGAAGTCTATGTGTGTCCCGACTGTGGGCTAGAGCTAAAGGTCGTCAAGGAGTGCAAGGATGTTGGCCAGCCGGCCGACGAGTGCTGTGGCAGCAATGAAACCTGCACTATCTTGTGCTGCGGCAAGGAATTGGTGAAGAAGTAAGTCGAGCGCCCGCCACGCTTTGGGTGGCATCTCCTAGTTGAACTCGGTGGAGGTGGGGAGAACTCCGCGCTCACATCGCGGCAGATACCCTTACATGCTCTTTTGACCAGACAGTTACCATTTCTTAGGGCAAGAATGGGGCAGTCTACACTGTGAAACCTCGAATCAGATAGCACACCGCTCGCTCATAGAACGTGTCGAACTCGGCCTTGGTATGTAAAGTTCCTGCTGTTTCCATCGCCCGTAATTGCTTTTCACCCATGTTTGCCATCGGATACAGGCCGAGTCCAACAGCCATGCAGCTGTGCATAAACTCGTTCGCTCCCTCAATAGACAGTGTGGGGAACAGTCTGCGCAAGAGATCAATGAGAAGCTTGAGCTCATCGCGGGCTAGCTCTTTGAACTCAATCAACTTCTCCAACGAGGAGTTTCTCTCAATCGAAGTGTATAGGATTGAGAAAAGCTCTAACAATCTCTTATGCCGCGCCTGCGTTGCTGTCCATTTCCTGGCGAACTCTTCGGCAGATGGACTTTGGTCGTGTTGATAGACCTTCTCAAGGTCCCTGCGCATCTGCACCAGGTCGCGCTTAAGCAACTCAAGGAAAACCTCTTCTTTGGTAGCGAAGTACTTGTAGAGATTCGAGCGAGTGAAAGAGGCCTCCTTGGCTATCTCGGTCAGATTGATCTCATCGAAGCTCTTGCCCTCAAGAAGCCGCGCGGTAGCCTTGACTATCTCGGTAACTCGATAGTCTTTCTGTTCTTCTGTTCTTGCTCTCTCAAAGTCTGTCTTTGCCATGATGTGTTCTCGAGTAAGTCGTTTCTATTTTCAGGCTTCTCGGGCTGCCATGATCTCATGATAATAAGTTTTTGCACGCTCCTCAGAAAAATGGTCGAGGAAAATGACCGAAAAGCTCAGGAGAACAAGACCGAGCCCGATTGCCTTCCAATGGGCCGAAGACAAGAACAAGAATAGGATCAGTGCAATCACAATTATACCGGCCATCGAGAACAGCGTGTATGGATACCATTTCATGAATCCATCTACACGCAGTTTTTCCGACTCGATAAATCCTTCTTGGTCAGCAGTATACTGCTCCTGAAAGCTTTCAATACGTTGATAGTTGTTGTAAACAAGGCTCACCCCGCCCACAATGCAAAGTAGACCTACGACAAGAAACGGGATAACCATAGCCTTTGAAAACGGCGTGTGTCCGTATTTCCAGTAGAGCCCGGCGATAATCGCAACAAGGAGTCCAAACAATGCGAACATCTGCCCCTCGAATATCTCACCCTTGCACCAATTGACTGTGTGTTGAATGAAGTCCATATGATCTCCTATGACATTTGACTCATAATGATTCGATCATACATCTTGTCACCAAAAAGCCGTCTCATGATAACCAGTGGCTTGGCCATTTTCCCCACAAGATATCTGGTCTTTGGTTTCCTGGCGTTGACGATTCTGAGAATAGTGTCCGAGATAACCCTGGGATCTGACCCCTTCATGCCGCCTTCCGAGGAGGCCTTCAGAAGTCCATTTACGATCTTCTGATACGGACCGTTCATCGATTCCTTAGAGAAGTGATCCATCACGCCGCCGGCGAATCCGGTCTCGATTAGACCTGGCTCTAAGACAACCACGTTGATGCCGAACTCTTTTAGCTCGAGACGAAGGCAATCGCTCCAACCTTCCACCGCATGCTTGGTGGCATGATACCAGGCTCCGAGAGGCGTGTAGATCTTGCCACCCATTGAGGAGGTGTTTATGATAAGCCCCGACTTCTGCTTTCGCATGTGCGGCAGAACAGCCTGAGTCAGGGAAGCCAGCCCAAACAAATTCACTTCGAACTGGTATCGGGCTTTGTCGATAGGGATCTCTTCCACGGGACCGTAAAGGCCGAAGCCGGCGTTGTTCCACAGAACGTCGATCCTTCCTTGCTCGCCGATTATCTTTTCGACCATTTCCCTTATGTCGATTTCAGTGGACATATCAGCTCTGATGGCATGTCCGCCAAGTTCTTCGAGATCCTTCATTTTCTCGACCGACCTCGCGGCGCAGTAGACGATATGCCCAGATCTGATTAACTCTTCAGCAGCAACTTTGCCCATCCCGCTGCTGGCTCCTGTGATCAGGATGACTTTCTTCTGACTCTTTGTCATCTCTAGCTCCTCTCTCTCATTTAATAGACGTCACGTCTCGTATATAGGAGACGTGACGTCTCTTGTCAACGGAAAGTTCCGGGTAGTTGAAGAAAAGATCAGGCTCGGGACTGTACCCAAATCGCGACAACAACGGTGTCGCGATGGTTGATGTATTTGGGGGATATAGACTTAAAAGGGCAAGGGTGGGGGCGAATACCTCCGCCCGGCTCATTGGTATGGAATTGCAGCGAGTAATATTGGTGGAGGTGGGGGGAATCGAACCCCATGCTCGCGTTGCGGCACAAGGACTTACACTGCATTGTGACCAAATTGTGACCGTTTTCAGGGACCCATCACAAGTGTCAAGTCGGTACTGGTTGATTAAAGACGGTTTGAATGTGTCAACGATTGGAATCCCTGCTCTTGGTACGTCGAGAGCTGGACCAGAGTTCATTCGGGACCGTTATCCATTGCACTAGCTTGAATCGATAGTGTTCCACCAAGGCTCCCATACCATCAAGAGTTAGAGCCAAAGCCGTTATACCTATAGCCGCAGCAAATGCTCTTGGAACATTGTAAAGCCCAGCCGCTCTTAGGACAACATAACCAAGGCCATGTTGTGATGAAATGAACTCTCCTATGAAGGCACCCAGAAGTGCGAATCCCACATTCAGTCTCATCGATGCAAGTACAGACTCCATGGCGCTGGGTAAGACTACTTTCCGAAAGATCTGCCGCCTCGTGGCGTCCATACCCCTCAAGACATCAATGTATCCCTGAGCTACAGAACTTGCGCCACGTCTGGACAGATTAAAAGCCACGAAGACCGTAGAGAAGGCTGCCATTGCAACCTTCATTTTGAATCCTATCCCAAACCAGACAATCATTAGTGGTGCAAAAGCGAAGACCGGTAAAGTACCAACCGCAATCACAAAAGGTTTAGATACTTTAGCTACTGTGTCTGAGTACCACAATGATAGGCCTATCGAACTTCCTACAACTGTCCCAATGAGTAGACCTACAAGAGCCTCACTGCCAGTGATGTAGCAATGAAAGAGAAGTTCCTCATGAATGAGTAGCTTCCAGAACTCTGTCAATATCGCTGATGGACTTCCCAAAACAAAGAAGATGTCATTGGAGGATCTTCCAATGATTTCCCAGGCCAAAGCAATGACAACAGCGGTGGAAACTTGTATCGTAGTTATTGACACCCTCTTTGTCATTCCTTAAGGTCCTCCCATATGCGCTCAAAAAGACTCTGAAACTCCCTCGTTCCTCTACACTTAACAGCATCATCGAAAGAAGAATCTTTTTCAGGCCTGAGTGTGGATAGAATTTTGCTGGGTTTTTTGCTCATGACCGCTATCTGGTCGCCTAGAAATATGGCCTCTTCTATGTTGTGCGTAACGAAGAGAGTTGTAATCTTTCTAATCTTGCACATCTTCTTGAATAGGGTGCTGATTCTGAGTCTTGACACGAAGTCAATGGCAGAAAAGGGCTCATCACACAACAAAATGCATGGGTTTGAATCCAGAGCTCTGATTATCTCTACACGCTGTTTCTCACCTCCAGAGAGAGTCCTCGGATATTCCGATTCGAGCTTACCTAACCCATATTCCTCAATGGAACTTCTGATTCGAAACACATCATCATCATCAAAATCACCTCTCGTTTCCGCCCCTAAAGATGCATTCTGAAGAAGTGTTCTCCAAGGCAAGAGCTGTGCCTCTTGCTGAACGTAGGCGATTCCGTCGGCCCTCCTCTTCGGGTCAACGTATATTTCCCCTTGGTCAGGATTAAGAATGCCAAGTATCAGTCTAAGTAATGAAGACTTACCACAGCCACTGGGGCCTACAATGCAAAACAGATCACCTCTTAATACGTCGAAGGATACACCTGATAGCGTGTGGCTAAGACCACCACCTCGCTTTTCAAACGTCTTATGAACGTCCCTCAGGCTGATTGTAACTTCTGGCTTTGTCATCTCTGCTTGCTATCTACTATCATTCGACGCGCCCATGTCAACCCTGCGTACAAGCCAGTCCCTACCGGGACTAGGATCCCAATGATGTTAGCCAATGTTCCGATCAAATCATTAGACGTACCGCCAAACCAATCAAGAACGTAGCCAACACAATAAGGCATGATTGAAAGCAGTACAAGCGAACCGACAAGTACAACGCTTGTATAGATTAGTTTTCTACGTTTATTGCCAGCATTACCGTAATAGAACCTTACGGTTAATGCACAGACACCACACGCTCCTAATAGCGTTATCAGAGCCACGTGGTCGATCTTGTCTAGCACGAATAGAGCAACAACAAGTACAAGAAGGAATCCAGACAACATGTATCCAATGTATGATTTCTCACCAGAGATTGGGGCCGGTGCATCCTTTGCGATATGTGCATATGTTGCAATATATTCATCAAAGGCCCTCGCTGCCTTTCTCTGTTGTTCCTCTTCCCACTTGCCTTCTGAACTCTCAAAGAAGAGTTGAGCCGCCTTCATCCATTGCGCATTACTTACTTCAATAGAATCCGGAAACACTCTAGCATCGACTGCTAATGTATATGCTTCCTCAATGTGCTCCGGATAGCCCTTGTCTTCAAAGAGAGTGAGAGCACGATTCATTACTAACTGTTCCCCCCTGTTCGTCTCCCTTATTGCCCTGTCAATCGCTCTCAGGAAACCAGCCACAAATGCTCTGTTCTTGTCTACAAACTCCCTAGTGCTAATAATGGCTGTTGTCAGTATGTCACTGAAGTCGGGAGTTTTACCAATTGCAAGATCTAGCGAGTACTTGCTTGGCTCTAACTTTATGAGATTGGTGATATCAAGAATCTCCGGCGAAATAGCCCCAACTGTTGGCTTGGACTCTTGAAGAGTTGTTAAGACATTATCTTTGTCAACTTCTTGGATGAAGTCCTTCGCTTCTATGCCCTCTCTAGACTTAAGATTGAAGATCTTCTCGGCTATCAGATACGATGTAGTGCCTTTGCGGTAGGCTATGATACCATCATATACTCCCAAATCAGTGAAAAGCTCTATTGTATTCGTATTGTGATTAACAGCCCAGAAAGCTGTATTAACAACCAGAGAGGCCAATACAGCTGGGCGATGTTTGCTTTTTATCTTGGTATTGAATATCTGCGTGGGATCGCAGACAACCAGGTCACACTCATTCCTTTCAAGAAGAGCCTTCATGGCCATCTCGTCTGTGCGACCCCCCATTGGCTGTCTAGGAATATCAATTTCATAGCCAGACGGGAGATAGCCATAGCATTCATCCGTCCTGAGCGCATGATAGAGCGGCAAGTAAAGGAAGTGGTGACTCATTTCAACTATGCGTATATGCTTCATAGGCACTACCTCATCGACCAACTACTACAATACATTATACAGTTTGTGAGAACATCACTCATTAACCTTGCAGTTATTCTCAGCACTCAAGGCGAAACGATTGTCAACGTATGTACTACTGGGTTGAAGTTCCTCAACATCTCCGACTTCAACTCGGACTTGAATGGCACTGTTCCACGCCTCGTCTGACAAGACAGGGGTAGCTGGAATTATTCCCTCGTCAATCACTCGCTGGAACGCATTCCTTGCTACAGTCGCGTGAATCTCGGGGAAGCGCTTAGATAGTAATACAAGGGCAGAATCTTGTTGCTCTCGCGCAAACAACATCGCCTTCTGAATGCTACAAACAATGCCTTCTACCACTCCGGATTGCTCTTCAATGATCTTAGGTGTAGTCGTTAAACCAGTTATTGCAAAATCACCGTAAATCGGAGCCATCGAGTATACTAAGCGTGCTCCATTCTGGATTGCCTGTGACACATTTGGCTCTAGCTCAAGCCCGATATCTACCTCACCAGATTTCAGCATGGCAATGATTGTACCAAAAGCCCCTTCTCGAATGTTCGGTTCAAGTCCCGCATCTTCGAACATCTTCTTCTGCAGAGTATAGGCTGTTGAGGGAGAAGGGAAAGTGCCCACTACATGACCAGAAAGGTCGCCAGATGAAGAGAATGCACTTATGGAATCATAGGTGATTCCCCAGAATGGGACACCATTGACAATACTCGCAACTATCTTACCAGGGACACCCTTGTCAGCCGATACCGCAATAAACGTTGGGTCAGATACAGCAAAGCTTGCACTTCCAGATAACACAGCTGCCCAACTCTTCTCGTCGCCACCTGTGCTGACGATTGTAACATCCAATCCAGCTTGACCAAAGAAACCGGCATCTAGAGCTAGGTAAATAGGAGCATATAGGAAGAAATCTCCGGTCTGCGCGATTGTGACCTTTGTGGACTCATTCTTCTGACTGCATGAAATGACCAGTAGGGACATTACAGCAATGATAAGTAAGACGAGAAGGGAGTTCGCTACTCTCGCTATGGTGCTCTTCCCGAATGGCTCTCTGATTCTCAGCATACCAACCGAACCTCCATGTTATATAACACTTTCATCTTCTATCTTCTAAAGCACGAATCTTCGCCAACGCTAGTGGAGATGGTTCACTCTTTCCATTTTCCCAGCGATTGACAGTAGAAAAAGTCACACCTACATGGGCGGCAAACTGCTCTTGAGTGAGCCCCAACTTCAACCGTAGTTGCTTTATTCGGTGTGGCAGGTTTCTTTTCCCCATCTTCTTACCGGACTTGCTTTCACTCATCACGTAGTCCAATTTATGCCAGAAGGTATTGCAAATAATATAGCATACTATATAGACATTCAGTCAACTGCTGTCAAGTCCAAAATGGAGATGTTGGACCACTCCTAATTCGTTGCTTCCATACGGATTAGTAGTAAAGGTAGGCAAGAGGATTGCATGACCTGATTAGAGAATCGCAATTCATTACGGATTCAGATCGCGTCCTGGGTTGTGCTTGAAATATGAGAGCACCTTCGACTTCTCCGCATAGAACTCTCCATTAATGATCAAACCGGGTAGCCTCTTTCGACGGTCGGGGTGATTGATATACCGGTCGATGGTCTTAGGTGCTTTCCTAAATAGTCGACAGATGTCAGTTCGACTCCAAAAGGCCTCCTTCATTAGTTCCTCCGGTGTTTTTCTGCGTGGCCTTGGCACGTCTAGGAACTCCGAGATCGTGGTGTAGAGACTGGTGCACTGGGTAGGAGCAGCACTGCATCAGTCAGTTCACAAGCTCTAGGTAGGCGGTTGCACCATGGTATAGAGTTGATATTCAATATCCTGAGGAACATCCAATGACCAATCATCCTAGGCCGCTGCACCATCACATCACCTCCGACTATCGCGTCGTTTGACGCGATCTCTCCGCTCGTGGGCTCTAGTCCGGTATTGCTTCCTAACCCGATTGTTCATCCATTTTGGGAGTAGACTTATCGCATAGTTGAATACTCCAATGATGATGATAACTGTAATTAGCAACGGCAAGAAGGCGTCCGGCGCTTCGGTCAGAATTAGAAATGGGAGTGCCAGCATTGTGAGTCTAAACAACACTCGGAGCAGCCGCCATATGGAAATATTAAGAAATGCTTTGAATATGGCATTTACAAACCGTCCTCCACGAGCCGTAGCGCTTAGATCGCCACTTCCACATTCTCCACAGAATACTGCGTTGCCTGGATTAGGATGGCCTCGCCGGCAAATCCGAACATTCCATGTGAGACCGCAGAATCGGCACCTTTCAGGCCATTCCTCATTTATCCGCCTACAATTTGGACAGTATCTCATTATATAATCCTTACTTTGTTGGAGCCGACAACTATGTGCTGTGGAGAAGTGCTTGAACTGGTAGGGACTCGCCAGACTGAGCCGAACAACGGGTCAATCCGCAACTCCTCAACGGCACCTACGAAGATCTTAAGATCTGGACTGCCAGTTAATAACTTACTGATGTTTATGGAGCGTTTTCTGGAGTTAGTTACGATCAACAGCCTGAAGGCATTCTTTCCGAAGTTGGCCTGGAAGTGGCCACTCGATTTGAATGCTCGGTACAATTCTACTTTCTTCTGAATCCGTGGTAGTGATTCCGTACCGAGGTCTGCTTCCAGAAAAAAGTTATACATACTCCGACCTATGTGATATGAACCGAAAGCATCAGGTTTCAGTTGTCTATCTGCAACTGACTCGACTGCATTGCACTTTTCTGCAACAAGGTCATCATATCGCCAATCGATCAACCCACAACTGGGGTACCTCGCCGTCGCGGCCCTAAGCAGGCACGCAAATTCAGTAATGAGCAATTCATGAGGAAGCCGATTGTCACTGAGTTTGCGGCTTCGGTGGCGGCGCCTGTTGAGTTCTTGCTCCTCACACCCCTGTTCTCGAACCAATACAGAAGCACCCTCTGAACCGAGTGAGTAGACAGCCGGAGTACTGCCGAATGTTCTCGGTAGGAAGCGCCGGTCAACATACTCGGCATCATACAACTTCCTCAGTCGACGGTTTATATCGGAAACACATGCCCAATCGAAGTAGGATTGAATTTGATCTCGTGTCATGAAGCCGAACTTCAGGAGCGCGTCAAAGAGGATCATATCGCGTTCGGTGAGAACGACTTTTCTTGATTTGCGCCGGATGGTTGGTTTGGCACGCATTAGATGTCTCCCTCAAAAAATCCATCGGCAGACTTACTCCTTGATTTATGACGCCTGTCCGAACTCGATGAAGAGGAAATCTTCACGGCCTGCTGAGATTTCGGGCGTGTATTCACCCTTTGAGCATCTCCTTGAGATGTACGTTTACCGTGACCTCGATACGTCTGATCGGGTTGACTAGACAGATTGAGAGGTTGACCTACGTTGCGCCGAATTCTCTCAATGATGTTCTTCTCCCGCCTACTGGTAGTGGACGGAACCTTAGTATGATCTACCAGCAACCGCCTGGGAGTGCTACCGCCTTGCATTAGCATTGCCGTCCCAATCGGTAACTCAACCAACTCACGGCCGATCAAGTCTCGTACTTCGCCCGTCAAACCTGCGGATGCAATTCGAGCATCCTCTGGAGACAAACGGAAGAAGATCTGCGTATAACAGTTGGCTCGCAGAGATGAGAGTAAAGCTCGATCGATAGAAGCAAGTGTTTGGGCAATAAGAGTTAAGCCAACTCCGAACTTCCTCGACTCATTAAGAAACGGTTCTACAGTAACTGAGCCGGCAAAACTTGGAAACTCCTCTATAACCATGAAGTATGGGCTTCGAGCAGTCTCCGGCAAATCCGCTCTAGAAAACGTCGCTTGTTGTAGCGATACCAGGATCATGCTGGCCAACAATCCTACCGAATCGAAGAATTGTCCCTTGTTGATCTCTATGAGTACCGTTTTCCCCCGATCCATTGCTTCCCTGAAGTCAAAATCGCTTATCCCCGAGTCTAACATAGCAGCAATTCGTGGATCAGATAAGAAGATGGTAATTTTGTTCAAGAATGCTTCCATTACCTGAGACCTACGGCGTGGCGACCAAGCAAGAAAACGGTTGAGAAAGTACTCTCTAGCTCGGTGGCTCAGGAGATTGGAAGCGTGAGCCCTGAGTGCGGCCGTGTCGATTAGTGTTTCAGGTGCGCGGGCAAGAGGCAGTTTTCTCTCAGCGAGCAGAGTCAGAAAGTTCTGTGTGAACTCATGCGTTTGTGGCCCTAGAGCACTACCCCAGAAAACTCGTAGTAATTCCATAACAGGTGCTATTCTTACTGGGGCTTTTTCAGGGGATGGACACTCAAGTGGGTTTATTCTCACACACCAACCGTCATGTCCGGGAGAAACGAGGATTATGTTATCAAGCGTTGCTTCCGGAATCTCGCCCGAAACGACTCTTGATGCTATCAACCTAAGGAGTTTCTGAATCGTATCATGAGGATCAAGTGCCATGAATGGTTGGCCGGCTTTTACGTCGCGGAGCATTTCCCCGAGCACAGAGACTGACTTTCCAGAGCCAGTTCCTCCCAGCTTGAACGAATGACGAAGACGCTCTTGAATGGACAACCCAACTGGAGTTGTGCCTTTTCTCCCAAAGGCAGCACGAGCTTTCCCTATCACGAAATCCCCTTGCTTACCACCGGTATTCTTCCACCTATCAGTCCACTGAAAACTGAAAACAGGCTCCACCATCTTAATCATTGCCCGTTCCATCCAACCCAACTTCTTACTCCTTCCTCAGAGAGCAAATAGCGCATGAATCCTTCCTCGCTATTTCCGTGCAGTTGTCAGGGACAAAACCTGAAAGGTAGACCATTCGGAAGTTCCAGCATCGACGTCTGGCGGTTAGGATCGTGTCTATTGCGTACAGGGCAATACCGCCGACAACTTTCAAGATATCCTTAATAGCAGGAGTGCCGGGACATGGCTTCTCGTCATCACTTACGGCTTGTGGAAAGGCACATCCAAAGCAAGCATGCCCTGGCTCCTGAACAAATACATACCCTTGATTAGCATCTCTGGACACTGCCACAAAAACGGCTGGGATCTCGAGCTTCACTGCGTATCGAGAGGCGAAGACCCTTGACGCATCATTGTCAACCCCGCATACGATCAGATCGGACGAAGGGGATACACCTTTCTCCAAAGCTTCCTCGAAGTAGTATGGGTACCCCTCTATCACCGATCCCAAATAGCCATCATCTCTCAGGTTGCGGGCTAGCTGAATTGCCTTATTTCTGCCAATATCTGAGTGCGAGAACTTTTGCCGGTTCAGATTTGTGATATGAACATCATCACCGTCGAGGATCTTGGCGGTACCAATACCCTTGCGAACACATCCTTCAGCGATTTCACTTACTATTCCACCGCCGCCGATCAATGTGACTGTCGCCTTGGAATAATCCCGCTGACTGAAGCCGTCCACTCGAACTTGCCGGCTGTCAACTGCCTCGTCAGCATTTGAGCGACCGTCGAGGGTCCTACACTTCACCCTAACTCGTGTAATCGAGCTTGAAGATCCCGTCTCCGACATTCTTCACTCCTTTACCGATTATGTATGGTCGAAAGGGTAACTCCTTGCTAAAGAACCGTAGATACCCATCACGTGAGAAAATACCTCCAATGGTGTTGTAGTTGCCTGATTCGAGTCGGCTTTGGTTATCGAGGTCAGTCCTTGAAGGGAGATTCGACTCCAGCCCACTACCTGGGTGCATGTGTAAATAGAGTGTCAGGACTGAACCGTATTTCTCTCGTTCAATCAATGACTTAGAGGAGAACGCGACATCGCCTGATGCATAGCCGACTTTTGATTGTTCCAGCTTGAGCGGTACACACCGATCGCAAGTGAAGACATTTCCGTATTGAGATCCAAATACGTAGTCTATGGACTCTGTGGCAATTCCGCCAAGACGTTCGAATGAGCGATGAAGAACCTCACTGCTTACCAGAAAGGTAGGTTCGTCAGGTAATTCGATTAATGCGGCTACATTGCCAATTAGATTGCGAATGTAACCATGCGATCTCACTCGATCATAAAGAGAGTCAGCGAGCGGAGCATTGAACGAATCCGCAACGGCCAAACGCAAACTGATTAGTGCTTCTCTCTGTTCATCCTCTAGTTCCCCCTCCAGAGTATTGAGCTGAGCCAGGGCAATTGCGTTACTTGTTAAGTTCATCATTATCTCCTCATTGAAATTGGTATCTTTCCAAGATTCTGACAATCAATCATGATTCTCTCAATCTCCAGTATTCCGTCGTCGATTGTCTTTCCCTTCTTTGCGAAATGGACAGCGATCATGCCATCATCCTTGACCTTAACGAAGCACGGTCTTTTAGGGTGATTTGAGAGACCCGCCGGAGGATCCCAAATGTAGAAGTGGTGCCAATTGCCGAACCTCCTCACGATCTGTCCTCTATATGCTGCGGCTGGTGTCCGGTAGTACCCGTACCACGTGTTTCCTTTTCTCCTCCATCCTCGTGTCTGCAAAACGGATTTTGGTTGCCGTGTTACTTCACGGCGTCTCGCTGAACATTGCGACTCGATGGATGATCTGACTGCTTGTGTGCCAGTTGCATTCGATGTCTCTGGCCTAATCGGGAAGCGTGCCCTCGCATGGGCCGCCAGCCGGTCAAGAAAAATACGGTCCGGAGTATTCTCAAACTCAGGTTCGCCAGCCATGGCCCTTACGGCCATGGCCACTCCCTTTACGAACTCACCTATGTCGTGCTCAGTGGCATGAGCACTGTGCTCGTTGGCATCAACACTCAATGCAGGTGGTTTGTGGGTCCGATAATACTCTCTGAATTTTGCCGAAAATGCTTCACGCTTAGCAGGAGTATTGTAGACTGAGAACAACACCGTGATCAATCCTCGTTGCAGTGCACTCAGTTTCTCAGAGCTGACCTTGAGCATACCGAAACCCTACATCTGTCTTTGATGCGGCGTAGAGCTTTTCGCCATCATCAACTTCCGTATAAATATTCTCATTCGCACCGAAAACATGCTGCCCTTGATCTTTCGAAAGAGTGAATCCGTTAAGCCCAAGTTGTTCCAGGACATCCGAAGCGGTTGTCCCTGGTTCGATAGCGAGGTCGTGATGATCCCCGCTTCCTGCTGCGATTACTACGATTGCTTTCAAAACACATCTCCTTGTTAGAGTTCAGCTTGGCACAGTATCTGAGCCGATCAGGTATCTCTGATCACCTCCAATGCTGTGCTGGTCTCACACGTACTTAGGTAAATGTGCGTGGATTTTGGCCGAGAATAATTAGAGGCTCATATTTTTGGGCCAGAATAACAGCCAATAACCCTATATAAGTATGAATACCACACATCGTGATGAATGTGGTTCTGACTAGGAGGTTTTTGAGGATAGTGACAAGTAAAGAAGAAAAAGAGCTCTTTTCAAAACTTAGGGATTCTGGGAGGACTTACCCAGATATCTCACTTGAGGAGGAGCGTGATCTAATTCGTCTTGCGAAGGGTGGTGACCTCCGTGCGAGACAAGCCCTTCTATTCGCGTTCATGAGTGTCGCTCGTATTTTGGCGGCAGAAGTAACAAAAGCACATAATAGATACGACTTCTTTGACGATTGCGTACAATACGCACTGGTCGAAATAGACACACTCATTCAAAAGTTTGATCTAAAGACGAAATATCGATTCGCTACATACATCAGCACCTGCATTCGGCGCGATCTCGCCAAGAAGATACTGATTGAAACAGTACGAACTGAGCCAGATGACTTCGAGAGACGTTTGCCTGATGAGAATACAACGAGCGCGCGAAGCATTCGTCAGCGCATATTCATCAATCAACTCTCTCGGATCCTGACTGAGGATCACTTATGGGTTGCTGAGAAGAGGGCTGAAGGATTGAGCAATGTAAGGATCGCTGAAGCTGCCAAAAAGCTTAAGCCTAGGAAGAGTGTCAATCGCAAGAAGTGTGCAAAGCTGCTCAATGAGACAAGACGAAGTGCGATACAACTGAGGGAGTTGTGGGAAGTTCTTGAGAAGAGTATGGTCGCATCCATCCCTTTGCCTTCAAAGGTGAAGGAGGAAACAGGAGAATGAGTAAACCCAATTTGGCATGGAGGATAATAGCCAATGTCAAGAGATGATAAGATGAAGAAGAATGCTAAGTATTCAGGTCGAACTCAGCGCACTAAACCAACTGCCAAGAGGATCACACTTAATCCTGATGATCCGAGAGGATCAGCTCTGCGCCTAACAGGTAAGGAGTGGGAGGAAACGCTGAGGAAGATCGAAATAGATACTGGAGATAGCACATCTAAGCGACAGCCCACATTAGAGTATCTTCAGGATCAGATGGCGCGCTTCGAGTTCGTTCTCAGAGCGTTAGAAATCGAGGAAGAGCATGGTCCTGATAGTACGGAACTAGCGTCTCATTTAGCGATGTGTGCTGACTTCGAGGCTGAGAAACTCTGGTTTCTCGAAACGATCGCTCAGATTCGCTCCCAGAAATCGGACGAAAAGGAGCCTACAGAATAGCCAATCATGTCATTTAGGCTTCGGCTGGCTCCTTCACCTCCGTGTGTATTCCACGTGTAGGCTAGTATGCTATCGTTTTTGGACAGTACTTCACCGAGCAATCCGTAGTACAACAATCCCCTTCTTGTACAAACTTGCCTTCCAGCAGCTATAAGATGATCCAACCTTCTCCTTGAGGTTGTTACATACAGTACACGAAAGTGATTTGTTCCGAATCTTCGGAGGAACTTATCGGTAGTTACGAGCTTGTTGTAAGCTGCCAGCTTCTCGCGTACTCTAATCACACTTGTAGTGCCTCTATCGATCTCAACAAAGAAACATTGTGATGCCCCGGAGTGGCGTAAACAGAACAGCCCATCTGCAACAACAGGAACACGCTTTAACTGAGGCGAAGCACCGAATGTAACAAGACTCACTGAGATAGCAATGTCGCTACCCTGCTTCCAGAAGACCAAACTTGTGTCAGTCGCCTTCGCAAGGCTCCGCATCAAGCGAAGTCTGAACTCATTGCGTAGGATAGTATGCTCGACAAACATCATAGACGCTGGCTTTGTTGATCTCGATCTACCGTTGCTCTCTGATCCATTGCCAGTGAGAGCTTGAGATCCCTTTCTGGCAATCCTGTAAACGAGTTCGTCGGACTTCCTGAAATTGATGTGACTTCTGGAGACAAACCCAGCCATCCAAAGCAATCTTAGTCGCTTCTGAGTTCGACTCAGTGATGCAAAGTGAAGCTGCATCAGCTGGCTCGTTGTTAATAGATCGAATTCAGTTACGTCTGACAAAATTCTGAAGTCTCTTTTAGTTAGACGTATTCTGGGTGCCAGTTTCCAATCTCCAATGTTGGTTCTCACTGAAGGTCGAAGTACTTTATTGATCACGCCTACTCGCAGCATACTTACTCTTCTTGAGATGCGTTAGTCCAACTGCGACTGCATCAAATAGATTCGAATTGTGCCTTTCTTTCCACTTACGATCCGTACCAGTGAAGACTCTCAATTCTGGATATCTGCTTATTAGTACCTTCACTACATCTCGCTTTGTGGCATGTCCGTTGCCGCAAACGAATTTCCTGATGGAAATGGGGACGTACTCGTAGATCGAAACTCTCCTCCGTCGTGCGATGCCGAGAATTCTGTAATAGGCCAGAACTAGAAGGCTATTCTGCGTAGCAGCGGAGAACGTCGACTTCTCTAGTGCGATGATATTCGGATTCTTTTCTTCGAAGTATTGGCTAATCACTTTATCTAGTAGGTTCAGTCTTGAGCGAATGGAGGAACCACTTGGGATAACTTTGACTGTGTAGTCTGAAAGTCTACCGCCTTCAAAGGTCGCTAGGCCAATGTTATTCATCCCCGGGTCGATAGCCACTAAGCGATTACGTCTACTCGTATTTGAGTTCGACGTTGTGTTTTTTCCGATTGTCATATGTCTCTTTTCTTAGTTGATCAAATAGATCACAAAACAAGACTTCTACAGGGCACTTGATCGCAGCAGACAGTAGCAGTGCATTGGCTAAGCTCGGGAGCTTTCGACCTTTCTCCCAATGCGATAAGTGTGCAGGACTAGTCTGTCCGATCAATTGAGCCACGTCCCGAAGCCGGAGGCCCCGCTTTTTGCGGAAACTCCGGATATCATTAGCGTATTGTACGTTGCTAGTCCGGGACATAAGTTCTTGTTTTTGTGTTGTCTCATGTTAGATCACACTCTAGAGATGGCAATTGCCGAAAAGAGCAATGTGTTGATTTTCATGGCTCAGCATTACCGCGAAAAACGAATCATCATAGCACACTCACAGAATCTGTCAATAGCCCCACCACGCTTTGGAGCCCTTGACAAGGGGAAGCTATCTGTGCTACGATGAAAGCGACTATTCTTTTGCTTTTGTCTATGAAAAATGAAAACGGCCAGTTTATTGGCTTTTCATCCCCCAGATATACACAGGTCCCTGATGAGGTGTTCGATGAGCTGTTGTCCGAGCTTACCGGCGCAGAACTCAAGGTCTTAATGTACGTCATTAGGCGCACTTTCGGGTTCAAGCGTGATTCAGATCACATCAGCCTTTCTCAGATGGTTAACGGAATCGTGAAGAAGGATGGTGTCGTATTGGACAAAGGGACTGGATTAGCCAAGGATTCGGTTGTAAGAGCAACGAAATCACTTGTTGAGAAGGGCATTCTGATCAGAAAACACTTCACTACACCTGAAGGAGGGTGCCAGGCTTCTGAGTATTCACTCAAGGTTATCCACACCCCTCTGTCCGAAAATCATGACAGGGGGCCTGTACCAGAAATCGGACAGGGGGGAGTACGAAAATCGGACACACAAGAGACAGATATACAAAACACAGGCATGCAAAATACAGTTTCAACGTTTGGAAGAATTATTCAGAGACCGAGAGTTAACGCTCCTGTGGATAAGTCTATCCGAGACAAGCGAGAGTATGTGGTGCATCGAATAATGGAAACGTGCCGAGACAAACAGTCCATTGCCTACTACCGAAAAGTTGCTCGACTCCTACCCGAACAAGCTATTCACGAGGCCTTAAGTCAGGTCAAAGAGGCCGATAAACTCGGCCGTATAAAAGAACGACCAGGCGCTATGTTCACAGATTTGATTAAGCGGAAAGCCAAGGAACTGGAGATCGATTTCAGTGCAGAATCAAGTGAGACGAAGGCTTCAAAGGAGCCAGTCAGGGAGTTCACTGAGACTACAGTAGCAATAGAACCTATGATCTTAGCCCGAGAAGGTAGACGGTAATTGAGAGGACGTTCCCTGTGTAGTGATACTGTTCCAAGCTAATCAATGAAGTGATACGACGTTTGCTTTGCCTACATTGCCATACCTATCTGGAGTGCAGGTCAGAATAATAATCTGGCACTCTTTACTCGCCTTTGCGAGTACAACTCCCATTAGTTTTAGCCGTTCAGGATCTGTATAGCCCAGTACATCATCCAGAATTAGAGAAGCCCCGCTATCCTTTGCGATGATCATCGCACAAGCCAAGCGAGATATCATGGCAATCTGCTCTTTGGCCCCGCCACTCAGAGATTCGAACGGGACTATAGAGCCATCAATCACCCGACTTGCGACTGACAGATCTTCTGTTAGCTCAACCCCAAAGGAATTGTCGAAAACCAACCTTCCTAGTGTATCGATTTTGTCTTTCAGGGGAGCGACATACGTGCGACGGATAGTGTCACGTTCCACACTCATTGTCTCATATAGTAATTTGGCAGCTTGAGCCCTTCTAATAATGGCTGTGTATTCTCGTGTCAAGTGATTGAGATGAATCATTGTGGCTTGCAGTTGTTCGTGCAGGCCCTCTTCGCCAAAGACTCGAAGTCGAGTAAGCACCTCGGTGTTTTCATCCTGAGCTTGTTGGCGTTTTGTTTCAACGGTGTCCAATGAATCTCTTGCCGTATCCAACAGAGCCTTTACTCGACTAGGGTTTTTCTCGCTGAGGTTGAGTTCAGCAGACTCTACGTTCTCCTGCTCCTTTTGAACAACACTAGTGGAGTGCGAAAGCGCAGACTCTAGGCTGTCGTCAGATATAGTTTTCCTTGATCGTGTAAGCTCGTTCTCGGTACGAGTCAGTTCTTTTGCCGATAGATCAATCTCTACTCTAATTTTCTGATCTCGTTCCATCAACTCGTCACGTACTTTGCGAGCTGAATCCAGTGCAGTCTCGGCGTCCTCCCATGCACTATTGATACTCTCAATTTCGTCTTGTGCCGCTTGCAGTTCTTGCTTTGCAATCCCCAGATTGTCAGGAAGTGGAGGTTCAGATACTCTAGCTTCTGGATAGCCAGGTACACTTTCCCCCAGTCTAGCGACCTTGCTTTCAAGTTGATCATATGTCAAATCACGGAGATCATCTGCTTCGATCTCCGTCTGTCTTGCTATAGATAGCTGGGCCTCTCGGCGAGCATCGTACGACGTCCTCGCATCGTCCGCATTCATCACGCCTGCGTTCTCACATGCAAGATCAAATTTGTCTTTGGCTGCTTTTACATTGCTCGAAAGCTCAGCAGAACTTGATCCCGCGATAAATTCCATTTGAATCGCATCCGGGATAGTCAGACGAAGCCTGTCAGAGATGGAATAGTCCAACACCTCGTTCATCGGCAGGCTAAGCTTCTCTTCATTGACTTGGATATCTAAGTCATTCAGTCCCTTTATCTGAAGCGACGGTGCTCCAATCTTCAGCATCGCTTCGGCAGCGATAAGTGATTGCTCGGCCTTTTGGATAGCCTTCAACGTGGATTCGTGGACATTGTTCGAAGCCAAGATGATCTCAGCCTTCGCGGTTTCTGACCGAGCCTTATCAATGCGGTCTTTTCGCTCATTTAGCTGCTCCAGATGGAGTTTGTCATTGAAATAATCAAAATCCGCTCGTCGAAGTTTAAGAAGCAATTCAGCTTGCTTGCGCTTGTCTCCAGCTTTTAGTGCTTCAGACTCAGCCTTGTCCAATTCGCTTTGTGCTCGGTCGGCCTGAATCGCTGAGACCGAGCTAGATTCCTCCAAACCGGCTTGTGCCTTCTTTGCTTGGGAGACAGCATCAATTAGTCCATGGCGTACTTGCGAGTCTTGCTTGGCAGCCTTTTCAGACTTCTCGGCAGACTCCAATCTAAGCCGCGCTGTTTCTAAGGAAGACTCCAGATCCTTGATTTCGTCAAGAGATTTAGCGTATCCGGAAACGTCTACGCGCAGATCATCCTCTTGCTTTTTCAATCTCTCAAGGATTTGGCGAAGCTCGGCAGCACGGGAAATATCATTGTCTAAGCTCTGAATTTTCGATTCCAATAAAGCTACGGCAGATTCCGCATCTTCCTGGGCCTTTTTGGAGTCCAGAAGTCCCTTTTTCTCCCTACCTCCCTCAGTGAAGTATTGACCGTACTCCTCCCGTACTTTTTCGAAGAGGCTATCTTCATGAGGTCCCGCCTGGTGACCTCCAGCTGCGTTATCTAGTGCTGCAGATAGTGATACTTGCTTTGATAAGTCAGCTTGGTGTACTGATTCACCCTGTTGAATACATAGCGCTTTCCACAAGTCCACATCAATGGCCTCTCGGAGAATTTCCTCAGCCCGTTCATGGGCCTCGCGCCCAGTGTGGTTTTCTGGTTTAGGGCTTGTGACTGTCAGCGTCGTTTCAGGTCTCTTATGAAATCTCTTGAAGTATTTGAAGACATAAGGACCGCACTCTGCTTCCAATTCAATCTCTGGACCTGCATCTCGTGCAACAGGCTTGATCGCCTTAATCTCATTGCGCTTGCTGGAGTCAAGAAAATCAAATAGGATTCTGATTGCTTCGCTGAGGCAGGTCTTACCAACCTCATTCGGTCCTTCAACAATGGTTAGCCCCTGAGGGGAGAACTCGACTTCGGATTCAGTTATTCCACGATAGTTCTTTAGACGAAGACTGAGCAGTTTCATTGTGTCCTCCGTGCAAGTCGCACAAGGAGAGCGAGTGCATCTCGCGCCTGAATTGATTCAGGATCAGATTCCTCTACAGTGGATCTGAGTCGCTGCACAGAATCGCTGACAAAGCCAGAAAATCCAAGATCCTCAAAGTCTGCATCCTCCGGAAGAACAACAAGGTCTTCTATACGTATTTGAATAGCGCCAAGAATGTCTTCCGCATGCGACAGAAGTGCCTCAAGCTCGCTGTATAGCGATAACGAGAGTGTACCGACTAACCGCAATTTGACAACAGCGCGTTCCTTATTCCCGACACTCTCAAGCCAGATTCGAAGCGCCTGTAGATCCTCCTTTGTATTCAAATCTACTTGCTTTCGCTCGATGAATTGCCAGCTTCCAATAGCGACTTTTCTTACTTCAACGTCGTTTGTGTCGATGGCCACGACTATTGCGCATCCCGAACCTACTTCGCTATAATCAGTCGGTTCTGGAGTACCAGCATACCAAACGCGACCTGAGTTACCGACCTTCGTAAAAGAATGTCGATCACCTAGAGCCAGATAATGGATCCTATTCTGCGATAATGCATTTTCAGCATCCCGCAAGGAGATTAGTGCAGGATCGTCCCGGTCAGGCGAGAGTACATCTACCATACCGTGTGAAACACAGACTCTGAATATCTTGTCAGAAGGTTCGACTTCGGCAATCGCTGAAGCAACGAGGTCTCGCAGAGGGCGTTTGGACATCCACGGTACTCCAATGAGTTCAATGCCCTCTCCGATTGTCATGGGTGTGGTATCTTCTATTACCGTCACATTATCAGGCTTAAGCTCCAGAAAACGAGCGCTGTGGTAGACCGATGCTGCATTTAAGGGATCATGATTTCCTGGAAGTAAGTACACTGGAATATGTACGTCCTTTAGCGCTTCCAAGGCCCGTGCGACAGTCTTCTGATCCACCTGATTTGATTCGAATACGTCACCACATACTACCATGAACTGGCACTCCTCTTCCATGGCTAAACTTCCCAAGCGTCGGATAGAGTCAAAGCGAGATTGGGCATACCTCTCCTGAACCCCTTCCGAGAAGAAGTGGCGGGTCATTCCTAGTTGCCAATCACCAGTATGGAGAAACTTAATCATTTACACACCTTAGTAGGTTCTGAGCATCTACAAAAGTACATCTCTGATCTTCTCATCATATTGTGAACCTATGGCGCAGAGTATGTTTGCCGGATGCCGGATCGAATTCTCTTTGAATATCATCCCTATCGCTTCTTCCTAGTCGTGTCCACGTAGTTTGTCTCTGTACCGCTGAAGTAGTATCAAATCCATTTGGAAGGCTAAGACCAACAAGATCACTCACTAGGTATCTATCATGGAAATCATCCCAAATATACACTTCAACTGTGAGACCTACAGATGATAGAATTGCGCTAAGCGATTGCCTAAAATCATTCTCGATTTCCTGGTTAGCTAGGAACTGTCGTGAGGCTCCACTACCATCATAGCACACACGATGTATCTCGATCACTGGTGATGGTCTTCTATTCCCACAATCCTGCAGCAAATCAGCAAAATCCCGATATCTTGGCAACGACAGTCTGATATGCGGATCTATGAACATCATAGAATTTGCGAACATGAGTACAGGTCTGAGTGCCGATTTATAGTCTGCTATTGTCCTCTCCAGCCGAAGTGACGGGCTGCGACTGCTCCACCAATTTGTGGCGCTGAGCTTTTGAATTGGGGCGATCAGCGGCTCTTTGGCAAAACCTGGTGCTATACTTTCAGTGATTATGATACCATTCAGTGCACTGCTGCCATGACTATCAAGAGCTTCCTGGCACCATTCAGCATCACTCTGTGGGGATTGCTCGCTATGGGGTGAATACGCGATGAGGCGCTTTTGGGTGATAAGCTTTTTTAGAAGTTCCTTGCCCTTGTTGTGCCATGTGCGTTCTCCGTCGGAGAACACATTATGCCATTCACCATCTCGAAGATCTCTTACTAATCCATCGGCTAGTAGGGCGTCCTTCACGCCCATGAGTAGAATCGCACAAACTTCATCATTGCCATAGCAAGATGAATCAAATACATCGGGGGTCAATGCATATTCTCCAAGCACTGCCATTAGAAAACCTCTCGCAATCCTTCTTCAAAGAATCCGCCAGGCCAGGCCTTTACAAGTTCACCTCGTTCGTTAAGTGGCATTTCTCGAATAATGCTTTTTGATCCCTGTGGTTCTACAAATAGCACACAGACATCATTAGGAGTAACCTTGTGCGCACCCTCAGGTAATTCGTTCGTAAATGTCTGGCGCATCCTTCTCATGACACGCAAAAGAAGATGCTCACTATGAGTCTCCAGTAGAAAACGATTTCTGGACTCTCCCAAAGCAGATGAAATAAAGACGTCCCCTAAATCAGATTGAAGAGCGGGGTGCAAATGTATTTCCGGCTGTTCAATCGCAATAAGCTTGCTGCTACTGGAATATGCACTAACAAGCACAGGCAACGCCTGACTGACCCCAATACCGACATCTCTGTGACTCACAACTGTCTTGGATCTAAGATCAATCATAACTAGTTCGTTCAACTTATCAATGTCTGACGAACGAATGTGGTCTCTGAGCTTCTTAGCCTCCTCCTCAGTATCCTTTATGTACGCCCAAGATGATGCCGACTCGTCTTCATCAATCTCATGGTCTATGTCTAAGCCTTCCTCGGACAAAGTCTCCAGTCCCTCTAAAAGCGGATCCTCTAATTGATCCAGCCCCACAAGATCTCTGATTCTCAACTCGTAAGGTGTTTGTAGCCGATCAGGGCCAGTTAGCCAGGCATTGACTTTGGCTCTCACCTCAGGATCACTTCTGACAATATCCCAAGCGTAACCGCCACCGGCATACCAATTAGGATCATGGTGTTGTGCGAATGCCAAATGACGTGGGGGATAAGATCGTAACGGTCCCAAGTATTGCAACCTAGACAATTCACTCGATACCGCAGTAGATAGACCACGAACCAGCTCGTCCAACGTACGAGGAAGAAAGATGCGTACTGCTGCTGCAAGATCCTCTTTTCGTCTTCCTTTACTGATAGGGAATAGAGTGCCTTGTCCTCCTGAATCTGACTTCACCAGGCCTTCAGGCAGAAATCTGCCAGCTGAAATTACTATTTCTGGCACAGCCGCATTTATCGCCTCATCCAAACCATCGTAATCTGACGGTTGAAGGGACGCAGTCGTTGCAGAAGACTCAATAATCGCCCTTACTACATCTCGAAACAGTGGATGTTCGTGATCCAACCTGTCAACCTGCAAACGGCCATCCGACCGTTTGCTCATCTCCACAAGTGGCTTCTCATCACCCATTATCGAGTATGCCGCTACTTCAGGCCGCCCAGTTGGTATCATCCGCCCCGTTGGCACCTTCACCATAATCTTCTTGCCTGTTCTCGAGTCGGTACTCTCCTGCTCTCGCATCTCTTCGGCCTGTGGTAATCCGATCTCCAGTGATACGGTCACATCTTTGACCTTTGCGAGAAGCTCTGCCATACGACCTTCAAAAGTAGATGTGTTAAGTACAGCCGACCATTGCATGCGCCGGCTCACTTCACGCCTGTGAATGAACTGATGAAAGCCACCAAGATCCACAGCTTCTCCACCTATTGTCGTTCTGTGAGTATCCAAGTCACCCGATTCGATTGCGTGCCTGGCTAGTATCAAGCTATGAAGGATACTTGACTTACCGGAGCTATTAGCACCGTAGATTAGGGTTAGTGGTTTGACCGGGATGTGTTGAAGAGTTTCGAATGCTTTGAAGTTGGCAACTTGAAGGGATGTTAGCATATCAGTTTGTCTCCCTCCACAACTGAATGATGTATGTTATATATGATTCGGAACGCAGCACTAAGGCTCTAAGTTGATCTTCTGTGAGATCAGGGTTCACTTTATGAACGTCGTTGAACACATCAAACAACGTCACGATTGAATCAGTATCTCTTTGGACGAATACTTTAAGGTCACCCTGTCCGACATTTCTGCAGATATAAAGCGCCCGCGCACGGCGTGTGGGCTTATCATTGTGCAAGAGAGTCGAGTCATTGGGGTCAATCCAACCCATTACTTCGTCATTCGGTGCCAACCTGTGTAAGATCTGAGTCCAGAGTTCTCGCAGAGAGACTAAGACGTGTCTCGGCTTGTCTGCAGATGAACTCTCTAGTGCATCGAGCGAACCGTTATAGAGCCTCACCAACTCAGGATCTACGAGCTTGATCAAGTCCACACATTCTGACGTATCGACTCGAGCACTTTCCTGTTCCTCAACGAGATCGAATGGTACTTCTTCTTGGACTGTAGGGTATAGGGTTCCGATTGCATGTGAGGAAGTGAAAATCTCACGAGATGCTCCTGAAACCGAGGAGTAAGGCAGGTTAAGATAGTCCCTGGGTATGGCTATCGAATCGACAAGACTTCGCATTGACTCAGACAACATTTGCTCTTCTGATCTCAACTGCTCGATCATTGCCGAGGAGAGACCCAAAGCAGCCGGCGTCACTAGGGAGCTAAACGCTTTAGTAATAGACTCTGAAACAGTAAGACTCCTCGCGATAGAAGAGAAGTCAAGCGCGGTAGCGGCCTGCATTTCCTTGATCATGGATTGCAGGGGCGCAAACTGATTTGTCCAGGACTTGTGAATCTTCTCTATCTCTAATTGCCAAGTCTGTCCAACAAGTGATTTCTGAAACATAGCAATTGAGCTGTTGTTAGCGGATATGATCGAAGACATGGATGACATCATTTGCTTTGACGGCATTACTGCAGATAAGAACGCCTTATGATACCGCTCATATGGCTCGGTCACTCGACGGATGTCATCGAATATCTTGTTCTGATATCCTGTGAATGAACCCTCAGTTAGGATCTTTATTTTCCGTTCGAGTGCGGCGGGATACGGTTTTGCTTCATCGATCTTCTTATTCACACAGACAATTCCTTTCTTCCCTCAATCACGCGTTCTCCGCCAGTAGTCCTTGTTTCCTGAGACCCTTCAGGGTAGCGGTTATGTGTTCATCCGAAAACTCTGCACGATCGAGTTTCGTTGCCCATTGTGGCTGTGAAAGAACTGCAGACTTGATTGCCTTAACAGATACCTTGGTATCTGTCTTATGGAGCTCCATAGCCACTTCAAGCACAGTCGCCCAGCGTTCAAGCGTCTTGTAGCTCCAATCTTTCATTTGATCAAGCATGTCATCGACAGAATCTATGGCTGTACCCAAGACCTTTCGGGCTTGCGCTTGGGCCTTGGAAACCTCTGTCCCAGGCTTGACCGGTTTCAAGTCTCCTTGAGCGCGCCCGAAAATTAGCCACTTGTTCTTGCGTGCAAGATTGAGAAACTTGTGAATCTCATCGTCGAGCGGTCCCGCCGCCCGCTTGGTGAATACTTCTGTAAGCTGGATCTCTGCTCTTTTCTGCACGAGATAGAATAGCTTGGCAAGTTTGACTCTTCCCATGGGGTGATCGGAGCTATGGCAGCGATCAGTTATATACGCTGCTAGTGCTGCTTTATTGAACATGTCATGACCTGCATGACGCTTCTTGGTTCCAAATGTCGTCTTCCTCGCCTTGGCCGAAACGTTGTCCAATACTTTAGATTGCTGCTCCATTTCCTTAAGCAATTCCTTCGTGTGAGCTTCGTGCCATTTTGCTGTCAGAGCTCCTGTAAATGCTTCATGGGTAAGCGTCTCAAAGAGACGTTGAAGCTTCACACCACGGCGATAACTGAACGGTTGGAGTTGCTTCAGCATCAGCACCCTCTGCTCAAATTGCTTCTGTAGATCGTAGGGAGGATTGATCATCTTGATGCGCTTTAGTGACGGTTGGCTAATATTAGTAATTGTGCCAGTTCCCGCCGATGCGACAATTCTTGCTCTCATAGAAGGATGGAGTAGCATTGCACAAAGAAAGCTGGGAACTACATCCTCGTTCGGCCTTATCCTGATAACGAAACCACCGAATACTACGTGCTCATCTGAATCAAACATCGAAGCCATTCCGACACCCTTTCTCTTGACAGAAGAGCGAACGATGCAAATATCACCTCGCAGAAGTCTGTACCGCTCTCCCACAGACCGAGAGACTTGAACTCTACTCAGGTGCTCGATATCTATGGCCAAACCACCATATAGATTGTTTACTGTAACGAAGGGAATCCCAGATCCAAAATCTTCCTTCTTTGGATTAGTTCCATTACGCACATCTGCCGCAACTTCGCCGATAGTTGTCCAGGACCAACCCCGATCATTTAGGACTGGATCTCCAAATAGATCATTAAAAACTGCATACAACAACTGGTTAGTTTGGGCTTCTGCGTCAGTACACTTGTTTCGAAGCGCCTCGGCTTGGTCGAGAATACCGGCGATCCGACTTTGCTCTGAGTATGGAGGTAGCGGTATTTCGTGTTTCCAGAACTTTGCCATGATTATTCTTGGCATCTTAACACCGGCGACGGCCAGTTTCGCAAAGTTCAGAAAGTGACTTGATCTCAGGTAGTATGTTAGATATCGTCTCTCCAGCACGCCTTCGACAGGTCTCAATGGTATCAGCTCGGAAGTAGCAATACCTTGCTCATTTGGACACACAACCTTATTCAGATACGGACGAAGTTTAGAATAGAGTACATTCTTCTCATCAAACACATTAGTAGAACTACCAGCTTGGGAAGGAAGGCCCGCTTTCTTGTCGATAATTCTACCTGTGTTACTCTCAATTTGATCGAGAGTCAACAACCAGACCTGCCTGTTATCGGATAGCTTCACTTCAGCTGGAACACTTGGAGCTACTTTCTTCAGCGGTACCTTATTCCACTTCATTCAGAAGCCTCCTTCGGAAGGTCCGGCATATTCCACACGCGGAGGCCAAGTGTGGCAAGCATTTCCTGTCTTTTCTCAATTGACTTGGAGTTCCATTCAGAAAACTGCTCAAGGTCAGCTACAGCTCTGTTCAACTGTGTATCTACACCAACTTGCGGCTTTTCAACCAGCGACTTGGTCAACAGAAATGCAGATTGACGATAGCCAGGAGACTTTGTTTGGTAATCGTCATTGGAAATGGAACTATTGATAGTCTTCTCCAACAGTGTCAAATTACCAAGTCTTTTCACGTATTCATCATACTCCTTGGTCTTGTCAAAGGAGACTCGAAGATTCTGCTCAGGATTCTGCGAAAGGATGTGCTCAATTTCCACTTTCTTGGTCACATAGTGATCCAAACGGCCATATGCTGGATTTCCCCAAGCCGTTTCCTCTATATACTGCGTCAGCTTGGCAAGAATGTACCGAATACGGTATTGCTGTATGCTATCCTGGGTAAGTTCCTTGAACGCAAAGTCAAAACGACTTACTCTATCTTTCATATCCTTGACAAAGTACTTGTCCAGAAACGCAGTCAGTTCCTGTTCAGTGTTTACCTTTCTCAGGTCCTGTGCCCAGCGAGCGAAGTTTCTCTCAAAGGTCTTAGTCGGCTCACGAGTTACTATGTAACAGAAGAACAGATTCTCTATCGCAGAACAGAGGCGATCAAACAACTCGGACTCCAAATGCCGCCCTGCCATAAGAAGTATATGGTGCTGCCGTAAAGCTCCGCCAAGTAGCGCTATGTTACGCAAGTAGCGATGCTCGTTCCCAGTAACATCCTTAGACAGCAGGAAGTTGGCATGCGCTCGTGCACACTCAATGAGCTTATCCGCGAATCCTATTGGATTCTTATCTATTCCGGCACTCGCTGAATTCCTAACAAACCAATCATAGATTTCGTCCTCACGAATGACCTTGCTGTAATCAAGTTCAAAGTGAGACATAATGTAATACCTGAGAAAACGAAGCGGCTTTTCCTTGGCTCGATCCAGAATGTCCACCAAGGTCTTCCATCTATCTTTGAGTTTGGGATAGTCTTTAGTATCTGTCTTCATGAAGAGCAAGTTCTTTAGAAGATCCATTGCATTCAGCCCAACACCGCGATCATTCACAGTCTCAAACACCTTAAGTGCGTTGGCAATTGTAGGTGTGACAATGCGAATGAGCTTCACGCGGGTTGTGAGCACACCATGGAATTCACGAAGACGCTTCGAATCAGTATCCAAATTCGTGAGCAGAAACTCACGCACATCACTATAAGCCGAAACTATATTGCGTACGGATGCCGTAGTTCCGGGGATTGAGCTAGTTGGGACTGAAGCTGATGCAATCTTATCAAGCACACCATCACTGTCCTCGTATTGAAGAGAGACTCTATACCTCTCGACTTCCTCATAGGTTCTGGGGTCTGTAGCGGCGTCAGCTATCTGAGAGTTGAGTACCTTGCTTTGCTTGGCATCCTGTTCCCCAAGAATGTCACGTATTACGCATAGAATAAGGTACAGAGTAGTAACACGTTGTTGGCCATCGATCAGCTGGAAGGTACCATCATCCGCCTTACAGGCCACTATACTACCTAGGAAATATTCTGGTCCCTGGATTATCCTACTCTCTTCGTCATAGAATTCATCATAGAGATCCTGTAGAAGACGCTCAACCTGCTCTCGCTCCCAGACATATTCTCGCTGGAAGTCTGGTACAGAGAAGAAGTCCTTGAACAGGGCATCTATGGTCAGGTCCTGTGATTCTATCTTGAGGTGATCTGTGATAGCCATTAGCTTTCTTTCACCTCCCGTAAAAGCTTCCTTAGTCCATCAGTGATTTCTTCTTCTATCTTGATTACATCTTCAATGAGTTCAGCAGGATCATCATCCGGTGCCTTTTCAGCAATCTGCGGTTTGTAACGACCTGCGGCGAGATTGTAGTCATTTTCACCAATGACTTTGATCGTTGCCCACCAACACTCGGGTATGTCGCTACCTGCTGGTAGCAGCGTATTAGCCTTTACTCCCGGAGCGTTCTTGAATTTCGACTGTTTGTATTCTCTCCATTGGTGCAATAGCCCTGGAATATCGTTGCGATCAGGCGTTTCGGGTCGGCCACCGCCCTGAATCTTATCAGGATCGTAACCGTCGGCCCTTATGTCGTAAAACCATACTTTCTCTTTGTGTTTTGTTTTCTTGTCGGTCTTCTTAGTTGATGAGGGTCTTTGAAACACCAGAACTCCGGTTTTGACTCCAGCATAAGGCTTGAAGACACCAGCCGGGAGAGATACAACTGCATGCAGATTGTAGTCCTCAATCAACTTCCGCCTCAACTCAACATGGGCCGAAGTGGATCCGAAAAGTAGTCCCTCGGGGACTACGACGGCGCATTGTCCTCCTGGTGCCAAAGCCTCCATCATTACACCGAGGAAAAGAAGTTCGCTCTTCTTTGAGTTAGTAGGAAGGTCCTTTCGGATAGATTCCTTCGGTAGCACTCCTGCGAATGGTGGATTTGATAGTATCACCTTGTAGCGTCTATTCAAGTCATCTTCACTCAATCCACCCATGTCCGATAACGTATTTGCACGCTTCACATTTGCCTTGCGAATTCCATGCAGGACAAGATTCATCATCGAGATTCGCATCATCTGGCGTGATACATCAATACCATAAATGGATCGTTCTAGAATACCCCAATTCGGGACAGTTTCACCCGGACCTCTTCGGTAAGTTTGAAGAGTTGGTATCTCAGCTTTCGCTTCTTCAATTGTCTGATTGCGTTTCTCAAGCCATTCTTCACCATAAATAGGTACTTCCCTCGGCTCTGTTGAATATCTGGCAAGTATGTACTCAATGGCGTCGATGAGGAAACCACCTGTTCCGCACGCTGGATCATAAATCGTATCACCAAGATCTGGGGCAAGCATCTCGACCATCATGGCGCGAATCTGCCTCGGAGTACGAAATTGGCCGTTCAGTGCGGCCTGACCAAGATGTGTAAGCAGGTATTCAAAAATCTCGCCTTTTACATCCGGCCCCTCTTTGGAAAACTCTATACCGTCGATCTCATCAACAACTTGCTTCAAGACGTTGGGATCAAGAATCTCAAGGACAGCGTCACGGAAGTATTCCGCTATTTGTGGCTCTTCCTTGACCAATGACCCCATGAATGGAAAGACCTCATCACGGACAAAATCCCTCAGCTCCTGGCCACTTTTGAAGCGCCATTTAGACCAGCGATATCGCTCTGATTGCTTTGGAAACAGTAGCTTACCATTTCCGTTTGCTGATTTACCTTCCAGCCGAATCTTCAACTCACGGCTTGATTCCTCTTCATCAAGTAACTTCAGGTAGATCAAATAGGAAATCTGCTCTATATATGTAACCGGGTTTGTGACGCCACCAGCCCACAGGATGTCAGTGATCCGGCTTAGCTTTCTTCTCATTTCTTGGTTCATATTAAGTCCTTATCCCGCCTTCTTCTGGAAAACGGAGTCGTTCATTTCTTGAATGATTGCCTTGAGACCCTTTTCACCAAATAACTCAACACCCAACTCTGCCGCGTTAAGAATAGACAGTGGTGGCTGAAAGAGATCATCAAGACCAATCGTTCCCCGAACGATTCCCCGATTCTTTATAAGGGACAGATACTGGGCCTGTTGAGGAGTGAGCGACTTTGCGACGAGCCAAGCGTGGAAATTCTCTGTCAGTTCTTCTTCACGAGGCTTTATCTTGAGACTTCCCAATGCTGCTTTTATGAAATCTATAAGAGTCCCGCCCGGATTTCGATAAGCCCGACGAAGGTTCTCTTCGTTAAAGAACATTTCTGGGCTATTGAGTGTCTCCGCGAGGGTATTCTCCTCCTCTTCAGTCAGTAACTCACCTTTCTTGACCTTCTGGACTATGGGATCATCATCCGCTGCCGCTTGTATAGTAGATTCCCAATTGGTAACATATTCGCGCTTGTCCACACGTTCGCCACCCGGACCCACTTCAACATATGCGACGGCGTGTAACCACTCGTCCTGTAATCCAAGTTCTATCAGTTGACCGGGAGGTTTAGGAGGGCTCGTTCCCTTCTTAGTACTATATCCACCGCCGGCTCCGGCGAAGATATCGGTATCGCTATCATTGAAGTACTTGTGATTCTCAAAGAAATCATAGATGACGAATTTCTGCTTACCTATATGATCTGCCGTTCTGGTACCACGACCTCTCATCTGCTGATAGAGTATTGGGCTGCGTACGCGTCTACACATTACCAAGTGAAGAACTTCACGACAGTCGAAGCCTGTATCGAGCATTCCTACGCTAACAGCAACTTGTGGCAGTTCCTCACGCTTGAACTTCCGAATAAGATCATCGGCATTCGGTACATCACTTGTTATGACCTCTGCATACTGTCCTTTGTGCTCGGGATGTAGCTCGTTCAAGTAGTGTGCAAGTCGTGACGCATGATGTTTTGTTATGGCAAAGATAATGGACTTCCCAGGGGAAGTATTCTGACCCGGAGCTAATTCCTTATAGTTCTCCGAAGCCAAGCGATCGAATTCAGACATCATTTTGCGATTTGTATCTTCATTGCTCCACTTACGTTCGAACTCAATCGGATCATATTCTTCATCATCCTTGTCTGCGCCTTCTGCTAAAATCACGGTGATTCCTGAAGCGAATTTGTAGGGCACGAGATAACCATCTTCAAACGCTTTTTGGATTGGGAACGAGAAGTCAGGTTGATCTTCACGACACTGATAGAATTTGAATGTGTTTCTTTCGATGTAAATGGAAGGTGTGGCAGTCAGTCCAACGTGCAGCGCATCAAAGTGGGTTAATGCCGTTTGCCAAGAACCATAGATTGACCTATGACATTCATCGGCGACAACGACATCAAAATAGCCACTAGTGAATTCTGTGTAACGGCTAATCATGGTCTGAAGGAGGCAAACAGTGATTTGCTGTTCTTGTCGGACCATGCCTGGTCTCAACCAATAGCTGCTGTACTGGCTGAGAACATCTTGTATTGCTTCTATCGCCTGCTTGGCCAGTTGTTCTCTGTCCACAAGGAAAAGCACTCGCTCCGCACGACCAGATTGAATCAGACGCTTTATGTATAGACAAATGAGATCTGTCTTACCTGTCCCAGTTGGAAGCTCTAATAGAAATCTGCGTTTACCGAGCTCTACCGCGTGGTCAAGAGCCTGCATTGCCTCTTGCTGATACGGTCTCACCTGTCTTGTTTCGCCTTGGCGAATGTAGTATTCAGGAATCTCAATTGTAGCAAGGGGTTTGCGAGTGCTACGCATTTCGACTAATCGCTCGAGATCTCTTCTACTGTAGAAGGAATTGACTATACGAGCATCATCATTACCATAGTCCCAGAAGTAGATGAGTTCGCCGTTGGTAAGAAATATGAAGGGAGAATCTATCTTCTTGGCATAGGGCAAAGCCTGTTGTTTTGCAGTGTACGGTTCAATAGCAGACCGCTTCGCCTCGATTATTGCAAGTGGTCGACCATTACGTCCCAACAGAAGATAGTCGACTCTTCCACCGTCAGAAACTGGGTGTTCGGCTAACACTTGTGACTTGTCAGATGGATCCCACCCCGCCTGGCGCAGCAGTTCATCAATGACAATTCTGGCATCAGCTTCAGATGAATGATCTTTCACAAGTGTGCCTCCATCTGCAATTCTCAAGTTTGGTAGTTAGGAAAATAGTCTGCCAAATTCCTTCCTGAAATGTAGACATCACAAACCAGACGGCCTCGATCAACCTTGTACGCAGTTCGGAGATCAACCTGTTTACCCATGATGATTCGGGCCAACTCGTCTCTTGCAGCAGGTCCACCATATTCGTGAAGCTCAGGCGCGTTGTATCCTGTCGGGCGAACTCTATCGCCTGATTCGCTGTTCCACTTCCAATTCGGAGATACAATGAATGTGTCCCCATCGATGACCGAAGTGACTGTAAATGCTGACATACAATATCCTTTCTTCTGAATGTTTGCTCAACTTTCAGAAAGTCATATTGCATGTTGCGTGCCAACCTCATCAGATCAACATAATGTACTGATGTGCAATGGTTTACAGTGCCACACGTATAGCCAGCACCTTTGGCGAACTTAAACCTAGGTTTAAACATTTTCAACCTCGGTTGAAGAATCACCTTGGGATCTCTGCATAAACTTATGAACTGCTTGAGGGGAAATCCCTAGCATCCTTGCCGCCTGACTTTGGTTTCCATTAGACAATTCCAACGCTCGAAGGATCATCTGCTTACGGGCACTGGTCAGAAAACCCTCAAGAGAGAAACCTTCATATGGTTCAGGTAATACTTCCAAAGGGTCTGAGTAAGTGATTGGTTCTGTAATGATGAGATCGTCCGGGCCTAACACATCTCGAAGACACAGACGGACAGATCTTTCAATCACGTTTTGCAGATCACGAATATTGCCTTCCCAATTGTGTGACTGCAGCCTAGATAGTGCATCAGAGGATAACCGCTTGGGACTCTTCAGTGATTGGTTGAGCTGATCAAGCGTTCTAAGGGCGAGCTTTGGAATATCACTACGACGTTCACGCAGAGACGGAAGCATGATCTCGCCGACGTTTAGTCTAAAGAACAAGTCTTCTCTGAATTTCCCTTTCTTTACCATCTGTCGAAGCTTCTTATTTGTAGCGCTGACGAGCCTCACATTAACCTTATGAGGTTCCTTGTGACCCAGAGGCTCAACCATACCATCCTGCAGAACCCTAAGTAGTTTGGCTTGCGCTGGCATAGGTAGCTCACCAATCTCGTCGAGAAAAAGTGTTCCACTGTCTGCAGCATCAAATTTCCCTACTTGGTCTTGTAGAGCACCTGTAAACGCACCCTTCCTGTGCCCAAACAAGATGCTCTCGAGAAGATCTTCAGGAATGGCAGCACAATTGACGGCAACAAATGGATTTTCTGTTCTGCCGCTGAGTTCATGAATGTATCGCGCGAAGAGTTCCTTTCCGGTACCGGTTTCTCCTAATATCAAAATGGGAGACTGTGAGTCTGCGAGTAACGCACATACTTCAAGCGCCTTGCGAACACTTTCATGATCTCCAACAATCCCTAGCCTTGATTGAACCTCTTGTGGCGCCTGAAAATCAGTTTCTGAATCATTTGGCGTCGGTACTATCTCGGCTCGAACCTGGGGAAAGATCCTTTCAGATAGATCCGTTTCGTTGATCAGGGGAAGTTCGTTTGTTACAAATCGTAGAGGGCGGATGTTTACTATTCTTGACGGTATCTCTCCGGATGCAGAAAGAAGCATCCAGCAGGAGTGCATTTGAGGTGTACCAGACGCAACACTGATATCGAACGAAGCATCGTCACACTCAGCGGCTATCTCTGGAAGGTGAGATCTAATCCCATTCAATATCTGATCGTAACTAGTAGGGTCGCTAAGAGGAATCTTCTTGATGGATACACTGATGTCTTTGCTTATACCAGCAATAGCCCTTCTAGTTAAGTCGGTGACCTCCTGAGTTCCCGGTGTGTCAAACAAGATCACTCGATCGTAATGTCTATGTGTTAACAGCGATACAATCGGTCCAGGCAACTCATCATCGTTGATAGTACCTTTAAAGAAAGGATCATGGAATCCAGTAAATGTGAGTAGAACCCTCATCATGATTTTCCAGACTCCTGTTCAGGATTTGTTTCAGAAGCTTCTCCATTTCTGACCCACATGTCCACTTCATCCTTCTTGAATTTCCAGAGGCGACCTACCCGATGCGCTGGCATGTCTTTTTCAGAGATCCACTTGTATACCGTATCTCGCTTAATGCCCAAATACACCGCTACTTCATCTACCGAGAGCCACCGATCTTCCATAACGCACTCCGTGCAAGATCGTCAGAATTCCGCCAGTGAAATCCGACCGACTTGCGCCATTTTTCCATATTCGTCACAGATCAAACAGGGTTACAATGGCATACAATAGGTTAAAATAGCATTCATTGTCAAGTGTAAACTTGGCAGGATTAGAGCTTAGATGCTTTTCAATAGAGAAAAGGAGAGCCAATCACTATAGATCAGCCCTCCTTGATCGTTCCCTGCTACAGATTGTGAACCTGCCTAAGAGGAACGGGGGTAAAGTACAAGTCTCTCTCAATCGGCAGGTTGAGGGGGCCACGGACTTCCTGCAGTTCAGAAAGCCGGAAGTAGCCCAGTTCTGTTTCCAAACCGATAACGAGGCCAAAGAACAGGTCATCGCCATCAAACTCGATGGCATACCAGGTCCAATTCGCATCCGGAGTGAAGAACTTCACACGCAGTAGCGGATTGGTTTTGTCCTCGGTCGAGTAGAGTGGAGGTAGCGACTTGCGGATTTCATCAGTTACGAGTTCCATATCATCCCCTCCATCGCCGGCATGGTTCAGCGAATTCGCAGTTGCCACATTGCCATCCGCAATTCGGATGGAAGCAACCACTGCTTATCGATTCGCATATCGACTTGGCAAGATGAAAGAACCTGACCATATCTGACTTGTCTCTCAATACCTCGACTGACTGCATCCGAGGAGTCTTGGTCTTCGTGACAACATCCAGTCGCAGATTCGCATCACGTTCATAGAGAATGCGGAAAGCGTATCCATAGGCCGTTAGCTGAAGGTGATTCAGGATGGTCAGTTTGTCGTAGGCCCGCGCTGCCGTCTTTGTTTCGACGACGGTGTCATCAGATTCAAGGAGATCAAAGTATCCGTCAAGCGGTATCCCGAGATCTTCGCCTGTCTCCAAATCAACAAGTGGCACTCGAAACGAAACTTCCGTATCTTGCACCGGCTTACCGCGATAACCTTTGACATAAGCGCTGGCAAGTTTCCCTCCGACTTGAATCACGTCATCTAGTGACTCGCCGTTCTTGAATCGGAGTTTCTCCTCAGCTTGTGCTTGTAAGTCAGCAGCCAGAATACGTGACACATCAGCAGCATCAGGAGACGAACCGTTCTTCCTTTGCTTGTGCCACCATTCAATCGCGGCGTGAAATGCAGTGCCGAGTGCCAGTTCAATTGGTTTAAACAGGCGCGGTAACTTATCCACATACACGAAGCGATACTTCAAGGGACACATCAGGTAGATGTTGATCTGCGATACTGAGACATGATCTGTTGGATGATCGTTCCGATTGGCGTTCAAAATGGTACCTCCTCGGCCGGTTTGGCCGCGTTGACCATTTCGTCAATCAGGATACTCGCCTTTGATTTCGTGATTTGGTCGAGAGATTGCACCTCAGCCTTGTTCAATAAGTACTGCTGGGCGTCATCACCTTCGACCTTTCGTTCAGCGAGTAAGCGGAACAGGTATCTCCGCTGAGCATCAGTCATGACCGCATCATTGTCTGATGCTGGACTTGAACGACTCCTCATACCAGGAATCTTGTTACTGCCCAGTGTAGGTTGAGAATTGCCACTGTTTCCATTGCCTGAATGGCCATTACCCTCCAGCGCAAGCTCCTCAATCGAAACGACGCCAATGTTGACAGCGTCCCGCAAAGCTCTCGCTTTCGCGCGAGTTTCCGCCATCCGGATGATGTGAGGAATGATCCTCGATGCGACATTATCCGGGCTGGCATCGCCATGACCCTTGTAGATACCGCTTTCGGTTTCCACTACGGCCAGAAATACAGCTGTGTGACCGTTGGTCTCCTCCGGAAGTTGCACGAGGGCGGTTTCCATCTTCTTTAGCCCTTTGTCGTGTGCTAAGCTCAATAGACCCGCATACGTGACTACATCTTCAGTCGCGATGATACGACCCTGACGATCTTTGATTTCGATCGTCTTTACCAGACTACCGTTTCCAGACATGACTACCTCCTAGTTCTTGGGTGATTGTGAAAAGGACTGTTTTTGTGTGATCAGTCAGGAGTGTAGCAGGTCATTGAAAACGATCAATTGCCTAATTGGGCAACATGATGGGTATCGACGCCTTGCGTTGAGTTTGATAAGGTGTCACGATATGAAGAACGAGAATATCACAGTTTTGGGCGAAACGAACTACCGTAACCAGAAACGACGCTTTGGTATCAGGGACTATGACCGACAGCGCCATGTCTATATCGTCGGGCAAACCGGCATGGGAAAGTCAACATTGCTTCTAAACATGTTCGTTAGGGACATTCAACGAGGGAAAGGTGTAGCTCTGATAGATCCACATGGCGACCTGGCTGAACAGCTACTTGACTACATTCCCCAGAAACGTATGACAGATGTCATATATATCAATCCTGCAGATACTGACTACCCTGTAGGAATCAACTTGCTTGACGGTGATGAAACCGCCCATCGTCACCTCGCCGCTTCGCACTTGGTTGATATTTTCAAGAAGATATGGTCCGATTCATGGGGGCCGCGACTTGAGTATATCCTACGTAACGCTATTCTCGCTCTACTAGAGTGTGGTGGACACACCCTACTCTCAATTCCTAGATTGTTAATAGACCCCGAATTCCGAGCGCTTGTACTCAACAAGGTGCATGACCCGGTTGTCCGAACCTTCTGGCAGGTGGAGTATGAGCTCTACCCGAAGGTCTTTCGAACTGAGACGATATCACCTATTCAGAACAAGGTCGGTCAGTTTTTATCGGCACCGGTTATGCGAAATATCCTCGGGCAGGTTAGAAACAAGATCGATTTCCGCTCAGCTATGGATTCTGGCAGAATCCTGATCGTGAATCTTGCAAAAGGACGGCTTGGGGATGACAACGCTGGTCTTTTAGGATCACTCATTGTCTCGAAGCTGTTTCTAACGGCTATGTCTCGATCAGATGTTCTACAAACCGAGAGGATGCCGTTCACAGTTTACATTGATGAATTTCAGAGCTTCGCCTCAGAGAATTTTGCACACACACTTTCTGAGATGCGGAAATTCGGTCTTCACCTGGTCTTAGCACATCAATATCTTGCACAACTACCTGTGCAGTTGAAGTCTGCTGTCTTTGGCAATGTAGGAACCATGATAGCATTTCGAGTCGGAGCCGAGGATGGAGATTATCTCGAAAGAGAATACTCTCCGAAATTTGGAGCCTCTGACCTGCAGACCCTGTCGGCATTCAATGTCTATGTGAAGCTCTCAATAGACGGTAAAACTGCGGATGCTTTCAGTGCGCAGACATTACCTGAACCAGTCACAGAATCAAGCCGTCGTGATGCAATAACTGAGTTTTCGCGCATGAGATATGGCTCAAAAAAAGACAATGTGGAATCTGCGATTGCTTCTTGGATCATGGATCCAGTTGAAGATAGCTCAAGTTCACAGAATCAATGTTAAGTCAGGGACATAGCCTACCAATGCCTGCCCGTGGTTCATTTAAACAAAACTGCTAACGTTAGCCTATTCTCGTGAACTCGCCTTGGAGTTTGTTATCTTCCTATGTAGCCTTTCTGGAAATGCTATACCAAAGGCTATCAAGCAAACACTATAGGAGGATCGATATGAGGAGTTGGAGCGATGAAATGATTCAAAAAACTAAGACGCTTTTCAGAGACGAATACGGAAAAGAGCTGTCTACAGAAGATGCAATCGAGTGCTTAGATAACATGACCCGCTTTGCGGAAACACTTATAGATATATATCAAGAGCAGAAAGCCAACGGGATTGATATTCTCGCAGAGGCCGACTAGAACGGTAGCTTTTTGACTGCGGCCTTGTGAATCTCCGGTGAAAGATGAGCATACATCATTGTAGTAGAAATGTTAGCGTGCCCCAGAAGATCCTTAATAACTGGAATCGGAACGCCCTCCATCGCCAAGTGAGAGGCGAAGGTATGACGAAGATCGTGTAGAGTTCCTTTCATTCCTAATTCTCTCAGAAGCTCTGCAAATCGCTTATAGAGCCTATTCTCAGAGACAAAAGGCCTAAACACGAAGTCATCAGCATCCTTGTTTTTCACTAATCTACTGAAGAGTTTCTTTATATCGGCGGTCATCGGTATTGTCCTAGGTCGCTTTCCTTTTGGAGAGTATTCGCCGTAGGGCCATACTCGAATACTTCCATTCTTCAAATCAACATCTCGACAGCGTAGATGAAAGAGCTCACCTCGCCTCATGCCAGTCGAGACAAGAATCTGGATACCTGTTCTCAAATCAGAATCTCCTGTCTTCAGAAGCTTGGAGACCTCCTCCTTTGTAAAGAAGTGGAAGGTCTTGACTATCTTGGGCATGGAGATATTGGCTATCGGATTCTTGTCGATTAGGTCCCATTCTACTGCCTTGTTCAAGGCTGTCTTAAGGAAGGAAATATAGTTTTTGATGGTTTTCGGTTTTCGACCTTCGAGCTCTTCGGTCCTAAAAGTATCGACTAGTCCGGGGGTAATGCTGGCCAAGTGCCGCACCCCGTTCTTGACAAAGAAATTGTGCCAGGCATTCAAGCGGGCGACATCTGGGTGGCGGTCTACACTGCTGCCGTTTCGGAAATAGGCTTCATATCTCTGAAAAAACTCAGTTACAGATGATTTACGGCCGGTGAGCTTCTTGGCACCAATTTCACCCTTGAATAGTTTTACCTTTAGATCCTCAAGCTTGACCAGAGCATGCTGTTTATTTCTTGTGCCAGTCGATACCTTGAATCTCTTTCCATTGACTCGGTAGTTAATCCAGTAGATTCCATGTCTTTGAAATAAGCTTGCCATCTTACACCTATGGACGTTCCTCTGACGCGGAATTGGCTTGGGCTTGGTTCACACTGAACGTCTTTTTGAATATGGCCGCAATTAAGTGTGTCAGGTGATGTGTATCTGATCCCAAATTCCCCTTCTTGTCGTGACCCTCGTGCAGTAATTTGCTTCGTGTGTCATAGATCTTCTTAAATCTATCTGCAGCGTCATCCCCAAGTGCTTTCCGGACATAATCCTTACAAGCTTTTGAAATAGATTGTCTCCTCAATCGATTCAATCCATCTATCAATGGCTCCTTTTGTTCTTTTGGCAAGCAACTGGATTTCAGTCGCCGTAAAATCTTGTTGATAACCTTTTGAGTTTCTTCTGGACATTTATCCTGTGTGGCAAGGACTTCAATGACGGACGTCAGAACAAGAAAACGAGCTCTTACAGAAGTCTCAAAATGCGAAAGTCCGTAAAGCTCTAGTGCCAATTGGTGTTTCTCGTCGAGGTTAAAGTCCTTACCGAAAGCCGCTATTATTCCATCTATAAAAGGCTGAGATTCAGCTATATGTACAATATTGGCATCGGATAGCATTATCATACCTTCCAGCTTTCCCTTATGTACGGTAAGTCCCATCAACTCGTTTTTCAGCCCATAACCCTGTGTTCGGGCACCTTGATTATCGCCAGGTGTAGTCTGATCAACAGTTGTTTGATCGATTCCGACATCCACTCCTATTCTCTGCTGGCCAGCTGTCAGAAGAACAGCGCTCCGAAAGCGCAGCCCGCATTCGTGGGCTTCCTTGTGACTCGCAAATCCATGAACGTTAAAATCAAGTGTGCTTGCCTTATTGATAGGTCCCTTAGGAACAGCCCTAATTTCTACACGCTTACCCTCGAAGTTTAACGGTAGGGTCAAAGTGGGATCCTCATTGTCCAACCTTTGAAGGGAAGACAACTCGACTCTTAGTTTGAACCAAAAGTCGTCAGTGTCACTATGCTCGCCCAATGTATCTTCGGCTTCGTCAATCTTATCATTTTTCATGGTCACAATATAGTATGCTGAGCCCACTTTTGCAAGATCATTGTGACCAAATTGTGACCACAATCGTTGTAAGTTATTGGTAGTTATTCGGTGTTATTCAGATAGGGAGGAATGGAAAAGTGCCTGTATATCAGGCACTTACTGTTGATTTGCAATGACTTAGAAAAAAGTTAATTTGGTGGAGGTGGGGGGAATCGAACCCCCGTCCGAATTTAGCGTCAAGCCGACTTCTACGTGCGTAGACTGTCTACAATTCTCGCCCCGCAAGCTGCCGACAGCCAGGCCACTTGTGGGGTCAGTCTATGAAGTTTAAGCTCTCCTTATAGACATCAGAAAGCCGAGCCTTCCTTTATCGACGCTGCTAGTCCGCCTCGAAGGCAGAGTCGGGTAGCAACGTGGCACTTTCCTAGTAAAACTAGGCAGCCATGGCGTAGTTATTTTCGCCAATTAGTGTTTTGCCCGGTTTGTTAACGAGGTCCCAGACATCCCCGGCACGCAATCAACCCCTCGCCAAACCCGTCGAAACCAGGTCACCCCCAAACAGGTGTAGACCGTTCCGTCGGACAAGCCGATCGGGACTGCTATAGATAATATACATGTCGGCAGAACTTATTCAAAGCTCCCCGGCAAAGGTAATACGGGAAGGGCGATCAGAATGTTCCGAAGTATGAGATTGCTTCGCTTCGCTCGCAATGACTGGTTCGGCGGAGTGTAGGCCTTCGGATCAGCTCGTGGTTGGCGTACCTCCCGGTGCGCCAACTTAATGAGCAGAGTTTTCATTGAACGCTGGCAGACGGGGACGTCCGCCAGCCACGGATAAACTGGGGCAGACGAGGAGGTCCATCGACCACTATACTGCTACGTGCTGAGTCATTGCGAGGAGCGTAGCGACGCGGCAATCTCCACGCCCCGACAGGTAGATTGCTTCGCTTCGCTCGGAATGACTGGATCGGAGGTGTCAAGAAGGTCGACTCAACGACGTCGGGTTCTAAGAAGGACCCGCCCTACGGATTGTCGTCATGATGGTTTGGGAGACGAGTCTCGATCTCCTGCGATGTTTTCGTCACCGACAATCCGCCCAGGCCGGTGCAGCGGAGCGTGCGGGGGAGACTCTTGCCTACGGCGTCCATGGCCTCGATCGTCTCGTCGAGAGGGATTACCTGATCAAAACCGGCCAGCGCCATATTGGCGCAGGTAACCGCGTTGGCGGCGGCCATGACGTTTTTGCCGAGACAAGGTACCTCAACGCGCTTAGCGACCGGGTCACAGGTCATACCAAAACTGTTCTGAAGAGCCATCGAGGCTGCGGCCAGAGCCCGATTGAGATTCCCACCAGCGAGTGTTACCAGTGCCGCAGCCGCCATCCCGGATCCGGCTCCGCATTCGGCCTGACATCCGCCAACCTCGGCGGCCAGAGTCGATCCTTGGGCGATAAAGACGCCTATCAATCCGGCAGCCAGTAGAGAGCGAGCAACTTCTTCGTCAGTGTGTTCCATTTCATCTGCGGCACCGAGAACCGCTCCGGGCAGAGCTCCGCAGGATCCCGCGGTTGGTGCGGCCACGATCGGTCCCCAGGCGCTCTTGACCTCCATCAACGCAGTCACGTACTTGGTGATGCGATTAAGCATGCCGACATCGAGCAGCTTGTCCGACTCCATCGATTTGGCGAATACGGGAGACTGGGCGCCAAGGATGCGATCGTCGTAGCTCGTTCCGGCCAATCCTTGCTTGATCGATTCCCTCAGCACTTCAACGATCTCTGTCATTTTGGCCATCACTTCTTCAGTGCTCAGGTCGCCGCGGGCCTTCTCGTAGTCGATGGCCAGCTCCCAGAGTTGTAGTCCACGGTCCTGGTTGAAATCCAGCATGTCATCGGCGGTAACGAAGGCAACGCTGGTGTCGCGATGTGAGAGCACCGGCATGACCGGCGCAATGTTCTTCACCGATCTGAGTCGGAAGCGGTCTTCGAGTAGACCGGCCACATCCCGTGACAGGGGGGAGCCAGAACTGATCTTTGCTAACTGCGAGTTGACACTAATGAAGACTCGCACGTCGGTATCTGCTATTCTCGCCTTGAGTGCATCCGCAAGTCCTGGTTCGGCCGAGTCGCAGAAGACGAGAGTTTCGTACCGGTCGCCGGTCATCGAGAGTCGAACCGAATCCAACTCGATCACTTCGATCGCCCCGCCCCCCTTGGAGACAAACGTGACTTGATGCTCCTCTCGGTCATTTCTTAGATACAGACGGGTTGTAGTAGGATGATCGAAGCCGCAGTCACGGACTGTTAAATCAACAGCAGTGCCGGCTTGCTTGAGGTTTTCGATCGATGTTGGGATGCGGGAATCGGACGTTTCCCAGCCCATCAGCCCGGCGCAGATGCCGACATCGGTACCTTGAGTGGCGTGGGTCGTGGCGAAAGAGCCGTTGGAGTCGTACTCAATGCGCACTTCCCGAACATCCCCGTCCATCAGGTCGCGGGCAATTCTCCCCATGCGCACCCCGGCGGCACAGTGCGAACTGGATGGCCCGACCATGACCGGGCCGATTACGTCGTTGAATATGCTTGGATTGACTAAAGGCACGGTACACTCCTCGGCATGGCTATCGTTCGCCGCTGCCGCAATATGACGATTGTGAGGAGTAGCCTAGAAGCTTCCACAATGTGACGCCGGGATCAAGTACGGGGCCGCATTGTGAAAACTCACGTCAAACGGTCTTTTTCTGGTGCTTTTCGGCCTTCTTCTTGGCCTTCTTGGCGTCCTTGCTCTTCTTTTGCTTCTGGCTCTTGGCCTTGTCTTTCTTTCCGCCTTTGTCACCCATGGAGTGACTCCTTTCGGTTTGGTCTTTGTCGATTCGTGTCCGGTTCGGAGCAGAGTCTGCGACCTCGGCCACCCTTGCCAGAGCGATGCTTACATTGGAATGAGGGCATTTTCGAACCGCGTTACCAGTTTGTTGTCTGTTGCCGGAGATTCCAAGGTCTAGCCAATATACGCAGGCTCGAGGCAATATGGAGCGTTTAACACCATGAGGTCCTGGTGCTCTTGCGCCGAATGATCTACAAACTCACTCTCACGCCGACCTGGTTGATGCTGTGAGATTCAAACGTTGAATAGATCCGCTGGACGTTTAGACTGAAATACGAAGTGACAGGTTTGACCAAGGACAATTCAACATAGTGGTCGCGATCAAGTCCCGGCGTCAGATCAAAGTTGTAGTCGGCCGTGAACTCGAAATTGAAACTGGTGAAGAACTTGAACGAGTTGATCGAGATGATCTGTAGCGTTTGACCGCGGTCGTCACCGAGGTCATCATAGTTCTGGTAGAACGAGAACTCGTTGCAGATAGGGAAGAAGCCGATGTCCCCCGAAGAGTTCTCCCAGGAGGGAATGACGTCACCTGCTGAGGCAGGAGCGTAGTGCAGGCACAGGGCCGCCATGCAAACGAGCAGGATAAGCTTGCGCATGATGTAAGACTCCGA
>Ga0180435_10000280_pt1 | contig 52335 bp, 44 predicted proteins | sample SS_ome_3_FD_132467 | JGI IMG/M metagenome (GOLD analysis project Ga0180435, IMG submission 132467) | Hypersaline lake sediment archaeal communities from the Salton Sea, California, USA - SS_3_S_1 metaG | ecosystem: Environmental > Aquatic > Non-marine Saline and Alkaline > Hypersaline >... | reverse complement strand
CCGGCCGGCCGCGTACACCGCCGTTTCACCGCCAGCGTGCGTGTCGGAGCGCCGACACGCCGCGACAGGCGAACCGATGCGCACCCTCGCGGGGATGGGGGAGGTGTGCCCGTCAGCGCGCGACGATCACGGACGAGCCGTGGCCGAACAGTCCCTGGTTCGCGGTGATTCCGACGGTCGCGCCCTCTACCTGGCGGCCGGTGGCCTGCCCGCGAAGCTGCCAGGTCAGCTCGCAGACCTGGGCAATGGCCTGCGCCGGGATGGCCTCGCCGAAGCAGGCCAGCCCGCCGGAGGCGTTGACCGGGATCCGGCCGCCGATCGCGGTGGCGCCCGAGCGCAGCAGCTCCTCGGCTGCACCCTTGGGGCACAGGCCCAAATGTTCGTACCAGTCGAGTTCCAGCGCGGTGGACAGGTCGTAGACCTCGGCCAGACTCAGATCCTCGGGCCCCAGCCCCGCCTCGGCGTAGGCGGAATCCAGGATGTGATCTTTGAAGGCCCGCTTCGGCGCGGGGACCGCAGCGGTGGAATCGGTGGCGATATCGGGCAATTCGGGCATCGACTGGGGATAGTTCGGCGTCGCACACGAGACCGCGCGCACCGACGGCACACCGGCCGTCGAGCCCAGGTGACGTTCGGTGAACTCCCGGCTGGCCACGATCAGCGCGGCCGCCCCATCCGATGTCGCGCAGATATCGAGCAGCCGCAGGGGGTCGGAGACCACCGGGCTGGCCAGCACGTCGGAGACTGAACTCTGCTTGCGGTAGCGGGCATGGGGGTTGTGCAGCCCATGCCGGGAGTTCTTCACCTTGACCGCGGCAAAGTCCGCCGGCGTCGCGCCGTAGAGGTCCATTCGCCGCCGGGCCAGCAGCGCGAAATACACCGTGTTGGTGGCGCCGATCAGATGGAACCGCTGCCAGTCCGGATCGTTGCGGCGCTCTCCGCCGACCGGCGCGAAGAATCCCTTAGGTGTGGTGTCGGCGCCGACCACCAGGGCCACATCGCACAGACCCGCCATGATCTGGGCTCGGGCGGACTGCAGGGCCTGCGATCCTGAGGCGCAGGCCGCATAACTCGAGGACACCGGAATACCCGTCCAGCCGAGTTTCTGGGCGAAGGTGGCGCCGGCGACGAAGCCCGGATAGCCGTTGCGGATGGTCTCGGCACCGGCGACGAGCTGGATCTGGCGCCACTCCAGTCCGGCATCACGCAGTGCCGCGCGGGCGGCGACCACACCGTATTCGGTGAAGTCCCGGCCCCATTTGCCCCACGGATGCATACCCGCACCGAGGATGTAAACCGGGGCACTCACGAGGCAATCCGCCACGCGTAGACGATGCGCTGTACGCCGTTGTCGTCGACGTAGAGGGGCGCGGTCGTGAGCTCCATGGACATCCCGATTGTCAGGTCCGCGGCATGGGTTCCGTCGACGACCTTGCCCAGCACGATCAAACCCTCCTCCGCCAGGTGCACCGCGGCGACGGCGAACGGCTCGAACGGATCGCGAGCCGGAAACGGTGGCGGTGGGGGGTAGTGATTCTCGGTGTAGCTCCACAGCGTTCCCCGGCGTGACAGCGCCACCGCGTCCAACTCGTCGGCCGCACAGGCCGGGTTGGGGCAGTTGTTCTGCCGCGGGGGGAAAACGAAGGTGGTGCATCGTGGGCATTTTGCGCCCATCAGATGAGGCGTTCCCGTGCCGTCCACGCTCCACCAGCCGTCGATGGCGGGTAATTCAGCGGCGGCGTCCGGCGAAGCTGGCACGGGCTCAGCGTACGCGATCACAGCGGTCGAACTGAAACGTGTTTCAGTTCCGGGGCGGGTGGTCGCCATGCCTACAGTGTGGGGGTGAGCGAGAAGCCGACATTGATGTTGCTGGACGGTAATTCGCTGGCCTTTCGGGCGTTTTACGCGTTGCCGGCGGAAAACTTCAAAACCCGCAGCGGCCTGACCACCAATGCGGTCTACGGATTTACCGCGATGCTGATCAACCTGCTGCGCGATGAGGCTCCCACCCATATCGCGGCCGCTTTCGATGTTTCGCGCCAGACCTTCCGCTCCGAGCGGTTCCCGGAGTACAAGGCGACCCGCAGTGCCACACCGGACGAATTCCGGGGTCAGATCGATATCACCAAGGAGGTGCTGGGCGCGCTCGGTATCACCGTGCTCGCCGAGTCCGGGTTCGAGGCCGACGACATCATCGCCACCCTGGCCACCCAGGCCGATGAGGCCGGTTACCGGGTTCTGGTCGTCACCGGTGACCGGGACTCACTCCAATTGGTGAACTCCAATGTCACCGTGCTCTATCCGATCAAGGGGGTCAGCGTGCTTACCCGGTTCACCCCCGAGGCGGTGGTCGCGAAGTACGGTCTGACTCCCGAGCAGTATCCCGATTTCGCGGCCCTGCGCGGTGATCCGAGTGACAATCTGCCCGGTATCCCGGGGGTGGGGGAGAAGACCGCGGCCAAGTGGATCGTCGAATACGGCTCGTTGCAGAACCTGGTGGACAATGTCGAAGGAGTGCGCGGCAAGGTCGGAGATTCGTTGCGCGCCAACCTCTCCAGCGTGGTGCTCAACCGCGAGCTGACGACCCTGGTGCGAGATGTGCCGTTGGCCCGGGCTCCTGACACCCTGCGGCTGCTGCCTTGGGACCGCGACCAGATCCACCGGCTCTTCGACGACCTCGAGTTCCGGGTATTGCGGGACCGTCTCTTCGACACCCTGGCTGCGGTGGAACCTGAGGTCGACGCCGGCTTCGACGTGCGTGGCGGGGCCCTCGAGCCGGGATCGGTGGCGGTTTGGCTGGCCGAACACACCGATGATGGCAACCGGTCCGGGCTGGCGGTCGTGGGCAGCCACGCGGTCTACGACGGCGACGCCACAGCCCTGGCGATCGCGGCGGCTGACGGCGAGGGTGCGTATGTCGACACCGCCGCGCTGACACCTGGTGACGAGGCCGCCCTGGGTGCCTGGCTGGCTGATGCCCAGGCCCCGAAAGCCCTGCACGAGGCCAAGATCGCCATCCACGATCTGGCCGGGCGCGGCTGGCATCTCGCCGGTGTGACCTCCGATACCGCGCTGGCCGCGTATCTGGTGCGGCCCGGTCAGCGCAGTTTCGCTCTCGATGACCTTTCGCTGCGCTACCTGCGTCGCGAACTGCGGGCCGAACATCCCGAACAACAGCAGTTGTCCCTGCTGGATGACCCCGAAGGCGTCGATGATCAGACGGTGCAGGCGCTGATCCTGCGGGCCCGGGCGGTGGCTGACCTGGCCGACGCCCTGGATGAGGAACTGGCCCGGATCGAATCGTCATCGCTGCTGGGTGAGATGGAACTGCCGGTTCAGTCGGCCCTGGCGAAGATGGAAACCATCGGCATCGCCGTGGATCTCGACAAACTCAACGTCTTGCAGCGCGAATTCGGCGAGCAGATCCGCGATGCCGCCGAGGCCGCGTACTCGGTCATCGGCAAGCAGATCAACCTGGGCTCGCCCAAACAGTTGCAGGTGGTGCTGTTCGACGAGCTGGGCATGCCGAAGACCAAGAAAACCAAGACCGGATACACCACCGATGCCGACGCCCTGCAAGCGCTCTTCGACAAGACCGGCCACCCGTTTCTGGAGCACCTGCTGGCCCACCGCGACGCCACCCGGCTCAAGGTGACCGTCGATGGCCTGCTGAAATCGGTCGCTGCGGACGGCCGCATCCACACCACCTTCAACCAGACCGTCGCGGCCACCGGCCGGCTGTCCTCCACCGAGCCCAATCTGCAGAACATCCCGATCCGGACCGAGGCCGGGCGGCGCATCCGGGATGCATTCTGCGTCGGCTCCGGTGGCGGCATCGCCTACACGGAGTTGATGACCGCGGACTACAGCCAGATCGAGATGCGGATCATGGCGCACCTGTCCCGCGATGCGGAGTTGATCGAAGCGTTCCGTACCGGTGAGGACCTGCACTCCTTCGTGGGATCGCGCGCCTTCGGGGTGCCCATCGACGAGGTCACCCCCGAACTACGCCGCCGGGTCAAGGCGATGTCATACGGGCTGGCCTACGGTTTGAGCGCTTACGGATTGGCTCAGCAGCTCAAGATCTCCACCGATGAGGCCAAAGAGCAGATGGATCAGTACTTCGCCCGCTTCGGGGGTGTCAGGGACTATCTGCACGCGGTCGTCGAGCAGGCCCGCAAGGACGGATTCACCTCGACGGTGCTCGGTCGGCGCCGATACCTTGCCGAACTGGACAGCAGTAACCGGCAGCTGCGGGAGGCCGCCGAACGCGCGGCTCTGAATGCCCCGATCCAGGGCAGTGCCGCCGACATCATCAAGGTCGCGATGATCGATGTCGACAACGCCATCGCCGCGGCCGGTCTCAAGTCCCGCATGGTGCTGCAGGTCCATGACGAGCTGCTGTTCGAGGTGGCCCCCGGTGAGCACGCGGTTCTCGAGGAACTGGTGCGGGAGAAGATGGGCGGTGCGTACCCGCTTGATGTCCCGCTTGAGGTGTCGGTGGGCTATGGGCCTACCTGGGATGCGGCCGCGCATTAGCCACCGGGCGCGACCGTGCGCGTCGGTACCGAAACACGCCGCCCCGGCGGGCGGTTCGCGCACCCTCGCCACGAGTTGGCAGGGCTAACGCGGCGACTGCCGGTGCCCGCCGAGCAGGTACAACGCCGGACCGGCGGCCGCGCGGTCGACGACCAGCCGGTGCACCTCCTCGTCGTGCAGGGCGAACACCCGTGCATCGCCGAATCCGCGGTCGATGCGATCCCGTACGTAGGCCAGTTCGACCACCGCCATGACGAACCGCTTGACCGCCGAGGCCGCATGCCGTCCGCCGTACCGCTGGGCGGCGGCGACCGCCATCTTGCGGGCTTGCAGCGAACCCAACCAGGTCGCCTCGGTCGGCGTGACCAAACCCTGGGACACCAAACCGGGCAGCCGTGCGGCGATGATGTGGCGCTCCCGGCGCCGGCTGACCACCGCGAGAATGATCGCGAGCCCGAAGATCGGCATCATCCACAGCGCATAGACACCCAGATAGGCCCGCGCCCCCAGCAGCGCCGAACCGTTCCACACCCCGTGCATGACAACCGCGGCCAGGTACCCGAGCAGCAGGCAGGCCAGTTTCGCCGGAATGGCGCGCTGCTGCAGTGCGAAATACACCCCGATCGCGAACATCGTCGTGAACAGGGGGTGGGCGAACGGCCCGAGCACCAATCGCATCCCCGCGATCGCCAGCGAGCCCGGCACCGACTCCCCGCTGGAGATGTAGAAAATGTTCTCCAGCCAGGCGAAGCCCACCGCGGTGAAACCGGCGTACACCAGGCAGTCGGTCATCGTGTTCAGTTCGGTTCGGCGTCGTCCGGTCATCATCAGCAGTAGGAACGCGCCCTTTGCGGCCTCCTCGATGATCGGGGCGCCGATGACCACGGTGACGAAACTTGATTCCTGCCCACCGCCACCGAAAGTCTGCTCGACGACCTGCCCCAGGGCCACCGACAGCAGCACCGCCACCGAGGCACCCCACAGGAAGGCCATCACCAGCAGCCGCGGTGGCTCGGGCTCCCAACGATCCAGCCACAGGTAGCACAACAACACGCAGGTCATGGCCAGACTGGACAGCGCAAATCCCAAAGCGGCGCCGCCGGGGTTGACCGAAGTGAGCAGGCCCAGGATCAGGCCGGCGAGAGTGCCGAGCCCGATGATCCCCGCGAGCGGAGCACCGACCCGACGGACCGGCCGCGGAAAAGGTGGCCCGAGGGTGCTGAGTGCTGAGGCGTAGGACACGACAGGAGGGTAGCCGTGGCCGGACCCAAGTTTGTCCGGGCTGTCCCCGGTCGAGTAGGATCAGGTGGTTTCCGCATTGTGCTGATAGTTTGCGGGCCAAACACCACGAAACCTGTCCCTACGATTCACCGTGTCCGGAGTCACCCAACAATATGCCCAGTCCCACCGTCACCTCGCCGCAAGTAGCCATCAACGACATCGGCTCGGCTGAGGACTTCCTCGCCGCCATCGACAAGACCATCAAGTACTTCAACGATGGTGACATCGTCGAGGGGACCATCGTCAAGGTGGACCGGGACGAGGTCCTGCTCGATATCGGCTACAAGACCGAGGGCGTTATCCCGTCCCGCGAGCTCTCCATCAAACACGATGTCGACCCCAATGAGGTGGTGTCGGTCGGCGACGATATCGAGGCCCTTGTCCTGACCAAGGAGGACAAAGAGGGCAGGTTGATCCTGTCCAAGAAGCGCGCGCAGTACGAGCGCGCGTGGGGCACCATCGAGGCGTTGAAGGAACAGGACGAGGCCGTCAAGGGCACTGTCATCGAGGTCGTCAAGGGCGGTCTGATCCTCGATATCGGCCTGCGCGGGTTCCTGCCCGCCTCGTTGGTCGAAATGCGGCGGGTCCGTGATCTACAGCCGTATATCGGCAAGGAGATCGAAGCCAAGATCATCGAGCTGGACAAGAACCGCAACAACGTGGTGCTCTCACGGCGCGCATGGCTCGAGCAGACCCAGTCGGAGGTCCGCAGCGAATTCCTCAATCAGCTGGTCAAGGGCGCCGTGCGCAAGGGTGTTGTCTCGTCGATCGTCAACTTCGGCGCGTTCGTCGATCTCGGCGGGGTCGACGGTCTGGTCCACGTTTCCGAGCTGTCCTGGAAGCACATCGATCACCCGTCGGAGGTGGTCCAGGTGGGCGACGAGGTTACCGTCGAGGTACTCGACGTGGATATGGATCGTGAGCGGGTTTCCCTGTCGCTGAAGGCAACCCAGGAAGACCCGTGGCGACACTTCGCTCGCACCCATGCCATCGGCCAGATTGTGCCGGGTAAGGTCACCAAACTCGTGCCGTTCGGCGCTTTCGTGCGCGTCGAGGAGGGTATCGAGGGCCTCGTGCACATCTCCGAACTCTCCGAGCGTCACGTCGAGGTGCCGGATCAGGTTGTCGCCGTCGGTGACGACGCGATGGTCAAGGTCATCGACATCGACCTGGACCGGCGCCGGATCTCGCTGAGCCTCAAACAGGCCAACGAGGACTACACAGACGAGTTCGACCCGTCGAAATACGGTATGGCCGACAGCTATGACGAGGCGGGCAACTACATCTTCCCGGAGGGCTTCGACGCCGAGACCAACGAATGGCTCGAGGGCTTCGATAAGCAGCGCGCCGAGTGGGAGTCCCGGTACGCCGAGGCCGAACGACGGCACAAGATGCACACCGCGCAGATGGAGAAGTTCGCCGCCGCCGATGCCGCCGAGGAAGGCGCGACGGGCTCGGCGGCGAGTTCGAGTGCCGGCGCGGAGGCCGGCGGTTCGCTGGCCAGTGACGCCCAGCTGGCGGCGTTGCGCGAAAAACTCGCGGGTAACGCCTAGCCGTCGCGGGCGATGCTGCGCATCGGCCTGACCGGAGGGATCGGCGCGGGAAAGTCCACCGTCTCGGCCGCGTTCGCCGATTGCGGCGCGGTGATCGTCGACGGTGATCTCATATCCCGTGAGGTCGTCGCGCCGGGCACCGAGGGGCTGGCCGCGTTGGTCGACCATTTCGGTGCCGACATCCTGCTTCCGGACGGTGCGCTGGACCGGCCGGCGCTGGCCGCCAGGGCCTTCCGCGACGATCAGCAGCGTGCCCGGCTGAACGCTATCGTTCATCCGCTGGTGGCACGGCGGCGGGCAGAGATCGTCGCCGCCGTCGAGACGGACGCGGTGATCGTCGAGGACATCCCGCTGTTGGTCGAATCCGGGATGGCGCCACTGTTCCCACTGGTGGTGGTGGTGCACGCCGACACCGACGTTCGGCTGGAACGATTGACCGGGTTGCGCGGGATGGACGAGGCCGATGCCCGGGCCCGAATATCAGCCCAGGCCTCCGAGGACCAGCGCCGCCGAGTTGCCGATGTGTGGCTGGATAACTCCTCCAGCGCTGGGCATCTTGTTGAGCAGGCACGCGATCTGTGGTTCCAGAGGATTCTGCCGTTCGCCCGCAATCTCGGCGCCGGCAGACCGGCCGCCGACCCGGTCGGACTGGTGCCGGCCGACCCGACCTGGCCGATGCAGGCCGGGCGCATCCGGGCCAGACTGCGCACCGCCTGCGGTCATCGGGTGCTGCGCGTCGACCACATCGGCTCTTCGGCCGTTACCGGCCTGGACTCCCGCGACATCATCGATATGCAGGTGACCGTCACTGCACCGGAACTCGCCGATGAGGTTGCCGCAGATCTGGTCGCGGCCGGCTACCCGCGAATCGACTCCATCACGGCCGACGTCGCACCGGCCGCCCCCGGTGATGGGGCCACCTTTGATAAAGCCCTCTGGCACAAACGGTTTCACGCCTCGGCGGATCCAGGTCGACCAACCCACGTCCACATCAGGGTGGACGGCCGACCCAACCAGAGGTTCGCCCTCCTCTTCGTCGACTGGCTTAACACCAACCCCGGTGTCCGGGCCGATTACCTCGAGGCCAAGCGCGGTAATCGCGGGGCGGTCTGGATCGCCGACGCGTACGACCGGGCGTGGGCCTGGGCGCGGGCCAACAACTGGTCACCCGGTCCGGTCAGCTGACCGGAACGGCGAGATTGTCCGCCGGCACCTGCGGACCGGGAATATCGGCCGGCGGGGCGCCGGTGCCGTCCTCGGCGCCCGGTGCCGGCATGGGCAATGCGTCGGGTGGCGCGGGTAACTCCTCGGGCGGCAGGCCCGGGGCGTTGCTCAGCGGGGCACCGCACATCATTGCCCCGTAGTCCGGATCGTCGCGGGCCGGAGTCAGTTTCGGGCCGATGAACTGATCGGCCTGGGCGAGTAGCTGATCGTCCACCAGGATTTCGCAGTGCAAGTTGGCCGAATACGGCCACTGGATGGAAATCCGCATGCCGGCTTCGGCGGGGTCGGTCAGCACCGCCGTCGCTTCGAAGGTGCGGCCGGGCAACATGGTGGGATCCACGCTGTTCACCTGGCTGTCACTGATGCGGTAGGAGACCAGAGCGCCCCGGGCCAGGCCGTCGACCCGGGCGCGGTAGGTGATGTTGTGCTGAAGGCCGTCGGACTGCAGCTCTTGGTCGTCGGCCGCAGCGGCATCCGGTGCCAGCGGCAGCGTCACCGCCAACGCCACAGCGGCACCAACGGTTACCGATGGTGTCAGGCTTCCCACAGGGGTCGAGAATACGCCTATCGCCAGCTCAGCTCCATGCCGGTGCTGGCCAGCCAGGCGTTCAGATCATGGCCGTGAGCGGCAAGGCCGTCAACGGCGGCAACAGCGTTGTGCAGGGCACCCGCGGCGGTTTCGGCGCTGAGCAACCCCATCCGATGGGCATCCAGCAACTCGCCGACGTCGACCATTTCGGTACTGCGGCCGGTGCGCACGACCAGGTCGAGGTAGTGGTCCTCGGTCGTCCAGCGATCGGGCCTGACGGTGACCCGGGCGAGGTCGAGATAGTAGTCCTGGTCGCGCTCGTGGCCTGGGTTGAAGTGGAAGACGGTAGCGCGGAGGCCCAGTGACGGGAGCAGCCACGACTCGAGGTAGTGGAACTGGATTCGGCCCGGTGTGGGCCGGGCCAGATAGAGCCCCCAGGGGCGTAATCGGTACTCGTCAACGAGCCGCACTACCCCCTTGGGGTCGGTGTTGGTATGTGCGACTAGGTCGAATATCTCGTGTTTGGGCGGGTGGATGTGCTCAGATTACGACGTCGGGGTCGATCCCGGAGCCGGTTGTTCCCCGGACGGGTGCGCCGGTCGGCTCGCCCGCAAGTTCCGGTAGGACGCGATTGCCAGCGGGATCGTGGCGAAGAACCTCGACCTTCCCAGAACTGGCTGACGCACACCGTGGGGCGTCCGTCGGAGACCCCGCCTAACCTGTACCCATGGCTTTCGCCGCTGAGCGCCCCGTGGTCGCCCACTCCGAGTACCGAGCCGTCGAGGATGCGGTACGCACCGGGGCCCCGTTCGAGGTGGTAAGTCCCTATCAGCCGGCCGGCGATCAGCCCGCAGCGATCGATGAACTGGAGCGGCGGATCCGGTCGGGGGAGCGGGAAGTGGTGCTGCTCGGTGCCACCGGAACGGGTAAGTCAGCCACCACCGCATGGCTGATCGAACGGTTACAGCGGCCCACGCTGGTGATGGCACCCAACAAGACACTTGCCGCGCAGCTGGCGAACGAACTGCGGGAGATGTTGCCGCACAACGCCGTCGAGTACTTCGTCTCCTACTACGACTATTACCAGCCGGAGGCGTACATCGCCCAAACCGACACCTACATCGAGAAGGACAGCTCGATCAACGACGATGTCGAGAGGCTGCGGCACTCGGCGACCTCGAACCTGCTGTCCCGTCGCGATGTGGTGGTGGTCGCCTCGGTGTCGTGTATTTACGGGTTGGGCACGCCGCAGTCCTACCTGGACCGGTCGGTGGAGTTGCAGGTGGGCACCGAGGTGCCGCGCGACGCGCTGCTGCGCCTACTGGTCGACGTCCAGTACGACCGCAACGATATGGCGTTCACCCGAGGGACGTTCCGGGTACGTGGTGACACCGTCGAGATAATCCCGTCCTATGAGGAGCTTGCGGTCCGGATCGAGTATTTCGGCGATGAGATCGAGGCGCTGTACTACCTGCACCCGCTGACCGGCGATGTTGTCCGCAAGGTGGAATCGTTACGGATATTCCCGGCCACCCATTACGTTGCCGGTCCGGAACGAATGGCCCAGGCGATCTCGAGCATCGAGTCCGAACTCGCCGAACGGCTGGCCGACCTCGAGAACCGCGGCAAGTTGCTGGAAGCTCAACGCCTGCGGATGCGGACCAACTACGACATCGAGATGATGCGTCAAGTGGGTTTCTGCTCGGGTATCGAGAATTACTCTCGACATATCGACGGCCGCTCGGCCGGCTCAGCGCCGGCCACCCTGCTGGACTACTTCCCGGACGACTTTCTCCTGGTGGTCGACGAGTCGCACGTGACCGTGCCACAGATCGGCGGGATGTACGAAGGCGACATGTCTCGCAAGCGCAACCTTGTCGAATTCGGCTTCCGGCTGCCCTCGGCGGTGGATAACAGGCCGTTGACCTGGGAGGAGTTCAGCGATCGAGTTGGCCAGACCGTCTACCTGTCGGCCACGCCGGGGCCCTATGAACTAGCTCAGACCGGCGGGGAGTTCGTCGAACAGGTCATCCGCCCGACCGGCCTGCTCGACCCCAAGATCGTGGTCAAGCCGACCAAGGGGCAGATCGATGATTTGATCGGCGAAATCCGGGCCCGGGCTGATCGTGACGAGCGGGTTCTGGTCACCACGCTGACCAAGAAGATGGCCGAGGATCTCACCGACTACCTGCTGGAGTTGGGCATTCGGGTGCGTTATCTGCACTCTGAGGTCGACACACTGCGCCGTGTGGAGCTACTCCGTCAACTACGCCTCGGCGACTACGACGTCCTGGTCGGTATCAACCTGCTTCGCGAGGGTCTGGATCTGCCGGAAGTGTCGCTGGTGTCGATCCTCGACGCCGACAAGGAGGGCTTTCTGCGCTCCTCGCGCAGCCTCATCCAGACCATCGGACGCGCGGCCCGCAACGTCTCCGGTGAAGTCCACATGTACGCCGACAAACTCACCGACTCGATGACGGAGGCGATCGAGGAGACCGAGCGCCGACGCGCCAAGCAGATCGCGTACAACACCGCGCGTGGTATCGACCCGCAGCCACTACGGAAGAAGATCGCCGACATTCTCGATCAGGTCTACCGAGAGGCCGAGGAGACCGAAGATACCCAGGCCGCCGAGGTCGGTGGATCGGGCCGCAACTCATCCCGCGGCCGGCGGGCGCAGGGCGAGCCGGGCGGCAGTAGTACCGGGATCATCGACAGCCGCAACGTGTCATCCATGCCCCGCGCGGAACTGGCCGGCCTGATCAAGGATCTCACCGCTCAAATGATGGCCGCTGCCCGCGATCTGCAGTTCGAACTCGCCGCCCGGCTGCGCGACGAGATCGCCGACCTCAAGAAGGAACTTCGCGGTATGGACGCCGCCGGCCTGAAGTAACCGCGGCGGCTCTGGTTGGCCACGGTTCGGTAACCCGCGATTTGTCGTGTCACCTGTGGACTTACAGCTCTGTAGTTTCGCCTCCAGACCTCACCACGGATTGGGAAAACTATGTCGAGGACCACCACAGGGTTCAGCATCAGAGTAGTTGCCGGCGTTGGGCTGTGCGGAATCGCCATGGCGTTGAGCCCGGATGCAAACGCCGCCCCGCTGAAGACGGGCGGCTACGAGTGCATCGAGGATGCGGCGGGCGCAGTGGCGGATCCGGCGGCCGCAGGAGCCGCGGCCGCTTGCATTCCCGCCGCCCCGGTCGCCGATATGGCTGGTGTGCCGCTGGCGCTGCCCGGCCCGGTGCCTGTTGGCGCCGCGGCCGCCGGCGTTCCCGTTCCCTTGGTGGCGCCGGTACCGGCGGTGGCACCCATCCCCGCGGTGGCACCCATTCCCGCGGTGGCACCCATTCCCGCGGTGGCGCCGATTCCGGCGGTGGCGCCCATCCCCGCGGTGGCGCCGATTCCGGCGGTGGCACCCATCCCCGCGGTCGCACCGGTTCCGGTGGGTGCTGCCGCGGTGGGGGCGCCAGTGCCCATCGGTGCGCCGGTGGGCGGCGCGGTGCCAGTCGGCGCACCGATCGTGGATATGGCCGGGCTTGGCGGCAAGGGCGCGCCGACTGGTCCGCCTCCGGCTGGTGATCCGGTACCCGGTCAGCCCATCCTGCCCGGTCCTGCGGCCGCGGGCTGAGGCTGACGTCTTGGTCATGTCAACAGGAGCGGAAACGGTGCGAGCGATTATTCGGGGAGCTCTCGCGATCAGCATGATTACCGCGGGTGCGTTCGCCGGACCCGCCGCCGTGAGCGGTGCGGCATCGACGGCGCACGAGGCGCACCAGGATTTCGGTTCCGTCATCGCAACGGTTCAGCCGACGCCGGGCGACGTGGTTGGTGTGGCGCACCCCGTGGTGGTCACCTTCCGGGCACCCGTCGCCGACCGGCCGGCGGCCGAACGCGCCCTCGATATCAAGTCGGCACCCGCGATGACCGGGAAGTTCGAGTGGCTGGCAACCGATATCGTGCATTGGGTGCCCGACCGTTTCTGGCCGGCGCACAGCACGGTGGCGCTATCGGTCAACGGCCGGCCAACGCAGTTCGCTACCGGTCCCGCCGTTGTCGGTGTCGCGAGCATCTCGGATCACACGTTCACCGTGACCATCGATGGGGTTGATGCGGGACCGCCATCGGCGCTACCGGCCCCGCACCACCGACCCAACTGGGGGCAGGAAGGCGTGTTCCCGGCCTCCATGGGCAGGGAGAAGTACCCGACGCCCGTGGGCATCTACACCGTCCTTGCCAAGGAGCGCTCGGTGATCATGGATTCGAGCACCGTCGGTATCCCCGTCAACAGCCCGGATGGTTACCACCGCAAGGTGGAGTTCGCGGTCCGCTTCACCAACCGCGGCCTCTTCGTGCATTCGGCTCCCTGGGCTGTCAATTCCCTCGGGAACGAGAACACCAGCCACGGCTGTGTCGGATTGAGCCTGGAGGACGCCGAGTGGTACTTCGACACGGTCAACGTCGGCGACCCGGTGATCGTCCGGGAAAACAATCTCGAAGTCCCGAAAGCTGTGACGGCGAAAATTGACGGGGCTGACCCGGGACTGGCCGGGGACTGATCGGGGTGCCGGGGACCGCGGAAATCGCACCCGGGTCCTGCCGCACCACGGCGATGGCATGCCGCGGCGGTGATGCGGCGGACGGCGGCAGATGTAGTGAACGTCACCCGAGGGTGTTAACCCGCATGGGAGGGCATTTTGAGCCTGCGACCACGCTCCGCATGTTGTGAATCACATCCTGTCGAGGTGCGAAGGCGTTAGTGTTCCCGATGGTGCTGAAACTTTGACTGGAGGGTACGAATGGGCGGTTACAAGACCGTGGTCGTCGGTACAGACGGCTCGGACTCCTCGCTGCGCGCGGTCGATCGGGCCGGACACCTGGCCGCCGGACCGGACGCGAAGCTCATCGTGGTGACGGCCTACCTGCCCACCCCGGAGGACACCCGGGCCGCAGACATGCTCAAAAACGAGGGTTACAAGGTGACGGGCAACGCCCCGATCTACGAAATCCTGCGCGACGCCCGGGAACGGGCGGAGTCCGCCGGCGCGGTCAACGTCGAGGAACGCGCCGTCGAAGGCGCCCCGGTCGAGGCCCTTGTCGATCTGGCCAATGAAGTGGGTGCTGACCTGCTCGTGGTCGGTAACGTCGGTCTCAATACGATCGCCGGTCGGCTGCTGGGCTCGGTGCCGGCGAATGTGGCCCGCAAATCGAAGACAGATGTCCTGATCGTCCACACCACGAACTAGAAATTCGACGCGGCGCGAGCGGGACGGGGCGTTTGGCGGCGCCGGGTCTGCCGTCACCCGGTGGTTCAGGCGCGGATCATCCATCCGGCGGCCGGATCCGTCGCAAGGCTGAGTACGTCGACCGCCTCGAACGCACTCAGCGGGACGGTGTTCAACTCCGCACGGGCGATCAGGTGATCGGTTCCGGTCCAGCCGTTGCTCATGCCCAGCAACCCGGCACCGTCCCGGCCGGCGCCGAAGGAGTCGTAGACCACCGCGCCGTGTTGCTGTAGCGCTCGCAACACCACCTGGGTGGCGGGCGCGTAGTCGGTGACCGGGAAATCGGCGCGCAGGCGGAACACCGTGCCCATCGGAACCCCGTCGGGGTTCGTTCCGGTTCCATCACCCGACCGGGCCGGCCACGTGTAGCCGGTACCACGGTCCTTGGCGATCGACATGCCCAGCATGTGGTCGATCCAGCCGCGCTCCAGATCGTCGGGACGCACGATCATCGGGAGGTACGGCAACCTCGACGCGTTGGCCCAGCCGGTCTCCGGGTAGAGCCCCGAGCTCATGTCGACGTGGACGCCGGCCTCGGCGATCCACGACGAGCCCCACAGCGCTGCGTAGGCTGCGTTTCCCAGCCCGTCGAGCACCCCGGCGGCGGGCAGCTCCACCCCATTGGCCACGTTGTAGAGCTCCTGGGAGATGCAGGTGCCCTTCTGGAACACCAGGAGGTGGCGATCCCAGGCCGGAACGTCCGGCATGCCCTCCACCAGGGGGCGGTCCGGGATGGCATACGGCCGGTCATCGATGCTCGGGCCACTGGTGGAGTAGCCGCGATTGAAGATCACCGTTTCGACGGGGTGGTCCGCACTGACGACGTTGACCGGCATCCCCCCGGTGCTGCCCATCCAGAGGCTGCCACCAAAGCCCGGGTGCAGGGTTCCGCCGAGGAGTGTGGTCCACGTCTCGGACTGCGGCAGCACCGGAAGCGTGCTGATATCGGCGTGGAAGACGGTGTCGGCCGGCATGAGGGTGCAGCCACAGAAGGTGGACAACTCACCGGCGGGTGCGGCGCGCCCCACCGGAACGACAACCTCGACCGTTGCTGTACCGCCGTAGCCGTCGTCGATGCCGACCGCGAAGCCGTCCTGCTCGCCGGTGTGCTCGGCGAGGGCCTCGGGGGTGGGCGTGTAGGTGAATTCACCTGTGGCCGAGACCGATACCGCGCCATGGGTGGTCAGCGAGGACCCCCGGTAGATGAGCGAGTCGCCGTTGGGGTCGCTGCCTATCACCCGGCCGGTCACCACTCCGGTGACCGGATCGGGCCCACCGGCACTGATTGTCCCGGTGGGGGCGTTGTTGAACGGAGCCACGGTCACCGTGACCCTGGTGGAGGAGGTGTGCCCGCTGGTCCCGATCAGGCCGAAGGTCAACAGGTTGATCAGGCCGCTGAGGCCGTGCAGGTGAAATCCGCTGGACTCGTCGTTGGCGGTCACCGTAAAGGTGTCGGTGAATCCGATGTGGGCGTCGGGTGCCGCAGGGTTCGCGGTGTAGACGAACTGTTTGCCGGTCATGGTGACGGTGCCGTGCGTCGGACGCCCGCTGACGGCGATGCCGACCGATGTGCTGTCGGGGTCGACGATGTCGAGGGTGCCGCTGACCACGCCGCCGGGGGTCTGCGTGGTCTGGAAGGCGTGAACCCTGGGGGTGCTGTTGTTGAACAGCGTGGTGATGGGGTCGACCGACTGTGCCGTGGCCTGGCTCTGCGCCGCCGCGCTTTCCCCTACGACGGCTTCCTGTACGTCGGTGGAAGAGGAAGAGATAGTGGCGGCGAAGGGGTGAACCGTGGGGCCGGCGGCACGACGGTGGGCCGGCGACGAGATGTCACGGGACCGCGACGTTCGATCCGCTACCGGACTCCTCTGGGCTTTGAACCGCTGTGCGGGCGATATCGCACTGGCAGATCCAGGCGGACGGACGCCGCGGGCGGGGGAGATCGCCGTCCGCGCAGCACGGCCGGTGACGTACCTGCCCCGATCGGATGATGCTGCGGCGCCGGTGTTTTCGGTTGGGATGCGTCGCGAGTCGGCGTTGGCCTCACCCGTTCCTGCAAGAACGATCGTGACCCCCGCCCCGAGCGTTGCGGCCAGGAATCCGACCCTGCCAATATCGGGCGCCGCGGTCATCGCAAGTCTCCTTCGGCCAAATCAAAGGTAGGACATCCGATGGTGCTGCGCTAAGGCCGAAAGACCCCTCTGAGGGCCCCGGTCCGGCGCCGTGGCGACGGCACACCGTTCCCCATGGGTGCGTTATCGCTGACTACCCGGTGCCGTCTTCGGCCTTGCCGGTGAACGCCTCTTTCGCTTTGTCCACGGCGTGGGTCGCAATGTCGGTGGCGTCCTCGACGATGGCACCGACGCCGCCGGCGATATCGCCCTTGACGATCTGACCGGCGTCCTCGACGATATCGCCGGCTTTGTCGACGGCATGACTGGCGATATCTTTCGCCGCGTTGACCGCATCCTTGGGATCGAAGCCCATCGAAACCTCCTGATTGTCCGGGTGTTCCCCGACAGTAGCCCGGTGCGACCTCGGCGACCTGGGTTCGGGCGAGTCAGTCTGCCGGCGTACGCGGCCGACGCCGGGCGATGTTCCCGCAGCCAGCGACCGTCCGGTCGGCAGAGTGGATCCAGCGACCGTCCGGTCGGCAGAGTGGATCCAGCGACCGTCCGGTCGGCAGAGTGGATACTGGGGACGATGTCTGAGCGCAACGTGCTGGGCGGCCCGCTGGAGCCATGCGGCGCAGACCCGATGACCGGTTTCTACCGGGACGGCTGCTGTTCGACGGGTCCGCAGGATCGTGGTCTGCACACCATCTGCGCCGTCGTCACCGCGGATTTCCTAGATCATCAGAAATCGATCGGTAATGACCTGACTACCCCGATGCCGCAATACCGATTCCCGGGCCTAGCGCCCGGCGACCGATGGTGTGTCACTGTCCGCAATTGGCTGCTGGCCCACCGAGACGGCCGTGCTGCCCCGGTGGTGCTCGCCTGCACCCATGAGCGCACTCTCGCGGCGGTGCCCCTGGATGTGCTCAGACAGCATGCGGTCGACGTGCCCGACGATATCGGCGGCCTGTGACTTCCCGGCACCGCTCGGGTCATGGCGCCAGATCTGGCCGCTCCGCGCCCAGGGTGGGGCTGTCGTCGTGGCCGGACGTATCACCGAGTCGTCGCCGTCGAAGTCGAAAGACCACCGGACACGGCGCCCGGTAGCTCCTCGAACCCGCCCGGCTCCCAACGTCTTCCCGATCCCCTCGGGTTCGAGGTCAGTCGGTGAGAGCGGACAAGATCGTCATGGCGTCGCTGCGGCTGTGCCACGGCACGAGCATGTGGTCGTGCCGTGATGCGGCCAGCACGTTGCATGGGATGTCCGCATCGGCGAGGGCGTGGCTGATGGCGGCGGTCAGGCCTACCGCCTCAAGATCGGATTCGATCGTGCATGTGATCCATGCTGCGACGAAGCTGTACGGCAGACGGTGGGCGTCGGCGACGGTCTGCTCGATGATTTTCGTCGTCGCCTCATCCTCAACGATGACAGCAGCGGCAGGGATGTCGGCGTCGGTTTCTACGACGACGTAGGGCTCGGGACGTACGGCTGGGGCGAGACCCGCAAGTAGACGGCCCAGGTCGCGCTCACCCACGGTCAGACGCGGTTCGTCGCACCATCAATCGCATCACCAGCCGCGCTCGCGCCATTCCCCCAGCCGTGGCCGTTCCTCGCCGAGGGTGGTGTCGTCACCATGGCCGGGATAGACGACGGTGTCGTCGCCGTAGACCGCGAAGACCTCATCCTCCAGGTCGGTCATCAGGGAATCGAACTCCTCCGGATTCGTTGTCCGCCCGGGACCGCCCGGGAACAGGCAGTCCCCGGTGAACAGCTGGACGGCCGTCCGCTCGCCGGCGGCCCGCAGCGCCAGTGCCACCGACCCGGGCGTGTGGCCGCGCAGGTGAACGACGTCGAACGTCAGATCCCCGATGGCGATCGCATCGCCGCCGGCCAGGAAGCGGTCCGGTTTGACCGGCAATGGTTCGGCGTCGAGTTGATGGACGGCCGTGGGAGCGCCGGTCGACTCCGCGACGGCCGCCAGGGCCAGCCAGTGGTCCATATGCTGGTGAGTGGTCACGATCAGCTCCAGTTTCGGCGCCTGCTCGGCCAGCAGATCGACCAGCAGATCGGCGTCGTTGGCGGCGTCGATCAACAGCGACTCGCCGGTTTGCGCGCACGTCACCAGGTAGACGTTGTTATCCATCGGTCCCACCGACATCTTGATGATGCTCACCCCCGGCAGGAAGCGCCGCGCCGCCGTCTGCGACTCCACATGACCGGTATACGTGTCCTCGACGACTGTCATGAACGCCACGTTACTGCTGTCGGGGCGGGCGCATAGCATGGGCGGGTGGCTGACCGGTTGATTGTCAAAGGCGCGCGTGAACACAACCTCCGCAGCGTCGACCTCGATCTGCCCCGCGACGCGCTGATCGTGTTCACCGGCCTGTCCGGCTCCGGGAAATCCTCGCTGGCCTTCGACACCATCTTCGCCGAGGGACAGCGCCGCTATGTGGAGTCGCTGAGTGCCTACGCCCGCCAGTTCCTCGGCCAGATGGACAAGCCCGATGTCGACTTCATCGAGGGCCTCTCCCCGGCGGTGTCGATCGATCAGAAGTCCACCAACCGCAACCCGCGATCCACCGTCGGCACCATCACCGAGGTCTACGACTATCTACGTCTGCTCTACGCCCGGGCCGGCACCCCGCACTGCCCGGTGTGCGGGGAGCACATCGCCCGGCAGACCCCGCAACAGATCGTCGACCAAGTGCTGACCATGACCGAGGGCACCAAATTCCAGGTACTCGCCCCGGTGGTGCGCACCCGCAAGGGCGAGTTCGTCGATCTCTTCGACAAGCTCAACACCCAGGGATACAGCCGGGTCCGGGTCGACGGTGTCGTTCACCCGCTCACCGAACCGCCGAAGCTGAAAAAACAGGAAAAGCACGATATCGAGGTGGTGGTCGACCGGCTCACCGTCAAAACCAGCGCGAAACAACGGCTCACCGACTCGATTGAGACCGCGCTGGGTCTGGCCGAGGGCATTGTCGTGCTGGACTTCGTCGACCGCGACGAGCACGACCCGCACCGCGAACAGCGATTCTCCGAGAAGCTGGCCTGCCCCAACGGCCACCCGCTGGCGGTCGATGATCTGGAACCGCGGTCGTTCTCGTTCAACTCGCCCTACGGTGCGTGCCCGGAATGCAGTGGTCTGGGTATCCGCAAGGAGGTCGACCCCGAGCTGGTGGTGCCCGACCCGGACCTGACCCTCGCCGATGGGGCAGTGGCGCCCTGGTCGATGGGCCACAACTCGGAGTACTTCACCAGGATGATGGCAGGCCTCGGTGAATCGCTGGGTTTCGATATCGACACCCCGTGGCGCACGCTGCCCGCCAAGGCACGCCGGGCCATCCTCGGGGGGTGCGATGAGCAGGTGCATGTGCGCTACCGCAACCGCTACGGCCGCACCCGCTCCTACTACGCCGATTTCGAGGGTGTCATGGCGTTTCTTCAGCGCCGCATGGAGCAGACCGACTCCGAAGTCATGAAAGAACGCTATGAGGGCTTTATGCGCGATGTGCCCTGCCCGGAATGCGACGGCAGCCGGCTCAAGCCCGAGATCCTCGCGGTCACGCTGGCGGCGGGGGAGCGCGGCAGGAAGTCCATCGCCGAGGTCTGCGAACTGTCCATCGCCGACTGCTCGGAATTCCTGAACGCACTCACCCTCGGGACACGCGAACAGGCCATCGCCGGACAGGTACTCAAAGAGGTGCAGTCCCGGCTGGGCTTCCTGCTGGACGTCGGACTGGACTACCTGTCGCTGAGCCGGGCCGCGGGCACGCTGTCAGGTGGTGAGGCGCAGCGTATCCGACTGGCCACCCAGATCGGCTCCGGCCTGGTCGGAGTGCTCTACGTGCTCGACGAGCCGTCCATCGGCCTGCACCAGCGCGATAATCGCAGGCTCATCGAAACCCTCACCCGCTTACGCGATCTCGGTAACACACTCATCGTCGTCGAACATGACGAGGACACCATCGCCCACGCCGACTGGGTGGTCGACATCGGTCCCGCCGCCGGCGAACACGGCGGCCGGGTGGTGCACAGCGGCCCCTATGCGGAGCTGCTGGGCAACCCCGATTCGCTGACGGGTTCCTATCTGTCCGGCAAGCTGAGCATCGAGGTGCCCGAAGTCCGCCGGACCCGGGATCGTAAGCGCCAGCTCACCGTGATGGGCGCCCGCGAGCACAACCTCCGCGAGATCGACGTGGCCTTCCCGCTCGGGGTCCTGACCGCCGTCACCGGGGTGTCCGGCTCGGGTAAGTCCACTCTGGTCAACGACATCCTGGCGGCGGTGCTGGCCAATAAGCTCAACGGTGCCCGGCAGGTACCTGGCCGGCACACGCGCATCACCGGCTTGGAGCATGTCGACAAGCTGGTGCGGGTCGACCAGTCGCCGATCGGGCGGACACCGCGGTCCAATCCGGCCACTTACACCGGGGTGTTCGACAAGATCCGCACGCTGTTCGCCGCCACCACCGAGGCCAAGGTCCGCGGGTATCAACCCGGCCGGTTCTCGTTCAACGTCAAAGGCGGCCGCTGCGAGGCGTGTTCGGGCGATGGAACCATCAAGATCGAAATGAACTTTCTGCCCGACGTCTATGTTCCATGCGAGGTCTGCCAGGGCGCCCGCTACAACCGAGAGACTCTCGAGGTGCACTACAAGGGCAAGACCATCTCGCAGGTGCTGGATATGCCCATCGAGGACGCGTGCGACTTCTTCGAACCGATCAGCAGTATTCATCGCTACCTCAAGACGCTGGTCGACGTCGGGTTGGGCTACGTCCGGTTGGGCCAACCCGCACCCACGCTGTCCGGCGGTGAGGCCCAGCGGGTCAAGCTGGCCGCGGAACTGCAGAAGCGCTCCACCGGCCGTACCGTCTACATCCTCGACGAGCCCACCACCGGTCTGCACTTCGAGGACATCGGCAAACTGCTGCGCGTCATCAACGGCCTGGTCGACAAGGGCAACTCGGTCATCGTGATCGAGCACAACCTCGACGTCATCAAGACTTCCGACTGGGTCATCGACATGGGGCCGGAAGGAGGAGCGGGCGGCGGCACCGTGGTCGCCCAGGGCACTCCCGAAGAGGTGGCCGCCGCAGCGCAGAGTTACACCGGAGGTTTCCTGGCCGGGCTGCTCCAACCGGCCGCACCCAAGAAATCGACGCGCCGACGGAAGGTCAGCGCGTAGATTCCGCCGACCCGGATTCTTCTCGCGCTGCCCGCAGTTGATCTGGTGAGGTTGGCCGGCCGGTACGAGACGTTGCTCCGGCGACAGGCCGTGCTGCGCGGCGATATCGCCGTACGGTCTGCAAATGTGGTCAGTCCGGCTCGCGCATCGAGGCGCGGATCTCCTCGAGTTTCTCAGCGGCGGAACGCTGCCGGGCCTCGTACCGTGTGGCGGCTGTTCGGGCCTCGGGAGTGCTCTCGGCCAGCTCAGTGGCACCCAGCGCGGTGCCCAACCGGTTCTCGATCTTGTCCCGCACGCCCTCCAGGGTCGGCACACCAGAGCTGGTGTAACCGGTATCCGGCACGTCGGGAACAACCGGCGCAAAGACCGAGCTCGCGGTCGTAGGCACCTGTTCGCCGGCCGCATCCGCGGCGGGCGAGGCGGCCCCGGATCCGGGGGCCTTCGTTTCGTCGGCCATGGACTTCACGGTACTCCCACGGCCCGGTGAGCAAACCCGCATCGTCAGCGCGGCTTGGCCAGCGGGAAGGGCAGGGTCTCGCGAATGCTCCGGCCGGTGATCATCATCACCACCCGGTCCACCCCGACCCCCAAACCCCCAGTTGGCGGCATGGCGTACTCCATGGCCTGGAGGAAGTCCTCATCGATTTCCATGGCCTCCGGATCGCCGCCGGCCGCCAGCCTGGATTGCTGCTGGAGCCGGCGACGCTGTTCGACCGGGTCGGTCAGCTCGCTGTAGGCGGTGCCCAGTTCGACACCCCAGGCCACCAGGTCCCAGCGTTCGGCGATGCCGCGGCGGCTGCGGTGTGGCCGGGTCAGCGGGGCGACCGAGGTGGGGAAGTCGATGTAGAAGGTCGGCGAACCGGTGCGATCCTCCACGAGGCGCTCGTAGAGTTCCAGAACCACCGCCCCGGTGTCCCAGTGCGTCAGGTACGGGATCCCGGCGGCATCGGACAGCCGGCGCAGCGTCTGCAGATCGGTGTCTGGGTCGATCGCTTCGCCCACCGCTTCCGAGACTGCATCGTGGACTGTCTTGACCGACCACGATCCGGAGATATCGACCGGTTCCAGCCCGCCCCCCGCAGCGCCCGATCCGCCGGGGCGCATCACCACCGCTGAGCCGTTCGCAGCGATCGCGGCGTTCTGGATGAGCTCGCGGCAGCCATCAATCCACATCAGATAGTCGGCGTGCGCCTGATACGCCTCCAGCAGGGTGAACTCCGGGTTGTGACTGAAGTCGACGCCCTCATTGCGGAACGCGCGGCCTAGTTCGAAGACGCGTTCCACTCCGCCCACACAGAGCCGTTTGAGGTAGAGCTCCGGGGCGATGCGCAAATACAGGTCCAGATCGTAGGCATTGATATGGGTCTGGAATGGCCGGGCGTTGGCCCCGCCGTGGATCTTCTGCAGGATTGGCGTCTCCACCTCGAGGAAGCCCCTGGAAAACAGCGTCTCGCGGAGTGAGCGGAGGACATCGCTGCGGGCCCGGATAAGACTGCGCGCCACCGGATTGACAGCCAGGTCGACGTAGCGCGTCCGGACGCGGGCCTCGGGGTCGGTCAGGCCCCGCCACTTATCGGGCAGCGGCCGCAGACACTTGCCCAGCAGGCGCCAATGGGTCACCAGCACTGAGCGCGTGCCGGTCCTGCTGAGACCCATCCGGCCGGTTGCCTCGACCAGGTCACCGAGATCGACATCGGCGAAGTCGGCTGTGCCGGTGTCGATCTCCGACCGCTCAAGTAGCAACTGGACATCGCCGGACCAGTCCCGCAACATCGCGAATGTCACACCGCCGTAGTCCCGGGTGCGAAGGACCCGACCGGCCACGGTGACCGCGGTTCCGTCGTCGGTGGCCAGTGCCGCGGCGACGGTGTGACTCGGCTCGTGTCCGACCGGATAGGGCTCGATTCCCCGTTCACGCAGATCCGCCAGCTTGGCCATCCGCACCCGAACCTGCTCGGGCAATCGGTCGGCGCTGCTCGGTTCGGCCGCGGTCGCTGTGATCGGGGCACCGCCATGGGCCTGCGGTTTTTCCGCCGGGACCATGTCATGCGGGAATGCCGAATGGTGGCCGGTGTGCATCTTGTTCCGCCGGGAGAACGGCAGCACCAGGAAACCCTCGGCGATCACCGACGCCACCCCGACCCGGGGGATCAACCGGGCATCCTCGTAACAGGCGTACCGCGGTACCCACTCCGGTCGGTACTTCATGTTCGAGCGGTACAGCGTCTCCAGCTGCCACCAGCGCGACAGAAACACCAGCAGCGCACGCCAGAGTCGGGCCACCGGGCCGGCGCCCAGCCGGGCGCCCTCCTCGAAAGCCGACCGGAACATGGCGAAGTTCAACGAGACCCGGGTGACGCCGACGGTGTCGGCCTGTGCCAGCAGTTCGCTGACCATCAATTCGACGGTCCCATTGGGTGACTGCGGTGACCGTCGCATCAGGTCCAGGGACAGTCCGTTGTTACCCCACGGGACGAATGACAGCATCCCGACAACAGGCTCCTCTTCGCGACCCGCACCCGCAGCCGTCCCCGAACGAATGGCTTCCACCAGCAGGCAGTCGCCGTCGGCGCTATCACCCAACCGTCCGAGGGCCATCGAGAAACCGCGTTCGGTCTCGGTGTCGCGCCAACTGTCGGCCCGCCTGACGGCCCGGGCCATCTCCTCGGCCGGCAGCTCGCGGTGCCTGCGCATCCGCACCGTCAGCCCGGCCCGTCGGGCCCTGGTCACCGCCTGCCGCACACCGCGCATATCCGCCCCGGACAGCCGGAACCTGTCGGGGTAGAGGATGGCCTCGTCGCCGAGTTGCAGGGCGTTCAACCCGGCCTCCCGGTAGGCCTGTGCGCCCGTCGAGCTGGCGCCCATGACACCGGGGGCCCACCCGTATGCGCGGCACAGCGCGAGCCAGGCCCCGATGGCCTGCGGCCAAGCCCGCGGATCGCCGAGCGGGTCGCCGCTGGCCAGACACACACCGACCTCTACCCGGTAGGTGACCGCGGCGCGGCCGCTGGGGGCGAACACGACCGACTTATCTCGCCGGGTTGCGAAATAGCCCAGTGAATCGTTCTTGCCCCAGACCTCGAGAAGGCCACGAATCGCTGACTCGTCCCCAGCGGTCAGGGCATTCTCAGCCCGCTGTGACTGAAACAAAACGACAGCGGCGGCCATCAACGCCACGGCACCGAACAATCCGAAGAGGGCATTGAGGAACACATGGGGTTCGCCGACAAACAGGTCCTGGGTGGCCACCGCGAAACCACTGACTCGGTTGACCGCGTAGGGCAGCCGGTAGTCATGCTGGAGCGAGCCGGGAAACAGTTCAAGCAGGCCCCAGGCCAGCAGGATTCCGGCAATATTCCCGGCGACCAGGACGGCGGCCGCTTTGAACACCGCGCCGCGGCGTACCTTGGCCCAGAACTCGTTGTAGGCCAGCACGATCAGGACCAATGCCGCGATGTGCAGGATGAGACCCAACAACTCCCCGGCGTACTCAAACCGGGTGCCGGCGGTCTCGGTCAGGCCCGCGATATCGAGTCCGATCGCCAACACCAGGTTGGCCACCAGCACCCACCAGGCGATCCGCTTGCGAGCGGCCAGTGCACCGGCCATCACCGCCAGTGCGAACGCCCACGCGAAGCTGGTGTCGGGAAAATTGAACAGGTAGTTGTCGACGAACTCCCGCGGCACCCTGGTGACGTGGCGCACGCCGGTCGAAACGCTGGAGAGCAGCGCCGCGGTCGCGGTGAGGCCCAGGAATAGTCCAGCTGTCGCCGGGACCCAGTGCAGCCGCGAGCGGATCCCGGACCGGTTTGTCGTGACCGTCATAGGCGGCCAGAATATTCGTCGGCGGCCACCCTGGAGCGCATCTGGCTATCCGGCGTCTACCGCACCGGGCCGGTGTGCCTCTCGCCCGGAGCATGTCCGGGCTCGTCCGGAACGGCGCTTGCCTCGCGGAAGGCCAATTGAAGGCTTCGCAAGCCGTCCCGCATCGGTCCCGAGTGCGGTCCGAGGAATTCCCTCGCGCCGTCGAGTAGGCCGGCGAGCGCGTTGATCAATCGGCGCGCCTCGTCGAGATCGCGGTGCTCGCTGGTGTCGGGGTCGGGGCTGGCCAGCCCGATCTTCTCGGCGGCCGCACTCATCAACATGACTGCCGCGCGGCTGATGACCTCGATGGCGGGGACGTCGGCAAGGTCGCGGACGTCCGACTCGTGGATGTCGGGCTCGTGCTTCATGGCTGCTAGACTCGCATGCACGACCGTCCCGGCTGACGCTGGGACAGCAAGTGGAGTCCCGCTCCCACCGCTGGCCGCGGAAGTTCGACACAAGGCTCAGCGGTCCGGTCACGGAAATCCCAGGATTTCCGTTCTGCGTATGCCGCAGGCGGCGTGAGCCGTGATCGGTCGGCATCGGGCCCTGCGACTCGCAGGGCCTTTTTGCTGGTGGCGCGTGCCTTCGAGGCAGTCCCCGGTGTTCCCGGTCGGTCAGGTACCCAAACCGAACCAGGGAGGCCCCATCAGCACTGAGACCCGCGTCAACGAGCGTATTCGCGTACCGGAAGTCCGGTTGATCGGGCCGGGCGGTGAACAGGTAGGCATCGTGCGCATCGAAGACGCTCTCCGCGTCGCCGCGGATGCCGATCTTGACCTCGTCGAAGTTGCCCCGGACGCCAGACCTCCGGTCTGCAAGATCATGGATTACGGCAAGTTCAAGTACGAGACGGCCCAGAAGGCGCGCGAGTCCCGCAAGAACCAGCAGCAGACCGTCGTCAAGGAACAGAAGCTACGTCCCAAGATCGACCCGCATGACTACGCGACCAAGAAGGGTCACGTCATCCGCTTCCTCGAAGCGGGGTCCAAGGTCAAGGTGACGATCATGTTCCGCGGCCGCGAGCAGTCCCGACCCGAACTCGGGTATCGGCTGTTGCAGCGGCTCGGAGCCGATGTCGCGGAATACGGTTTTGTCGAGACATCGGCGAAGCAGGACGGCCGCAATATGACCATGGTGCTCGCACCGCACCGCGGTGCGAAGACCCGGGCGAGGGCGGCCGAACAGGCCAGCGGTCCGCCGGCGGGGCCGCCGGCGGCCAAAGCCGAGACCACCACCGAGCAGACCTGACAGCACAGACCTGACAACAGACACAGACCTAACAACGAGGGAATACGAGGACCCAATGCCCAAGGCAAAGACCCACAGCGGTGCGAGCAAGCGCTTCCGCCGCACCGGCACCGGGAAGATCGTGCGGCAGAAAGCGAATCGCCGCCACCTACTCGAACACAAATCGTCCAAACGGACCCGCCGACTCGACGGCCGCACCGAAGTAGCGGCCAGCGACAACAAGCGTGTCAACAAGATGTTGAACGGCTGAGTGCGTCAGCATCCCTGACCGTGTGCCGGTCCGGGACAAAGAACAGGTCCGTATAAGAACCCGAATCAGAAGAGGAACCTCATGGCCCGCGTCAAACGCGCAGTCAATGCCCACAAAAAGCGGCGGACGATTCTCAAGGCGTCCAAGGGCTACCGCGGCCAGCGCTCCCGGCTCTACCGCAAGGCCAAAGAGCAGCAACTGCACTCCTTGAACTACGCATACCGGGATCGGCGAGCCCGCAAGGGCGATTTCCGCAAGCTGTGGATATCGCGTATCAACGCCGCGGCCCGCGCCAACGGCATCACCTACAACCGACTGATCCAGGGGCTCAAAGCCGCCGGGGTCGAAGTCGATCGTAAGAACCTCGCCGAGATCGCAGTGAGCGATCCGGGTGCGTTCACCGCGCTGGCCGAGGTCGCCCGTGCCGCACTACCGGAGGATGTGAACGCCCCCTCCGGAGAGGCTGCGTGAGACCGCTTTCAGAGCGGTCACCCCGCGTCGTGGACGCGGTGAAACTACGGCGCCGCGCCGGGCGGGCCGCGGCAGGTCGGTTCCTCGCCGAGGGGCCGAACCTGGTTGACGCGGCCGCCCGGCGCGGTCTGGTGGAGGCGGTGTTCGCCACCGAGACGGCGGTGGCTCGGTATCAGCCGTTACTCGCCGATCTACCGGTGTTCCCGGTCGGCCAGCGCGCTATGAAAGCGCTGTCCGAGACGGTGACACCGGCCGGCCTCGTCGCGGTCTGCGCCATCCCGGTCAGCAGCCTCGACGACATCCTGGCCGACAATCCCGCGCTGGTCGTCGTCGCCGTCGACCTCTCCGACCCGGGTAACGCCGGGACGCTCATCCGGCTGTCCGACGCCATGGGGGCCGCCGCCGTCGTCTTCGCCGGCGATGCCGTCGATCCCTACAACGGCAAATGCGTCCGGTCCTCAGCGGGCAGCATCTTTTCGGTGCCGGTGTGCACCGTGCAGGACACCGCGGCACTGCTGGGCCGGCTCCGGAGCACCGGGCTTCAGATTCTTGCCACCACATTGGACGGCGAACTCAGCCTCGATGATGCACAACCGGTGCTGAAGGCCCGGACGGTATGGCTGTTCGGCGCAGAGGCGGGCGGCCTCCCCGCCGAGTTGGCCGGCCGCGCGGACCACCGGGTTGTCATTCCCATGTCGGCTGGTGTCGACAGTCTCAATGTCGCTGCCGCTGCGGCGATCTGCCTGTATCAGAGCGCCCGTGCGGTGCGCGGCACGTAGCGCTCGCCTACGCTGGCGGGGTGGACGTCGATGGGAGCGGCGAGCAGGCCGGTCCCGGTGAAAACCTCGGCGATATCGTCGCCCCGGCCCGCGGCCCCAAGTCATGGTGGCGCAACACGAACCACAATCCCGGGATCATCGCCGCCATCCGCCGGGCCCGGCATGCGTTACCCGGCGATCCCGATTTCGGCGACCCACTGTCGACATCGGGCACCGGCGGACCGCAGGCGGCGGCCCGTGCCGCAGACCGGCTCATCCGAGACCGAGCTGCGGCTACCCGGCAGGTCGGCCTGGCGACACTCCAAGTTTGGCAGGCACTCACCGAAAGGGTCTCCGGTCGGCCCGTCAACGCCGAACTGACCATCGTCTTCACCGACCTGGTCGGTTTTTCGGATTGGTCGCTCGCGGTCGGTGATGAGGCGACACTGCGGTTGCTGCGCAAGGTCGCACAGGCCGCCGAACCGCCACTGCTGGACGCCGGCGGCTACATCGTCAAGCGGATGGGCGACGGCATGATGGCCACCTTTGGCGACCCGGTTACTGCGGTACGGGCCACGCTAGCCGCGGAGGAAGCCGTGAAAACCGTTGAAGTGCGGGACTATACGCCGATCATGCGAGCGGGTATCCACACCGGACGCCCACAGCGCATCGGCGGGGACTGGCTGGGGGTGGATGTCAACATCGCGGCCCGGGTGATGGAACGGGCCACCCGCGGCGGCCTGGTCGTGTCAGGTTCGACGCTGGAGCGGATCGCACCCGACGACTTCGAGTCGCTCGGGGTGACCGCGAAGCGGGTTCGCCGACAGGTGTTCAGTCCGCGTCAGCCGGGCGTGCCCCCAGACCTGTTCATGTACCGGCTCCGACCGCGGCCCGAGGACGCCGGGGAGTCGTTGATCCATGACGGTGACAAGGACGAGGACGGTGACGAGGACTCCGCCGGTATCGGGCGCTGAATCAGGCGAATTCTTCGGCGCTGGCCTCAATCCAGTCCGAGAGCCAGTCCTCCGGCGGGCACTCGAGCAGTTCGCGGGGCATCAGCCACTGGTACAGCTCGGCGTAGGTGCCGGTGCGATGCCAGTCGATGCGACGGTTGAGCATCGACGGAGTCAGCTCGTCGAACCCCGCCAGGCCCATGGAGGCGATCATCTGGGCCGCACTGGCCACCGTTGCGCGCTGAAAGTTGGCCACCCGGTCGATTTTGTCCGGGACGTAGAGCGCCCGGGCCAGGCCAGCGTCCTGAGTGGCGACCCCGGCCGGGCAGGCGTTGGTGTGGCACTTCATCGCCTGGATACATCCGACCGCGAACATCATGGCCCGGGCCGACAACGTGAAGTCGGCGCCCTGAATGATCCGGGTAACGATATCGGCGCCGCTGGCCACCTTCCCGGAGCCACCGATCTTGATGTGTTCACGCAAACCGGTGCCGACCAGGCAGTTGTGAACCAGCATCAGGCCTTCGGTGAGTGGCATACCGATATGGTCCTCGAACTCCTGGGGAGCCGCGCCCGTCCCGCCCTCCGAACCGTCGACGATGATGAAGTCAGGTGTGATCCCGGTCTGCAGCATCGCCTTGCAGATGGACAGGAATTCCGAACGGGCACCTATGCAGAGCTTGAAGCCGATGGGTTTGCCGGCGGACAGACCGCGCAGAGTCGCAATGAAATGCACCAGTTCCAGCGGGGTGCTGAAGGCGGTGTGCGCCGGTGGAGAGATGACCGTCTGGCCGACCGGCACCCCACGGGTGGCGGCGATCTCCTCGGTCACCTTGACACCCGGCAACACCCCGCCCAGCCCCGGCTTGGCCCCCTGGGAGAGTTTGATCGAGATGGCTTTGACCGACGGCAACGCCGACTTTTCCCCGAATTTCGCGGCATCGAAGTGGCCATCTCCGTTTCGGCAGCCGAAATAGCCCGACCCGATCTCCCAGATCAGGTCACCACCGTGTTTGAGGTGGTAGGGGCTTATCGCCCCCTCGCCGGTGTCATGCGCGAAGCCGCCTTTGGCGGCGCCTCCGTTGAGGGCCTCGATCGCGTTGCCCGATAGCGAACCGAAGCTCATTGCCGAGACGTTGAGCAGCGCGATGTCGTAGGGCTGGGTGCAATCGGGGCCGCCGAGACGCACCCGCGGATCAAGGTCGGTGGCGATCTTGGCCCGCAGCGAGTGCCGGAGGAACTGATAGCCCACCGCGTTGACATCACGTTCGGTGCCGAACGGCTCGTCACCTTTGGTGCCTTTGGCGCGGCGGTAGACCATATCGCGGGTTTCCCGGTCGAACGGGGCGCCTTCGGTGTTGGATTCGACGAAGTACTGCCGGATCTCCGGGCGGATGAGTTCGGCAAGGAATCGGGCGTGGCCGAGGATCGGATACGCCCGCAGGATCGAGTGCCTGGTCTGGAGTAGGTCCCAGGTGCCCAGAGTTCCCAGTGCTGCCAGCGCCGCTGCCACTACCAACCACCAGACGCCGTGTCTGATCGCCAGCAGGGCAGCGGTGACCGCCTCGGCCCATACCGCCGCCACGATGACCGCTCTGAGCATGTGCTGTCCTCTGCGCTTGGGCGAGCCGGCAGCGGCTCGGGCTGCCCGCCGGGCGAATTCCCCGCGAGGCGTCATTCTGGCATCACCTATGATCTCCTGACCGGCACTTCAGTCACACTCGTGCCGGCCGAAATCCCTGGCCAGCTAAGGAGAGCGTCGCCGCGTGGGTGAGCAACCGGTCGATCCGCTTTCGCAGGGGGCGCTGACCAGCGCGGTCAACGCGGCCCGGCGGGACTTCGAATCCGCCGCCGACCTGGATGCGCTGGCCCGTGCCAAGACCGATCACCTGGGTGATCGGGCGCCGCTCTCGCTGGCTCGCCAGGCCCTCGCGGCACTTCCCGCCGAAGAGCGCGCTGAGGCCGGTCGGCGGGTCAACGGTTGTCGTGCCGAGACGCAAGCTGATTACGACGGCCGACTGGAAGCGCTGCGCGCCGAACGGGATGCCGCCGTGCTGTTGGCAGAGACCATCGATGTGACGCTGCCGTCGACCCGCCACCCGGTCGGCGCGCGCCATCCGATCACGATTCTTGCCGAGCACATCGCCGATACGTTCATCGCGATGGGCTGGGAACTTGCCGAGGGGCCCGAGGTGGAAAGCGAACAGTTCAACTTCGACGCCCTGAACTTCCCACCGGATCATCCGGCCCGCAGCGAGTCCGACACCTTTCATATCGCCCCGGAGGGCTCCCGGCAGCTGTTGCGGACCCACACCTCACCGGTCCAGGTGCGCACTCTGCTGGAGCGGGAGTTGCCGGTCTACATCATCTCGATCGGCCGGACCTTCCGCACCGACGAACTGGACTCGACCCACACTCCGGTCTTCCATCAGGTCGAGGGTCTCGCGGTAGACCGCGGGCTGACGATGGCGCATCTGCGCGGCACCCTGGACGCCTTCGCGCGTTCGGAGTTCGGTGCGGATGCCCGCACCAGGATGCGACCGCATTTCTTTCCGTTCACTGAGCCGTCCGCCGAGGTCGACGTCTGGTTCCCCGATAAAAAGGGTGGCCCGGGCTGGGTCGAGTGGGGCGGCTGCGGGATGGTGAACCCCAACGTGTTGCGTGCCGCCGGAATCGATCCGCAGGCCTACTCCGGGTTCGCATTCGGCTGCGGTCTGGAGCGCACCCTGCAGTTCCGCAATGGGATCCCTGATATGCGCGATATGGTCGAGGGGGACGTGCGTTTCTCGCTCCCGTTCGGGGCGGGGCTGTAAATGCGTCTCCCGTACAGCTGGTTGCGTGATGTGGTGCAGGCCGGTGCACCAGGATGGGATGTCGGCCCGCAGGATCTGGAACATGCTCTGATCCGGGTGGGCCACGAGGTCGAGGATGTGATCGCACTCGGCCCGGTCAGCGGTCCACTACGGGTCGGGCGAGTCACGGCAATCGAGGCACTCGCTGGGTTCAAGAAACCGATACGCGCTTGCAAAGTCGATGTTGGCGAGGGCTCGAATCGCGATATCGTCTGCGGTGCAACAAATTTCACTACTGGCGATCTGGTTGTCGTCGCCCTGCCAGGAGCTGTGCTGCCCGGCGACTTCGCTATCGCCGCACGGAAAACCTACGGCCGCGTCTCGGACGGCATGATCTGCTCCGCGGCGGAACTGGGCCTGGGTACGGGCGCCTCCGCCGATCACGCCGGCATCCTCGTGCTGCCGACCGACACCGCGCCGCCGGGCTCCGACGCCTGCGATGTACTCGGCCTCGACGATATAGTCTTCGACCTCGCGATCACCCCCGACCGCGGTTACTGCATGTCGGTTCGGGGGATCGCCCGGGAGATCGCCTGCGCCTATGATCTCGGCTTCGTCGACCCGGCCCTCGACCCCGCCGTCGTACCGGTTCTGCCCGTGCACGGACCGGCGCTACCGGTCCGTATCGAACCCGGCACCGGTGTCAGCCGGTTCGCGCTGCGCCCGGTCACCGGCATCGACCCCGCAGCGGTATCGCCGTGGTGGCTGCGGCGTCGACTGATGTTGTGCGGAATCCGCCCGATCTCCCCGGCCGTCGATGTCACCAACTACGTGATGCTCGAACTGGGCCATCCCATGCACGCCCACGACAGCAGCCGGATTCGGGGCGATTTCGCGGTTCGGTTCGCCCACCCGGGCGAAACCGTTGTCACCCTCGATGGCGTGCAACGCCGTCTCGAGCCGGCCGATGTGCTGATCGTCGATGATGCGGGGATTGCCGCGATCGGCGGTGTGATGGGAGCCGGCAGCACCGAGATCGAGGCCGATACCACCGATGTGCTGCTGGAGGCCGCGGTGTGGGACCCAGCCGCCGTGTCCCGCACCATCCGCCGGTTGCACCTGGTCAGCGAGGCCGGTCGCCGCTACGAACGTTCGGTCGACCCGGCCGTCTCAGTCGCCGCGATCGATCGGTGTGCGGCGCTGCTGGCCGAAATCACCGGCGGCACCGCTCAACCCCGGCTGACCGACTGGTGCGGGGATCCGCCGCGCGAGGACTTCGCGCCGCCACCGGTGCGCATGCCGGTCGACCTGCCCGACCGGACCGCCGGGGTGCGATACCCGGAAGGCGCCACCGTTCGGCGGCTGACCCAGATCGGCGCCCGGGTCGCCGCACAGCCCGGAAGTTCGGTCCTGACCGTCACCCCGCCGAGTTGGCGGCCAGACCTTCTCCAGCCCGCCGACCTCGTCGAGGAGGTCTTGCGACTGGAGGGTCTCGACGCCATCCCGTCGGTGCTGCCCCCGGCCCCGGCGGGCCGGGGCCTGACATCGGCGCAGAAGCGCCGGCGGGCCATCGGCAAGGCGCTCGCGCTGGGAGGGTTCGTGGAGGTGCTCACCGCGCCGTTCCTGCCGGCCGGCATCTTCGACCAGTGGGGTCTGCCGGCAGACGATCCGCGGCGAAAGACCACCGCGGTCCTCAACCCACTGGAGTCCGACCGTCCGGAGTTGGCCACCACGCTGCTGCCGGCGCTGCTGGAAGCGCTGTCCCGCAACATCTCCCGCGGTTTCGGCGATACGGCGCTGTTCTGCATCGACCAGGTCGTGATCCCGACCGACCGCACCCGTGCCGTCGAGTTGATCCCAACCCACCGAAAGCCGACCGATGCGGAGATCGAGCTGCTGAACGCCTCCCTTCCATACCAACCGGTCCATGTGGGGGCGGTTCTGTGCGGATTGCGGGAACCGCGTGGTCCGTGGGGTCCGGGCCGCCCGGTGCAGGCCGCGGATGCCTTCGAGACCGCGCGGGTGATCGGCCGGGCCTGCGGGGTGCCGGTCGAGCTGCGGCCGGGCCGGCTTCTGCCCTGGCATCCAGGGCGCTGCGCCGAGGTGGTGGTCGACGACCGGATCATCGGTCACGCCGGACAACTTCACCCGGCTGTCATCGAACGGTCGGGACTTCCCCGGGGCACCTGCGCGGTCGAATTGGATCTTGACCCGGTGCCCGTGGTCGAGACCTTGCCGGCCCCGCGGATTTCGCCTTTCCCGGCCGTCTTCCAAGACCTCAGCGTGGTCGTCGGGGCCGAGGTGCCCGCCCAGGATGTGATCGATGCCATCCGCGGCGGGGCGGGCGAACTGCTTGAAGACGTGGCGCTGTTCGATGTCTACACGGGCCCGCAGATCGGCGAGGGCCGCAAATCGCTGACGCTGGCCCTGCGATTCCGCGCGGCCGACCGCACCCTCACCGAGGACGAGGCCAGCACAGCGCGGAACGCCGCACTCGCTGCAGCGAGCGAACGGCTGGGTGCGCAGCTGCGGGGGTAGCGCCTCCGTTGCCCGGGTGGCCATCATCCGATGTGCGCATTAATTTGCAACTAACTGCATAACGATGCATAATTCTGCGATGACATCGGTGGCTGTGGCGGGTGCCAGCGGATACGCGGGCGGTGAGATTCTGCGGCTGCTGCTCGGTCATCAGGCCTATGCGGACCGCAGCCTGACCATCGGCGCGCTGACGGCCGCGGCCAGCGCGGGCAGTGCGCTCATCGACCATCATCCGCATCTGTTGCCGCTGGCGCAGCGGGTGCTCGAACCCACCGACCCGGCGGTACTCGCCGGGCACGATGTGGTCTTCCTGGCACTGCCACACGGGCACTCCGCGGAACTGGCGGAGGCGCTGGGCCCCGAGACGGTCATCATCGACTGCGGAGCGGACTTCAGGCTTTCTGATGCCGGGGACTGGCGGCGGTTCTACGGCTCCGATCATGCCGGCAGCTGGCCCTACGGATTACCCGAACTGCCCGGTGCCAGGGAGAAACTGCGCAACGCGACGCGCATCGCGGTGCCGGGCTGTTATCCGACGGCGGCATTGTTGGCTCTGCTGCCGGCGGTCGCCGCCGGACTCGTTGAGCCGGCCGTCACAGTCGTGGCGGTCAGCGGCACCTCCGGAGCGGGACGGGCAGCCAAAGTGGATCTGCTGGCATCGGAGGTGATCGGCTCGGCGCGTGCCTACAGCATCGCCGGCGCGCACCGGCATACGCCCGAGATCGCTCAAGGTCTGCGCGCGGTCACCAGCCGGCCGGTCACCGTCTCGTTCACCCCGGTGCTGATCCCCACCGCTCGCGGGATCCTGGCCACCTGTACCGCGCGGACGTCGGCAACGCCGGAGGAGCTCCGGTCCAGCTACGAGAGAGCCTACGCCGGAGAACCGTTCGTGTACCTGCTGCCCGACGGACAGTTGCCGCGGACCGGATCGGTGATCGGCAGCAACGCCGCCCAGCTGGCGGTGGCGGTCGATCCTGACGCGGGGGTCCTGGTCGCCGTCTGTGCGATCGACAACCTGGTGAAGGGTACGGCCGGGGCCGCCGTTCAGTCGATGAACCTCGCTCTGGGTATGCCGGAGACCTGCGGACTGTCGGCGGTAGGGGTCGCTCCATGACCGCGCCAGCAGCGACCACCCGGCTACTGCGCAGCCAGGGCGTCACTGCCCCGGCCGGTTTCCGGGCTGCCGGTATCGCCGCGGGTATCAAGGCCTCCGGCGCGCCGGATCTGGCACTGGTGTTCAACGAGGGCCCGGATTACTCCGCCGCTGGTGTCTTCACCCGGAACCAGGTCAAGGCCGCGCCGGTGTTGTGGACCAGGCAGGTCCTCGGCACAGGGCGGTTACGTGCGGTGCTGCTGAACTCCGGTGGTGCCAACGCCTGCACCGGCCCGGCCGGTTTCGGTGACGCGCACGCCACTGCCGAGGCGGTCGCGGCGATGCTGTCCAGCTGGGGTACCGAAACCGGGCCCATTGAGGTCGGTATCTGTTCCACCGGACTCATCGGAGATCGTTTGCCGATGGGCAAGGTTCTTGCCGGGGTGACCGAGATTGTCCATGAGCTGGCTGCCGGCCTGCTGGGCGGTGACGACGCGGCACGGGCGATCATGACCACCGACACGGTGCCTAAACAGGTTGCGCTGCATCACAGTCTGCAATCGGGCGAGAACTGGACCCTCGGTGGGATGGCCAAGGGGGCCGGCATGCTGGCGCCTTCGCTTGCCACCATGCTGTGCGTTCTGACCACCGATGCGGTGGCCGCCCCTGCGGCCCTGGACGCAGCTCTGCGCCGCGCGACGGCCCGGACGTTCGACCGGCTCGATGTCGACGGCTGTGCTTCGACCAACGATACGGTTCTGCTGATGGCCTCCGGCGCCAGTGAAATCAAGCCGAGTCAGGAGCACCTCGACGATGCCGTGCTCCGGGTGTGCGATGACCTCTGCGCCCAGCTACAGGCGGACGCCGAGGGCGTGACCAAGCGGATCCTCGTCACGGTGGCCGGCGCCCCCAGCTCGGAGGAGGCCGTCACCGCCGCGCGGATCGTCGCCCGAGACAGCCTGGTCAAGACCGCGCTGTTCGGTGCCGACCCGAACTGGGGCCGGGTACTGGCCGCCGTCGGAATGGTGCCGTTCGCTCTGGACCCGGATCGAATATCGGTATCGTTCAACGGTTCTCCGGTGTGCGTTGACGGGGTCGGCGCGCCCGGTGCCCGCGATGTCGACCTGTCGCGGCCGGATATCGAGGTGTGCATCGACCTCAACCTCGGGAGCGGGGAAGCAAGTATCCGGACCACCGACCTCTCCCACGCCTACGTCGAAGAGAATTCGGCCTACAGCTCATGACGTCCGCGGCGAAGATCAAAGCGGTCGTTCTTGCCGAGGCTCTGCCGTTTCTGCAGGCTCTGCACGATCGGATCGTCGTAGTGAAGTACGGCGGTAACGCGATGACCGATGACGCGCTCAAGCGTGCATTCGCCGTCGATATGGTCTTCCTGCGCAACGTCGGTATTCATCCCGTCGTCGTACACGGCGGCGGCCCGCAGATCAGCGCCATGCTCAAGAGGCTCGGCATCTCCGGAGAATTCCGGGGCGGTTTCCGGGTCACCACCCCGGAGGTGCTCGACGTCGCGCGAATGGTGCTGTTCGGACAGGTCGGCCGTGAGTTGGTCAATCTGATCAACGCCCACGGACCGTACGCCGTCGGTATCACCGGCGAGGATGCCCACCTGTTCACCGCGGTGCGGCGCAGCGTCTCGGTGGACGGCGTGGCGACCGATATCGGACTGGTCGGCGATATCGAGTCGGTCAACACCGCCGCCGTCCGCGACCTGATCGCCGCAGGTCGTATTCCGGTGGTCTCGACTCTGGCTCCGGACGCCGACGGTGTGGTGCACAACATCAATGCCGACACAGCCGCTGCCGCACTGGCGGCAGCCCTCGGTGCGGAGAAGCTGCTGATGCTCACCGATGTCGAAGGTCTCTACACACGCTGGCCGGACCGCGAGTCGCTGGTCAGCGAAATCGACACCGCGACCCTCGCCGGTCTGCTGCCCGGCCTGGAGCAGGGCATGGTGCCCAAGGTCGAGGCCTGTCTGCGAGCAGTCAACTCGGGAGTCCCCGGCGCACACGTGATCGACGGCCGGGTCGCGCACTGTGTCCTGGCGGAACTGTTCACCGACGAGGGCGCCGGAACCAGGGTGGTGGGGCCATGACCCCCGGCGGGCACACACTGCTGGACCGGTGGCAGGCGGTGATGATGGACAACTACGGCACCCCCGCACTGGCCCTCGTCGCCGGTGACGGCGCGGTCGTCACCGATGCCGACGGCAGGAGCTATCTGGACCTGCTCGGCGGTATCGCGGTCAACATCCTGGGCCACCGCCACCCGGCGATCGTCGAGGCGGTCGCCACTCAACTGAACACCCTCGGCCATGTTTCCAACCTTTATGCGACCGAACCCGGCGTTTCGCTTGCCGAAGCGCTCATCGAACGGTTCGGAAAACCCGCGCGGGTGATGTTCTGTAATTCCGGAACCGAGGCAAACGAAGCGGCTTTCAAGCTCACCCGTCTGACCGGCCGCACGAAAATTATTGCGGCGCAGGGTAGTTTTCACGGTCGGACCATGGGTGCACTGGCCCTGACCGGACAGCCGGCCAAACAGCGGCCATTCGCGCCGCTGCCCGGTCTCGTGACCCACGTGCCGTTCGGCGATATCGCCGCGCTCGCGGCGGCCGTTGACGACGAGACTGCAGCGGTATTCCTCGAGCCGATCATGGGGGAGGGCGGTGTGGTCGTCCCACCGGACGGCTATCTGGCTGCGGCGCGGGAGATCACCAGCCGGCACGGCGCGCTGCTCGCAGTTGACGAGGTACAGACCGGGGTGGGCCGCACCGGCGACTTCTTCGCCCACCAGCATGACGGCATCACCCCCGATATCGTCACCCTGGCGAAGGGCCTGGGTGCCGGCCTGCCGATCGGTGCCTGTCTGGCTGCCGGCCCGGCGGCGGGGCTGTTGACACCCGGCCTGCACGGCAGCACCTTCGGCGGTAACCCGGTCTGCGCCGCCGCCGCGTGTGCGGTAATGCGGGTTATCGCTGAGGAGGATCTGCTGAACCGGGCCGCGGTGCTCGGTAAGACCCTGCAGCAGGGCATCGAATCGCTGAACCACCCGTTGGTAGACCATGTGCGGGGGCGGGGTCTGCTGTGCGGTATCGCGCTGACCGCCCCGCGCGGTAAATCCGTCGAGGTCGCGGCCCTGCAGGCTGGATTCCTGATCAATGCGGCGACCCCGGACGTCATTCGACTCGCCCCGCCGCTGATCATCACCGCCGAGCAGATCGACGGCTTCGTCTCGGCCCTGCCGACCATCCTCGATATCGGAGCGGCCGAATGATTCACCATTTTCTTCGCGATGACGATCTGAGTCCGGCCCAGCAGGCCGAGGTACTGGCGCTGGCGGCCGAACTCAAACGGGCCCCGTACAGCCGACGGCCGCTGGAGGGACCCCGGGGAGTGGGGGTCATCTTCGACAAGAACTCCACTCGGACCCGGTTCTCCTTCGAGATAGGTATCGCGCAACTGGGCGGGCACGCAGTCGTCGTCGATGGCCGCACCACCCAGCTCGGCCGCGACGAGACGCTGGCGGATACCGGTCGGGTGCTCTCACGTTATGTCGACGCCATCGTATGGCGTACCTTTGGGCAGCAACGTTTGGTCGAAATAGCCTCGGCCGCAACCGTTCCAGTGGTGAATGCACTCTCCGACGAGTTCCACCCCTGCCAGATCCTGGCCGACCTGCAGACCCTGGTCGAGCGCAAGGGTTCACTGCCTGGTCTGCGGTTGAGCTACTTCGGGGACGGGGCGAACAATGTGGCGCACTCGTTCATGCTGGGCGGGGTCACCGCCGGGGTACACGTCACCGTCGCGGCGCCGCACGGTTTCGAACCGGACGCCGCAGTAGTGGCCGCGGCCCGTTCCCGTGCCGCCGACACGGGTGCCGGAGTCACCATCACCGACGATCCGAGGGTCGCTGCCCGGGGCGCCGATGTCCTTGTCACCGACACCTGGACCTCGATGGGCCAGGAGAGTGACGGCCTGGACCGGGTCGGCCCGGTCCGGTCATTTCAGGTCAACGCGGATCTGCTGTCGATGGCCGATTCCGACGCCGTGGTGTTGCATTGCCTTCCGGCCCACCGCGGCGACGAAATCACCGATGAGGTGATCGACGGCCCCGACAGTGCGGTGTGGGATGCGGCCGAGAACCGATTGCACGCCCAGAAGGCCCTGCTGGTCTGGCTTCTCGAACACGCGGGCGGGGGGCAGCACCGATGACCCGATCACCGGAGATCGCCGCGACCCGCGCGGGCCGACAGGCCCGGATTGTGGCGATCCTTGCATCGGTACCGGTGCACAGCCAGACCGAGTTGGCTGTCCTCCTGGCCGGGGAGGGTATCGAGGTGACCCAGGCGACACTATCCCGCGATCTGGAGGAACTCGGCGCGGTCAAACTCCGTGGAGCCGACGGCGGCGGCGGCGTCTACGTGGTACCCGAGGATGGCAGCCCGGTCCGCGGGGTGGCGGGCGGTACCGAACGCGTGGCCCGGCTACTGGGTGAGTTGTTGGTGTCCACCGACGCCAGCGCCAACCTCGCCGTTCTGCGTACCCCGCCCGGAGCGGCGCACTACCTGGCCAGTGCGATCGATCGGGCGGCACTCCCAGAGGTGGTCGGAACCATCGCCGGCGATGACACCATCCTGGTGGTGGCCCGCGAACCCGCAAGCGGCGCACACGTGGCGGCCATGTTCGAGAACATTCGTCAGCACACCTGAGCAACTCAGCACACCTAGGCAACTCAGCACATCTGAGCAAAGGAGATATTCATGCCCGAGCGCGTCGTCCTGGCGTATTCCGGCGGGTTGGACACCTCGGTGGCCATCAGCTGGATCGGCAAGGAGACCGGCCGAGAGGTCGTGGCCGTCGCCATCGATCTCGGTCAGGGCGGGGAGGATATGGAGGTCATTCGCCGACGGGCCCTGGACTGCGGGGCGGTCGAGGCCGTCGTGATCGACGCCCGCGACGAGTTTGCCGAGCAATACTGCCTGCCCGCGATCCAGTCCAACGCCCTTTATATGGACCGTTATCCGCTGGTGTCCGCACTGAGCCGGCCGCTGATCGTCAAGCATCTGGTCGCCGCCGCGCGGGCACACGGGGGCGATACCGTTGCTCATGGCTGCACCGGTAAGGGTAATGATCAGGTGCGGTTCGAGGTCGGATTTGCCTCTCTGGCACCGGATCTGGAGGTGTTGGCTCCCGTTCGCGACTACGCGTGGACACGGGAGAAAGCCATCGCCTTCGCTGAGCAGAACGAGATCCCGATCAGCGTCTCCAAGCGGTCCCCGTTCTCGATCGACCAGAATGTCTGGGGTCGCGCCGTGGAAACCGGCTTCCTGGAACACCTCTGGAACGCCCCCACCAAGGACGTCTACGACTACACCGACGATCCGACGCTGAACTGGAACACCCCCGACGAGGTCGTGATCGAATTCGAACACGGCGTGCCGGTACGTGTCGACGGCACCGAAGTCACAGTCCTGCAGGCTATCGTCGAGTTGAATCGCCGGGCCGGAGCTCAGGGCGTCGGTCGCCTCGATGTTGTCGAAGATCGGCTGGTCGGTATCAAGAGCCGCGAGGTCTATGAGGCACCCGGTGCGATGGTGCTCATCACCGCGCACACCGAACTCGAACATGTGACATTGGAGCGGGAGCTGGGCCGGTTCAAGCGCCAGACCGACCAGCGCTGGTGCGAGCTGGTCTACGACGGCCTGTGGTTCTCGCCGCTGAAATCCGCATTGGAGGCGTTCGTGGCCGATACCCAGCAGCGGGTGAGCGGTGAGATCCGTTTGGTGCTGCACGGCGGCCATATCGCCGTCAACGGCAGGCGCAGCCCGCAGTCGCTCTACGATTTCAACCTCGCGACCTACGACGAAGGGGACAGTTTCGACCAGTCCTCGGCCAGAGGATTCGTGCATATTCATGGGCTGTCGTCGAAGATCGCCGCACAGCGGGACCGGTCGCTGTGACACTTCCACTCTCCTGGGACGCACTCTCCTGGGACGCACTCTCCTGGGACGCTTTGAGACCTCCGGCCTCGGTGCCGAGCAGACGCAAACTCGCACTGGCAGGCCGATTTTTGTGCGACTTTGTGTCTGCTCGCGCCGGAGAGGCCGGGGAGGCCGGGGAGGCCGGAGAGACCGGAGAGGCCGGGGAGAACTGAGATGAGCACCAACGAGGGATCACTGTGGGGTGGAAGGTTCGCCGATGGCCCCTCCGCTGCGCTGGCGGCCCTGAGCAAGTCCACCCATTTCGACTGGGTGCTCGCGCCCTATGACGTCGAGGCATCCAAGGCCCACACCACCGTGTTGCACCGCGCCGGATTGCTGACCGATGAACAGCGCGACGGCCTGCTGGCCGGGCTGGACAGTCTCGGCGCCGATGTCGCCGACGGCAGTTTCACTCCATCGGCCACCGACGAGGACGTCCACGGTGCGCTCGAACGCGGGTTGATCGAACGAGTCGGCGCGGATCTTGGCGGCCGGTTGCGGGCCGGCAGGTCCCGTAACGATCAGGTCGCCACGCTTTTCCGGATGTGGCTACGTGACGCAATGCGGCGGATCGCCGATGGTGTGCTGGACTTGGTGGCGGCCCTGGCCGCGCAGGCGCAGGCCCACCCAGACGCGGTCATGCCCGGCAAGACACACCTGCAGGCCGCGCAACCGGTCCTGCTGGCTCATCACCTGCTGGCCCATGCCCATCCGCTGCTGCGTGATCTCGACCGGATCGGCGACTTTGACAGCCGTACCGCGGTGTCGCCGTACGGATCCGGTGCACTGGCCGGGTCGTCGCTGGGCCTGGACCCGGACGCGATCGCCGCCGACCTCGGTTTCGCTGTGGCTGCCGACAATTCGATCGACGCCACCTCAGCCCGCGATTTTGCCGCCGAAGCGGCTTTCGTTCTCGCCATGATCGGCGTGGACCTGTCCAGGCTGGCGGAGGACATCATTCTCTGGAGCACCACCGAGTTCGGCTACGTCACCCTGGACGACGCCTGGTCGACCGGCAGCTCGATCATGCCGCAGAAGAAGAACCCCGATATCGCCGAACTGGCGCGCGGGAAAGCCGGTCGGCTGATCGGCAACCTGACGGCTCTGCTGGCCACTCTCAAGGCTCAGCCATTGGCCTACAACCGGGATCTGCAGGAGGACAAAGAACCGCTGTTCGACTCAGTGGCCCAATTGGAACTGGTGCTGCCGGCAATGGCCGGGCTGGTCGCAACCCTGCGCTTCGACACCGAGCGGATGGCGACACTGGCGCCGGCCGGCTACACCCTGGCCACCGATATCGCGGAGTGGCTGGTCCGTCGCGGCGTGCCGTTCCGGACGGCACATGAGGCGGCGGGTGCGGCGGTCCGGGTGGCGGAGGCCCGTGCTGTCGGACTCGACGAACTGACCGATGCGGAACTGGCGGCGATCAGCAGTGAGCTGACCCCCGAGGTACGCGCGGTGCTCACCGTTGCCGGCTCGGTATCGGCCCGGGATGCCCGCGGCGGTACGGCACCGGACCGGGTCGCCGACCAGTTGAGCCGGCTGCTGGAGCGGGCGTCGCGGTTGAGACGGCGCCTGGACCGCTGAGTCGGTGCACCCAGCCTGGCGGTCGCCGGGTCCGACCGGCAAGCACTCAGGTCCAGGCGCCGTCACGCCAGCGCCATGCGCTGTCGGCCAGGAAAGTTCGCAGAGTGCGCGGCGGGCGGTTCAGCAGCTGCTGCACCTCCCGGGTGACGGGCTGGTTGAGCCCGAACCTGGTCAGGGTGTAAACCGCCGACATGAAGCCGATGGTGTCCCAGCCGACGCCCCGGCGACGGAGCCGGGCGGCGAAACGCACCAGCCCGGGATGGGTGTAGCTGACCCGATAGCCCAACGCTTCGGTGAGTGCTTGGGCGACTTCGGTCATGCTCAGCGCTGCCGGCCCGGTCAAGTGATACGCCCGGTCGCGATGCTTGTCGGGTTCGGTGAGGGCCAGCGCCGCGATATCCGCCCCATCGCGGGCGTCGAGGAAACTGGTCAAGCCCTGGCCGGCCGGAATGAAAAGCTCGCCGCTCTCGGCGATATCAGTGCCATGTGTGGACAGCGCGCGATGCAGATTCTGCATGAAGAAGCCGCAGCGCAGCATCGTCCAACCCATGGTCGAATTGCGCAACGCCGCTTCCACTTTGAAGTGCGGGATGAACCGGGCCCGATCGGCTCCGAGGACCGACAGGTAGACCACGTGCCGGCAGCCCGCCCGCTCCGCGGCGTTCACGAAGGGGATGACGGCTTCGCGTGCGGCGCGATTACCCGGCAGCGGGAAAAGCAGGAACAGCGTGTCGACACCCTCCAGCGCAGCGGTCCACGTCGAAGTGTCGAAGAAGTCGAAACGGCAGACCGCAGCGCTATCGCCGACCCGGTCGCGCAACTGCTCCGGGTGGCGACCGACCACCCGCCAACCGCCCTGCGGGGGACGGGCCCGCAGCACATCGACCAATTCGTGGCCGACGTTGCCCGACGGCCCGGTGATGACCAGCATTGCCGTTGTGTAACACACCCGCCGCCGCGCGTCCCGTAACCGGGCCGCACCGGTTCAACCATGGGATTCCAGGTCCGCGGAGAGCTCCAACCACCGCTCCTCGGAGGCCGCCAACTCGGCGTCCAGTTCGCGCAACTCACCGCTGAGCCGGGTCACGCCGAGGTGATCGGATTGGTCGTGCTCGGCGAGTTCGACATGTTTGGCGTTGATCCGCTGAGCTAGCTTGGCCAGCGCACGTTCCAGTGCCGAGATCTCCTTCTGCAGGGCGCGAAGTTCGGCCCCGGACATCGCGGGCCCGCGATCGGGGGATCGCTTCGACGTGGGCGCTGCGGGGGACCGCTGACGAGCCGCGATGCGGAGATACTCGTCGATGCCGCCGGGCAGGTGGCGCAGATGCCCGCCGAGGATCGCGTACTGCTGATCGGTGACCCGCTCCAGCAGGTAGCGGTCGTGGGAGACCACGATCAGGGTGCCCGGCCAGGAATCGAGCAAATCCTCGGTGGCCGAGAGCATGTCGATATCCACATCGTTGGTGGGTTCATCAAGCACCAGGACGTTGGGCTCGTCGAGCAGGGTCAGCATGAGCTGCAGCCGCCGACGCTGCCCGCCGGACAGCTGGCGCACCCGCGCTGACAGCTGATCACGGCGAAAACCCAAGCGTTCCAGCAGTTGTACCGGACTGAGCTCCTTACCGTCGACCAGGTAGCTGGTCTGCAGCCGACCCACCACATCGCGCACCAGATCATCGGCGATCTCCGCGAGCCGGCCGGACTGTTGATCGAGCATTGCCAGCCGCACCGTCTTGCCGCGCTTGATCCGGCCGCTGTCGGGGCTGACCGTGCCGGCGATCAGGCCCAGCAGCGTCGACTTGCCGGCGCCGTTGGCGCCGACGATTCCGGTGCGCTCGCCGGGCGCAATCCGCCACTCGACGTCGCGAAGCACCGGTGCGCCGCCGAAGGACACCGATACGTCCAGCAGGTCGATGACATCCTTACCCAGTCGCGTCGTCGCCACCTTGGTCAACTCGACGGTGTCGCGCATCGGCGGCACATCGGCAATCAGTTGGTTGGCCGCATCGATACGGAACTTGGGCTTGGACGTCCGAGCGGGAGCGCCGCGGCGCAGCCAGGCGAGCTCCTTGCGCATCAGGTTCTGCCGCTTGGCCTCGGCGGCCGCCGCAATCCGGTCCCGCTCGACACGCTGCAGAACATAGGCCGCATAACCGCCGTCAAAGGGTTCTACGACGCCTCCCCGCGGCCCTTCGTGCACTTCCCACGTAGTGGTGGCGACCTCATCGAGGAACCAGCGGTCGTGGGTGATCAGGAGAAGTCCTCCGGAGTTGCGTGACCAGCGCTGGTTGAGGTGACCGGCCAGCCAGGTGATGCCTTCGATATCGAGGTGGTTGGTGGGTTCGTCGAGGGCTATCACATCCCACTCGCCGATCAGCAGGGCGGCCAATTGCACCCGCCTACGCTGACCGCCGGAGAGGGCGCCGACCGGGCCGTTCCAATTCAGATCGGCCACCAAGCCGGCGACGATATCGCGGACTCGCGCATCGCCGGCCCACTCGTGATCCGGCCGATCGCCGACCAGTGCGGTACCGACGGTGACGGCCGGATCGAGGGTGTCGGCCTGCTCCAGGGCGCCGACCCGCAGGCCGCCTCGGCGGGTCACCCGACCCGAGTGGGGCCGGATCCGGCCGGTGAGCATGCCCACCAGGCTGGACTTCCCGTCGCCGTTGCGGCCGACGATACCGATGCGGTCGCCCTCGTTGACACCAACGGTCACGGCGTCGAAGACCACCTGCGTCGGGTACTGGAGATGCAGCGCCTCGGCGCCCAGCAGGTGTGCCACCGCGCCGACCTTACTGAGCGGACAAAGTACCTGGCTGCGGGCATCGGAGCTTTCGGTGACATATCTGCGGTATGCCATGATGATCGAGCCGTCGGGAAAGCCGGTTCCAACGGGTTCGGCGGCAGGTTTTAACGCAGAAGTTCGGCAGGGAGCAACAGTGGACCTAGGTTTGTCGGCGATAACCAGACCGCTGGAGCGCCTGGTGGCGACCGCCCAGAACGGATACGAGGTGGCGCGCTTCGGCGGCCTGGAAACCGGGTCGGTGCCGTCACCGTTTCAGATCGTCGAGAGCACGGCGATGTACAAGCTGCGGCGTTACTTCCCGCCGGATAACCGGCCCGGCCGGGCTACGGCGGGCCCCCCCGTTCTGATGGTCCACCCGATGATGATGTCGGCGAATATGTGGGATGTAACCAGGGAGGACGGCGCTGTCGGCATCCTGCACGCCGCCGGCGTGGACCCCTGGGTGATCGACTATGGATCACCTGACGAAATCGCCGGCGGGATGGAACGCACGCTCACCGACCATATCGTCGCGTTGAGCCAGGCGATTGACACCGTCCGGGCGGTGACCGGCCAGAGTGTCCACCTCGCCGGTTATTCCCAGGGCGGCATGTTCTGCTACCAGACCGCGGCCTACCGCCGTTCCAAGGATGTCGCGAGCATCGTGGCGTTCGGCTCGCCGGTCGACACACTGGCCGGTCTGCCCGGCGGCCTGCCCACCAACCTCGCCGTCGGGCTGGCCGATTTCCTCGCCGACCACGTCTTCACCCATATCGACGTACCGGGCTGGCTGGCCCGGGCCGGCTTTCAGATGCTGGACCCGGTCAAGAGCGCCAAATCCAAGGTGGAATTCCTCTTCCAACTGCATGACCGTGAGGCTCTTTTGCCCCGCGAGCAGCAGCGACGCTTCCTCGACCGGGACGGTTGGATCGCCTGGTCGGGCCCGGCCGTCGCCGAACTGCTCAAACAGTTCGTCACCCACAACCGGATGATGACCGGCGGCTTCGCCGTCCAGGGCCAACTCGTGACCCTGACCGACATCACCTGCCCGGTCCTGGCATTCGTCGGGGAGGTCGACGATATCGGCCAGCCGCCCGCAGTGCGCGGAATCAAACGGGCCGCGCCCAACGCCGATGTGTACGAGGTGATGATCCGGGCCGGTCACTTTGGCCTCGTCGTCGGGTCCAAGGCCGCCACCAACACCTGGCCGACGGTGGCCGATTGGGTCTTGTGGGTGGCCGGCCGGGATCCACGTCCGGCGAATATCGCGCTGATGAAAGACACCCAGGCCGAGGAGACCGAATCCAGCGGAGTTCCGCTGAACTCACGGCTGATGCTCGGAGTCGCCGATGCCGCGGAGCTCGCGACCTCGCTGGCCAGGGGGGCTGCGGGAGCCGTCGTGGCCGCCAATCTCTCGGTGCGCACCCTCGCTGTCGAGACGGTTCGCACCCTGCCTCGGCTGGTCCGGCTCGGTCAGATCAACGATCACACCCGCATCTCCCTGGGCCGGATCATTGAGGAACAGGCCGAAGCGGCTCCGGATGGCGAGTTCCTGCTGTTCGACGGACGAGTGCACACCTACCGGGCGGTCGACCGGCGGATCAACAACGTGGTCCGCGGCCTGATCGAGGTCGGGGTGCGACAGGGCAGCCGGGTCGGGGTCCTCATGGATACCCGACCCAGTGCCCTGGTCGCCATCGCGGCGCTGTCCCGGCTGGGTGCGGTGGCAGTGTTGATGCCCCCGGATGCCGACCTCGAGCAGGCCACCCGGATCAGTGGGGTCACCGAGATCATTACCGATCCCGCCAACCTTCGGCAGGCCGGCAGGCTGGCGGTGCAGACGCTGGTGCTGGGAGGCGGGGAGAATCGCCTCCTCGCCGTTCCCGTGGGCAGCGCCGTCATCGATATGGAAAAAATCGACCCTGATGCCGTCGAGCTACCGGGGTGGTACCGCCCCAACCCCGCCTATGCCCGCGATGTGGCATTCGTCGTGTTCAACTCGATCGGCGGCGGGGAGTTGGTTCCCAAGCAGATCACCAACTACCGCTGGGCCCTATCGGCATTCGGCACCGCATCTGCGGCCGCACTGAACCGCAACGACACCGTCTACTGCCTTACCCCATTGCACCATCAATCCGGTCTGCTGGTCAGTCTCGGCGGATCCGTGGTGGCCGGTTCGCGCATCGCATTGTCCCGGGGGCTGTGCCCTGAGCGTTTCCTCGAAGAGGTGCGTCAGTACGGGGTTTCGGTGGTCACCTACACCTGGTCGATGTTGCGGGAGATTCTTGACGACCCCAATTTCACCCTGTCCGGCAATAATCCGATCCGGCTCTTCATGGGCTCGGGTATGCCAACCGGACTGTGGGAACGCACCCTCGAGGTGTTCGCCCCCGCCAGGATCGTGGAGTTCTTCGCGACCTCCGACGGTCAGGCGGTGCTGGCCAATGTCTCGGGCCTCAAGGTAGGCAGTAAGGGCAGACCGCTTCCCGGAGGCGGCGAGGTGGAACTGGGCGCCTACGATCCGGAAGAAGACCTGATCCTGGAGGACGAGCGCGGGTTCGTCCAGCACGCCAGCCGCCAGGAGACCGGGATTCTGCTCGCGAAGCCCTGGGGCCCGATCGACCCGACCGCGTCGATAAAACGCGGTGTATTCGCCGCCGGCGATATCTGGATTTCCACCGAATACGTGTTCTGGCGTGACTCGGATGGCGATTACTGGCTGCTCGGCACCCGATCGGGCCTGCTGCGCACGCCGCGCGGCGTGGTGTTCCCGGCGCCCATCACCGATGCGATCGGTCGGATAAGAGCGGTGGACCTGGCAGTGACGTACGGAGTGGAGACTCCGGGCCGAATGCTCGCCGTCACTGCGCTGACGTTGCGGCCCGGGATGAGTCTGACGCCCGCCGATATCGGCGAGGCGGTGGCGAATATGCCCGTCGGTCTGCCGCCAGACATCGTGCACGTGGTCGCCGACCTGGCCGTCAGCGCCTCCTACCGTCCGGTGGCTTCGGCCTTACGTGCCGCAGGCGTACCCAAGGTCAGTCGTAACAGTTGGTACCTCGACACCGATACGGGCAAGTATAAGAGGCTGACGGCGACGGCCCGATCGACGTTCACCAAGAGCGTCGGCTAGGTCGCGCGGTAGTCTAAGGCGACCGGACGCGACGGCGAAGGGGTGCGATGACGGGCGATCTCGGTGATATGCGCCGCAGAGTTGGTATCGGTATCGCGGGGTTAATCGTTGCCGCCGGGGCTGTCGGTTCGGTTGGCACGGCCGGAGCCGAACCGTCCCTGGTGCCCACACCGGCCCCGCGACCCACGGTCTCACTCGAAGGTGGCGCGGCGACCACAGATACGGCGGCTACGGCTGCAACGGCGGCTGCAGCGGCTGCAGCGAGCCCCGCGAGCAGAGGCGATGTCCTCGACCAGCTTGCGGAGGAGTACGCGGTCGGGTCCGGCGGCGGGCAGCTTTCGAAACTGCTGAAAGTTTCACTCAAGCTTCGTGCGATGGGTTTCAAACCGTCGAAACCGTACCTCGACGAGCTGACCACGGCGATGAGCTACCGGCCAAATCAGAATCCGCTCATCTCGGCGCTGAAGAACACCATCGCCTACCAGCAGAAGATCCGGGCTCAGACACAGCTCCTCCAGCAGGCCCAGTCCCGGCAGAACGCCGGGAGCGCCGTCATGGGTGCCGGCCAAATGCCCGGTGACAGCAACCCAGCCCGCGCGCCCGGTGCGCCGTCACCGGTGGCACCGGCTCCGCTACCGGCTGCGCCGTAACCGCCATGCTCGACCGGAAGCTACTTCCGATCCTGGTATGCCCGGCTGACCGGGGAGGGTTGCTGCTGGTCGGCGACATCCTCTACAACCCCCGGTTGCGTCGGGCCTACCGCATCGAGGACGGCATTCCGGTGCTGCTCGTGGACGAGGCTGTCGAGGTCGGGCCGGCCGAGCACGACCGTCTGATGGCCGAAACGGGCTCCGGCTAGCTATCGTCCGGCACACCGTGACCGGTGACATACTCGAAACCGATCCGGTCGCAGCGGCCGGTCTACTCCTCGGTGCGGCGATTACCGCAGGCGGAGTACGCGCCCGGATCGTCGAAGTCGAGGCTTACGGCGGTCCGCCCGATGGGCGGTGGCCCGACCCCGCCGCGCACTCCTATCGGGGCCGGACTGACCGCAACTCAGTCATGTTCGGCCCGCCGGGCCGGCTCTACACCTACCGCAGTTACGGGGTCCATGTATGTGCCAACATTTCCTGCGGACCTGACGGCACCGCCGCCGCAGTGTTGCTGCGAGCGGCGTCGATCGACAGCGGCCGTGGCGACGCCCGGGAGCGACGCGGGCCGAATGTCCGCGACAGCGCGCTGGCTCGCGGGCCCGGCAACCTGTGTGCAGCCCTGGCCATCACCATGACCGATAACGGGCTGGACGTGTTCGATCCCGATTCGCCGGTGCTGGTGCAGTTGTCGGAGAGGCAAGCGCGGCGGCATCGGGTCGGGGTCGCCACCGGCCCGCGGGTGGGAGTCAGCAGAGCCGCCGACAGGCACTGGCGTTTCTGGATCCCCGACTGCCGGCAGGTGTCGGCTTATCGACGTAGTCCGCGGGCGCCGCAGCCGGGCGGCAGCGACTGATCACTTCCGATGGGAGAAGATCAACCCATGGCCACGACGATCCTCGACGAGTTGGGCTGGCGTGAGCTCATCGCGCAGTCCACCGATATCGACACCCTCGCTGCAGCGGTCGCACAGCCGCCGTTAACCGTCTACGCCGGATTCGACCCGACCGCGCCCAGTCTGCACGCCGGCAATCTCGTTCCGTTGCTCACTCTGCGGCGCTTCCAGCGGGCCGGGCACCGACCCATCGTGCTCGCCGGCGGTGCCACCGGACTGATCGGTGATCCGCGCGAGACCGGCGAGCGGACGCTGACCACCGCCGACACCGTTGCGCAGTGGTCCGAGCGTATTCGAGGTCAGCTTGAGCGGTTCGTCGATTTCGACGGGATATCGACAGCGGCGGTCATCGAGAACAATCTGACGTGGACGCGCTCACTGGGGGCCATCGAGTTCCTGCGCGATGTCGGTAAGCATTTCTCGGTCAACGTCATGCTCGACCGCGACACCATCCGCCGCCGTCTGGACGGGGAGGGGATCTCCTATACCGAGTTCAGCTATATGCTCCTGCAGGCCAACGACTACGTCGAGTTGTACCAGCGGTACGGCTGTTCTCTGCAGATCGGCGGATCGGATCAGTGGGGCAACATCATCGCCGGGGTGCGGCTGGTCCGGCAGAAGCTCGGCATGACGGTGCACGCCCTGACCGTCCCACTGGTGACTGCGGCCGACGGCACCAAGTTCGGTAAGTCGACCGGCGGCGGCAGCCTCTGGCTTGACCCGGAGATGACCAGTCCATACGCCTGGTACCAGTACTTCATCAACACTGCCGACGCCGATGTCATCCGATACCTGCGGTGGTTCACCTTTCTGGGGGCCGAGGAGGTCGCTGAGTTACAGCGAGCAACCGCCGCCCGGCCACACGAAAGGGCAGCGCAGCGCCGACTGGCGCGTGAACTCACGACACTGGTGCACGGTGAGGCGGCCACTGGCGCAGTCGAGCAGGCCTCGAAGGCCCTATTCGGCCGCGCTGAACTCGACCGCCTCGATGAGGCGACACTGGCGGCCGCCCTGCGGGAGACCCCGGTAGCCGAGTTGGCACCCGGTGGGCCGGACGGCATCGTCGACCTGCTGGTGGCGAGCGGACTGTCGGGTAGTCGGGCAGCGGCCCGGCGCACCATCGCCGAGGGCGGAGTGTCGGTCAACAACGTCCGGGTGGACAGCGAGGATTGGGTGGCGACCCAGTCCCACTTCCTGCACGGCCGCTGGTTGGTGCTGCGACGCGGTAAGCGAAATATCGCCGGCATCCGGCGGGCCGGCTGATTCCGGCGGTGTGACGAAGGTCAAGCATCCTGGCCCCCAGGGGATTTGACTCCACCAGACCCCTGACGTAACTTGGTGTTCGTCGTTGCGACGCGGTTCATCCGCAGAGCGCGGCGGCATCCAACGGGAATGTTTCCGATCTTCGGAACGTTCTGTAGTCTGCTCGACTGCCAAGCGGTTTTTACCGCGCGGCTTCGCACGGCTTGGATGCGAGTGGGTGTGTTGTTTGAGAACTCAATAGTGTGTTTGGTGGTTTTTGTTTGTTGTTTTTTGTTTTTGTTGTGCTCTGGCTCCCCCGGGTCAGGGTGTGATGTTTTTTGCCAGATGT